>Ga0126312_10002092_pt1 | contig 13250 bp, 13 predicted proteins | sample Plot104A_FD_92537 | JGI IMG/M metagenome (GOLD analysis project Ga0126312, IMG submission 92537) | Serpentine soil microbial communities from UC McLaughlin Reserve, CA, USA - Plot104A | ecosystem: Environmental > Terrestrial > Soil > Grasslands | place: USA: UC McLaughlin Reserve, Lake County...
CACGTCGAGCTCCTGGGCGAGAACCCGGTCGCCGGCCGCTCCCACTAGATGGTCCAGTGCCTGCGGACGGCGGGCGCTGGCGACCACCTTCTCACCGCGAGCGAGCGCCTCGTCCGTGATCGCGCTTCCGAATCCGCTCGAAGCGCCGGTGATGAACCAAACCCTCGCTTCCGTACCGTGGCTCATGCGCTCATCTCAGCACGAGAAGGCGCCTCGACAAGAGGCGCGGCGGACGTCTCCGGATTGATCTTGGGGAGCAGCCTGAGCACCGTCACAGCCGCAAGGACCAGCGAGACGAGCGCCCCGTCCGCGACGAGCACCGCGCGGACGCCGACGACGTCTGCCATCACGCCCATGAGGATCGTTCCGGGCGGGAAGCCGATCCCGTAGATCATGAGCCACAGGCTCGTGACCCGGCCGCGGATGTGGTCGTCGGAGAGCACCTGGACGGTGCTGTGCTCGATGGCACCGATGGTGAGGAACGACGCGCCGAAGACGAGCATGATCAAGACGCCGACGACGAGACCGGGCGTGAGCCCAAGGCCGAAGAGCGACAGCGCGCTGACTACAACACCGCCGCCGAGGAGACGACTCGGGAGCACGCGCTCGTCGAGCGCACCGATCACGAACGCAATCGCTACTGACCCCACGCCGAAAGATCCGAGCAGGAGGCCGTAGGCCGCTGATCCGACGTCGAGCACCTCGACCGCGAGAACCGGGACCAGTTGGACGACGGGCACGACAAGGAACGCGAACGCGCCGTGGGCGCCCATCGCAACCTGAAGGCCGGGCCGGCCCCGCAAGTAGCGAACACTCTCGGCGAAGCCGGCGAAGACGCCGGGCCGCTCGTCTCGGTTGGTCTCCGGCGCGGTGGGGGCTGACGTCATCACCAGGAGCGCAACCAGCACGAGGACGAAGCTCAGCGCGTTGATGAGGAAGCAGACGCCCGCACCCATCCACGCGATCAGCAAACCGGCGATCATGGGGCCGGCGGCGCGGGCCACGTTGAACTGCGCTGTGTTGAGCGTGACCGCGTTCTGGACGAAGCCGCGAGGCACGAGCTGCGGCACGATCGACTGCCAGGCCGGTGCGTTGAGCGCGGCCAGAACCCCGCCCGCGAATGACACGACGAACAGAACCCAGTACGAGGCGACGCCGACCTCCCACAGCCCCCAAAGGACGAACGCCTGCACCATGAAGAGCGTCTGGGTGACCAGCAGCACGCGCCGGCGCGAGAACCGGTCTGCGAGCGCGCCGCCGACGGCCGCGAACAGGAGGACGGGGGCGAACGTGATGAACCCGATCAGGGTCACCTTCGCCGCGCTGCGGGTGGTGACGGCGACGACCCACAACAGCGCCGCCAACTGCATGTTGTTGCCGATGCTCGAGCCGACCGCGCCCGCCCAGAACACACGGAAGTCGTGGAACGCGAGTGCCCGGACGGAGCGCGGGAGCGGACGTACCAGGTCGGGCTCGAGGGCCGGCGCCTCCGCTGTCATCAACACGCCTCGAGCGTCATGGCGACGACGTGGTCCGCTCGCACCGCGGCCATAGCGGCGGTGCCGCCGTCAGCCGGATTGCCGGTGAGCCACATCGGGGTGTTGGCATAGAGCGGCGCACGGGCGCGGAACGAGATCGTTCGGACCGGCGCGCCAGTACGCCGTCGGGCCATCTCGGCAAGGAGCACAGCCGTGAGCGGTGCCTGAACGACGACGTCCGGGTAGCCCTCGACCCCGATGGAGTACGGCTGGTCGTAATGGATTCGGTGGGCGTTGTTGGTCACGGCCGAGAACCGGAAGAGGAGCACGGGGTCGGGCCGGATCTCTTCGACCCATTCCGCGGCGGGTGCGTCATCTCGGTCCGGGCCCGGTGCCGGCAACTCGGACGCTTCACGAAACACGAGGTCTTGCTCTTCCTCGACGCTTACCGCGCCGCACTGCGAGATCGTGTGTTCCACCGTGACGAGCCAGTATCGGCCGCTCGCGGTGTCCTTCAGCGTGGCGGAGGCGACGCGGCTCGAACGATGCGCGACTTCGTCGACCACGAGTGGCTTCGCGACCTCGATGCGACCGCCGACCCACATGCGTCGAGGGAACTCGGCCATCTCCGGGCGACGCCGGGGATGACCGTCCTCGCCGAGTTCCGCCGTCGGTGCGTCAGGCACGAAGCACGCCCAGTGCCACAGAGCCGGGAGCTCGCCGCTCGAGACGAAGTCCCGGTCGGCATCAATGCATGCGGCGAGCCGCGCTGCCTGGTCGTGGTGTAGTGGTGCGGCGTCCTCCGGGGAGAACCCGCAATCTTCGAGGGTCGGAGTCGCGGCCTTGCTCAATGCCGCCCTTGGCCATCGCCCTTCCCGTCCGGAGCCGGCCCCGTGGCCGCTCCGTCAGGCACCACGGGCCCCAGATCGAGCCCCTTGGGCGCCTCACCGGGAAGGACCCATCGCACGTACGGGTAGCCGGACTCGACGTGCAGATGGTTCGCGAGGTCAGTGGCGGTGGCGTAGGCCTCCTCCAACCGTGCCAGGTCCCGAGCCTCGATGGCTGCGGTGACGAACCTGAGCGCCTGGGCCTGGAACACCTCGAGGCGCTCGCGGTGCTTCGGCCGCAGCACCGCGAGCTTGCTCGCGAGCTTCTTGACCCGGTCGTGGTAATACTGCGCGAGGCCCCAGTTTCCACCGCGCGCGGCGTAGATCAAGTGCCACCAGCTGTGTCCGACGCGAGCCATGATCGTGCTCGTGTCGGGAAGCGCCCCGGACATCTCCTCCAGGGTCAGCTCGTTGTCGTCGGTCTTGACGGTGAACTCGTCCTGGATCTCGTCTTGCATGAGCCGACCCCCTTACGGATGCTGGTCTCTGTCACACCATGATATCGCAGAACGATATCATGCTGCCGAACTCGGCTGCCGGGCCGCGAGGTAGTCGCGCATCTCGCGGCGCTGGCTCTCGGTCACCGGCCCGTAGGGGCGGAGCGCGTCCGGCCACCACACGACGACGTGCTTCATGTACGAGAACGTCCAGCCGCCGTCGGCTCGGGTGAGCTCGGTCAGGTACCACGCCCCGTGGGCATAGTGATCGGTAGGTCGCGCCGGGTCGTCGACGTGCACCGAGTGCAGGTAGGCAATCGCTCGCGCCTTGTCGCCATCGATCACACAGCGATGGTTGGTGATCATGTGATGACCGAGGAAGTGCTTCGAGCCGTCGGCTCTCACCCCTTCCATCACCTGCTCCAGTCCGACCCACTCCTCATCGTCCTGACCGTTCCATGTCGGATGTGAACGGTCGAAGACGATGTCGGGTGAGAAGCAACGCGCCACGGCTTCCCAATCCTGGACGTCCGCAGCGCCGGCGAAGCGCGAGAAGAGATCGGCGATGGCGTCTCGATCGGCGAGCCATTGCACCTTGGCCGCCAACTCCCCGACATTCCCTCGCGTTCGCCCGACCGTTTCGCCCGGTTCGCCGCCGCCGAGGTAGTCGCGCATCTCGGCCAGCAGGTCGTCGGCGAGCGTGTCGTCGGTACGCGCTTCCGCGGTCCACCACACCGAGACAGGTTTCAAGTAAGCGATCTTCCAGCGACTGTCGAGCCGTGTGAGCTCGCTCAGGTACCACGCGCCCTGGTCTTCGTGATTCGTCGGTTGCGCAGGGTCGTCGACGTGTGAGGAGCGGAGGTACGCCACGGCTCTCGCCCTGTCGCCGTCGAACATGCAGCGATGGTTGGTGACCATGTGGTGGCCGACGAAATGTCTGGCGAGGCCTCGCTTCAGGTTGGCCATGACGTCGTCGAAGCCCACCCAGACCTCGTCCCTGGTGCCGTCCCACGCCGGGCGGGACAAGTCGATGACCGCGTCGGGAGAGAAGCACTCGGCGACGAGCTCCCAGTCCTGGACGTCGGTACCCGCTGCGAACTGCGAGAAGAGATCGCAGATGGCAGCGCGGTCGACCAGCCGATCCACGGTCGTCTGCAACTCGTCCTGATCGGTCACGTCGTCCTCCTCGGCGCTTGCAACACCGGCCGGTGGAGCAGTATCCAACTACGATATCTTAGACCGATATCAGATCCCTGCCTCCCCGCGAGGGGTGGAATGAGCGAGACCGCCGTGTCGGCCACTCCGGAGAGTCCTGAGTACGAGACGATCGACGCAGACCGACTACGGAAGTTCTGTCACGCAGTCTTCGAAAGGCTCGGCATGAGCTCCGAAGACGCTGCGCTCATGGCTGAGTACTTCGTCTGGACGGAGCTCCGTGGGCTTGCGTTCGTGGGGGCTCGTCGTATCCCGGAGTTCGCCGCTCGCCTACGGGAGGGCGGGAGCCGCCTACCGCCGAACGGCGGTGTGACTGTCGTCCACGAGCGCGATGCGTTCGCGCTCGTCGACGCGCACCATTCGTTTGCGCAGGTCAGTTGCCTCCGAGCAATGGACATGGCGATCGAGAAGGCCGAGTCGACAGGCGTCGGCGTGATCGTGGTGCGCGATACGACCTCGGCCGGCAACCTCGGCTACTACGCCATGCGCGCCGCCGAGCGCGGGATGATCGGAATGGCCATCAACAACACCGCGCCGGTCATGGCGGCGTGGGGTGGGGTAGGAGGCGTGATGGGCGCGCAGCCCTTCGCGGTGGCGAGTCCCGCAGGACGGCACGAGCCGCTCTTGCTCGACATGACGAACTCGGTCATGAGCATGGTCCGCATGCACGAGTATCAAGCCCGTGGCGAGTCGCTCCCCGACGGCGCCGCGTTGACCGCCCACGGTGAGCCGACCAACGATCCCGCCGCCGCCATCGCCGGAACGCTGCTGCCGGTCGGTCACCGTGCATACGGGCTCGCCGTCATGTGGGAAGTCATCACCGGCGTCCTCGCCGGTGGCCCTCGGTTCGGCGGCAACGTCGGCCTGCCGTCCCATCACCGTGATCCGATGGGCGTGAGCATCTTTCTGCAGGCCATCGACCCGACCTCCTCGATCGGATACGGGTCCTTCACAGCTCGTGTCGACGCGCTGATCGACCACCTCGAGGCATCGCCGACTGCTCCTGACGTCGACCATGTGCGAGTGCCGGGGGAGCGAAGCGCCGCACTGTCGCGTGCGCGACGCCAGCAAGGGATCCCAATGCCCGCCGAGGTCGTCGGCGCCTTGACCGAGGTCGGCTCCGAACTGGGTGTGGAGTGGTGACCATCGCTTGTTGGGTACGAGCGCTCATGAGAGCATGACGATCGGTGACCGTGTCGTCTGAATCTCTCGCTCGAACTGCAACTGTCAGCGAGCGGGCGGACGGTGAACGGTTTCTGTCGCAGACGAAGCTTGCGAAGCTGGAGCGGCTGCTCTCAAACCTCGAGGACGTGGACGAAATCGGTGAAGTGCTCGCATGCACCGTGCCCGATCCCGACGAGCCACCGCGCACCTGACCGGCAATTCATTCGGTTTCCGGCGCTCGATGGTCCGCGATCGGCGGATCGTCCACGTAGATGCGGTCCTCGTACGCGAGATCGAATCCCGGCGCGAAGGTCGCTGCCATCAGGACATGCGATCGGGCTCGAATCGTGGCGTGCACGACGCCGGCCGGGATGCTGACCACGTCACCGGCGCGGACCGTCGTGACCTCGTCGCCGAGTCGGAAGTCGGCTTCGCCCTCGAGGTAGACGATCACCTCGTCGTGCTCGGCGTGGAAGTGCGGCCGGAGACCCCCGCCCGGCTGGATGCTGGCGATGGCCGTGCTGGACTGCTCGCTTCGATGCACGTGGACCACCTGGCGGAGCTCGCCTTCGGGGATGGGATGCGTGGCCGCGAACGTCGGTGCCGACGTAATGAGCTCTTCGGAGCCCGGGTCGTGTTCACTTGTGCTCACGGTCGCCTCCTTTGCTGCCGCGCGCACGGGTCAGGACAAATGGTGTCGAACGTCGGCGATTCGTTCCAGAGCTTCCTTCAGCCGGATGTCATCCACCGACAGCGACAGCCGCACATAGCCATGCCCGTGACCCCCGTACCCGGCGCCGGCCGTCACGACGACTCCGGCCAGTTCGAGCAGCCGGCTGGCGAATTCGACACCCGGAACGCCAGGCGGGGAGGGGAGCCAGATGTAGAACGTGCCCTCAGGCGGCGTGACGGAGAGGTCGGCGGCGCGCAGCATCTCGACCGCCATGTCGCGGCGCCCCTGATATGCGGCGACCATGCGCTCGACCACGTCCTGCGGCCCCGCCAGCGCGGCGACGGCGGCGTGCTGTACGGCGCTACAGACACCGGAGTCCGTCGTCTCCTTCACCCGCGCCATCGCGTCGATCAAGGTCGCGTTCCCTACGGCCATCCCGACCCGCCAGCCGGCCATGTTGTAGGTCTTCGACAGGCTGTTGAACTCGACGGCCACCTCGCGTGCCGCCGGAACCTCGAGGATGCTGTGAGGTCGCACGCCGTCGAAGGCGATCTCGGAGTACGGGTTGTCGTTCACCAGCCACACGTCGTGCTCGTGCGCGAAGTCGACGGCGCGCTCGTAGAAGCGAAGAGGAGCGACGGCGGTCGTCGGGTTGTTGGGGTAGCTCAGCCAGAGCAACTTGGCGCGCGCTGCCAGCCCGGACGGGATCTCGTCGAAGTCGAGCATGAAGCCATTCTCGGACCGAAGCGGGATGCGGGCGACCTCCGCACCTGCGAGGTTGGCGCTGGCCACGTAGGACGGATACGCGGGATCGGGAACGATGGCGACGTCGCCCGGGTCGAGCACGCCCATGGCCAGGTGATGATTGCCTTCCTTGCTCCCGATGAGGGCCATCACCTCGAGCTCGGGATCCAGGGTGACGTCGAAGCGGCTGGCATACCAGTTGGCCGCCGCGTCACGGAACCTCGGCAGCCCCCTGGTCCCGCCCGCGGGATAGGTGTGGTTGGCGGGGTCGGTTGCCGCCCGAGCAAGAGCATCGAGAACATGCGGAGGCGTCGGCTGATCTGGATCGCCGACGCCGAGACTGATGACATCCACACCACGGTCTCGTGCTTCCTGCACCCGGCGGCGCGTCTCCTGGAACAGGAAGGGTGGGAGCCGGGTCAACCGCCGCGCCGCCTGCATACCCACCTCCAATTCCCGGATGCGGTGAGCGTGAACTCAGGCTACGATATCGCAACATGTAATCGCGGGTCCATCGACAGGAGGAAAGGGATTCGACATGGTGAAGATCGTCCCTGAAGCCCAGGTGCACGCCGACGACCTCGCGTGGAGACCGTGGACCGACGATCGCAGCACGCCGTTTGTCGCCACCGGCACCCATGGCGACGCTTGGGTCAAGGTCTTGAGCCGGGATGCCGACGCCGGCGCCGAGTCGCTCCTGTACAAGCTCGACAAGGGCTGGTCTGCCAGCAGCCTCGAGAACACCGTGTACGAGAATCTCCTGGTTCTCGACGGAGTCATCGAGGTCGACGGGCTGACGCTCCAGCGGAACAGTTACGCGTATCGTCCTCAGGGGCACTTGAGCCACTCTGCCTCGTCGCCCACGGGCGCCACCGTCTTCGCCTGCGCCGGCGCGCCCGGGGAACCGGCATCGAAGGTCGCGGTTCCATGCATCGACACGGAGTCGATGCCATGGACGCCCCGACCGGTCGGCCACGAGGACGCCCGGTACTTCGTCAAGATGCTTCGTGGCGACGAGGAGAACCTCGACACCTATTACATGATGTGGACGATGCGAGGTACCGAGACGCACAAGGTCACCGCGCACGACGCGCCCGAGGAGGCCTTCTACCTCGAAGGGCGCACCGAGTTCTACGAATCGGTGACCGAGGGACGCATCATCGGGACACGCGGCACCTACATCCACCGTGGCCCGATGTCCAAGCACGGCTTCGTCAAGGTTGTCGAGGACCAGGTCGTGTTCAAGCACGATTACTTCACGAACGAGGTAGAGGAGGCGGAAGACATCTTCTTCTCGTCGTATCCCGCCGAGACCGAGGCGGTTCGGGCGCTGAAGGAGGGACGCCAGCCTGACCTCCCGAAGCGCTGGTGAGCTGATGGTCGAAGTCGGCGAGGCCGTCGGAGCGCAGTCGACAACCTGGCCGGATGCGCTTCGGCGTGAGCTCGGTCTGCTGGGGCGGTGGTTCGAGGGCCGGTATGTCCAAGACCCCTCTCCCGACGACGAGGTTGTGCCGGCGACTCGCTTCCTCGAACCCGACTACGCCCGAGCCGCGATCGCACGCGCGCACACAACCTCGTTCCACATGACAGAGCCCGGCGACGGGCGATCTGCGTCCGCCGACGACGAAGACGTGGACGTGCGTATCGCGGTGTCGAGGTTCACACGGCAGTACGTCTCGTCCTTGTCGGGTATCGCCCTTGTGGCGTTGGCCCGGGGCGTCGCTCTGGATCTGTCCGCCCCTCGATGCGGGCTGATCTTCTATCGCGACGTCCCGTTTCGGGCCACGTTGGACACGGAGAACATGGTCACCCTCCGATGTGCGGAGCGGCCGACGACGTGGCCGGTCGACGGCCCGATCGTCGACAGCATCGACGAGCTTCGGCGGCACACGTGGCAGAAGCTCTACGGCGAGCACATCGGTCCACTCCTCGAAGTAGTGCGAGACGTCACCCGGGTCTCCCAAGCCGTCGTATGGACGAACGTGGCCGAATGGGCTGGCGTCCTCTCCGACGCGGCCGACGAGTACCTGGGGAAGGAGCAAGCCGAATCGATTCTCACCGAGCGCGTCGCTGTGCTGGAGGCCGATTCCCTCCCCGGTGTCCCCGGACCGAACCCGCTGCGCGGTCGTCTGGACTGGATCCGCTACGACGCCCCCGACTTCCCGCACGGTGTCCAGGTGCGGCAACACTGCTGCATGACGTACCTGTTACCCGACCGCCTCGGACGCCTGTGCGCGAACTGCGGGTTCCTGCCTCTCGAGGATCGCGTGGCCCTCATCCGCGAGCGCCATGGTGTCCCGATGGAAGGTCCGCAGAAGGGGCCGGCCCTCGAGAGGGCCATCCAACTCGGCCTCGAGCGTGTCGCCGAGACGAGAAGGTAGGCGGTCGCAGGGAGCGGACCCGACAGATGCGCGAGACGGGATCGTAAAACCCCTGAGATCGGCCGGGCGGAAACAAGGAGTTTACTCGGCGTAGATATCAGTCTACGATAACGGGGACCGAGTATGAGGCCGATCCGGGGGAGCGGTGCCGGCGTGCTGAGATACATGCCGCGTGGTCGGCGATCGGGGTTCCCGACGCGCCGGCTGAGTTGTGCTCGTGATGGGCGCAGCGCTGGCCCTCGATCGGCGGGACACCCGACGAACGGGAGGACAACAGTGGGGGGCCGAAGCGGAACGTTTGGAGCTTCAACGCGTCTGGGTCTCGTCGCGCTGGCGCTGGCCGGGGCCATGGCCGTCTCGCCCGGGATCGCATCCGCGGAGAACGCCACCGCGCCAAAACCCAAGTCGGGCGGCACCGTGACGTTTTCGTACATGTCGGAGCCGGCCAGCTTTCTGCCCGACGCGGGTCTCGGCGCGCAGGTGGGCCTCGGAGGCTCCGAGCGCTTCGCCATCTATGACGCGCTGGCAATGCTGACGACGAAGGGCGATGTGGAATACCGACTGGCCGAGTCGATGACTTCGACGACGAACGACACGGTCTGGACGGTCAAGCTCCGCAAAGGCCGCGTCTTCAGCGACGGCACGCCGGTCGACGCGTCCGCCGTCCAGTACAACTGGTCGCGCATCGCGGATCCCGCTCAGAGGTCTCCGAGCGCCCCGATCGCGCAGGGCATCGCGTCGATGAACGTCGTGGACCCGACGACGCTCGAGGTGACGCTCAAGGAGCCCAACGCCCAGTTCCCGGAACTCATTGGGCAGTCGTCCTTGACGTTCATCGCCTCGCCGACGGCGTGGGAGGCGGCCGGACAGGCCTTCGGGTCCTCGCCGGTCGGTGCCGGTCCCTACGTGTTCAAGGAGTGGCAACGCGGCGCGCAGCTCACCCTTGAGCGCAATCCCAAGTACAAAGGCAAGACGCACCTCGACCAGATCGTCGTGAAGTACATCCCCGACGAGACGCAGCGGCTCAACACGCTGACCACAGGCGGGGTCGACATCGACTTGACCGGGGATCTGCAGGCCGCCACGAGCGCGAAACAGCAGCCGAACCTCGCCGATTTCCAGGTTGCGCAGAGCGGCGGGATCAACATCTTCTTCAACTTCACGAAGCCGCCCTTCGACGATCTTCGTGCCCGTCAGGCGATTGCCTATGCGTTCGATCCCAAGGCGATGGATGACGCGCTGAACGGAGGCGCGGCGATGCTGGCGCCGAACCTGTTCCTCAAGGACTCTGAATTCTTTGCGGACATCGGCCAGCCGAAGCCGAACAAGAAGAAGGCACAGGACTTGTTCGACAAGTTCGCGGCGGAGGGGAAGCCCATCGAGTTCAGCGTCCAAACGAGCCAAACCTTCCAGAAGATCGCCGAGTGGTTCCAGGCACGGTTGTCGAGCTTCAAGAACGTCAAGATGAACGTCGAGCCCGTCAGCGCAACCCAACAGACCACAAACTGGCAGACCGGGAACTTCACGCTGGCATTCTCCAGCGTCCCCCGATTCATCGACCCCGCGCCGGCCCTCAGCAATGCTCTGGAGACCGGGGGTGTCAGCAACTACGGAAAGTATTCAAACCCCGAGGTTGACGCGGCATTCAAGAAGGCGAGGACCTCGAACGAGGTCGCGGCACGCAAAGACGCGTACGACGCCGTCCAGCGCATCCAAGTGAAGGACTTGCCCTCGTTCTTCTTCCAGCACGTGGTCGTCCACATCCTGTACAACAAGAGCAAGCTGCAAGGCGTCGCGGCCGTGGGGGACGGCATCCCGCGCTGGGATCGCATGTCGACGAAGGGCTCCTAACACCACCGATCGTCTTCTCCGGGGACGAGTTGTCGTCCCCGGAGCGCCCAGGAGGTCAACGGTGTCAGCTCGGGGGACAGCAGGGTGCCACGCTTGATCGCACGCCGATTGGCGCACATCGTTTTGGTGCTCCTCGTCGTCAGCTTTGCGTTGACGTTCCTTGTCAACCTGACCCCGGGGGACCCTGCGTATTCCATCCTCGGCGAGCAGGCGACCGACGAGCAGGTTGCACAGGTCCACAAAGACCTCCACCTCGACGACTCCGTGCCGTCGCGGTACGGGAGATGGCTCAGCGATATCGGGGAGGGCAACTTCGGGACGTCGTACGTCACGAAGCGGCCCGTCATGGACGCGATCACGGAAGCGCTTCCGGCGACCGCGGAATTGGTTCTCCTCACGATCTTGTTGTCGCTTGCGGTCGCGATACCTATCGGCGTCTACACCGCGTACAGACCGGACAGCCGATTCGATCGGTTCTGGGTGCTCGTCTCGTCCCTCTTCGTCTCGTTGCCATCGTTCGTAGTCGCGCTGGTGCTCGTGTACATCTTCGCTCTGCTGTTACAGAACTTCCCGATTCATTTCCCGGTAACAGGATGGGAGAGGCTGACCGACAGTCCGGGTGAGAACCTTTGGTACATCACCCTCCCGGTCATCGCACTCTCGCTCCAGCAGATTCCCCAGTTCGCCCGGCTCCTACGTGCCGACATGATCGCAACGCTGCACGAGGACTACATCCTCGCGGCGCGGTCCAAGGGCGTCTCGACGAGGCGCATTCTCTTCCGACACGCGCTCAGACCATCGTCGTTCTCCCTCGTCACGCTGGCGGGCCTCAACCTCGGGCACTTGATCGGCGGAGCCGTGATCATCGAGACGCTCTTCGCGCTTCCGGGGATCGGCTCGCTCACCGTCAACAGCGTGCTCAGCAAGGACATTGCCGTCGTGCAGGGGGTGGTCATGCTCGTGGCGATCGTCTATGTCGTCGTCAACACTTTGGTGGACGTGACATACGGCTACCTCGACCCGCGCGTGCGTGTTCGGAAGGCCTGAGCGTGAGTACAACGTTTGATGCTTCGGTAACCGGTGTCATCGCACCCGAGGAAACGGACGGCACGTCGTTTCCCACCACTTCTCCTGCACCCGATGGAGCAGTCACACCGGTAGCGCCGCTCGTCCGTCATCGCCAGATCGCCTTGTGGCTCTCCCTCGGCTGGATCGGGATCGTGGTCTTCTTCGTGGTCTTCGCCGGTCTGCTCCCGATCCCCCGGTACGACGCCATCATCGAGGGACTCAAGCCACGCGCTGCACCGCACCTCGGGTTCCCCGAGCTCTTGGGCACGGACACCCTGGGCCGAAGCGTGGCATCCCGCCTGATCTACGGAGCTCGACAGTCGCTCACCATCGGGGTCGCGTCCACCGCGCTGGCAATGCTCGCCGGTCTGACGATCGGCTCGCTCGCCGGTTACTTCCGCGGGCCCATCGACGCAGCCGTCAGCGTTCTGCTCGACGCGATCCTGTCGATTCCCGGACTGCTGTTGCTCCTGGCGATCGCCGCCGTCGGACAGCGGAACATCCCGACGATCGTCGTCGGACTGGCCATCCTGGGCGTCCCGACATTCGCGAGGTTGGCACGAGCCACGACGCTCTCTCTCGTGGACCGTGAGCATGTGATGGCGGCGAAAGCGATGGGAGCGCGCCACCATCGGATCATCCTTCGGGAGCTTCTACCGGACGTGGTGCTGAGGATTCTCTCGTATGCCTTCTTCTTCCTGGCCGCCATCATCGTCGTCGAAGCTTCGTTGAGCTTCCTCCGCTTGGGCATTCCGCCGCCTCAGCCGAGTTGGGGCGCGATGATCAATGACGGCCGTCCCGATCTTCAGACGCACCCGTATCTGGTCTTCATTCCGGCGGCATGCATCGTCTTCACCGTTGCGGCGTTCACAGTGATCGGAGACTGGCTGCGCCGACGGTTCGACGCGGTGTCCTTCGGGGCGGCGGGGTGAGCACCATGACCAGTCCGGCACCCCTCCCACCGTCGGGGAACGGCGAGGCCCCCCTGCTCCGCGTGCTTGGGCTCAAGACGTGGTTCCGGACGCCGCGGGGTGTCGTCCATGCCGTGGATGACGTCTCGTTCCGTCTCAAACGAGGCGACACCCTTGGAATCGTGGGAGAGTCGGGATCAGGGAAGTCGATGCTCGCCCGGACGATCATGGGGTTGGTTCCGAGAAACGCGATCACCCAGGGTGACATCCACTTCGACGGCCGGGAGCTCCGATCCTTGAGCAATGAGGAGTTGCGGAAGATCTGGGGCTGCGAGATCTCGATTGTGTTCCAGGACCCGACAACCGCGCTGAATCCGGTGATGCGGGTCGGGACGCAGATCACCGAGTCACTCGAGCTCCACACGGGTCTCGACCGGCGGG
>Ga0126312_10002094_pt1 | contig 13245 bp, 13 predicted proteins | sample Plot104A_FD_92537 | JGI IMG/M metagenome (GOLD analysis project Ga0126312, IMG submission 92537) | Serpentine soil microbial communities from UC McLaughlin Reserve, CA, USA - Plot104A | ecosystem: Environmental > Terrestrial > Soil > Grasslands | place: USA: UC McLaughlin Reserve, Lake County...
GACGGAGATCGCGTGGTACGTGTCGGTAACGACCACCGGCTTCGAGATCCCGGGGTAGTCGACGGAGACCTTGACCGTGACGGCCTTCGCCGGAACGGTGTGGTCCTCGCCGGCGATCTGCACGGGCTCGGCCGTCACGCGGACGACGGACACATCGAGCAGACGGCCGGGAAACGCGGTCAGGTTCTCGCACTGGAGGTACGTCTTGCGTGGAGCAAACTGCTGGTGGAAGGGATGCAGGCTCTGCCACGCGAGCTCGTACTGGCCCGTCGCCTTCTCACGAATCAGCGAGGTGTAGAAGAGACCGGGGCCCTCCTGCCTCGGCGCCGCAGCGGCCGCGGGTTCGCTCTCGTTTCCGCCGCACCCCGCAAGCGCGAAAGCGCAGCCGATCGCGGCTGCGCCGGCGATCACGGTGGCGATTCGGGTCCTCACGCGGGCGCACTTTCACTCTACAGACGCCGCCAGGTTCGCAGGCTGCCCCGCGACCGCATTACGATCTGCGCCGTGCCTTCCGAAGACAAGCGTCAGCTGATCCTGGATTCGGCCGTCAAGGTGTTTGCCCGCAAGGGCTACCACACGTGCCGCGTCGGTGACATCGCCGAGGAGGCGGGCGTCGCACATGGGCTCCTCTACCACTACTTCAAGTCGAAGGAGGAGCTGCTCGAGACGATCTTCCGGACGACGTGGACGCTGATGCTCGACGCGATCCACGGCGTCGAAGCGCTCGACGATCCGGCGCGCGAGACGCTCCGCAAGGTCGCGGCGATCGTGCTGCGCTCGTGGCGCGACACGCCTGACATCGTGCGCGTGCTGGTCCGGGAGGTGACGCGCAGCCCGCACCTGCAGCAGGAGATCCAGGAGACCGAGCAGGCCTTCGTCGCGCTCGAGCGGATCATTCGCAGGGGCCAGACGGGCGGCGAGTTCCGCGACGACGTCAATCCCCGGTTCGGAAGCTTCGTCTTCTACGGCGCCCTCGAGGAGATCCTGACCGGCTGGGTGATGGGCCAGCTTCCGGATTCGGACGAGGACGTCCGCACCGCGGAGCTGACGGTCGTGGAGATGTTGTGCGATGGACTCCTCGCTCCGTCGCGCGCCGCCGCCTAACCTGAGAGCATGAACGCGACCGCCGCCGCGGCCGACGGGCAGCGCGCCTGGTGGCTGCGCACGCTGCTCGTGCTGCAGGCGCCGCGGGCGGTGTTCGCCGCGCTGCGCGACGAGTCGCCGGAGGCGATCGAGGCGCGGCAGGAGCCCGTTACAGCGCTCGTCTTTCTCGCTGGGATCGCCGGGGTGCTGCTGGCCCCGAGGTTCGGCCGGCTGTACGACGACCCGGAAATCGACGCGCTGCTCGTGATCGTGATCGCGATCTTCGCCGGCGGGATCTACGCCTTCTTCTCGTACTGGGGGTGGGGGTGGGCGCTGTCGCTCGGCGTGCGCGCGCTCGGCGGGGAGGCGCCGGCACGCCGGTGCCGCCACGTGTTGGCGTTCGCCGTCGCGCCGCTCGCGCTCTCGCTCGTCATCGTCTGGCCGCTCAGGCTCGCGGTCTACGGCGGAGACGTGTTCCGCACCGGCGGCGCCGACTCAGGCACCGGCGGGGAGGTCTTCGAGTGGCTCCTGCTCGCGTTCGTGCTCTGGTCGCTCGGGCTGCTCGTTGTCGGCATGCGCACCGTGCAGGGCTGGAGCTGGGCGCGCGCCGCGGGAGCGAGCGTCTTCGCGATCGGGCTCGTAATCGTGTTCCTCGGCGTGGCGCGACTCCTCGGCGCCGGCGAATAGCTCGCGCTCTTCGTCGGCCATCGCGTACGTGTGCTGCTCGTCCGGGAACGTGCCCGCGCGCACGTCGGCGACGTACGCCTCGAGCGCGTCACGGATTTCGCGCGAGAGGTTCGCGTAGCGCTTCACGAACCGGGGGAGGTGGCCTTCCGTCAGGCCGAGCAGGTCGTGGTAGACGAGCACCTGGCCGTCGCAGTCGGGTCCGGCGCCGATGCCGATCGTCGGAATCGCCAGCCGGCGCGTGGCGTCGGCGGCGACGGGCGCCGGCACCGCCTCGAGCACGACGGCGAAGCAACCGGCGGCCTCGAGGGCTTCGGCCTCGGCCACCACGCGCCGCGCGGCGTCGGCAGTCTTGCCCTGGGTCTTGAAGCCGCCGAGCATCGTGGCCGACTGCGGCGTCAACCCGACGTGGCCCATGACGGGGATGCCGGCGGCGACGATCGTCTCGACGCGGGAGACCGACGCGGGTCCGCCGCCCTCGAGCTTGACCGCGTCCACCTGCGCCTCCTTGAAGAAGCGGATTGCGTTCCGGAGCGCGTCTTCGTCCGAGACCTGGTAGGAGCCGAACGGCATATCCCCGACGACGATTGGCCGCCGCGCGGCGCGCACGACGGTCCGCGCGAGAAACAGCATCTCGTCCATCGTCACCGGCACCGTCGTGCCGTCGTGCCCGAGCACGACCATTGCGGCGGTGTCGCCGACGAGGATGACGTCGACGCCCGCGTCCTCAGCGAATCGGGCCCCAGGCGCGTCGTAGGCCGTGACCATCACGATCTTCTCGCCGCGGCGCTTCATCGCGGCGAGCTCGGGCAGCGTGAGCTTCGCGGCAGGCGGGGTCATTCCGGTTCTCCTTCCTCGAGAACGACGTTGTCGATCAGGCGGGTCCGGCCGATCCGAACGGCGGCTGCGAGCACGCGCGGCTCGAAGTCCCCGACCTCGACGTAATCGACGTCGAGGCCGTTGAGCAGGGCCCGCGCGCGGGCAGGATCTTTGGTGGCAAGAGCGCGGGGCAACGCGACCGCGAGCGCGCGCTCCTCGGCGGACAGGTACGCGTTGCGGGACGAGAGGGCGAGGCCGTCGGCGTCGCGCACCGTCGGCACGACCCTCAGCTCGATCTCGAGGTCGAGGTCGCGCGCCATCCGCTTCAGCACGGCGACCTGCTGCGCATCCTTCTGACCGAAGTAGGCACGCGTCGGGCGGACGATGTTGAACAGCTTCAGGCAGACGGTGGCGACGCCGCGGAAGTGTCCCGGGCGTGCCGCTCCCTCGAGCGTTCGCGACAGCTCCTCGACCTCGACCCACGTCTGGAAGCGCGGCGGGTAGAGCTCCTGCTCGCTCGGCGCGAACAGGTAGTCGACGCCTGCCTCCTCGGCGAGCCGCGCATCGTGGTGCTCGTCGCGCGGGTACCGGTCGAGATCGTCGTTCGGCGCGAACTGCGCCGGGTTCACGAACAGGCTCGCGACGACGACCTCGTTCTCCGCGCGCGCCGCCCGCAGCAGGGCGAGATGACCGTCGTGGAAGGCGCCCATCGTCGGCACGAGCCCGATCGTCCGCTCGCGCGGCAGCGCCGCTCGCACCGCGTGGATCGTCCGCAGAGTCTTCATCGGAGAGCGTGGAGCGCCTCAGTCGCGTCGCCGAGGATGCGGTACAGCGGCTCGAGCTGCGGCCGGCGCGCGCGGATCGCTTCGATGTGGCGCTCGACCGTCTCCCAGTCGCCGCGCGCCATCGGCCCCGTGAGCTCGAAGCCGTTCTCGATCGTCCGGCGCATCAGCGGCTCGAGCGCCTCCGGCGGCGCGCCCGCCGCCTCGACGAGCTCCGACGCGGCGCGATAGAGGGTGACGAGGTAGTTCGAGGCGATCGCCGCGCCTGCGTGGTAGACGGCGCGGTCATCCTCCGGAAGCTCGAACGGACGCAGGCCGAGGGTCTGCGCGAGCTCGAACCCGCGCTCCAGCGCCTCGTCGATTTCAGCAGTGACCGCGGCCCAGGCGCCGTCGAGCTGCTCCGGGCCGCGCGCCAGCGTGAACGTCTGTAGGGGATGGACGCTGAACCTGCGCGTGTGCGGGTCGAGCGCCGACAGCGGCGTTCCACCGCTCACGTGCCCGACCCAGCCATCGCCCGGTGTCAGACCCCCGGCCACGGCCGCAATGGCGGCGTCCGGTACGCACAGTAGGTCGAGCTCCGCACCCGAGGCGCGCACCTCCACACCGCGCTCTTCGAGGCGGGCGGCGACGGCCGTCCCGACGCGGCCGCGTCCGATGACGTTGACGCTTTCGAACAACGAAGCTCCAGTTCCGTAGCGGATACCGGGCAGGGCGAGTCTAGCCTGGGGTGCGTTCCACGCGCGCGCCGACGATGTCCTCGGCGTACTCGAGCGCGAGCCGCTCCATCCGCTCGTCGGTCGTGGCGCACGCGTCGGCGAGGATCGAGACCTTGAACCCCTCCTCCTTGGCGTCGATCGCCGTCTGGATCACGCACATCTCGGTCGCGGTCCCCGCGAGCAGGATGCGCTCGATCTCGAGCTCGCGCAGCACGAGCACGAGCGGCGTGTGGTCGAAGGCCGAGTAGCGTGGCTTGACGACGAAGGGCTCGCCGTCGCGCGGCGCGATCTGCCGCACGAGCTCGCCCGCCTTGCCGGCGACCGCCCGCTCGACCAAGCTGCGCGCGTCCCCGTCCCAGACGCCGTGGTTGTCGTTCGCGTAGAGGACCGGGACGTCGTCTGCACGGGCGCGTTCGACTGCCGCTACGAGCTTTACATGGCGGGAGCGGAACGACGCCAGCAGCGCGTCACCGTCCTCGTGCTCGAAGTCGTTGAGCACGTCCACGAGCAGCAGGGCGTCCTTCACAGCCTCTCCTGTCCCCGCGCAGCACGGCGGCTACACCCGAGCTTGCGGGGCGTCCGGAGACGTGCCTAGACTGCCGTGGCGATGCCGATCTACGAGTACGTGTGCATGGAGTGCGAGTCGCACTTCGAGGAGCTGATCGGGGCATCGGAGCCGGATCCGGCGTGCCCCGACTGTGACGCCTCGAACGTGCGGCGCCAGTTCTCCGTGTTCGCAGCTCACGGCACCGCCGCACAGCCAAGCTTCGGCCAGACGGCGGCAGGAGGCGGATGTTGCGGCGGAAGCTGTGGCTGCCACTGAGCTAGGGCTCTACGAGTCCCAGACCGCGGGCTGCACGCGCTGCCGGCTGGCGCAGACGCGGACGCAGGTCGTGTTCGGCGTCGGCAATCCCGAAGCCGACCTGATGTTCGTCGGCGAGGCACCGGGCTTCCACGAGGACAAGCAAGGGTTCCCGTTCGTGGGCCAGGCGGGAAAGCTGCTCGACCGGCTGCTGGGCGGGATCGGGTTGACGCGCGCGGACGTCTACATCGCGAACACGCTCAAGTGCCGGCCGCCCGGCAACCGTGACCCGATGCCGGACGAGATCGAAGCGTGCGAGCCGCATCTCTTCCGGCAGGTCGAGCTGATCCAGCCTTCGATCGTCGCGACGCTCGGCAACTTCGCGACGAAGCTCCTCTCCGGAAAGCCGACCGGGATCACGCGCGTCCACGGGCGGGAGCAGCAGACGACGATCGGCGGCCGCGACGTGCTGCTGTATCCGCTCTACCACCCGGCCGCTGCGCTCTATACGCCGGCGATGCTGAAGGTGCTCGAAGAGGACTTTCGCCGGCTCCCGGAACTGCTCGGACGCGCCACCGCGGAAGCCGAGCCGGAGCCCGTGCACGTCGAAGCGCTCGTCGCGCCGCAGCCTGCGGTTCAGCTCGGCCTCTTCTAGCGCCCGGCCACGCGCGCTAGCGTGGCTCCGTGGAACTCGAGCTGACGTCGTCTGCTCCGGACGAGACCGCGGCAGTGGCAGCTCGCGTCGCCCGCGTGCTCAGCGTCGGCGACGTCGTCCTCGTCTCGGGCGAGCTCGGTGTCGGGAAGACCACGTTCGTCCGCGGCGCCGCACGCGCTCTTGGGGTCACGGAGCGCGTGACGAGCCCGACGTTCACCATCGGGCACCGCTACAGCGGCGCCGTCGACGTCAGCCACCTCGACCTCTACCGCTTTGCCGGCGTTTCGGCCGCTGAGTGGGGCGATCTCGAGCCGTACTTCGACGGCGCGATCTGCTTCGTCGAATGGCCCGAGGCCGGAGCGGGAGCGCTTCCGACGGCAACCGCGGAGGTGCGTTTGCGGCACATCGATCGCAACCGTAGATTGATCGTGGTCTCGAGCGACCACCAGCCGTTGGTCGACGTCGTTCACGCCGATGCTGACGCTCGCGTTTGACACCGCCACCTCCGTGACCACTGTCGCCCTCGTCGGCGATACGGGAGTGCTGGGCGAACGCGTCTCGACGCCGGGTCGGCTGCTCGCTGACGCCGACGAGCTGCTGCGCGAGCACGGCGCTGTGCCGTCCGAGCTCGCGCGCGTGGTCGTCGGCACCGGTCCCGGAAGCTTCACCGGGATCAGGATCGGCCTCGCGGCCGCGCGCGGTCTCTCCTTCTCGCTCTCGATCCCCGTCGCTGGCGTGTCCACGCTCGACGCGCTCGCGGCGGCAGGCCCCGGCGTCGTGCCGGTGATCGATGCGAAGCGGAACGAGGTGTTCGCGCTCGTCGACGGCGCCCGTTGCCTCGCGCCGGCCGAGCTCGAACCGACGCCCGGAACCACGTACGTCGGCGACGGCGCCGTCCGGTACCGCGCCATCCTGGAGACGCGCGGCGCCGACGTACCTCCGGACGACAGCCCGCTTCACGTCCCGTGGGCGAGCCACCACGTAGCGCTCGCCCGTGAGTTCGGGCCGGCAGAGAACGTCGAGCCCATCTACCTGCGGGTGCCCGACGCAGAGGCTAAGGCGCCGTGACGCTGCAGTTCCGTCGGCTCCGCCTCCGCGACCTCGGTGCAATCGAGGCGATCGAGCGGCGCTCGTATCCAACGCCCTGGTCGCGTTCGATGTTCGCCGGCGAGCTCGCCAAGCCGGCGTCGGTCTGCCTCGGCGCGTTCGGCGCCGACACGAGCGTGCTGCTCGGGTACCTCATCGTCGCGCGGTACGTCGACGCGTGGCACGTGATGAACATCGCTGTCGACCCCGGCCATCAGCGGCAGGGGATCGCGACCAAGCTGCTCGAGCAGCTGTTCGAGCTGACGGACGACGACGCCCGGCGTGGCTACACGCTGGAGGTCCGCGTTTCGAACGCCGGCGCAATCAAGCTCTACGAGCGCCTCGGCTTCCGCAGCCGCGGCGTCCGCCGTGGCTACTACACCGACAACCGCGAGGACGCCTTGATCATGTGGAAGGACCCGGTTGCCGATCGGGTCGCCAGTTGATCCTCGGGATCGAGACTTCCTGCGACGAGACCGCGGCCGCGCTCGTCACCGCCGACGGCCGCGTTCGCTCGAACGTCGTCTCGTCGCAGGCGGACCTGCACGCTCGCTTCGGCGGCGTCGTCCCGGAGATCGCGTCGCGCCGGCACCTCGAGCTCGTCCTGCCCGTGCTCGGCGAGGCGCTCGAGCGTGCCGGCGCGCGGCTGGACGACGTGGAGCAGGTGGCGGTCACGCGCGGGCCGGGCCTCGTCGGCGCGCTCCTGGTCGGTCTCAGCGCCGCCAAGGCGCTGGCGTGGTCTCGGCGCCTGCCGCTCGTACCGGTCGACCACCTGCAGGGCCACGTCGCCTCGCTCTACCTCGGCGAAGAACCGCTGGAGCCTCCGTTCCTCTGCCTGCTCGCAAGCGGCGGGCACACGATGCTGCTGGACGTGCGCGAACGCGGCGCGTTCACCGTCCTCGGGGAGACGATCGACGACGCGGCCGGCGAGGCGTTCGACAAAGGAGCGCGCCTGCTCGGTCTCGGCTACCCCGGCGGCGCGGCGCTCGACCGCCTGGCAGCCACGGGCGACCCCGAGTCCTTCTCGTTCCCGATCGCGCGTGTCCCCGGGCTCGACTTTTCCTTCTCGGGCGTGAAGACGGCGCTCCTGTACGCCGTCCGCGACCTCGGGGCTGACGGCGACGCGCGTCGCGCCGACCTCGCCGCCTCGTACCAGCGCGCGCTCGTGCGGGCGCTCGTCGAACGGACGCGGGAAGCGCGCGCGCAGACGGGAACGGAGAAGGTGGCGGTCGTCGGCGGCGTCGCCGCCAACTCCGAGCTGCGCGGATCCCTCGACGACGCCGTCTTTGCGCCACTCGACCTCTGCACCGACAACGCGGCGATGATCGCCTCTGCCGCCAGGTACGCCCGCGCGCTTCCCTATCCTGACTACCTTGCGGTCGATGCCTACGCCTCGCGGGAGGCTGCGTGAGCCGTCTCAGATCGGAGCCCTCGCCGTCGTCGCGGCCGCCGCGACGCTGCTCGTCGTCTTCACCGGTGGCCGCCACGAGCTGAAGACCGCGCGCGCCGCTGCGGCTGCCTCGCGCTGGATCGGGTTGGTCGGCGAGGGCCGGCCGAAGGTCAAGGTCGACGCGTTCAGCATCGTGGTCCTGAAGGCGCCCTCGCTCGCGGCGCGGGTGCAGGCAGCAGGCGGCGCCGCGAGCGAGCGGCAGGAGCGGCGCTGGATTGCGGAGGCCCAGGCGGCACAGAAGCACCTGCTGTCGCGGATCGGCCTGCAAGGCGTTCGGATCTCGACCGAGTTCACCTACACGCGCGTGCTCAACGGCTTCTCGGCCGTCCTCGACCCACAGGCCGTCGGCCTGCTCGAGCGCGCACCGGAGGTCCGCGGGATCTACCCGGTTCGTGCGGCGTATCCAGCCACGGTTGCGGCGCCGGTCGTGCGTCGCGCGATGCGGCGCGCCGGCCGCGCTGCGCATCCGGTGGGCGTGACTTTGCCGGGTTTCGACGGACGAGGCGTCACGGTCGCGCTGCTGGATACAGGCGTCGACCGCCTCCACCCGTATCTCGCGGGTCGGGTCCTGCCGGGGCGGGACATCGTCAGCGGCGCCGGCCCGGCGCGCGCGCAGCCGAACCCGGGCGACGCGACGGACGTCGAGCGCCACGGAACTGAGCTGGCGGGCGTGCTCGTGGGGCGCGGCGGGGCGTACGGCCTCGAGGGCATCGCGCCCGGTGCGACGGTGCTGCCTTTGCGCGTCGCGGGCTGGCAGAAGGACGCGGTCGGCGACTGGGCCGTCTACGGCCGCAGCGACCAACTGCTGGCGGGCGTCGAGGCTGCGGTCGACCCGAACGGCGACGGCGACGCGCACGACGCGGCCCGGATCGCGCTCGTCGGGGTCGCCGAGCCGTACGTGTCGTTCCCCGACAGCCCCGAGGCGCGCGCAGTGGACGGGGCTCTGACACTGGACACGCTCGTGGTCGCGCCGGCGGGAAACGACCTCGCTGCGGGTCCGGTGTTCGGAAGCATCTCGGGCCCAGCCGGCGCCGGCGGCGCGTTGGCAGTGGGCGCCGCAGACCTCCGCAGTGAGACCGAGCGTGTGCACGTGGCGGCGCGGGTCGGGCTCGAGATCCGGCTTTCGCAGCGGCTGCCGCTCGCCGGCGCGTTCGCGCCGTCGCGCCGGCTCGACCTGAGGCTCGCCGCGCCGATCCTGCGCCGCTCGAGCACGACCCTCGGCGACTTCTTCGACGACGACGGCGAGAGCATCGTGGCGGGACGCGCTGCACTCGTCCCTGCCGGCAACTCGCCCGGCGCAGCCGTAGAAAACGCCGCACGCGCGGGTGCGTACGCGGTCCTGCTCTACGGCAACGCACTCCCCGCGGGGGCGCTCGGGCTCGACGAAAATGTCTCGGTCCCCGTCGTCGCCATGTCCCAGGCGACGGCCGAGTCGCTGCGCGCCGCGCTCGCCGCCGGCGAGCACGTCACGATCAGCATCGGCGGGGTCGACGTCGCGCGCAACGCCGGCGGCGACCGGATCGCGGAGTTCTCGTCGCGTGGCCTCGCCTACGACGGCCGCGTGAAGCCTGACCTGATCGCGCCCGGGGTGACGATCCCGACCGCAGAGCCGGGCACGAACGAGGACGGAACGCCCCGCTTCGGGAGCGTCAACGGCACGAGCGTCGCGGCCGCCGGCGCGGCCGGTGCCGCAGCGGTGCTGGCGCAGGCGCGGCCCGAGCTCAGCGCCGCGGATCTGCGGGGCCTCCTCGTCGGAACTGCCGACGCGCAGCCGAACTACCCGCTCGACGCGCAGGGAGCCGGCGTCGTCGACGTGGGCGCCGCGGCAGCGGGCGAGCTCTCCGCCGAGCCGGCCACGCTCGCGCTTCCGCCCATCGGCCGGAAGGGCGGGCGAACGATTCAGCAGCTCGTGGTCAGGAACGTCTCGACGCGGCGGCTCCGCGTGGTGGTGGGGAGCACGGGCGGGACGGAGGCATTCTCGATCGCATCGTCGCCGCGACGGCTCGTGTTACGCCCCGGCGACAGCGCACCGATCCGCCTCGTCGGAACGAGCATCGCGCGGCCGCCGACATCGATCGAAGGGGCGATCACGATCAGGCCGCGCGGCGGGAAGCCGATCCGGGTTCCGTGGCTCGCGACGGCCCGGCCGCCGACGTGGGGGCTGTTGCCGCAGGTCGTGCTGACGCCGACGGAATTCGACCCCGCCGAGACATCGCCCGTCCTGAGCCTGCGCGCTGGACGCCTGTTCCTTGGGCGTCCCCAACCGCGGATCCAACCGATCTCACGGCTCGAGATCGCCCTCAAGACGAAGAAGGGCAAGGACCTCGGCCTGCTCGCGCGCCTCAGGGACCAGCTCCCCGGCCGCTACTACTTCGTGATCACCGGCCGCGCGCCGACGGGACAGATCCTGTCGCCGGGGCGCTACGAGCTCGTCGTCCGCGCCTACCCGACCGCCCGCGGCCGCGCGAGCCGGAAGTCGGTCGAGTTCAGGATCGAGCGCTAGCCGAGCGTATACTCGACCGCGTTTTCCAGCGAAAAAGGGAGATCTCACGTGACCATTCTCGAAGCGCCTCCGTCCCATCTCCGCGAGAACCCGTTCGAGCTCGCGCAGCGGCAGCTGCAGCTCGTCGCCGATCAGTTCGGGATCTCCGACGACCTGGTGAAGGTCCTCGGCCAGTGCAAGAAGGCCCTTTCGGTCTCGATCCCGACGCGCATGGACGATGGGTCGGTCGAGGTCTTCCAGGGTTACCGCGTGACGCACAACATCGCGCGCGGTCCATCGAAGGGCGGGATCCGGTACCACCCGGACGTCACGCTCGACGAGGTGAAGGCGCTCGCGATGTGGATGACGTGGAAGTGCGCGCTGATGGGGATTCCGTTCGGCGGCGCGAAGGGTGGCGTCGTTTGCAATCCGAAGGCGCTGTCGCGGTTTGAGCTCGAGCGGATGACGCGCCGCTTTACCAGCGAGATCATCAACGAGATCGGCCCTGAGCGCGACATCCCGGCGCCGGATGTCGGGACGGACGCCAGCGTGATGGCTTGGATCTTCGACACCTACTCGATGAACAAAGGCCACTCCGTGCTCGGTGTCGTCACGGGCAAGCCGATCATGATCGGCGGCTCGCTCGGCCGTGAGGAGGCAACCGCGCGTGGAGCCCTGTACTGCATCCGGCAAGCGGTGCAGAAGCAGGGGGCGCGCCTCGACGGGATGACGGTTGCGGTGCAGGGCTTCGGGAACGTCGGCAGCCACCTCGCGCGGTTCCTGACCGAGGACGGCGCCAAGGTCGTCGCGATCTCCGACTCCGGCGCCGGTCTCTACAACGCGAACGGCGTCGACGTCCAGGCGGCAATCGCGCACAAGCGCGAGACCGGCCGCCTCGAGGGGCTCCGTGGTGCGGAGGCGATCTCGAACGACGACCTGTTGCTCGTCGACTGCGAGCTGCTCGCGCCCTGCGCGCTCGAGCAGGTGATCACCTCCGACAACGCGGACAAGGTCCGCGCGAAGATCGTGTGCGAGGGCGCGAACGGGCCTGTGACACCGGACGCGGACGAGATCCTCGAGGACAAGGGTGTCCTCGTCCTCCCGGACGTGCTCGCGAACGCCGGCGGCGTCGTCGTCTCGTACTTCGAGTGGGTCCAGGGCCTCCAGGAGTACTTCTGGAAGGAGGCGGAGGTGAACGCGAAGCTGAACGACATCACGACGCGCGCGTTCAACGAGACGTGGCAGACCCGAGACAGCCGGGGGACGACGACGAGACTGGCCGCGTACGGGCTGGCAGTGCAGCGGGTCGCCGAGGCGACGACGACGCGGGGGCTCTACCCCTAGGAGGGTTTGGCGGAATTCCGCTCGGCACAGGCTGGGTTTCGGCAACCCCTCCCTAGCCGGGGAGCGGCTGCCAGCTCGGCGAGCTGTCGGTCGCGGAACCCGACGTTAGCTGCCGATTGCCGGACCCTTCGGCGCCGACGATCCAGAGATCGCCGTCGTTCGCGTAGACGAGCCAGTTGCCGTCCGGCGACCACGATGGCTCCCTCGCCGCGCCCGCGTGAACTTCGTGATCGCCGTTGGCGTCGGGCTGGATCGCCCGGATCGCGTTGCCTGCGCCGGGCGTGTACGCGATCCAGTTTCCGTCCGGGCTCCAGGCCGGCGCCCCGCCCTCGGCGATCCTCGTCGCGTCGCCGCCGCTCGCAGGGCCGACCCAGATGCCGCCGTAGCGGCCGGAGAACGCGATTCGGTCCCCCTCCGGGGACCAGCTCGGATCGTCGCCGCTGAAGAGCTGGAGCAGCGAACCGCTGCCGATGGGGCTCGCGACTACCTCGTGGAAGTCATACGAGTAGGCGAGCTGGGCGCCGTCGGGGGACCAGCTCGCGCCCCACTGATCGTCGCAGCAGCCGGGGCCCACGGGTGTCGCGTCGACGGCCTCGGCCGCACGCACGTAGATCGAACGGACCGCTGGACTCGGCAGCGTCTCACGGCTGAAAGCAATCCGTTTTCCGTCGGGCGACCACGCCGGCGACGAGTCGCCGCACCCAGCATCCGCATCGAGCTCCCGCAGCGCCGCGCCTGTAGGGTCGACCGTGTAGAGGGCGGACCCGGACTCCTGGCGGTAGACGATCGTGCGCCCGCCCTCGGCCCATCCGCCCCAGGTCGTCGAGCTCGCGGGCAGCGGTTGGACGGCGCGCCGAAGATCGGATCCGTCGGGCCGGACGGTGAGGACGGTCCCGCAGTCGACGTGATGCCCCGGTCTGCTCGGCGAGGCGTCGGCAACTGCGATGCGCCGCCCGTTTGGCGACCACGCCACGACGGAGGCGTTGTCGGCTACGGACTTTTGGCGATCGTTCCGAACGTTCGCTACCTGCACCGAAATCGCGAACGTCGACGGCGAGTAGTGCGTGAACGCGAGGCGCTGCGAGTCGGGGGCCCAAACGGCCGCCGGTCCCCCTCCGAGCGCTCGGGGCGTCCACTCTCCTGCTCGGGCGAGTCTGACCTCGGGCCCAATGGGGAAGTCCGAGCGGCTGAAGACGAAGGCAATCCACCTTCCGTCCGGCGACCACGCCGGCAGCTGGCCGAGGAAGCCGTTCGCGGCGGACGCGGCGAGGGAGCTGTGCGGGAAGCTCGCGAGCGTGCGGCCGTTTCCGTTCGTGATCAAGAGGTCGCCGTCGGAGGACTC
>Ga0126312_10002095_pt1 | contig 13244 bp, 12 predicted proteins | sample Plot104A_FD_92537 | JGI IMG/M metagenome (GOLD analysis project Ga0126312, IMG submission 92537) | Serpentine soil microbial communities from UC McLaughlin Reserve, CA, USA - Plot104A | ecosystem: Environmental > Terrestrial > Soil > Grasslands | place: USA: UC McLaughlin Reserve, Lake County...
CCGCCCGTACGGCCGCTACGCCGGCCTCGCCTTCTGGCTCTTCCTGACGCGCGACTGGGCGGACGACCGCCCGTAGCCTCGTCCGTTGGCGGCTAGTCTCGCCTGCGGAGCGGCACGGGCCCGGTGGCCCATCCGGTCTTCAAAACCGGTGAGGCGTTGTAGCCCAACGCTGGGTAGGTTCGACTCCTGCGCCGCTCCGTTAAGCCAAGAAGACTCCTGCGCCGCTCCGTTAAGCCAAGAAGCGCCTCGCGCGCGAGTCGGAATGCGAGATGCTGCAACGACTTTGTGCCGCCCCTTTGTGCGAGCTTGGTCTTCATCCGTTGGCCCCCTTCCTGAGAACGCGGCGTCCCGCTCGCGCAGGGGTCATCACCGAGCGCCCCGCCCCGTCACCGGCGCCCGCACCGGCGAATCGAGCGACAGTGAAGCCCGGCGCAGTCTGGTTCGGGCTTCGGCCTCGCGCCCTCCTGCTCCCTCCCTCTCTCCTGGGCTGCTCCACGCGCCAGGTACGGAACCTGATCGCCTCCGGCGCTCTGCCCCCGAACGTGCCGTCTACCGCCTGTGCGTTGGCTCCCGTCCGTGGGCGGCGGCGTTCCGGAGTTGCCCGAGCAGTGGGCGAAGGCTGGCGGGGTCGAGGCCGGAGCCGATCGCAACGCCGATCGCCCCGGCGGCGACGAACTCCTCGGCGTTCGCCGCAGTGATGCCGCCGACGGCGACGAGGCGTGCATCGGGGAACGGTCCCGCGAGCGCACGAATCCACGCCGGCGTCAGCTCGCCGGCAGGGAAGAGCTTGAGCGTACGGCAGCCGAGCGCGAGCGCGGCCTGCACCTCTGACGGTGTCACGACGCCGGGCAGGTACGGCATCGAGAGCTCGCGCGCCGCGCCGATGGTCTCGTGCGAGAGACCGGGCGCGACCGCGAAGGCTGCGTCGGCGAGGGCGACGGCGCGCAGCTCCGCCTCCGTGCAGACGGTCCCGGCGCCTGCAAGGCGCCCGAGGGCCGACGCTCGTTCGCACACAGCGCGCACCCGTTCAAGATCGCGGTCACCGGCGATGGACACCTCGACCAGCTCGAGGCCGGCGTCCCAGCATGCCTCGGCCATGGCGACGGAGCCCTGGGGATCCTGCCCGCGGAGGACCGCGAGGACTGGCGCCCTCGCCAGTCGAGCGGAGAAGAAGTCGAGTGTTTCCGCCATGTCCGTTTTGCGTTTGAACGACGCCCGGCGGGTTATAGCGTGATTTCGTAGAGCGAGTCTGCGACTCGCCAGACGAACAAGGAGGGCGTGATGGGATGGTGGGGTAGGTTCGGAGCGGGCGGCCTCCTCGTGCTCGCGATTGCCGTGGCGGCGGCGACGGCATCGAGCTCGACACCGGCCCGCAAATCGAGCACCTCGGCTCCAAAGGCCGCGAACACGGTCGCTTCGAAGGCGAGTTGCGGCGCGCTCAAAAAGAAGACGTCGGGGGCGACGATCGCTTACATGCCTCCCGGCCTCGAGTTTCCGTACTACATCGGAATCGGCGCGGGCGTGAAGCAGTTCGCGAAGAAGTACCACTACAAGACGTTCACGAGCTCCCCGCAGAGCGGTGCGGACTACGCGGGACAGGCAGCGAGGATGCGCGACGTCATCACCCGCGGCGTCGACGGAATCATCTTCCACACCCACAACAACAGCGCCACGGCGCCGCTCGTAAAGCAGGCGGTCGCGAAGGGCATTGCCGTCGTGATCGTCAACCAGGACCTCACGGCGTTCCCGGCGCCCATCCATGCGGTCGTCGGCTACCGCGAGCGGAAGACCGACCGCAAGATGGGCCGCTACGCGATCCAGCTCGCGCACGGGAAGGCGAAGATCGGTCTGATCGAGGGTCTTCCCGGCTACGACTCGACCGAGCGGATCGGCGGCTTCAAGGACGGAATCAAGGGACATTCGGGGATGAAGGTGGTCGCGTCGCAGCCGGGCGGCTGGAACACGCCGGGCGGCAACAAGACGGCGCGCGACATGCTGCAGGCGCATCCCGAGATCACCATGATCTTCGCCGCCAACGACTTCATGGCGGAGGGCGCGTACCAGGCTGCGAAGTCGCTGCACAAGAAGAACCTCAGCATCCTCGGCAGCGACGGCGACACGAACGCCTTCGAGCTCATCCACAAGAAGACGCAGTACAAGGCGACGATGAACACCGTCCCGGTGGTACAGGGGCAGATCGCCATGCGCGTCATGCACCAGTGCCTCTCGCACACCTTCAAGGGCTTCTACGTCGAGACGCCCGGCACGCTGGTGACGAGGAAGAACGTGCTCAAGGTGCTGAAGAACTGGGCGTTGCTTTGGCCGAAGCCGTCGCACCGGTATCCGTAGAGCCTCGAGCGATGGAGGCGACACGGCGTTCGAGATGAACGAGCAGCCGATCTGGGAGGTGCGGGACGTCTCGAAGACGTTCCCCGGCGCCCGCGCGCTCGACGGCGTCGCGCTACGCCTGTTCGTCGGCGAGGTGCACGCACTGGTGGGCGAGAACGGCAGCGGTAAGTCGACGCTCGCCAAGTGCCTCTCCGGGACGTACCAGCCGGATAGCGGGCAGATCCTCCACCGCGGCGAGCTCGTCGAGCTCCGCGATCCGAGCGCCGGCCAGGCGTTCGGCGTCGCGACCTTCTACCAGGAGCTCTCGCTCGTTCCCTCGCTTTCCGTCGTCGAGAACGTCCACCTCGGCCGGCTCCCGGGGCGGGGTGGACTCGTCTCGTGGCACGCCGCGCGCGAGCGCGCCGCGGAAGCACTCCGACGCCTGGAGGTCTCGATCGACCTCGACCGTTCGGTCGGCGAGCTGTCTGTCGCCGAGCAACAGCTCGTCGAGATCGCGAAGGCGATCTCGCGTGGGGACAGCACGCTGTTGATCCTCGACGAGCCGACCGCTGCGCTCGGGGTCGGCGAGGTCGAGCGCCTGCACCAGGTCGTGCGCGCGCTCGCGCGAGATGCGGCCGTGCTCTACATCTCGCACCGGCTCGACGAGGTGCTCTCGGTCGCCGACGTCGTCACGGTGCTCCGCGACGGCCGAGTCGTCGACGAGCGGCGAGCGGCCGGGACGACGATGCAGGCGGTCGCTCGCGTGATGCTCGGCGAGAAGCTCGACGACTACCGGGGGCGCGAGGATGTAGCCGTCGGCGACGAGCCGCTGCTGGAGGCACGCGAGCTGCGCAGCGAGGGCGGCGCCAACGGTGCGAGCTTCGTCCTCCGACGGGGCGAGGTGCTCGGACTGGGCGGCCTTATCGGGTCGGGCAGGACCGAGATCGCGCGGGCGCTGTTCGGCGCTGATCGCCTCACCGCCGGCGAGCTCGTGCTCGAGGGCCGCAGGCTCCGCCCTCGCTCGCCCGCCCACGCGATCGCGGCCGGAATCGCGTACCTGCCAGAGAACCGGAAGGCTGACGGCCTCTTCTTCAACCTGCTCGCCCCGGCGAACATCAGCATTGCGCGATTACGCGCGGTCAGCAACGGGCCGATCCTCAATCTCACGAAGGAGGGGCGACGCGCACGCGCGCTCGCACGCGAGCTGAGGCTCAGCCCGGGCGCCGAGCGACGCAACGTGGCCTTCCTCTCGGGCGGGAACCAGCAGAAGCTCGTGCTCGGGCGCTGGCTGTTCGCGGAGGCCAAGGTTCTGATCCTCGACGAGCCCACGCAGGGGATCGACATCCGCGCCAAACGCGAGATCTACGAGCTGATCGACGAGCTGACGAAACGAGGCGTCGGGATCGTCCTGATCAGCTCCGACTATCCGGAGCTCCTCAGCATCTGCGACCGCGTGGCCGTCGTTCGCGACGGGCGGATCGTCCATACGGGCGCGCGCGGGGACCTGTCCCAGCACGACCTGATCGAGCTCGCCTCCTCGGGCGAGCTCGGGGCGGCGGCGTGAGGGGCTTCGGGTTCGGCGGCCGGGCGGTCGTCGCGGCGGCGCGCTCGCAGGTCGCGGGGCCGTTCATCATGCTCGCGCTCGTCGTCGTGTTCGCGGCGCTGACGACTGAGCGGTTCCTCAACGGCCAGAACCTCCGCAATCTCGGGCTCGAGATGGCGATCGTCGCGATCATCGCGATCGGCTCCACGTTCGTGATCCTGACGGCCCAGATCGACCTCTCACCGGGCTCGATCGTCGCGCTGACGAGCATGTCGATGGCGGTGCTGCTCACGAAGCACCACGTCTCGCTCGAGCTGACAGTCCTGCTGATGCTGCTCCTCGGCGCCGGTCTCGGGCTCGTAAACGGCTTCTTCTGCTCCTACGGTCGCATACCGTCGTTCATCTTCACGCTGGCGACGCTGTCGGTGTTCCAGGGGCTTGCGTTCCTCGAGACCGACGGCACGCCGATCTTCAACCTGTCGCCGCGGCTCGAGCACAGCTTCTACGGCGAGCTCAAGGGCATCCCCTATCCGTTCCTCTACGTGGTCGTCCTCTACGTGCTGGCCTGGGCCTACCTCCGGTACACGCACGGCGGCCGGCGGATCTACGCCGTCGGCGGCAACCAGGCGGCGGCGCGACTGGTCGGGATCAACGTCAATCGCGTGCGGACGAAGGTGTTCGTCGTCGCGGGCACGCTGGCCGCGTTCGGCGGCCTCCTGATGAGCGCCCAGCTGAACTCCGGCTCACCGGAGTACGGCAGGGGGCTGGAGCTGCAGGCCATCGCCGCGGCCGTGATCGGCGGCACGAGCCTCTTCGGCGGCCAGGGCAACATCGTCGCCACGCTCTTCGGCGCGATGATCATCACGATCGTGCAGAACGTGCTCAACCTGCACGCCGTTGGAACCGCCTGGCAGAACATCACCACCGGCGTGATCATTTCGCTGGCCGTGGGAATCGACATGTGGCGTGGGCCCGTGGCGCGCGCCATCGTCTCGCGCTGGAGGAGTCTCGGACGGCTGCGAGCCGCCGAGCGCGTCGCGGTCGAGGAGCAGGCCGCGTCGCCTCTCGCGGCTCCAAGGGAGAATGTTCGTACAAGGCCGTAAGAACGGTTGCCGGGTCAGCCTCGACTACACCTACCGAGGCCTTCCTGTCGCCTACCTCGAGAACGACGCGCTGCGCGTGGGCGTGCTCTCCGGCAAGGGCGCCGACGTGTTCGAGCTGGTGTACAAGCCACGAGATCTCGACCTCCTCTGGCATTCGCCGATTCCGCTCCGCGCACCTTTCACGGCGACGAGCGCCCTCCCCGAGGGCGCCTTCCACGACTACTACTACGGCGGCTGGCAGGAGATCCTGCCCTCGGCAGGATGGGCAGAGGAGCCGTATCTGGGGGCTCACTACGGCCTTCACGGCGAGGCCTCGTTGCTCCCGTTCGAGGCGCAGGTGCTGGAGGACGATCCCGCGGGCGTGACCGTGCGGCTCGAGACGCGGCTCTACCGATCGCCGCTCCACCTCGTCCGGCGGATGTCACTTCGCGGCGACGAGCCGGCGTTGTTCCTCAGTGAGCGGCTCGAGAACGAGGCTCCGGTGGAGTTCGCCGTCATGTGGGGCCACCACCCCGCGTTCGGCCCACCGTTCCTCGACGAGACCTGCGCCGTCCGCGCTGCTGCCCGCCGGGTCGACGTGCTTGCGTTCCACCGCAACGGCTTGTGGGAGCCCGGCGAGGGGTACGAGTTCCCTTTCGCCCCAAGCCGGCGGACGGGCGAACTCGAGGACGTGACGCGTGTACGTCCGCCGAGCACCGGCTCCGTCGACGTGATCCGCGTCACCGATCTCGACGGCGGCTGGTACGGGCTCACGAACGAGCGCCTCGGCCTCGGCGTCGGCATGGCGTGGGACGACGCCGTCTTCCCCAGCCTCTGGATGTGGCAAGTGTACGGCGGACACAACGACTACCCGTGGTACGCACGCACCTACAGCTGCGCCCTGGAGCCGTTCACGAGCTGGCCGCCAGCGGGAATCGCGACTGCGGTCGCCAACGGGACCGCACGCGTGCTCGCACCGGGGGAGGCGATCGAGACCGACCTCGTCGCCGTCTGCTACGAGGGAGACGTGTCGGCGATCACGCGCGACGGGCGTGTGACACCGTGACGCAGGCGGGCTCGGAGGAGTACGTCGTCCGAGCCGTCGTCCGCGCTGCCGGTCTGCTCGACCTCCTGCGCGCGGGCGACGGCGGAGTCAGCCTCCGCGAGCTCGCCACCGGCTCGGGTCTCGCCAGGGCGTCGACGTATCGAATGATGAGGACGCTCGAGCGGATCGGGCTGGCCGAGCGCGTCCCGGGCTCCGACCGCTATCGCCTCGGCGTCCGCTGTCTGGAGCTAGGCCAGGCGTACCTCGAGCAGACCGACCTGCGCCGCGAGGCGCTTCCCGTGATGGAGCGCCTGCTCGAGGACTTCAACGAGACCGTGCACCTCGGGGTGCTCGACGACCTGCGCGTCGTCTACCTCGAGAAGCTCGAGAGCACGCATGCCGTCGGGATCATGATGTCGAGGATCGGCCGCAGCGCGCCCGCCTACTGCACGGGGCTCGGGAAGGTGCTTCTCGCCGGCGAAGAGGCCGACCCGGTCGGGACCCTTGGCGAGCGGGCCGAGCTTCGCCGGTGCACGCCGAATACGATCTGCGAGCCGGCGAAGCTGCGCGAGGAGCTCGAGCGCGTCCGCGCACGCGGGTTCTCGCTCGATCTCGAGGAGCACGAGCTCGGTGTCCGCTGCGTCGCGGCTCCCATTCGTGGGGCGGACGGCGACATCGTCGCCGCGCTGTCGATCGCGGGGCCGGCGCAGCGCCTGCCCGAGAGCAAGCTGACAGGAACCCTCGCCAAAGCAGCGATCGCGGCCGCGGACCAGGTGAGCCGACGGCTCGGGGCGGCCGGGGAAGCGGTCGCATGATGGTCCTCGCCGTCGACTCCGGGACGACCACGACCCGCGTGTGGGCCCTGGAGAATGGCTCCGTTCGCGTCGGCAAGGCGGCGCAGGCGGGCGCGCGCGACCTCGCACGCGGCAGGGACCGTGACTGGCTGCTCGCGCGCATTCGCCAGCTGGCCGAGGAAACGCTCGAGCAGCTGCAGCGCGAGTGGAGCGCCGTCGAGGCGATCGTCGCCTTCGGAATGATCACGTCGGAACTGGGGCTCGAGGAGCTGCCGCACCTGCGCACGCCTGTCGGCATCGACGACCTCGTCGATGCGGTCCAGGAGCGGAGGTACAACGATTCGCTTCCGGTTCCGCTGCAGCTCGTGCCCGGTGTCCGCAACGCGGACGCGAGAGCGCTCGAGTTCGCCGACTTCATGCGCGGCGAGGAGACGGAGGTCGTCGGGCTGCTCTCGCTCGGCCGCACCGAGCCGCCCCTGCTCTACCTCTCGGTGGGATCGCACTCGAAGCTCGTCGCCGTCGACGGCGACGGTCGCATCGAATGGAGCGCGACGACCCTCTCGGGCGAGCTCGTGTGGGCGCTCCACCGGGAGACGATCCTCGCAGGACTCGTCGATCCGACACGCGACATCGGCAATCTGGAGTGGGTCGACGAGGGCGCCCGGCTCGTCGACGTGATCGGGCTGAGCCGGACGCTGTTCGCCGCGCGGCTTCTCAACCGGATCGAACGACGGCCCGCCGCGGCGTGCTCGGATCTCGTCCACGGCGCGATCGCGCAGAGCGACCTCGCCTCCTTCCGCGCGACGCTCGCGGGACGCGGAGCACGCGCGGTCGTCGTGGCCGGCGCCGGGCCGCTCGCCGGCGCCTGCCGGCACCTGCTCGCGCGGGAGCCGTGGGTGGATGACCTCGACGTCGCCGACGAGCCGCTCGGCGCGCTCGGGGCCTGGTGGCTGTACTCGAAGAGGAGGGAGAGGGATGGACTCGCGCATTCGCTGTGAAGGAAGCGTTCGATGCGGAGGGTGATCCATGAGCTCGAGCGGCCCGACGAGACGCTCGTCGACGGGTTCAGAGGCCTGCTCGACCGCTACAGCCCGAGCTGCATCGTGAGCGACGTGATGGAGCGTGCGCGGACGCTGCGCAGCGACATCCGGCCGGTCGTCGCCGGACGCTTCGCCGGTCCCGCACTGACCGTGCGGTTGTACCCGGGCGATCTCGTGGATTGCCTCGACGCGCTCAAGGTCGCGGCGCCGGGCGACGTGATCGTGGTGGATGCCGCGGGCGAGACCGAGACGTCGATCTGGGGCGGGCTGATGGCCGGCCTTTGTCTGCAGAAGGGCGTCGCCGGCGCGGTCGTCGACGGCGCGACCCGCGACGTCGACGAGATCCGCGACCTGGGGTTCCCGATCTTCGCGCGCGCGGTCGTCCCCCGCTCGACGCACTCGCCGTACTCGTCGCGGTTGGAGCCGATCGAGGTGAACGTCGGCATCACGTGCGGCGGCGCCCTCGTCGACCCCGGCGACGTCGTTCTCGCCGACGAGGTCGGAGTCGTGGCGGTCCCAAAGGACGAGGCGGCAGACGTCCTCGCGCGCGCGCGCGCACAGGCGGAGCAGGAGGAGTCGACCCGGCAGCTGATCGCGCAGGGCAAGGACGTCGACGAGCTGCTGGCGGAGTTCGGGAGGCTGTAGTGCCGCCTGCCGAGCTCGCGGTGGAGGAGCTGACGAAGTCGTTCCCTGGAACGCAGGCCCTCACCGATCTCACGTTCGACGTCCGCGGCGGCGAGGTGCACGCCGTCGTGGGCGAGAACGGCGCCGGCAAGACGACGCTGCTGATGATCCTCTCGGGCGTGTATGAACCGGACCGCGGCCGCGTCCTCGTCCACGGCGGGGAAGTGTCGTTCACGCGCCCCAGCGACGCGATCGCGGCCGGGATCGGCACGGTGTTCCAGGAGCTCAGCCTCGTCGACGGGCTGACCGTGGCGGAGAACGTGTTCGCGAACCGCGCACCGACGTACGGCCCCGGCCTGATCGACCTGCGGCGGATGCAGCGGAAGACCCGTGAGCTCCTGGGCCTCCTCGGGTCGGAGCTCCGTCCCGACCGGCGGGTTGCCTCGCTCGGAGTCGGCGACCGCCAGGTCGTCGAGATCGCGAAGGCGCTCTCGCTGGACGCGCGCGTCCTCCTCCTCGACGAGCCCACTTCCGCGCTCTCGCCGGACGAGTCGGAGACGCTGTTCGCGCTGCTGCGCCGGCTGAAGGAGCGAGGGATGGGGCTGGTGTTCGTCTCCCACCGCCTGGCAGAGGTGTTCGAGATTGCGGACCGCATCACCGTGCTCCGCGACGGGCGTCATGTTGCGACGTTCCCGACTGAGGCGACAAACCATGACGAGGTCGTCCGTGCGATGGTCGGCCGCGTGCTCTCGGAGCTCTATCCCGAGCGGGCCTCGGCGACGGGGCCTGCGCTCCTCGAGTTACGCGGGGTCACGAGCGGAGAGCTGGGACCCGTCGACCTCGAGCTGCGGGCCGGCGAGATCCTCGGGCTTGCCGGCCTGCGTGGATCCGGCCGGTCGAAGCTCGGGCGGGTCATCTTCGGCGCCGAGCCGCTGGAGCGGGGCGAGCTTCGGCTCGAGGGTCGTGGGCTCGACAGGCGGAGCCCGTGGCGTGCCGTACGCCAGGGGATCGCGTTCGTGGCGTCGGACCGGAAGGGCGAGGGCCTCTTCGCCCGCATGAGCCTGCTACGCAACCTCGTCGTCGCCGCGATGCCCGCGGTCTCCCGCCGCGGCGTCGTCAGCGCCTCGGCCGAGCGCAGGCTCGCCGAGCGGCTGCGGCGTGAGCTGGACATCCGCGCCCGCGACATCGACCAGCCGGTCGACTCGCTCTCGGGCGGAAACCAGCAGAAGGCGATCGTCGCGCGCTCGCTGGCGACACGACCGCGCGTGCTCGTCGTCGACGAGCCGACGCAGGGCGTCGACGTCGGCGCGAAAGCCGAAATCCACTCGCTCCTGCGCTCGCTCGCCTCGGGCGGGATGGGAGTTCTCATGATCTCCTCCGACCTCCCCGAGGTGCTCGGGCTATCGGATCGGATCGCGGTGATGGGGGGCGGTCGCATTCGGGCCGTGCTGGACGCGGCCGACGCGAGCGAGGAAGACGTCATGCACGCCGCCGCCGCATGATGAACCGCGTCCTCTCGAAACCCGTCTTCGCGACGCGCCGAGAGGACTGGCAGACGGTCGCGCGGCGACTCGGGGAGTTCCGCGAGCTGGCGCTGATCGTGATCCTCGTCGTGTCGATGGCGCTGATGAGCCAGCTGAGCCCTAATTTCCTCACCGAGGGCAACCTCCGCTCGGTGCTAATTGGGATGGTGCCAGCCGCGATCATCGCGGTCGGCATGGCGGTGCTGCTCGCCTCGGGCGGCTTCGACCTCTCCGTGGCCGCCGTGATGGCGCTGTGTGGGACGATCGCCGCCTGGCTCCTCGTGCACGGCGCCGGCGTCGTGCCGTCGATCCTGCTCACGCTGCTGCTCGGCCTGGGGATAGGCGCGATCAACGGGGCGCTGGTCACCTTCCTGCGCGTCAACCCGCTGATCGCGACGCTCGGCACCCTCTCAGTCGCCCGGGGGCTCGCGCTCGTGATAACCGAGGGCTACAACATCAGCAGCCTGCCGGCCTCGTTCACGCAGCTCGGGGAAGGCGACCATCTCGGCCTGCCGTGGATGGTTTGGATCATGTTCGCGCTCGTCGTCGTGGGCGACCTGGCGCTACGCCGGACGCGGGTCCTGCGCCAGGTCTACTACCTCGGCGGGAACGAGCGGGCCGCGCGGCTGTCGGGAATCCGCGTCGACGCGCTGCGCGTCTTCACGTACATGCTGTCCGGGACGCTCGCCGCACTCGCGGGCGTTCTCCTCGCCGCTCGTCTCAGCACGGCCGTTCCGACGGCTGGGCAAGGGCTCGAGCTCACGGTGATAGCGGCGGCGGTGATCGGCGGCGCCACCCTGGCCGGCGGCGAGGGGACCGTGCTCGGGGCGCTGCTGGGCGTGGCCTTCCTCGCGCTGATCTCGAACGCGCTGACGCTGCTCGACGTCTCGATCTTCTGGCAGGAGGTCACGACAGGGGTCGTCTTGGTCATGGCGGTGAGCCTCGACATGCTGCTGCGGCGGGGGCGCAGGTAGCAGAGAAAGGAGTTGATCGACGTGCTGGATCGCGAGTTCGCCCGAGCAGACTTCCTAAAGCTGGTCGGCGCCGGAGGAACCTTCGGAGCCGCCGGCCTACTCGCGGCATGCGGCGGGGACGACAACGAATCGGCGGCCCCCACCACGACGGGCGAGGTCGTCAACCCGAACGACAAGTACGTCTACCTCAGCATCGTCACGCAGGTGCCGTTCTGGGTCGACCACAAGCAAGCGATGAAGGATTTCGAGGCCGCGAGCGGCGCGAAGACGAGCTTCATCGGCCCGCCGGACTTCGACGTGCAGGGGCAGGCGACCCAGCTTGACGACCTGATCAACCGGAAGCCCGCCGGGATCATCCTCTTCATCGGCGACGCCGACGCAATGACACCGGGAATCAATCGGGCCGTCGACGCCGGGATCCCGGTCATTCTGGTCATCAGCGACGCGCCCAAGAGCACGCGTTTCTGCGCGATCGGCATCAACGGCGTCGACGCCGGGCGCGTTGGTGCGGACCTGCTCGCCGAGGCGATCGGAAGCAAGGGGAAGGTGATCCTCGGGACCTTCCCGTCGCCGAACGTGCTCGACCGCGTCCAGGGCTACAGGGCGCAGTTCAAGGAGAAGTATCCGGACATCGAGGTCGTCACCGTCGTCAACGACAAGGCCGACCCCTCCTACGCGCCGCAGGCCTACGGCGCCGCACTCTCAGCCCACCCGGACGTCGTGGGGATCGGCGGGACCGACGGCGACAGCGGGCTGGGCGCGGCCAAGGCGGTGAAGGAGGGCGGCAAGGCCGGGAAGGTCAAGATCGTGGCGATGGACCGCAACGACGACATGCTCGCCGAGGTCGAGAAGGGGAACATCGTCGGCTCCGTCGTGCAGAAGAGCTACGACGAGCTCTGGCTGGCGTGCTGGATGCTCTACTGGCTCAACCACAGCCAGCTGCGTCCCGTGCCCGACTGGCGGGCTGCGGGCATCAATCCGCTGCCGGAGACGATCACGACGGGCGTGTGGAAGCTGACGCGCGAGAATGTGGCCCAGTTCAAGCACACGAAGAAGGCCGCATGAGCGAGGGCCGACTCACGGGCCGCGGCGCGGTCGTGACCGGGGCGGCGATGGGAATCGGCGCCGGGATCGCCGCGGAGCTCGGGCGCGAGGGCGCGGCGGTGGTGATCGCGGATGTGGACGACGACGCGGCAGCGGAGAGGGCCGAGTTGCTCCGCGCCGCCGGGGCGCGTGTCGAGGCTGTGCACTGCGACGTCTCTCGGGAGGACGACGTCCGGCGCGTGATGGACGACAGCGCCGCGTCCCTCGGCGGCCTGCACGTCGTGGTCAACAACGCCGCGGTCGGGATCTACAAGAGCGTCGTCGAAGCAACGGTCGAGGAGTTCGACCGCGCGCTCGCGGTCAACCTCCGAGGCGTCTTCCTCGGGATCAAGCACGCGGCGCCGCATCTCGAGGTGGCGGGTGGCGGGTCGATCGTCAACATCGCCTCGGTCCACTCCGTCCAGAACGTGGGCGGCACGGCGCCGTACGCGGCGTCGAAGGGAGGCGTCGCGGCACTCACGCGTGCTGCCGCGATCGACCTCGCGAAGGCGGGCATCCGCGTGAACGCGATCTGCCCGGGCTGGATCGACACGCCGCTGATCCGCGGGATCTTCGAGAGTGGCGACGACCCGGAGGGAACGCGCGCGGCAGTGGAACGGCGGCAGCTGCTCGGCCGCCTCGGCACGGCCGAAGAGATCGGACGCGCCGCGGCGTTCCTCGCCAGCGAGGACTCGTCGTACGTCACGGGCTCGCTGCTGTTCGTGGACAGCGGCATGACGGCTCAACTGGAAACCTGGTCCGAGTGAGAGGCAAGCGATGATCGAGATCTTCGACCCGCGAGCGGAGAAGCTCGTCGATCCAGGCGCCGAGCTCGAACGGCTCGCGACCGGCTTCGTGTTCACGGAAGGCCCCGTGTGGGACTTCTCGGCCCGGCACCTGACGTTCTCCGACATCCCGGGAGACACGATGTATCGCTGGGACGAGGCGAACGGCGCACGGGTGCTGCGCCGCCCGAGCTCGTTCTCGAACGGGCTGACCTACGACATCGACGGACACCTGATCTCCTGCGAGCACCGGACCCGCCGGGTGACGCGCGAGCGCGACGGTCACGTCGAGGTCGTGGTCGACTCGTATCGAGGCCGGAGGCTGAACGCCCCGAACGACGTCGTCGTAGCGCCCGACGGATCGCTCGTCTTCACGGATCCGCATTACGGGTTAGGCGAGCCGTTCGGTGGCCCAGCCGAACA
>Ga0126312_10002096_pt1 | contig 13242 bp, 13 predicted proteins | sample Plot104A_FD_92537 | JGI IMG/M metagenome (GOLD analysis project Ga0126312, IMG submission 92537) | Serpentine soil microbial communities from UC McLaughlin Reserve, CA, USA - Plot104A | ecosystem: Environmental > Terrestrial > Soil > Grasslands | place: USA: UC McLaughlin Reserve, Lake County...
AGCATGGAACTCATCGACTGGCGTGAGCTCTACGCCGCCAACCGTGCAGTGATCGAAGGCAGGCAGGATCCCGGCGCCGACCCGGTTCATACGACGCCGGCGAGCACCAAGCCGAGGCAGCGCAAAGGGCCGCCGCGCCCTGGATTGGGAAATGCGTTGCCGAACCGGCCCGACCCGCCCCCAGGAGGCAACGGAACCTGGGAGCGTCTGACCTACACCGGGCCCGCCGGCGGCCGGGCGTACTTTCTCTACACGCCGCGGGGTCTCGCCCCGAGGGCTGGCGCGCCGCTGCTCGTGATGCTTCACGGCTGCGCGCAGACCCCGGCGGACCTGGCGCGGGGGACGCGGATGAACGAGGCGGCGGATCGGCACGGGTTTGTCGTCGCCTACCCCGAGCAGACCCACCAGCACAACGGGCAAGCGTGCTGGAACTGGTTCCTCGCGGACCACCAAGCTCGCGGCTCCGGGGAGCCGGGCCTCCTCGCCGGCATCACCAGGGAGGTGACCGTCAGGCTGGGCGCCGGCGTCGACCCGACCCGGGTGTTCGTCGCGGGGATGTCTGCCGGTGCTGCCGCGGCGGTCGTGATGGGTGCGACCTACCCCGACCTGTTCTCGGCGATCGGGGTGCACTCGGGACTCCACTACCGCAGCGCGACGAATCAGCAGGCGGCCTTCGAAGCCATGAGGCGCGGAGGAACCGAGCCCGCCCGCCGCGGAAGGGACGCGTTCGAGGCCATGGGCGAGCGCGCGCGCGTCATGCCGATCATCGTGGTCCACGGAGGCGCGGATGGCGTCGTTCGTCCGGTTAACGGCGACCAGCTCGTAGAGCAGTGGCTGGCAACGAACGACCTCGCCGCGGCGGGGAGCGCTGCCGCGGACCTGGCCCGCCCGAGCGTCGTCGCCAGCGGCCAGGTCGACGACGGTCACGCCTACATGCGCTACCGCTGGAGCGACTCCAATGGGCGTCCCGTCCAGGAGTACCTGAAGGTGGCGGGCCTTGGACACGCATGGTCCGGCGGCGACCGGACGGGCTCCTACACCGACGCGCGGGGGCCCGATGCTACCGCGGCGATGTGGGAGTTCTTCGCGCAGGCGAGCGGCGAGTGACGACCGCCCGACCGAGCCCTCAGCGCTGGCGCGGCCACGAGCGAGCCGGAGACCGTGGTCCGCCTGTGTCGGCGGCGAAGCGGCAAGCTGTCTTCAACTGGCCCTGCGGCCAATAGTTTCTGGCCCCCGAGCGGTGGTACGCCGAAGCGCGAACAGCACGACAGGCAACACACTCTGAGGCGCACAGGATCGACTGCGGGGCCGGTCTCTCGCCAGGCCGCAACGTGAGCGCATCCGCGGCTGGCGAGCGGCCTGAAGGCGAGTGAGGGCCAGCGAGCGCGGGATCTTCGAACGTGGGACCACCCGAGTAGTCTTGGAGGCGAGCCGGCCGGTGCGGCCTGTACCGCTCGTTGGGTCTTTGCTTCCTCTTCCTCTCGTGCGGCGTTCGACAGAGGCGGCCGGGGGGGTTGGAACATGGCCAGGCTTGGCAATCGCAGTGGGGCCGACGGGCGGCGTACCAGGCTCCTTGACCGTGTGGCTCAACTCGGTCGCCGGAGGCGAGCCGCGGACCTGGCTGCGCCCGGCGACGCTCAGGAGCGGCGCATCGAAGCCCTGGAGGAACGGGTCGACCAGCTTGAAGCGCTGCTCGAAGGGCTCCAGGACTCGGTCCACCGCGAGTTCATCCGCGAAGGTGAGCGGATCGACGCGCTGGAGAGGAGGACCGAGCCGGCGGAGATCTCCCGCGCCCTGAGCCGAGACGCTCGCGAGCGCGGCATCTGAGCGCGGCTCGCAGAGGCCGGCTGGGCATCGGAGTCACGGCCATCGAACTCACCTCCGAACGATCTCCGCGAGATCGGTAGCGCCGCCTCACAGGTCACGGCGCAAGGGGCTCGCTATCCACCTCGAGCAAAATGACCGGTCGCTGAGGGGCGCACGTTCTTTGCCCGCCGGCTCGGCACCGGGACCGTCTGGGTCCTCGGACTCGGCTGCATGGGAACGGCCTCGAGCGTCCATCATGCTCATCGTCCGGTCGCGCGAGCGCTCCTCACCACTGGGCTACACACAGGAGGACAGGATGCAGATCACCAGGAACTCCATCGAGACCGCGGCTGGGCCGAGCGACTGGTTCACGGGCACGGTCTACATCGACGCGGTCGCCGCGCCGTCGGAGCCGTCTCGCGTGCAGGCCGTGAGCGTTCACTTCACGCCCGGCGCCCGGACCGCGTGGCACACCCACCCGTTCGGCCAGACCGTCTACGTCACCGAGGGCGTCGGCCTGTGCCAGCGCCGGGGCGGGCCGATCGAGCTGATCCGACCCGGTGACCGCGTTTTCTTCGAGCCGGGCGAGGACCACTGGCACGGCGCCGCTCCCAACCGCTTCATGACCCACCTCGCGATGCAGGAAGTCGACGACGACGGTAGCCCCGTCACCTGGGGTGAGCACGTCACCGACGAGGAGTACGCGGCCGCGCCCTCAATCGACGGGTGAGTGACGAGCCGGGTCCCCGACCGCCGACCTGATCCGCCGGCTCGGGGTGAGCGACGGCGGCGCAGACAGGGACGAGGAGGTTGGCAGCCCACAGGCGGTTGCCTCGGCCGTAGGGCTTGACAAAAATTATTGTCAATGCTTACGTGTGCGCATGCTCGACGTCGAGGTCATCGACGAGCCGGCCGCCGCGGTGGTGGCCCTCGACCCGGTGCGAGCCCGCCTGCTGGCCGAGCTGGGCGAGCCGGCCTCCGCGGCCGCGCTGGCCGAGCGGGTGGGCCTGAAGCGCCAAAAGCTGAACTACCACCTGCGCACGCTCGAGGCCCATGGACTCGTGCGCCTGGCAGAGGAGCGACGGTGGGGCGGGCTGACGGAGCGGCTCTACGTGGCCTCCGCCGCCTCCTACGTCGTCTCGCCCGGCGCGCTTGGCGACGCCGCAAGCGATCCCGGCCGCGCCTCGGACCGCCTGTCCGCGCGCTACCTGATCGCGCTCGCCGCCCGCATCGTCCGCGAGGTGGGTGGCCTGGCCCGCCGCGCCGAGGGTCAGAACAAGCGGCTGGCGACGCTCGCCATCGACACGGAGATCCGCTTCCGCTCCGCCGCCGAGCGCGCGGCGTTCAGCGAAGACCTGACGAGGACCGTCACCGGCCTCGTCTCCCGCTACCACGACGAGTCGGCACCCAGGGGTCGCCGGCACCGGCTCGTGGTAGCGGCTCATCCCACTCCCGACCACGAGGAGGGTCAATGACCCGCCAAAGCGACAAATCAGCCACTCTCCGGTCGGTCCAAGCCGAGGTCGAGGTGCCCGGCACGCCCGAGCAGGTCTGGGAGGCGATCGCCACCGGCCCGGGCATCAGCGCCTGGTTCGTCCCCACCCAGGTCGACGAGCGCGAGGGCGGCACGGTCACCCAGGACCATGGCGCGGACATGGAGTTCACCGGTGTGGTGAGCGCATGGGAGCCGCCCCACCGGTTCGCATGGGAGACCGAATGGCGACCCACCGAGGCGGCCAGCCTCGAGCGGACCGCGGTCGAGTTCCTGGTCGAGGCGCGCGCGGGCGGCATCTGCGTGGTGCGGGTCGTCAACAGCGGCTTCGGCACGGGCGCCGACTGGGATCGCGCGATGGAGAGCACCGAGCGCGGCTGGCCCTCGGCGCTCGACAACCTGCGCCTCTACCTCGAGCACTTCCAGGGCCAGCGCGCCGCCTCGTTCGCCGCCGGCGCGGAGGCGGAGGGAGCGGCGGAGGACGTGTGGCGCGCCCTGACGGCGGCGATGGGCCTCCCCGAGGCCGCGGAGGGCGACCGGGTGGCGACGCGGGCCGCGGACGCCCCGCCGCTCGCGGGCACGGTCCAGCGGGCGCGTGACCGCGAGCTCGCGCTCCGGATCGAGGAGCCGGCGCCCGGCCTCGCCTACGTCGGCGCCGGCGGCCCCGGAGACCGGACGTACACGTTCGTGCGCGCCTTCGTCTACGGCGATAACGCCGAGGAGGTCGCCGCCCGCGCGGGGTCGGACTGGCAGGCATGGCTCGACGAGCACTTCGCCGTGGGTCGTTGAGCCCAGGTTTCGCCGCCGCCGCCGAGCCCCGGCGGTGGGAGCTGTGTTGGATCGCCGGGCTCCTGGCCGAGCAAAGCGGCACAGCTCAGAGCGTCGACCCGCGGGCGGAGGCTCCCCGCCCGGGGCTGGCGGGCCCGAGGGTCGGGGTCGTCTCAGATCACCGCGCGCAGCCGCCGGTCCATCGCCGCGCCCGACACCTCGAACGCCTCGCACAGCTTGTCGAAGTCGCGCTCGCGGCGGTACTGGCGCTGGACCAGGCGCGCCGGCATCAGGAGTGCCGCGGCGAACAGGTTCGCCTCCTCCTCTCTGGCCGGCGGGCCGCCGGGCCGGCCGGGGTCGGGCATCGAGACGACGGCGTTGCGGCAGTAGATGCCCTCCGCGTCCTCGCGGTGCATGCACCAGTGGCCCAGCTCGTGACCGATCGTGAAGCGGCGGCGGGGTGGCCAGTCACGGGCCTCGGAGGCGTTGACCCAGATCTCGCCGCGGCCGGGGAGCAGGAGGCCGGAGAAGGACTGGCCCGCCCTCAGCCCGGGGGCGCCCGGGGCGGCGGACAGGTCCTCGACCTCCCGCACCAGCAGGCCGAAGCAGCTGTCGGCCACGTCCTCGACCGGAACGGGCAGCGTCTCCCCGTCCCAGATCCAGGGCGGCACGCCTTCGAGGACGCCCTCCGCCCGCCGCTCGATCTCGGACCCGCGGTGCAAACCGACCACGGCCTCAGCCGCCGCGGAACAGGCGGTCGACCTCATCCCACTCGTCCCCCGGCGCCCGGGCGGCCCGCAGCGAGCCGTCCTCGGGCTCGCGGGTCACGCGCGTCATCGCTGGCAGCTCGCTCGCGGGGGGCTCGCCCGGCGTCACCGTCTCGCCCGCCCGGCGCAGCGCCTCGCTCGTCTGGCCCACGATCTTGCCGAGCGCCTCGAGCACGTCGTCGGAGACGCCGGCCGCGGGTAGACGGCCCTGCTCCATCCGGTTGTAGTAGTCGGCGACCTTGCCGCGCTTCGAGCTCGCCCCGAGGCGGTCTGCCAGCTGGGCGACGAGATCGCTTCGCTTGATCCGCGCCGTGTTCCGCAGGCGGGGGAGGAGCGATGGCCACAGGCCGGACTGGCCGGCGAGCGAGCGACCGAGCGACTCGACCACCCGCGGCGCCGGCGAGCGCTCGTAGGCGGCGGGGTCCCACTCCCGGCGGGGCGCCCGGCGCAGGTAGGCGTCGATCATCGCCTCGAGCTGTGCTCGCTCGCGGCGCGAGACCCGCTCCAGGTGGGCGAGCGGATCGGCCTCGCCGCCGGCCTGGTGCTCCTCGATGTACCGCTTCAGGAGTTCCGCGAGCTCGGTCATGGCCCGCTCGAAGTATCGCCGTCGCCCGTCAGCTCGCGGACGCGCCGCTCGAAGCGCGACGCGATCTGGTGCACGTTGGCCTCGGTCATCCCGGGCACCCCCTCGGCCGCATCTCGCGCGCTGGCGGGGCCGAACACGTAGCGGTCGACCACCGCCTGGTGGTCCGGGCGGAGCTCCCGGTGGGCCCGGCGCAGCGCGCGCAGCGCGTCCACGGTGTCGCCGGCGAAGGCCTCCGAGGGCTCGTCCCCCCAGACCTCGTCCTCGCCGAGGTGCTCGGTGGGCAGCGGCTCGTGCTCCGGGCGCCCCTCCTTCCGCCGGTGGTAGTCGGCGATCCCGCGGCGGTCCACGATCCGGTGCAGCCAGTTGACGAACTCGCCGACCGATACGCCGTCGAAGGCGGAGGCGATGGCCGCCTCGATCGCCACCGCGGTCACGTCCTCCACGTCTTGGGAGGGCACCTTCATGGCCACGCGCCGCATCGCGTCGCCCCAGTAGCCGAAGACGAGCACGGCGAGCGCGCGCTTGACCGCCTCCGGCCGACCGGCGGTGCGCGCCTCGCGCACGTACTGGATGAGCTGCTCATCGGTCAGCGCCTGCAGTTCGTGCTGTCTCTTCTCCCGGAAGGACGTTGGTCCCAGCTCCTTCGGATGTCGTCCACGGCCTCGCCGACCTGACGCGGATGCAACGTACCGCCCGCTCGGGGTTCCTTCCCGCGCAGACCGTGCCGGGCGGATAGTGCGGCCGCGCCGACCTGCCGGGCGGGCGGGTGGTGCGGCCGCCGACCTGCCGGGCGGGTAGTGCGGCCGCGCCGACCGTGTCGGGACGGTGGTGCGGCCGCGCCGCGTTCGGCGGGTGGGTGGTGCATCCAGAGCGTCCTCAGCGGGTAGTGGACGGAATGGAGACCGTCAGGGAGGTGTGGGCTGATGTTGCTCATCGGAGGAGAGTGGAAGCAGGCTGGCGCCGGAGGAACCTTCGAGCGCACCGATCCGTTCACGGGCGACCCCGCTGGCACCGCGGCGGCCGCGCGGCGCGAGGACGCGCGGGCCGCCGCCGACGCCGCCGGCGAGGCGTTCGCCGGCTGGTCCACGAGCCCGCCCTCGGAGCGGCGCGCGCTGCTGCACAAGGCGGCGGCGCTCCTGACGGAGCGCGCCGAGGACATCGCGGGCCTCATGACCAGGGAGACGGGCGCCACCTTCGGCTGGGGCATGTTCAACTGCACCCTCGCCGCCGGCATGCTGACCGAGGCCGCGGCCCAGACCACCGCGATGAGGGGCGAGGTGATCCCCTCCGACGTGCCGGGGCTAATCGCCATGGGCGTGCGCCAGCCGGCGGGCGTGGTGGTCGGGATCGCTCCCTGGAACGCGCCGATAATCCTCGCCACCCGCGCCGTGGCCTCACCTCTCGCCTACGGCAACACGGTCGTGCTGAAGGCCTCGGAGAACTGCCCCACGACGCACGCCGAGATCGCCCGTGCGCTCGACGACGCCGGCCTGCCTCCCGGCGTGATCAATCTCATCAGCCATCACGCCGACGACGCGCCCGAGGTCGTCGACGAGCTGATCTCTCATCCGGCGGTGCGCCGGATCAGCTTCACGGGCTCCACGCGAGTGGGGCGCCTGGTGGCCGAGAAGGCGGCCCGCCACCTGAAGCGGGTGCTCATGGAGCTGGGCGGGAAGGCCCCGATGGTCGTGCTCGAGGACGCCGATCTCGACGAGGCGGTGGCGGCCGCGAAGTTCGGGGCCTTCATGCATCAGGGGCAGATCTGCATGTCCACGGAGCGCGTCGTCGTCGACCGCTCGGTGTCGGACGCCTTCACGGGCAAGCTGGTCGAGCGCGCCGAGGCCCTGAAGATGGGCGATCCCCGCGAGCCCGATACCGAGATCGGTCCGCTGATCAATCCCGGCGCGCTGGAGCGCGTGGGCGGCCTCGTTGAGGACGCCGTCTCCCACGGCGCCCGGGTGCTGACCGGTGGCGAGGCGGACGGCCCGCTGTTCCCGCCCACCGTGATAGGGGGCGTGACGCCGGAGATGCGGGTGTACGGCGAGGAGTCGTTCGGGCCGCTCGTCGGGGTCATCGACGTCGACGGCCCCGAGGAGGCCGTGCGCGTGGCCAACGACACCGAGTACGGGCTGGCGGCCGCGGTGTTCGGTCGCCACGTGCCGAGCGCCCTGGACGTTGCGCGTCGAATCGAGAGCGGCATCTGCCACGTGAACGGCTCGACCGTGCACGACGAGGCCCAGATGCCGTTCGGCGGCGTCAAGGCGAGCGGCTGGGGGCGCTTCGGCGGCACGGCCGCACTGCAGGAGTTCACCGAGCTGCGCTGGATAACGGTCCAGCAAGGCTCGCGCCAGTATCCGCTCTAGGCTCCCCCCTTGAAGGCCTCCTCGATCCACTCCGCCCGGATCGCGGGGTCCACCTTGCAATCGAGCACGAGCGGTCGGCTCGGGCTCTCGAGCCAGCCGTCCAGCGGGCCGCCGAGGTCCGCCAGCGTGCGCACCGTCGCCGCCTCCGCCCCGAGGGTCCGGGCCACCGCAGCGAAGTCGCGCCTGCCGAACCGCGCCAGGTCGGTCGGCTCGCCGAGCTCCTCGAAGTGGTGCACCTCGGCGCCGTAGGCGGCGTCGTCCATCACCACCACGAGGAGCGGCAGCCGGTGGGCGGCCGCGGTGTCGAGCTCCCCCAGGCTCATCATCGCGCCCCCGTCGCCGACGACCGTCACGCAGACGCGGTCGGGCCGGGCGACGGCCGCGCCCACGCCGGTGGCCAGCCCCAGCCCCACGCTCTGGAACGCCTGGGTGAACACGAACCCCTGGGCGTCGGGGACCGAGAGCAGCATGGGCGGGTAGCCCTGGAAGTGCCCGGCGTCGGTGGCGACCGTGCGCTCCGCCGGCAGTCGCTCCTCGAGCGCGCGCATGAGGGCCTCGGGGTCGAGCCCCCGCGGCCCGCTTCGGTCGCGGAGCTCCCAGCCCCCTCCCTCGAGCTCCGCGGGGTCGGTCTCCGCTCGGAAGTCTCCCCTCCGGATGCCGCGGCGGTCCAGCTCCTCGACGAGCGCCTCGGCGGCCTCGCGGGCGTCCCCCGTCAGCGCCTCGGCGGCCGGTCGGTGGGCAGCCATGAGCGACGGATCGGAGTCGCACTGCACGACCGCCGTGTCGGGGCCGATCAACGTCCCCGTACGCGTGGTCCAGCGGTTGAGGCTGGCTCCGAACGCGAGCACGAGGTCGGAGCGGGGGATCAGTCGCTGGGCGACGGGCGAGGCAAAGCCGCCGGAGATCCCGAGCGAGAACGGGTTTCCGGCGAAGAGCCCGTTCGCGGGAGCACTCGTCGCGAGCAGGGCGCCGATCCGCTCGGCGAGCGCCTCGAGCGGGGCCCTGGCGCCGGCGCGAACGGCGCCGCGGCCCCCGAGCACGAGCGGACGCTCGCTCCCTTCGATCAGCTCGGCCACCCGCCTGACGGCCTCACGTGCGGGTCGGGTGGGGGAGGGGTCGGGCGGGAGCTCGAAGCCGGACCCGCCCTCGGGGCACGTCTCGACCTGCAGGTCGATCGGCAGCGACAGCACCACCGGCCGCAGCTCGGTGCTGGCGCGCGCGAAGGCTCGGACGGTGTCATCGAGCGCCGTTGCCGCCGCACGGACTCCCGCGGCCCCCGCCCCCACCGAGCGCGCCAGGGCGCCCTGGTCGATCTGCTGGTTCACCCCCCGCGCCGTGGTGGCCACGTCGCCCGCCACGAGGAGCAACGGCGTGTGCGCCTTGACCGCCTCGGTCAGCCCCGTCATGGCGTTGGTCAGCCCCGGTCCCTGGTGGACGCTGCAGACGCCCACCCTCCCGGTGACGCGCGCCCAGGAGTCGGCCATGGTGACGGCCGCGGTCTCGTGGCGGGCCCAGTGCCAGGCCGCGCCTCGCTCCTCGACAAGGTGGCGGACGAGCTGGAAATTGCCGCTGCCCACCAGCCCGAAGAGCTGATCCACCCCCAGCCGGTGGAGCGCCTCCGCGATCGCCTCGTGCACCGGCCTGGCGTTCAGGGGCCCTCCTCCTCGAGCACCCGCTGGGCCACGGCAAAGGCGGAGTTGGCCGCCGGCACCCCGCAGTAGATGGCCGACTGGAGGAGGACCTCCTTGATCTCGTCCTCGCTCAGCCCGTTGCGAAGCGCCGCCCGCACGTGGAGGGCGAGCTCGTCGAAGTGTCCCCGGGCCACGAGCGCGGTGAGGGTGATCGCGCTGCGCAGGCGGCGGTCGAGGCCCGGTCTCGCCCAGATCTCGCCCCACGCATAGCGGGTGATGAGGTCCTGGAACTCGGCGGTGAGCCTGCCCGTTCGCTCGATGGCCGCGTCCACGTGCTCGTCGCCGAGCACCTCGCGACGCACCTCCATGCCCCGCTCCCGCCTCTCATCGGTCACGCGGGCGGCTCCTCCGGCTCAATGAAGCGGTGATGCGGCTCCGCGCTCATCCGGAGCGGTAGGCCTCGAGGGCCCGGTCGATGAACGCCTCCGCCGAGCCGAGGTAGCGCTCCGGATCGAGCGCCCGGTCGAGCTCCTCGTCGGTGAGCTGTCCCGAGAGCCCGTCGCGCAGCGATCCGCCTCGGCGGACGGCCTCCTCCACCACCCGCTTCGCCTCGACGCGGCCCAGGCGCTCGGCCAGGGTCATCGCCGCGCTCTCGGCGAGCAGGGAGTCGCCGCCGCGCTCCAGGTTCACGCGCATCCGGTCGGGATGGACCTCGAGCCCCTCGAGCGTCTCGCGCACCGCCGCGGCCGCGCCGCCCGTGAAGGCGAGGGCCTCGCCGAGGGCGCCCCACTCTGCCTGCCAGGCCCCGGCGGCCCGCTCGTGCTCGGCGGCCATGGCTTCGAGGAGCACGCCCGTGGCGGCCCGTACGCGGCGGGCGCATGCCCGCGCGCGGATGGAGCCGACCGGGTTCCGCTTCTGCGGCATCGTCGAGGACCCGCCGCGGCCGTCTCCGGCGGGCTCCGCCAGCTCGCCCACCTCCGCCTGGGTCATCAGCACCACGTCGAGGGCCACCTTCTCGAGCGCCCCGGCGGCGAGGGCGAGCGTCGCGCCGAGGTGGGCCACGCCGATGCGGTTGGTGTGCCAGGGGAGCGGGGGTTCGTTGAGACCCAGCTCCTGGGCGAGCGCCCGCAGCACCGCGAGCCCGCGATCGCCGAGCGAGGCGAGCGTGCCCGCGGCGCCGCCGAGCTCGACGAACAGCTCGAGCGCGGCCAGGCGCCCCCTCGCCTCCACGACGGCCACGAGCCAGCCCGCGGCCTTGAGGCCGAAGCTGGTGGGAAGGGCGTGCTGCATCAGGGTCCGCCCCGGCATCAGCGTCGAGCGGTGGGTGTCCGCGAGCGAGGCGCAGGCCGCCGCGACCGCGTCGAGGTCGGCGAGGATCAGCTCGCGCGCCCGGCGGGCCACGAGCATGGCGGCGGTGTCGAGCACGTCCTGGCTCGTGGCGCCCCAGTGCACGTAGCCGGAGGCCTCCGAGGCCAACCGCTCGGTGAGGGCCCGCACCAGCGGCACCACCGGGTTACCGGACGCCCGCCCCTCCCGCGCGAGCGCCTCCACGTCGAAGTCGTCCCCGTCGCAGGCGGCGACGATCGCCTCCGCCGCCTCGGCGGGAAGGACACCGGCCCGAGCCTGGGCGGATGCCAGGGCCGCCTCCACGTCGAGCATCGCCCGGACCCAGGCCCGCCCGGACACCGCCTCGCTCACGGCGTCCGGGACGAAGATCGGGGCGAAGGGGTCGCTAGACATCGAAGAAGGCGGTCTGCCCCTCGCCCTGGAGGCGGACGTCGAAGCGAAGCGCTCCGTCCTCGCGCCTCGCCACGAGGGACGAGCGGAGGTCCTCGTCGTCGATCGCCGACAGGACGGGGTCCGCCGCGTTCGCCTCCTCCTCGTCGGGGAAGTAGATCCGCGTGGCCAGCCGCTTCAGCACACCCCGCGCGAAGACCGACACCGCTATGTGCGGCGCCTGGCCCGGCACCGGGCCCGGCTTGACGGTGACGAACTCGAAGCGGCCCGCCTCGTCGGTCTGGCAGCGGCCGAAGCCCGTGAACCCCTCCTCGAGCGGCAGCTCCTCGCGGACGTCCTCTGGATGCGCGTAGCGGCCGGCCCCGTTCGCCTGCCACAGCTCGATCAGCGCGTCATCGACGGGCCGCTTCTCGCCGTCGAGGACCGTCCCCACGATCCGGATGGCATCCGGGTGGCTTCGGTCCACGAGCTCCGCTCCGCCCTCCCAGGGCAGCCCCAGGTGAAAGAAGGGCCCGACCGTCTGTGAGGCCGTGGGCCGCAGAGGCACCTAGCGCTCCAGGGGGGTCGCCTCGCGCCCGCGCAGCACGATGTCCCAGCGGAAGCCGAGAGAGACGTCCGGCACGGTGCTCTCCAGGTCGAGCGAGGAGATCAGTCGCTCGCGATCGCGGGGGTCGCGCACCGAGTGGAAGATCGGGTCCTGGAAGAAGAGCGGGTCGCCGGGGAAGTACATCTGGGTGACGAGCCGGGTGGCGAAGGCGGGGCCGAACAGGGAGAAGTGGACGTGGGCGGCGCGCCACGCGTTGTAGTGGTTGGGCCATGGGTAGGCCCCGGGCTGGATCGTGGTGAACCCGTAGCGGCCCTCCGAGTCGGTCACGCAGCGGCCGGCGCCGGTGAAGCTCGGGTCGAGCGGCGCCGGGTGGCGGTCGCCCCGGTGCCGATAGCGGCCCGCCGAGTTGGCCTGCCAGATCTCGAGCAGCGTGTCCGGCACCGGGCGGCCGTCTCCGTCGAGGACCCTGCCGGTCAGGGTGATCCGCTGCCCGACCGGCTCGCCCTCGTGCTGGGCGGTGAGGTCATGGTCGCGCTCGCCCACCGACGAGTGCCCGTAGACCGGGCCCGTGACCTCCGTCAGGGTGTGCTCGAGGAGAATGAGGGGCCGCTCGGGGGCCCGCGTCCTCGTGGCCACGTAGTCCGGGTAGAGGTGGGGAGGATCCACGTCCGCGTTGTCGCGCCGGTAGCCGGCGATGCGCGTCTCCTGGCTCACTGGGCGTCCACCACCATGGCGATTCCCTGGCCCACGCCGATGCAGAGCGTGGCCAGACCGTACCCGCCGCCCCGGCGGCTCAGCTCGTGCACCAGGGTGGTGAGCACCCGGGCACCGGAGCAGCCGATGGGGTGTCCCAGCGCGACCGCGCCCCCGTTCACGTTCAGGCGCTCGGGATCGAGCTCCGGCCACTGGGAGAGGCAGGCCAGGGCCTGCGCGGCGAAGGCCTCGTTCAGCTCGACGAGCTCGAGGTCGCCCCAGCCGATGCCCGCGCGCGCGAGCGCCCGGTTCGAGGCCTCAACCGGGGCGATCCCGTAGAGGGGCGGGTCCACCGCGTGAAGGCCCCGGGAGACGATCCGCGCCAGCGGATCGCGCCCGATCGCCTTCACCCCCTCCTCGTCGGCCAGCAGCAGTGCCGCGGCCCCGTCGTTCAGCGGCGAGGAGTTGCCGGCGGTGACCGAGCCATCCTCCCGGAACGCCGGCCTCAGCTTGGCGAGCTTCTCGAGCGAGGTGTCCTCCCGGATCGGCTCGTCGCGCTCCAGCTCGACGCCCGGCACGCTCACGCTCTCGTCCCCGTAGTCGCCGCGCTCCCACGCGGCGGCCGCGCGCTGGTGGCTCCTCAGGGCGAACTGGTCCTGGGAGGCGCGTGGGATCTCGTGGCGCTCGGCGAGGATCTCGGCGCCCTCGCCGAGCGAGACCGTCCACCCCTCGGGCATGGTCGGGTTCACGAGCCGCCAGCCGAGCGTGGTGGATACGAGCGTCTGGTCGGTGCGGGGGTACGGCTCCTCCGGCTTCGGAACCACCCACGGCGCGCGGCTCATCGACTCGACA
>Ga0126312_10002098_pt1 | contig 13240 bp, 12 predicted proteins | sample Plot104A_FD_92537 | JGI IMG/M metagenome (GOLD analysis project Ga0126312, IMG submission 92537) | Serpentine soil microbial communities from UC McLaughlin Reserve, CA, USA - Plot104A | ecosystem: Environmental > Terrestrial > Soil > Grasslands | place: USA: UC McLaughlin Reserve, Lake County...
CCCACCTGCGAGGGCATGCGGCCGAGCAGCGCCGAGACCTCCGAGCCCGCCTGCACGAAGCGGAAGATGTTGTCGATGAAGAGCAGGACGTCCTGGCCGCCCTGCTCGCGGAAGTACTCGGCCATCGTCAGGCCGGACAGCGCTACGCGCATGCGCGCCCCGGGCGGCTCGTTCATCTGGCCGAACACGAGCATGGTCTTCTCGATCACGCCCGAGTCGGTCATCTCGAGCCAGAGGTCGTTGCCCTCGCGGGAGCGCTCGCCCACGCCGCAGAAGGCCGACAGGCCGCCGTGCTCCTGGGCGATGTTGTGGATCAGCTCCTGGATCAGGACGGTCTTGCCGACCCCGGCGCCGCCGAACAGACCGACCTTGCCGCCCCTGGCGTAGGGTGCCAGCAGGTCGACGACCTTGATGCCGGTCTCGAAGATCTCGCGCGTCGGCGTGAGGTCCTCGACGCTCGGGGCGTCGCGGTGGATGGGCCAGCGCTCCTCGCCCTCCACGTCGCCCTTCTCGTCGATCGGGTCGCCGAGCAGGTTGAAGATCCGTCCCAGGGTCACATCGCCCACCGGCACGGTGATCGGCCCGCCGGTGTCACGGACCTTGGTGCCGCGCGCCAGTCCGTCGGTGGCGTCCATGGCGACCGCACGGACGCGGTCGTCGCCCAGGTGCTGCTGGACCTCGCAGATCAGCCGGCGCGTCTCGCCGTCGGCGTCCAGCTCGATCTCCAGGGCGTGGTTGATCTCGGGCAGGTTGTCCGAGAAGAAGACCTCGAGCACCACGCCCTGGACCTCCTCGACGGTGCCGACGTTGGCGTCGCCCTCGGCGCGGCCCTCCTGCTGCTGCCTTTCCTCGGTGCCTGCTTCCATCGCTCCTCGCTCTTCTATCGAAGTCCCTCGGCCCCTGCGACGACCTCCATGATCTCCTGCGTGATCTCGGCCTGGCGTTGGCGATTGGCCTCCAGGGTGAGATCGTCGATCAGCTCGGCTGCGTTGTCGGAGGCGCTGCGCATCGCGGACATGCGCGCGCCGTGCTCGGACGCCGTCGACTCGAGCAGCGCCCTGTAGATGGAGATCTCGACGTAGTCGGGCACGAGCCGGGCGAGGATCTCCTCCGGGTCGGGCTCGTAGATCCAGAGCGCCCGCTGGTGCTCCTCCGACCGCTCGGGCTCCTCCTGCTCCTCTTCGTCATCGCCCAGGATGTCCGCTTGCTGCAGCGGCAGCAGCGTCTCGTGCCGGACCTCCTGGCGCATTGCCGAGATGTAGCCGTTGTAGAGCACCTCGACGCGGTCCACCTTCTCGTCCACGTACGCAGCGGTCAGCCCGTCGGCGATCGCGCGCGCGTCGGCGAACGCCGGCCTGTCCGTGAACCCCGTCCAGGTGGCGACGGGATCGAGGTTGCGGAACTTGAGCGATGACTCGCCGCGGCGCCCGGACGCGTACCAGACCACCTCGCCGCCGTCGGAGCGCAGCTCGGCCGCGCGCCGATTGCCGGCCCGGATGATCTGCGAGTTGAACGGCCCCGCCAGGCCGCGGTCTCCGGTCACGAGCAGCAGCCCGGTCTGGGAGACCTGCTCGCGCTCCTGGAGGATCGGCAGGCTGGGGATGCTCTCCGCGGCATCGGCCGCGCGTCGCGTCATTCGGCGAAGGGCATCCGCGTAGGGCCGGAGCGCCTCGATTCGCTGTTCGGCTCGGCGCAGCCGGGCCGCGGCCACCATCTCCATCGCACGGGTGATCTTGCGGATGTTCTTCACGGAGCCGATGCGGCCGCGGATGTCTTTGAGGGAGGCCATTGGGTTGGCAGTTGGCAGCTGGCAGTTGGCAGAGCCTTAGGCCTGGGCCGCTTCCTCTTCCTCCTCGGCTTGCTCTTCCTCCTGCTCCTCGACTTCGCCCTCTTCGCTCTCCTCGTCCCTGGCTTCGTCGCCGGCCTCATCCTTCTGCTCGCGGCGCTCCTGGTCCTTGACCCGGTCCGACTCGCCCGCTTCCAGGGGGTTGCCCTCCTCGTCGAAGTCGGGACCGAAGTCGTCGATCGCGTCGGCGATGGCATCGCCGAGCTCGGCCTCGATCGAGTCGTCCCAGTTGCCCTCGGCGATCTTCTCCATCAGGTCGGGCTTCTCGGCGTGGAGACGCTGCAGCATCGCCTCGTGGAACTCCCGGATGCGCTCGGTCTTGATCCGGTCCAGGAAGCCGCCGGTGCCGGAGTAGATCGCGGCGACCTGGTCCTGGATCTTCCAGGGCGAGCGCTCGTCCTGGTTGAGCGACTCCACCAGCCGCTCGCCGCGGGCGAGCGTGGCCTGCGTGTCGGGGTCGAGCTCCGAGCCGAACTGGGCGAATGCCTCGAGCTCGCGGTACTGGGAGAGCTCGATGCGCAGCTTTCCGGCCACCTTCTTCATCGGCGTGGTCTGCGCCGAGCCGCCCACGCGCGACACCGAGATCCCGACGTTGATCGCCGGCCGCACTCCGGAGCGGAACAGGTCGGCCTCGAGGAAGATCTGGCCGTCCGTGATGGAGATGACGTTGGTCGGGATGTAGGCGGACACGTCGCCGGCCTGCGTCTCGATGATCGGCAGAGCGGTCAACGAGCCGCCGTCCAGGTCGTCGGACAGCTTCACCGCCCGCTCGAGCAGCCGCGAATGCAGGTAGAAGACGTCGCCGGGGTAGGCCTCGCGGCCGGGCGGGCGACGGAGCAGCAGCGACATCTGCCGGTAGGAGTAGGCGTGCTTGGTCAGGTCGTCGTAGATGGCCAGCGCGTGCCGGCCGGTGTAGAGGAAGTGCTCGCCCATCGCGCAGCCCGAGTAGGGGGCGAGGAACTTGATCGGCGCCGCCTCGTCGGCGGGAGCGGCCACGATGATCGTGTGGTCCAGCGCCCCGGCGTCGTCGAGCTGGGCCGCTACGTCCACCACCGTGGACATGCGCTGCCCGATCGCAACGTAGATGCAGATCAGGTCGCTGTCCTTGTTGTTGATGATCGCGTCCAGGCAGATCGAGCTCTTGCCCGTCTGGCGGTCGCCGATGATCAGCTCGCGCTGGCCGCGGCCCACGTTAGTCATGGCGTCGATGGCCTTGATGCCGGTGAGCATCGGCTCCTTCACGGGCTGGCGCTGCACCACGCCCGGGGCCTTGTACTCCGCCGGCCGGGTCTCGTCGGTGCTCACGTCGCCCTTGCCGTCGAGCGGGTGGCCGAGCGGGTCGACGATGCGGCCGAGGAGCGCTTCTCCCACGGGTACCTCGAGCAGCCGTCCCGTGCGCTTGACCTGGTCGCCCTCCTCGATCTTGTCCCACTCGCCGAACAGCACCGCGCCGACGTTGTCCGACTCGAGGTTGAGCGCGAGTCCGGTCACGTCGTGGGGAAGCTCGAGCAGCTCCATCGACATGCAGTTGTCGAGTCCGTGGACGCGCGAGATGCCATCCGCTACCGAGAGGACCGTGCCCACCTCGGACAGGTCGGCGCCGCCGTCCTCGAGCCCCTCGATGCGGCTCTTGAGGATGCTGGTGATCTCGTCCGGCTTGATCTGCACTTGATCTCCTTACGCCGCCTTGGCGACTTGCTTTCTCAGTTGCTCGAGCCTGTTGCGCACGCTGGCGTCCAGGACCATGTTGCCTACTCGGACCACGAGGCCGCCTAGAACCTCCGGATCGACGTTCGAGGAGAGCTCGACGCGACGGCCCGTCTGCTCCTGGATCCGGCGGCCGATGTCCTCGACGAGCGACTCGTCGAGCTCGACGGCGCTGGTCACGGAGACTGGCAGCAGCCGGTTCTCCTCGACCCACATGCCCGCGTACTGGCGCCTGACCCGGTGCAGCAGCGGCATCCGGTGGCGCTCTGCGAGGAGCTGGAGGAAGTTCACGAGGCGCACGTCGGCGCCCTCCACGACACGGCCCACGGCCTCCTTCTTCTCGTCGGAGGTGAAGTAGGGCGAGAAGAAGAACAGCTGGAGGTCGCGGTCCTCACGAAGCGCGTCGTCCACCTGGACGAGCTCCTCGTGGATCCGGTCCACCGCGTCGTGGTCCTTGGCCGCCTGGAACAGAGCGCGAGCGTAGACCTCCGCGATCTCCTCCACTAGGGCTCTCTCCGCGAAGCGAGCACCATCTACCGGCCCCCGTTCTCCTCGCCGGCGAGCGTCGAGAAGTCGACCTCCTGAAGGGCTTCCTCGATCAGGTGCCGGTGGTCGTCGGGACTGAGCGACTTGCGCGTGATCTTCTCCGTCGCCATCACGGTGAGGTCCGCGACCTCCTTGCGGATCTCCTCGAGCGAGCGTCTGGTCTCCGCCTCGATGTCGCGCCTGGCGGCCTGGAGCAGCTGCTCCCGCTGCTTCGTTCCCTCCGCCTTGGCCCGATCGAGCTCCGCGTCGTGCGCCTTGCGCGCCCGGGCGACGATGTCCTCGGCCTGCTCGCGCGCCTCCTTGAGCCGCGCCCGGTACTCATCGAGCAACCCGTCGGCCTCGCGCTTGGTCCGCTCCGCCGAGTCGATCGACTCCTCGATCGCCTTGCGGCGCTTGTCGAGCGCCTCGACGATGCGCGGGAAGGCCAGCTTGTTGAGGATGTAGACCGTGGCCCCGAAGGCGATCAGCGTCCAGATCATCAGCCCGGCGCTCGGGCTGACGAGGAACTTGCCGCCTGATGCGAGGAGCGCCATGGACCTAGAGGAAGAAGGCGATCAGGGCGAAGATGAACGTGTAGAAGGCAACCGCCTCCGTGAGCGCGAAGCCGAGCCACTGGATGCTCGTGATCTCCTCGCGCATCTCGGGCTGGCGGGTGACCGACTCGATCACCTTCCCGAAGATGTAGCCGACGCCGATCCCGGCTCCGATCGAGCCGAGGCCGGCACCGATGCCGAGGGCGACGGCCTTGAGGCCGTCGTCGGTGAGTCCGCCGGCCTGCGCGATAACGGTTGTCATGGACGTACTCCTTTCAATGACCGTGAGCGGCCGTAGCTTCGCCGATGTAGATGGACGTCAGGGTCGCGAAGATAAAGGCCTGGAGAGTGGCCACCAGCCCCGCCTCGAAGATGAAGAAGATGATCGCGAACGGCATCGTGACCACGCCCAGCGCGGCCAGGCCGAGGAGCACCGCGAGCCCGCCGCCCATGAAGAGCAGCAGCAGGTGGCCGGCCAGGATGTTCGCGAATAGTCGAACCGACAGCGAGATGATCCGAACGAACTGGGAGATGACCTCGATCACGAAGATGAACGGCCGCATCTTCGCCGGGGTGCCGCTCGGGATCCAGCTGCTGAAGTAGCCGCGGACGCCCTTGGCGCGGATCCCCTCCACCTGATACGTGACCCAGACCATCAGGGTAAGGACGAGCGGGACGGAGAGGTTCGCGGTGGCCGCGTAGAGCGAGAACGCGGGCAGGTGGAGCCCGAAGATGCTCACCTTCTCGGACGTGTTCACGGGCAGCGGCAGGTACCCGATCATGTTCGAGAACCAGATGAAGAAGAAGAGCGTGGCGACGAAGGGAAACCAGGTCGCCGCCCGCTGAGGCTCCATGTTGCCGCGCGTGATCGTGTTGTAGGTCAGGTCGTAGGCGGCCTCGACCACGGTCTGGACGCGGTTGGGCTTGGCCTGCATGCGGTTGGCCACGTAGAGCATTGCGCCCGTGGCCAGCGCGCACGCCACGAAGAGGTAGAAGACACCCTTGTTGATGCTCAGATCGAGGCCGCCGATCTTGAGCTCGATCCACGGCGTCAGCCTGAACTCCTCGACCGGCTCGAACGCGTCGTTCTTACCGGCGCTGCCCGCGAACGCGTAGACGACGATGATCAGGCCCAGGTAGATGCCGAACCCGAGTAGGACCTTGAACCGCGTGCTCATCGGCGCCGCCCGGGCGCGAGCGGTCCGCTCGTCATTACTCCGGTGAGATAGACGGTCACGAGCACGACGGAGAGCAGGGCCGCCGAGAGGCCGGCCTCGCGGTTTGCTTTCCCGAGCACGAAGATCGTAAGCGCCAGGATCCAGACGCGCGCGAACATGCTGAGGGCCAGCACGGCGGTCGAGCGCCTCAGGTCATCGGCCGCCCGAGCGCGTCGCTCGAGCGCCTCCTGCGCAGCTCGTTGGAGGACCCACAGGCCGGCGATCCCGGCCCAGCCGAGCAGCGGCAGACCGGCCGCCAGGAAGACAGGCAGCGCGAGGGCGAGGACCACCAGGTCCAGCCAGCGGACGGCGCGTACGTCAGATGTCCCTAAAGCTCGAGTAGACAAGGGCGAACCCTGCGACGATGCCCGCTACGAGCGTGAGACCGGCCCCAGCAGGCGACGGGCGGGACGGGTCGGTCATGCTTGCTGTGCTCGTTCTGCATGCGGGATGCGGGACCAGGCGCTTCAGGCGGCTCCTGCGTGCGTCCCCCCGCCGCGCGGGAACCATATCCGAGCAGGCGTTCGAGGCGCTACTTGGTGGCGGTTGCCGCGAGCCGCTCGTCGCTCGCTTGGCGGCGGTCGAGAGCGCGCAGGAAGACCTGCACGACATCGCGGTCGAACTGGCTGCCGGAGCCGGCCTCCAACTCCGCGCGGGCGGTCGTCTCGCTGAGCGCCGGACGGTAGACGCGGTCGGCGGTCATCGCCTCATAGGCGTCGGCCACGGCCAGGATCCTGGCCTCCAGCGGGATCGCGTCGCCGGACAGGCCGCCCGGATAGCCGGCCCCGTCGGGCCGCTCGTGATGAGACAGGATCCAGCTGGAGAGGTCGGCGAACTCCGGCCGGGCCAGCAGGCGCGCGGCGATCTCGGGATGAGTGCGCATCTCCTCCCACTCCTCGGTGTCGAGCGACCCGGGCTTGGTGAGGACCTTGTCGGAGATCCCGATCTTGCCCACGTCGTGAAGCACGCCCGCCACGCGGACGCGCTCGACGTGATCGGCCTCGAGGCCGAGCTCCTCGGCCATCATGCGGGCGTAGCGCCCGACGGTCTGGGAATGCCTGGCCGTGCCGGTGTCGCGGATGTCCAGCGCCTCCGCGAGCCCGACGACCGCGGCCAGCTGCATCTCGTCACGCTCGGCCACCGCGCCGGCGGAGAGCATTCCGGCCACCTCCGCGCTGTAGATCACGGTTCGGTCCCTGCCCATGTCCTTCGCGGCGCGCAGGGCCTCGTCGGCGGCGCGCAGGAGGAGCTCCGTCTCCGCGCCGTGGTCCGGCCAGCTGGCGACCCCGAAGCTGATCGTCAAGGGCAGCGGGTAATCGGAGAAAGTGCGGTGGACGGCGCGTCGCAGGCGCTCGGCGACCAGGAAGGCGCCGCGCTCGTCGGTATCCGGGAGCAGCAGCGCGAACTCCTCGCCGCCCGTGCGCGCCGCCACGTCGATGCGCCGCTTCCACTTCGAGAGGTCTCGTGCCAGGGCCTGAAGCGCCACGTCTCCCGCCTGGGGCCCGAGGCGGTCGTTCACGGCCTCGAAGCTGTCGATGTCCCCGGCGACCACGCTCAGGGCCCGCTCGCCGCGGCGTGCCCGCTCCAGCTCGAGCTCGAGCGTCTCCGTGAAGCCGCGCAGATTGACGAGACCGGTGAGCGGGTCCGTTCGGGTGGCGTCTGTGAGCGTGTGGATGAGACGTTCGATGCGGCTGCGCTGGTAGGCCACGAGCAGGCCGGCGACGAGCGCGGTCCCGAGCGTGAGCATCCAGCGTTGCCGGATGAGGCCGTCGCTGTGGACCATGCTCAAGGCCCAGGCATAGCCGGCGCCCGCCAGCCCGAGCTGGAGTGCGGCGAGCTTGGGACGAAGGAAGTAGAAGGCCTCGACCCCGACCCACACGTAGTAGAACGAGTAGACGCTGCTCGTGTGGCCGTCGAAGTAGACCGCGGCCGAGATCAGCAGCGAGCCCAGGGCGAGAAACGCGGGTATCGCCGCCGCGGGCAGGCGATCGGCGCCCGCCAGCAGCACAGCGCCGGCGGCGTAGGCGATGCCGACCACCCCGACCGTTCCCGCGATGTCCATGGTCCTGCTTTGGGGCACCAGCAGCGACAGTGCGCCCAGCGTCGCGCCGGCGACGAAGAACCACGCCAGCGTGCGCGCCATCGCAGGGCGCCCCAGGGTGACGTCGACCGCCGGCCGATCCGGGTCCATCACGTCTATATCGCCCCGTTCGGGACGGCGCTTTAGACGGCGCGCAACAGCGCCTCGACCACCTGTCCGTCGAACTGCTGTCCGGAGCCCCGCCGAAGCTCCTCCGCGGCCTCGTCGAGGGGAAGAGCGGACCGGTAGCACCGCCGGCTCGTCATGGCCTCGTAGGCGTCCGCGACGGCGAGGATTCTCGCCTCCACCGGCACCTCGTCCGCGGGACGACCCGCCGGGTAGCCCCGGCCGTCGGGGCGTTCGTGATGGGACAGGATCCAGGTTCCGATCTCCCGGAAGTCGGTGGTCTCCACCATGCGCGCCCCGATCTCCGGATGCGAGTGGACCCAGCTCCACTCGTTGTCGTCGAGCGGACCGGCCTTCTCGAAGAGCGAGTCGGGCATCCCCACGCGGCCGACGTCGTGGAGGATGCCCGCGAGCCGGATGCGCTCGACCGACTCGGGTGGCATGCCGAGCTCCCGCGCGGTCAGCTCCGCGAACCGTCCGACCCGGTGGCAGTGCGTCGTGTTGCCACTGTCGCGGACGTCCAGGGCCTCCGCCAGGCTGAGTAGCGTGGCGAGCTCGACCCCGGCCTCCTCGGAGGTGCGCCGCGTTCGTGCGAGGATGCCGGGCACCTCGGCGCTGGAGATCACCGACCGGTTGCGCCCCAACCGCTTAGCCGCGTAGAGCGCCTGGTCCGCGGCGCGCAGGAGCGCCGCCGCCGACTGCCCGTGAAGCGGATAGGTGGCGATCCCGAAGCTGATCGTCAGCGGCGTGGCGGCGCCGTTCGCGAAGCTGCGCTCGACATCCGAGCGGATCCGCTCGGAAAGCATGTAGGCGCCGTGCTCGTCGCAATCGGGCGCGAGCACTGCGAACTCCTCGCCGCCGACACGCGCGGCGCTGTCGAACCTCCGCTTGACGACCCTTATCGCCCGCCCGATCCGACGCAGGGCAGCGTCGCCGGCAGGGTGACCGTAGTCGTCGTTGAGGCGCTTGAACTCGTCGAGATCCCCGACGACCACGCTCAGTGGGGCGGCCGTGCGTCGAGCCCGCTCCAGCTCGATGTCGAAGATCTCGCCGAACCCGCGCCGGTTATAGAGGTCGGTCAGGAAATCACGGCGGGCGGCGTCGGTGAGGTTCGCGATCAGGCCGGCGAGCCGATCCCGCACAAGACCGACGAAGACGCCGGTGACGAGAAGCGTGCCGACGGTGGCGACCCAGCCGTCGATCGCCGTTCCGGGCGGCGCCTCGGCGAGCAGGGCAATGCCGTACCCGATCGCCATCAGCCCGAGGTGCACGAGCGCAGCCCGGAGCGGGAAGAAGTAGAACACCCCGAGCGCGACCCACAGGTACGGCAGGGGCGCGTAGCCGGACTCCGTCCCCCAGGCATAGACCGCCACCGACGCGAGGACAATGCCGAGCGCGGCGGCTACGTGGAAGCCGAGGATCGGAAGCCGGTCGTACGCGATCAACAGGAAGGCGGCGACGGCAAGGGAGGCGATCCCCGTGGCGAGGAGCAGCCCCTCGTCGTTGACGGCCGCGTCGGGAACCGCTACCGAGACAAGCGAGAACAGACCTGCCGCTGTGCCGAAGACGGCTCCGGTGCGGGCCATTGCGGCGCGTGAGGCGGGAGAGCCTTCGTCTATGGGGTTCCGCCAGCTGAGCCGCTCGCGGAGGGGCGGGTCCATTGCTCCTCCTATCGACCGTTCCTCACCGGCCCTTAGCGCGACTTTCCAAGGACGGCAGCGCAAGACTCGCGTCTGGGGGGCCGATCCCGTCGCGAATACTCCTTCGAGCCACTATAGGTGCGGCATGGGGTTCTCGCCATCGCTTGTAGGCAGAATTCGGGTCGTGTGGATCCAGCGTGAGGTACGCCTCGAGCCGCGCCCTAGGGGCTTCCATCTCGTCACTCGCGAGGTGATCGACGCCATGCCGGAGCTGGGCGATCTCCGCATCGGGATCGCGACCCTGTTCATGCGGCACACCTCCGCTTCGCTGACCCTGAACGAGAACGCCAGTCCCGACGTGCGCCGCGATTTCGCGACCTGGTTCGACCGGGCCGTCCCCGACGGCGCCGACTACTGGCGACACGCCCTCGAGGGGCCGGATGACATGCCGGCGCACGTGAAGGCGTCCCTGACGGGCAGCTCGTTGACGATCCCCGTACGGGCGGGCAGCCTCGCACTGGGGACCTGGCAGGGGATATATCTTTGCGAGCACCGTGACTCGGGAGGCCCACGGACGGTGGTGGTCACGGCGTACGGGGAGCCGTCGTGACAATCTGCGAACATATGTTCGGCTGATGCGCTGGAGCAACCTGAGCGCCGACAACGAGGAGAGCCGCCGGCTCCCCGGCTACTCCGAGCCCGCCGCCGTGCGCCGCTTCGACGCCCCAGAGGCGATGGACGTCCGCTTCTACGAGGTCAACGCCAAGTCGGTGGTCAACCGGGTGCCGAAGGCATCGCGGATGCCGTTTCGGTGGACGATCAATCCGTACCGCGGATGCAGTCATGCCTGCCGGTACTGCTTCGCCCGCCCAACCCACGAGTACCTCGACTTCAACGCGGGCCGCGACTTCGAGCGCGAGATCGTCGTCAAGGTCAACGCGCCGGAGGTGGCGCGGGCCGAGCTCTCCCGGCCTTCGTGGAAGCACGAGCACGTGGCGCTCGGGACGAACACCGATCCGTATCAGTGGATCGAGGGCCGCTACAAGCTGATGCCCGGCATCTGGGAGGCGATGCGCGACACCCGGACGCCGTGCTCGGTACTCACGAAGTCGCCGCTGCTGCTGCGCGACATCGAGCTCATGAAGCAGATCCCGGGCTTCACCGCAAACCTGTCCGTGCCCACGATCGACGAGAAGACCTGGCGCGAAACCGAGCCGCACACGCCTAATCCGTATGCGCGGATCGATGCGGTGGCGGAGCTAAACCGGGCGGGCATCCCGACGGGCGTGCTGGTCGCGCCCCTGATCCCCGGCATCAACGACCAGCCCGAGCAGGTCGAGCGGATCCTCGAGCTCTGCGCCGAGGCGGGCGCGGTCAGCATCGGCGGCATCGCGCTCCACCTGCGCGGCTCGGTCAAGCCGCTCTGGTTCGAGTGGCTCGAGGAGCACCGGCCAGAGCTCATCCCGCGCTACCGCGAGCTCTACGCGCGCGGGGCCTACGCGCCGCAGGCCGAGCGCGACAGGCTGGCCGGAATGGTCAGGTCCGGCGGCCGCCTGGTCCCGCCGGCGCGGCCCGACCCGGCAGGCCCCGCGCCCGCCACGGCACCGGAGCCTGAGCAAACGTCACTCTTCTGAGTAATCGAGCGCCCAGCGCGCCTTCTCGTTGCAGTTCGAGGACACGATGTGCCGGAGAACGAGCTCGACGTCGATCGTGGATGCTAATGCGCTCCATGCGCGTTTGGGCCGACCTCACCAACACGGCCCACGTCGTCGTCCTGAGACCGCTGATCGATCTGCTCGAGCGGGAGGGACACGAGGTGGATATCACCGCGCGGCCGTTGTCGCACACGCTGGAGCTGCTCGACGACTGGGGCCATGCCTACAGCGTCTTCGGCCACTACGGGGGAGCGAAGCGCCTCGGCAAGGTGCGGGCCGCCGCCGGGCGGCTCCCGGCGCTGATCCGCTTCGGCCGGCGGGGGCGCTTCGACTACGGGCTCGGCCACGCATCCATCGACCTGCCGCCCGCCTGCCGGGTGCTGCGGGTGCCGAACACGACGATGTTCGACTACGAGTGGGCCACCACCCAGCACCACGTGATCTGCCGCCTTGCCACCCGTGTGCTCGTGCCGGACGCGATCCCGGCAGAGCGGCTGCGCCGCTACGGCGCCCGGCCGCCGAAGCTGATCCGCTTCCCGGGCCTCAAGGAGGAGTACTACCTGGCCGACTTCGAGCCCGACGCCGCCGTGCTGGAGCAGCTCGGGCTGGACCGCGAACGCCCGCTCTGCGTGATCCGCACGGCGCCCTCTTACGCGCTGTACCTGGGGGGCTCGGAGAATCCGCTGCTGCCGCCGCTCATCCGCCGCCTGGCCGACGGGAAGAACCAGGTGGTCGTGCTGGCGCGCAACCCGGAGCAGCGCGCGGCGGTCGACGCGCTCGGCCTGCCGGGCGTCGTGGTCCCGGAGCGGGCGGTGGACGGCCGCAGCCTGGTGGCCTTCGCGGACGTGCTCGTGTCGGCGGGCGGCACGATGAACCGCGAAGCCGCCGTGCTCGCCACTCCCGTCTGGTCGATCTTCGAAGGCAGGCTCGGTGCGGTCGACGAGCTGCTGGTCGAGCAGGGGCGGCTGAAGATCCTGCGCGACCCGAACCAGGTGAAGGTCGAGCGCAAGCCCGCCGACGCCTTCGAGCGCCGGACGCGGCGCGACCTCGCGGCCCTCCTCCGGCTAGCCGTCCCGCACGCCGGCACCCGGGTGTGATCGCCCGAGCCTGACGCCCCGCTGTCAGTCTGGCCTGGCCGAAGCGACGGCGCGACAGGAGCTACAGTCGGCAAATCGACCCGCGCTACGACGTTCTCGACGACGCCGCCCGCCTCGCGCACGAGTACATCGAGAGCCTGCCCTCACGCCCGGTCGGCGCAGCCGCCGGCATCGACGAGCTGCGCTCACGGCTCGCCCGGCCTCTGAGTGATGACGGTGAGGATCCCCGAGCGGTCATCGAGGCCCTCGCACGCGACGTCGACCCTGGGCTGGTCGCCTCGGCAGGACCGCGTTACTTCGGCTTCGTCATCGGAGGCGCGCTCCCGGTCGCGGTCGCGGCGGACTGGCTGACGTCGGCCTGGGACCAGAACGGCGGCGGGTACGTGGCGTCTCCCGCGCTCTCCGTCGCCGAGGAGGTCGCCGCCGGCTGGGTGCGTGACCTACTGGGCCTGCCGGTCGCGTGCGGCGTGGGTTTTGTGACGGGCTGTCAGATGGCGCACTTCACTTGCCTGGCGGCGGCACGTCACGCGGTCCTGCGCGATGCGGGCTGGGATGTGGAGGCGCAGGGACTTCAGGGCGGACCCCTGTTGCGCGTGATCGCGGGCGAGCAGATGCACGTGACCGTCACGGTCGCTTGTCGCATGCTCGGGCTGGGGGCCGAGCGTGTTCGCCTGGTGCCGAGCGACGACCAGGGGCGCATGCGGCCCCTAGAGCTCGAGAGAGCGCTCGCCGAGCAGGAGGGTCCGACGATCGTCTGCGCGCAGGCTGGGGAGATCAACACCGGCGCGTTCGA
>Ga0126312_10002100_pt1 | contig 13236 bp, 7 predicted proteins | sample Plot104A_FD_92537 | JGI IMG/M metagenome (GOLD analysis project Ga0126312, IMG submission 92537) | Serpentine soil microbial communities from UC McLaughlin Reserve, CA, USA - Plot104A | ecosystem: Environmental > Terrestrial > Soil > Grasslands | place: USA: UC McLaughlin Reserve, Lake County...
GGCCTGCCGGTCGTCCCCCTGCACCACGCGGTGCGCAGCCGGCGGACGGCGGCGGTCGGCTGCTCCTGCGGGGAGCCGGCCTGTGCCAGGATCGGCGCCCACCCGCTGCCCTCTCACGGGGCCGCCGACGCCACCACCGACCCCATCCGGCTCACCTGGTGGTGGCGGCGCTTCCCCGAGGCCAACGTCGGGCTGGCCACCGGGGTCGGCTTCGACGCCCTGATCGTCCGCGGCTCGGTCGGCGACGCCGCCCGCTGGGCGGTGATCGCCCAGGCCCTGCGCTCGGCCGGCCCGCTGGTGCGGACCGGCGGCGACACCTGGCACTTCCTCTTCGCCCCGGCGGGCCTGGCCAGCCAGCGCCCGTGGGGGCTGGCCAGGGTCGAGTGGCGGGGCTGGGGTGGCTGGGTGGTGGCCCCGCCCAGCCACCACCCGGGCGGCGCCGTCGCCGCCTGGGTGCGCGACCTCGACAGCCGGCTGCCCGAGCTGCCACCGGCCATCGCCGAGCGCCTCGAGCAGGTCGGCCCGGCCGAGCCGTTCACCGAACTCGTCTACGCCCAAGCACGCGTCTAGGTATTCCCGGGCATGCCGTATAGACTCCGCCAAAGGGCAAACGATCGTAGGTCGGCGTGGTGGTAGGCACGATCGACTTCTTCCTTCTCGGCCCGCTGGAAGCACGCCAGCGTGAGCGTCCCCTGCGGCTCGGCAGCATCAAGCACCGGATGCTGCTGGCCAAGCTGCTGCTCCACCCCAACCAGGTCGTCTCCACCGAGGAGCTGATCGTGGCCGTGTGGGGCGAGGAGCCCCCGCCGACCGTCAAGCAGTCCCTGCAGAACCACGTCGCCGCCCTGCGCAAGGCGATCGAGGCCGGCAACGGCGCCGGGCCGCCCCGCACCCTGGTCACCCGCGACCCCGGCTACGTGCTCCAGATCGACCCCGAGCGCCTGGACCTGCACCGCTTCCAGCGCCTCGACCACGAGGGCCGCCAGGCCCTGGCCGCCGGCGACCCGGCCCGGGCGGCCGACCTGCTGCGCCAGGCGCTGGCCCTGTGGCGGGGGCCGGCCCTGGCCGACGTCGCCGCCTCGGCCGACATCGCCTGGCCGGAGCTGGTCGGGGTCGAGGAGCTCCAGGTCGCCTCCACCGAGGCCCGGATCGAGGCCGAGCTGGCCCTTGGCCGCCATCACGAGCTGGTGGCCGAGCTGGAGGGGCTGGTCCGGCTGCATCCCCTGCGCGAGCACCTCCACGGCCAGCTCATGCTGGCCCTGTACCGGTCGGGTCGCCAGGCCGACGCCCTGGCGGCCTACCGGGCGGCCCGCAAGGTCCTGGTCGACGAGCTGGGGATCGAGCCCAGCGTCGGCCTCCAGCGCCTCGAGCAGGCCATCCTGGCCCAGGACCCGGCGCTGGACCTGCTGGTCCCGGCCCGCACCGGCGACCGCGAGCCCCACGACGACCACGGCGATCCCGACAAGGGCGAGGGGGCGGCCGGCGACGGCGGCGCCAGCGTGGAGCGCAAGCTCGTGTCGGTGCTGTTCGCCGAGGTCGACGAGCCGCTCGATGGGACCGGGGAGCGCGACCCCGAGGACGTCTCCAGCATGCTCGACCGCCACCTGGACCGGGTCCGGGCTGAGGTCGAGAGCTTCGGCGGCACGGTCGAGCACGCCATCGGCGGCATCACCATGGCGGTCTTCGGCGTCCCCCAGACCCGCGAGGACGACCCGGAGCGGGCCGTGCGGGCCGCCCTGGCCATCCGGGACGCCCTGGCCGGGGACGGCTCCGGCGAGGACAGCCCCCCGGAGGACCGGGACGGGGTGGAGCTGCGGGTGGCCGTGACCACCGGGGAGGCCCTGGTCACCGACGGGGTGAAGGTCACCGGCGACCCGGTGGCCACCTGTGCCCGGCTCCTCCAGGCCGCCGTCAGCGGCACGGTGCTGGTGTCGGAGGCAACCGGCCGGGCCACCGAGCGGTCGATCAGCTACGGCCCGGCCAGCCTGCTCGCCCTGGCCGGGCGGGCCAAGCCGATGGGCGTGTGGAGCGCCCTGGAGCCGCGCAACCGCACCGGCATGGACACCCTGGCCGCCGGGCCGGTGCCACTGGTCGGCCGCGACCGCGAGCTGGGCCTGCTGCTGGAGGCGTTCCGGCGGGCCAAGGCCGAGCGCCGGCCCCAGCAGGTCACCCTCCTCGGCCCGCCCGGCATCGGCAAGAGCCGGCTGCTGGCCGAGCTGGGCCGGGCCCTGGACGCCGACAGTGACCTGGTCAGCTGGCGGCAGGGCCGCTCCTCGCCCTGGGACGAGGGCCGCTCCTCCCCCGCCGGCGGGGTCACCTACTGGGCCCTGGCCGAGGTCGTCAAGGCCGAGGCGGGCATCCTGGAGACCGACTCGGCCGACCGGGTCGGCCGCCGCCTGTCCAGGGTGGTCGCCCACGCCATGGCCGACGACCCGGCCGCCATCGACCGGGTCATCGGGCACCTGCGCGGGCTGGTCGGCGAGGGCGACGGCGCCCCGGTCCAGCCGGGCCGGCGCGACGAGGCGTTCACCGCCTGGCGGCGGTTCCTGTACGGGCTGGCCACCCGGCGGCCGCTGGTGCTGGTCCTGGAGGACCTGCACTGGGCCGACGACGCCCTGCTCGACTTCCTCCAGGAGCTGCTGGAGCCGACCGGGCAGGCGACCCTGGACCGGCACGGCCAGCCGCTGCGTCCCCGGACCCCGCCGTCGGCCCCGCTGCTGGTCGTGGCCACCGCCCGCCGGGAACTGCTGGCCCGCCGGCCGGGCTGGGGCGGCAGCGGCGACGCAGCCGTCGCCATCGAGCTGGAGCCGCTGTCGGAGGCCGACACCGGCCACCTGCTGGAGACCCTCCTGGCCGCCCACAAGCTCCCCACCGGCGTCGGCCCGGCCCTGCGGGCCGCGACCGGCGGCAACCCCCTGTTCGCCGAGGAGTACGTGCGCATGGTGCGCGACCGCCACCTGCTGCCCTCCGGCGACGCCGTGCCCGGCGATGCCGCGCCGGGCCAGGCCGGGCTGCCGCTGCCCGAGACCGTGCATGCGATCGTCGCCGCCCGCCTGGACGCCCTCCCGGCCGAGGAGAAGGCCGCCCTCCAGGACCTGTCGGTCCTGGGCCGGGTCGGCTGGGTGGGCGCCCTGGCCGCGGTCAGCGGGCGGGGCCGGGCCGAGGTCGAGGCCTGCCTGGAGCGGCTGGCGGCCAAGGAGTTCCTGTACCGGGCCGGGCGGCCCTCGATGGCCGGCGAGCGCGAGTACGGCTTCCGCCACGTGGTGGTCTGCGAGGTCGCCTACGGCCAGATCCCGCGGGCCGAGCGGGCCGGCAGGCACCGCCGGGCCGCGGCCTGGCTTGAGTCGCTGGCCGCCGAGCGCTCCGAGCTGCTGGCCCACCACTACGGCCGGGCCCTGGAGCTGGCCCGGGCGGCCGGCCAGCCGATCGGCGACCTGGCCGAGCGGGCTCGGCTGGCCCTGCGCGACGCCGGCGACCGGGTCTCCGGCCTGGGCGCCCACGTCAGCGCGGCCCGCTACTACACCGAGGCCCTGGCCATCTGGCCGCCCGACGACCCCGAGCGGGCGGATCTGGAGCTGCGGGCCGGCGAGGCCATGTGCCTCGGCGAGGGCATCGGGGAGGACCTGCTCGAGCGGGCCAGGGACGGGCTGCTGGCCAGGGGCGACCGTGAGCGCGCGGCCGAGGCCGAGGCCCGTCTCGGCCAGCTCGCCTACGCCAGGGGCCAGGAGCGGTCCTCGCACATGGACCGGGCCCTGGCCCTGGTCGACGACCTGCCCGCCTCCCACAGCAAGGCCGTCGTGCTCAGCCACGGCATGATGCACCTGCTGATCGCCGACCAGTACGCCGACGCCCTCGAGGTCGCCCGCGAGGGCCTGGCCATGGCCAGGAGCCTCGGCGACCGCGACGTCGAGGCGGCCGCCCTCGGGACCATCGGGGCCGCCCGGGTCAGCCTGGGCGACCCCGGCGGCCTGGCCGACCTGGAGCGTTGCATCGCCATGTACGAGGCCGACGGGTCCTCAAGCGTCATCCCATGGCACCACAACCTCGCCTTCTCCTATGCCCTGCTGGGCGACCTGCGGCGGAGCTTCGCGGCCCGCGGGGCGGCCTGGGAGGCGGCCGAGCGCTACGGCTCGGCCCTGCGGCTGCGCTGGCTGGAGCTCGACCGCGCCAGCGAGCACTACTGGAGCGGCCGCTGGGACCAGTCGGTACGGGTGGCCGACTCGGTCGCCCCCGACGACCAGGACGGCGCCCCCCACTACATGGAGAGCGAGTGCCGGCGGTGGCGGGGTCGGGTCCGGCTGGCCAGGGGGCAGCTCGACGGGGCGCTCGAGGACGCCCGGCGGGCGCTGGCGCTGGCCAGGGAGTCGGGCGACCGGCTGAACCTTGACCCGGCCCTGGCCTTCGGGGCCAGGGCGCTGCTGGCCGCCGGCCAGGAGGTCGACGCCGGCAAGCTCCTGGACGAGCTGCTGGCCACGGTCGGGGGCGGGCTGCTCAAGCCCGACCTGGGCGTCGACCTGGCCGTCGACCTGGTCGAGCTCGGCCGCCCCGTGGAGGCCCTTGACGAGGTCCTGCCCTCACCCTGGCTGGACGCGGCCCGGGCGTTCGCCGCCGGCGACCCGGCCCGGGCGGCCAGGGTCTACGCCGAGATCGGCAGCCGCCCCGACGAGGCCGCGGCCCGTCTGGCCGCGGCCCGCCGGCTGCTCCCCACCCGTCCCGCCGAGGGCCGCACCGAGCTGGAACGGGCCATCGCGTTCTTCCGTGAGGCGGGCGCGACCGCCTACCTCAAGCAGGCCAAGGAGCTGCTGTTCGCACTGACTTGACAAGATCCCAAGAATAGAGAAGGTTTTCTCTCGCCCGTCCCCCCAACTCGGCAAGGAGTCGTCGAGCCGTCATGGTGTCTGCCCGGCCCCGCGACCGGATCCTGACCACCGCCACCGAGCTGTTCCGCAGCGAAGGCATCGGCGCGGTCGGGGTCAACCGAATCATCGACCAGGCCGACGTGGCCCCGATGACCCTGTACCGCCAGTTCGGCGGCAAGGACGCCCTGGTCGCGGCCACCCTCGAGCAGTGGAGCACCCAGTGGCTGCATCGGCTCCAGGACGCCATGGACCGGCGCGGCGACGACCCCTCCGACCGCTTCGACGGCCTCTGGGACGAGCTCGACGCCTGGTTCGCCGAGGATGACTTCCGCGGCTCGTTCGTGGCCAACGCCGCCACCGAGCTCCGCAGCGAGCCCGACCACCCGGCTCAGGTCAAGATCGTCCAGCACCGCCAGGCCCTCCGCCAGCTCCTGGAGGACCTGGCCAAGTCCGCCGGCGCCCACGACCCCACCGTCCTCGCCGCCCAGCTGCAGGTCCTGGTCGACGGCGCCATCTCCGCCGCCGCCGTCGACCGCACCCCGGCCGCCGCCACCGGCGCCCGGACCCTGGCCAGAGCGGCCGTGAAGGCCGCCTCCGGGTCATAGCGCCGGTCCTTCAGCGGGGGTCTCGGGGCCCGTCGGGCCCCATGCACTCGCCGGGCACGGGGGTCGCCCGTTCTGGGCCTCATGCACCCGCCTGGCCGTGCGGTCACCCTCTTGGGGGGCGCCCCATCTCCTCGGCTGCCGCGGTTCACCCGGGTGTTTGGGCCCCCATGCGGTTGCCTGGCGCGGTGGGTCCGATGTTCGGGCTCCATTTCCTTACCTGGCACGGTGGTCCACGGTTGGGCCCGATGCACCCGCCGGGCATGGTGGTGGGAGGCGTGCAGGCGCCATCGGCTCGCCCCCGGCTCGGTGGGCAGCGGCGGCTGGCCTGCCCGCTCGGCCGGTCGGTTCAGGCGGCGGTGCGAGGTCGCCGGTGGCGATGTCGATGGCGCCGCTGGGTGGGGGTGGTGGTGCAGCGGCCGTCGGGTTGTCGGTGCAGTTGCCAGCCGCCCTCATGGACCGCCCGATGATGAGCCCGGCACAACAAGATTCAGGTTGTCCAGGTCGGTGGGGCCGCCGTCCAGCCAGTGCCACAGGTGATGGGCCTCACACCAGGCCAGGGGCCGCCCGCAGTCGGGGAAGACACAGCCGCCGTCGCGGACGGCCAGGGCCCGGTGTTGGGCGGGGCTGACGACCCGGCTGGTCCGGCCTAGGTCCAGGGGCTGGCTGGGCGCCCCACCCAGGATGGGGGGCAGCAGGGCAGCCGCGGTCCGCAGCCAGTCGGTCAGCTCGGGGTCGCGGGTGGCGTCGCGGTGCTCGCCGGGGTGGTGGTGGCCGGCGGCGTCCTCTGGGCCGTCGCAGTTGTGGCGGTGAGGGCTGGTGGGCTGGCGGCTGACCAGGACCCGGGTCACGGCCCGATCACAAGCCAGCCGCCGGCACACCTTGGGGGCCAGCGGCCCGGCCCAGCCGGCCTCCCCACCCACCGGTGGGCCGCGGCCCAGCAGGCTGGCCAGATCCACCAGCACCGATAGTTGGGGCCGGACCCCACCCGCCTTGGGCAGGGTGCCGCCCTCCAAGCTGCGGCGGGCCAGCTCGGTCAGGGCATCGGCCCGCCGCTGACCACCACTGCGGGCATCCTCGGCGCTGTGGGGGCGGGCCAGGGGCTCCAGGGCGGCCAGCACGATCTGGCCGGCCTCCGGGTCCAGCAGCCCGTCCACCGCCACCATGCCTTCCAGGGTCGAGCTCAGCCACAGGCCCCGCCGCCCATGCTGGCGCTCCGTCCTGGCCTCGGCGGCTTCGGGATCGGCTGCCAGCTGGAGGTGGCCGAGGACCCGGCGCAGCCGGGGTGGGTCCAGCCGCCCGGCGGCCTCCACCAGGACCGGCTCGGCCTCGACCGCGACCTGGGCGGGCAGGTCCTGGGTGCCGTGGGCGAGCACGGCGGCGTGGGCCGGGGAGATGGTCCCGTCGGTCAAGGCCTTGGCCGTGGCCGTCAGGGGGCCGCGGAACACCGCCCGGGCGGTGCGCACGCTGCTGTGGGCGGCGCCGTGGCTCAGGTGGAGGCGGTTGCGGAGCCAGCCGGCGGTCGAGGGGGCCTGGACGCCGTGGTCGGCCCCGGCGGCCCCGCGGGCGTCCCCGGCGGCCAACTCGGCCAGCCAGTGGCCTTCCAGGCGGTCCAGCAGCCGCCGCAACCCAAGGACCCGCTCGGCCGCGACCGCATCAGCCAGGCCGTTCAGGTCCTCGGCGGCCAGCTCCTCGACCGCCGCCGTAAGGGTGGCCAGGCTGTCCGGTCGTCCGGCCGACGGGCCGGTTGCTTGGCTGGCCGACGGGCTGGCCGGGCTGGTTGCCCTACTGGTCGAATGTGTGTTCGAGTCCATGGCGGCAACCTATCAACCCCCAGCCGAACACAAGCACCAAACCAAGAATGTGGACAACCCTTTCGCAGCCACCCGCCAGCGTTGGGGTCGGTAGGCACGGCGTGGCCCGAGCACTATGCCAGGCGGGTGCCTGGAACCCGAACGGGCGACTCCTGCCCCGACGGATGCGTCGGACCCCAGAGCCGACCTGCCCCAGTCGGGGGCATCCGGCCCCGCCGGCAGCCCCTGGCGCAGGTGGGTGCCTCAGGCACGAACGCCACCTTGTACCAGGCACATGACGGGACCCAGGGCCGGCCGCCGTGCCAGGTCACCGGATAGAAGCCCAAGCCCCCGGCCCACCGTGCCAGACAGGGAAATGGGGCCCGAACATCCGTCCCACCGCGCCAGGCAACCGCGTGGGGGTCCAAACACCCGGGTGAACCGCGGCAGCCGAGCGCATGGGCCCGAATACTCCGTCCCGGAGCCAGGGGAGTGCATGGGGCCCAACGGTTCGGTCGGCGACAGTTGGCGGCTGAGTCCGTGGCCAACCAGGTAGAGGGTGGAGAACACAGGATTGGCGAACCCACGGGTGCCGGCCGCACCCCACCTACCGATGGGCGGCCGCCGCGGCCAGGGCGATCTGGGCGAGCTCCCTGGCGTGGCGGGCGGCGCCCGGGTGACGGTCGATCAGGACGCCGGCCATGGCGCCCTCGACCAGGGTGAGGAGCTGGACGGCGAGCGAGGTCGGGTCGGGAGCACCGGCGGAGCGGGCGAGGTCCTCCAGTAGTTGGCGTAGGGCCTGGCGGTGGCGGATGAGGGCGGCGTGGGCGGCCGGGCCGCGGCCGTCGGGTGGGGCGACCACGGCGGCGGCCACCGCCGAGCTGGCGAACTCGTCGGAGGCGAACCACTCGTCGAGCACGTCCCAGAGCGCGTGGAGGGCTGACTCCGGCCGTTGCTGGCGGCGGGCGGTCTCTCTGGCCAGCCAGGCGAGCCAGCGCTCGCTGGAACGCTCCAGGTCTGCCGCCGTCGGGTCCTTGCTCGTCATGCCACGTGCCCTGCTCCAACCTGATGGGGCTAATCGTACTCTCGGCGCCATCCTCTACATACGGGCGAATCATCCGTGGGGCAGATGGTAACTAGTTCCTCTTGACTAGTGATAACGTTCTCCCTCATTATGCACGGAATCGGTCATGTCAGTGAAAAGGAGGCAAAGATGCGTCGGCAGCCAATCCAGCCGGCCCTGTCAACCAGGTCGCCCGCCCGGTGGCTCAGGGCCGCGTTCGTGCTCGGTGCCGCCGTGCTGCTCGCCGCCCTGGCCGCCGCGCCCGCCTCCGCTCACGCCGAAAAGAAGGCCGGCCGGTACAGCTTCGTGGTCGGGTTCGGCGACGAGCCCGCCTACGCCGGGCAGCCCAACAGCCTGCAGGTCATCATCAGTCGCGACGGCAAGCCCGCCACCGACCTGGCCGGCCAGCTGGACGGCCTGATGGCCCACGCCTACTACGGCCGCAAGGCCGACCCCAAGCTCGAGAACGCCATGATGCCGCTGGAGCCGCACTTCGGCGACGACTGGGGAACGCCGGGCGACTACCGGTCGTTCTTCGTGCCGACCCAGGCCGGGGCCTACACCTTCCACCTGAAGGGCAAGCTCGGTGGCCAGAAGGTCGATCTGGTGGTCCCGAGTGGCCCCGAGACCTTCGGGGACGTCAACGACCCGGCCAAGTCCGCCTTCCCAGCGGTCAAGGACCCGACCACCGCCCAGCTGGCCCAGCGGCTCGACCGTGAGGCGACCCGGCTGACCGGGACCGTGGCGGTGGCCACGGCCGCCCAGCGGGCCGCCGAGGACACCGCCGACCAGGCCCGGCTGCTGGCCCTTGGCGGGCTGCTGGTCGGCGTCGTCGGCCTGGTCGTGGCCGGCCTGGCCTGGGGCAGGCGGGCCGCCGCCCCGGCCGCCCGGCCCGACGTGGCCCTGACCGGCGCCGGGAAGGTGTGACGGTCCCATGCGCTGCCGTGGGCGGCTCACCGTGCTCGCCGCCGTGGCCGGGGTCTGGCTCCTGGCCACCGGCCCGGCGGCGGCCGCCCACGGCAGCCTCCAGTCCAGCGAGCCGGCCGGCGGGAGCTCGCTGGAGCGGGCGCCGGCGGCGGTCACCCTCCGCTTCAGCGAGCGGCCCGACCCGGACCTCTCGACGGTCCGGGTGCTTGACAGCGGTGGGCGGGTCGTCGCCGGCGGCCCGGCACGGCCGGTCGCCGGCCGGCCCCTGGAGCTCCAGGTCCCGACGGCCGGGCTGCCCGCCGGCGGCTACACGGTGAGCTGGCGGATCGTCTCGGCGGTGGACGGCCACCGCACCGACGGGGTGTTCGCGTTCGGGGTGGGCGCGGCCTCGGCCCCCCGCCTGCCGGCGGCCGAGGTCCGGGACGGGGAGGGCCCGGCCCCGCTCGCCGTGGCCGGCCGCTGGGCCTGGTACTGGGGGCTCGGCCTGCTGGTCGGGGCGGCCGCCACCGGCCTGTTGGTCTTCGGCGGCCGGCTGCCCAGCCGGCCGGTCTGGCTGCTGGGGCCGGCGGTAGCGGCGGCGGGCGGGGGGCTGGTCGCGATGACCGTGGCCGCCCGGGCCGACGCCGGCGTCTCCGTCGGCGACCTGCTCGGCTCGGCCACCGGCCGCTGGCTCCTGTGGCGGGCGGCCACTCTGGCCGCCGCCGTCGCCGCCACCGGATGGCTGTTGCTCCGCCGGGGCGGCCGGACCCCAACCCCGGCCCCGGCGGTGCCGCTGGCCGCCGACCGGCCGGCCGCGACGGGGCCGCTGGTGGCGCTCGGGCTGGCCGGCGCCGGCGGGATGCTGGTCCATGCCCTGGCTGGGCATGCCGCCGGGCCCTCGACGCTGCGGCTGCTCAACCTGCTCGCCCAGTGGGCCCACCTGCTGGCGGTCGGCGTCTGGATCGGCGGGCTGGTCTGGCTGCTGGCTGCCCTGGTGGTCAGGATCACCGGCAGGTCGACGCGGGAGGTGGTGGTGGGCTTCTCGAGGCTCGCCGGGATCAGCCTGGCCGTGGTGGTGGTCACCGGGGTGGTCCGCAGCGTCGACGAGCTGGGCGGCTGGCGGCGGCTGCTCGACAGCGGGTTCGGGCGGGCCCTCGACCTGAAGCTGCTGCTGTTCGCCGGGCTGGTGGCGCTGGGGGCCCGCAACCGCTACCGGCTGGTGCCGCTGTTCGGGGCCGGACGGCGCGAGGCGCCGGCCGCGGCCCGGCTCCGGCGCAGCGTCGGCGGCGAACTGGTCCTGGCTGCGGCGGTCCTGGCCGCGGCGGCGCTGCTGAGCCAGCTGGCCCCGGGGGGGCCGGCCGCCGCGACCCGGCCCGGGCCGGCGGCCACGCCGGTCCTGGAGGCCAGCGGGGCCGACTGGGCCACCACGGTCCGGGTCACCCTGACCGTGACCCCCGGCGCGGCCGGGCCCAACCGGTTCACGGCGTCGGTGGCCGACTTCGACACCGGCACCGCGGTGGCCGTCGACCGGGTCGAGCTCGCCGGCACCCCCGCCGCCCATGCCGACCTGGGCAGCGCCCGCCTGGAGCTGACGGAGGCCGCCGACGGCCGCTGGCTTGGCCAGAGTCGGCTGCTGTCGCTGGCCGGCCGGTGGGACCTCACCACCACCATCCAGCGCCCCACCGGCGGCATCACCGTGCCCCTGACCCTCGACGTCCCGCCAGCGGCCCCCTCCTGACCAATCGACCCGGAATGTCGGCAAGCCCACCCTCGCGCCCTATGTATGAGAGATAATACTCACTATCATTTGTCCTGGTCCACTGATTCGCGGGCGAGGGAGGGCTCGCAGCTCGCACGGGATCGGCCGAGAAAGGAGCATGCCATGCTCGTTCCCATCCACCGGGCGGTATCCGCCGTCCTGCGCATCATGGTGGTCGCCTTCGTGACCCTCTCCGCCCGGGTCCAACATGCGGTCCTCCGTTCCAAGCACTGGTTCGCCATGGCCGCCGCCACCGCCGTGGCCGTCCTGGCCCTGGTCGGGCCCTACAACTGGATGTGGTCCCCCAACAACTGGATGTGGTGATGAACCGCCTCATCGCCGCTGCAGAGCTTGGCCGGCTCCTCATCCGCTGGGGCTAGACCGACCCGCGAAGGTCCTTCTCGGATCCTGATCCAGCTCCCGGCACGACCGGGGCGGCCCCCGTTCGGGGGCCGCCCCGGTCGGCGTTCCGGCCCCGGCAGGCAGACAGTTCCGACGATCTCCTCTAGCCTGGGTTGACTCCACCGACGACTCGCGGAAGGAGTGGCCAGTGAGCGGCCCCTCCCCGCCATCCGACCTTCCGGGCGGGGCCGAACGCAAGCTCGTCACCGTGCTGGTGGTCGACGTCGACGAGGCCAGGGAGGGCTTCACCGACCTGGACCCGGAGGACGCCGGGCGGCTGCTCGCGGGCCGGCTGGACCGGGTCCGGGCCGAGGTCGAGGCCCACGGCGGGGTCGTCGAGGAGCCCGTCGGGGGCCGCACCGTGGCCCTGTTCGGCATCCCCCGGACCCGCGAGGACGACCCCGAGCGGGCCGTCCGGGCCGCCCTGGCCATCCGCGACGCCCTCACCGGGGACGCGCGCCCGCCGGTGCGGGTGCAGGCCGTGGTGGCGACCGGGGAGGCGCTCGTGCGGCCCGGCCGGGACGCTCCCGGGCGCCAGCGCGTGCTCGGGGACCTGTTGGTCGCGGCGGCGCGGCTGCTGGAGACGGCGCCGGCCGGGATGGTGCTGGTGTCGGAGGCGACCCGGCGGGCCACCGAGCGGGCGATCGCCTACGGGCCGCCGCGGCCGGGCCGGCTGGGCGACCGTGAGCCGCCGGCGGCCTGGCCGGCGCTGGCCCCCCGGGCCGGGCCGGTCTCCCCCACCCGGCGGTTCCCGCCGCTGGTGGCCCGGGACCGCGAGCTGGACGCCCTGCTGGCCGCCGCCGGCCGGGCCTGCGCGGGTGAGGGGCCGGAGCTGGTCACGATCGTCGGCCCCGCCGGCATCGGCAAGAGCCGGCTGCTGGCCGAGCTGGCCGACCGCCTGGCCGGGCCCCCGCCGGGCGCCCCTGCGGAGGACCACCCCGAGCCGCCGCCGGTTGCCTGGCGGCAGGGCCGGGCGCTGCCCTATGGGGACGGGCCGACCTTTGGGGCGCTGGCCGAGGCGGTCAAGGCCGAGGCCGGCATCCTGGAGAGCGACGGGGCCGAGCTCGCCGGACGGCGGCTGGTCGCAGCCGCCGGGGCGGTAGCCGACCCGGTCACCGCCGCCTGGGTCGCCGGCCATCTCCGGCGCCTGGTCGGGGTGGGCGCCGGCCGGTCCGGGACCGGCGGCGGGCTGGTCACGGCCGCCGACCGGGAGGAGGAGTTCGCCGCCTGGCGGCGCTTCCTGCACGGCCTGGCCGCGACCCGGCCGCTGGTGCTGGCCCTGGAGGACCTGCACCGGGCCGACGACGCCCTGCTCGACTTCGTCGAGGGCCTAGCCGACGGGGACGCCGGCCCGGTGCCCATGCTGGTGGCGGCCACCGCCCGCCCCGAGCTGCTGGAGCGCCGGCCCGGCTGGGGCGCCGCCGGCACCACCATCCGGCTCGGCCCGCTCGGCGACCCCGACACCACCGGCCTGCTGGCCACCCTCCTCGAGCACCACGGCCTGCCCGCCGAGGTCGACGCCAGCCTGCTCGGCCGGGTCGGCGGCAACCCGCTGTTCGCCGAGGAGTACGTGCGCATGCTGCGCGACCGCGGCCCAGACGCCGACGCCCTGCCCGCCGGCGTGCACGCGATCGTCGCCGCCCGCCTGGACGCCCTGGCCGCCGCCGACAAGGCGGTGCTCCAGGACGCCGCCGTGCTCGGCCAGGTCGGCTGGCTGGGCGCCCTGGCCGAGATCACCGGCCTCGGCCGCGAGGACCTGGAGGCGTACCTGGCCCGGCTGGAGGCGCGCGAGTTCCTCCAGCGGGCGCCCGCCTCGCGGGTGGCCGGCGAGGTCGAGTACGCCTTCCGGCAC
>Ga0126312_10002102_pt1 | contig 13231 bp, 10 predicted proteins | sample Plot104A_FD_92537 | JGI IMG/M metagenome (GOLD analysis project Ga0126312, IMG submission 92537) | Serpentine soil microbial communities from UC McLaughlin Reserve, CA, USA - Plot104A | ecosystem: Environmental > Terrestrial > Soil > Grasslands | place: USA: UC McLaughlin Reserve, Lake County...
CTCTGTCGAGGGCAAACATGCCCCGCGCCACCGCCGATTCCACGGGCCCCAGCGGCCTGAGCCACCGCTTCTGCTCATCGCTCAAAACCTCTTCGGGCTGCTCGAGTGGCAAGGCCTGGGGCACGGCCCCGCCACCCGCCCTGGCCCGTTCGGCCACCTCTTCGAGCAGGTCGCGAACCGTATAGATACTGCCGATCGCCTCCTCGCTGAGCTCCACGCCCGTGCTCTCAGCGATCTCGAGCGTCAGATCCACCCACCCCAGCGAATCGACCGCGAGGTCCAATTGTGGGCTCGTATCCGGGGTCAGGCGCCGATCGGAGTAGCGGCCGGCGAGCAGATCCCAGACCCGTCGCGCCGCCGGGTCTTCGAGCAGCGTGCGGTCTTCCTCGGACATCTCCTCTATAGTGAGGGGACCGACCGCCTCGCCGGCGCCTTCCTCACCCCTTTTCGCCCGGTCGAAGCGCTCTTCCAGGAGGTGTCGGCGGATCTTGCCGAGCTGTGTGCGCTCCAGGGGTCGGCGGGTGATGGTGTACTCGGAGATACGCTGGTAGGATGGTAGCCGCTTCGACCCCTCCTCTACCGCCCGGCGGATGTCGCGATCTATCTCGCCGTCGCGCCGGCGTATCTCCTCCAGATCCGGCATGATCACCGCGACGAGCCGGCTGTCTCTCTGCAACACGCCGATATCGCGGACGACCGGGTCTCTTAGGTACGTCTCTTCGACCTCCTCGGGCTGGACATTCTTGCCTCCCGCGGTGACGATCAACGTGGAAGCGCGCCCCGTGATATAGAGGTAGCCGTCTTCGTCGAAGTAGCCGAGGTCGCCGGTGCGAAACCATCCGTCTGCGGTGAAGACCTCTTCGGTCTCTTCGGGCAGGTTGAGGTAGCCTGAGAAGATGCCCGGTCCGCGTACTATTATCTCCCCTTCCTGGTAGGTTACGTCCGCCCGGCGACCTTTCCTTGGTCGCTCCGAATCCTCTTCGGGTAAAGCGGAGGGATCGATGTGAATATCTATGCCCGGTATGGGTAGCCCGACGCTGCCGAGCTTCTTACCGTCAGGTCGTTTGAGCGCAAGGAGCGGGGCGGTCTCGGTGAGACCGTAACCGATGACTATGCGCCATCCCATGCCCTCGAGTCTGTGGGCCAGATCCAGGTCGAGCGGAGCACCCCCGGAGGCCAACGTCTTTAGCCTCGGCCCGAGCCGGTTGCGTAGGGGATGCATCAGGAATCTTCCGGCGTCCAGCCCCGTGAGGCGGCGCACCCGCGTGCTCAACCCAGAACTGATCCTGAACAGTGCTGCCGTGGCACGGCCCCCGGACTTGGCCTGCCTCGCGATACCCGAGTACAGTGCGGTGTACAGCCGCGGTACCCCGGTGATTACGGAGACCTCGCCCTCCTTGAGGGCGCGCACGAGCTGTGGTCCGGTCAGCGAGTGAGGGAGGACTATGGTAAGGCCGAGCGTAAGCGGCGCGAGTATCCCCATCACGAACGGATAAACGTGGTGAAGCGGCAAGGGCACGAGCATGCGGTCGTCCTCCGTCACTACATCCGCCCCGAGTATCGCGTCGATCTGAAACGCCAGGTTGGCGTGGCTCAAAGGCACGCCTTTGGGGGCGCCGGTGGTGCCTGAGGTGTAGAACAGCGCCGCCGGCTCGTTCGGATCCGGGCGCCATGGGTCTGCATCCCTCTCTGCTCCTGCCAGCAGATGTCGCCAGCTACGAGGATCCTCTTCACCTACGTCGAGCAGGATAGGCCTTGGTATGCCCCCGATGTCGAGGCGCTCGAGCTTCTCGGTCTGGTCGGTCGTGGTGAAGACGAACTTCGCATCACTGTGGTCCAGAATGCGGCCGAGCGCCTCCTCCCCGATCTGTATATCCACGGGCGTTGCGACAGCCCCAGCTTCGACTATGGCCAGGCATGCCACCATCCACTCGAGCCGACTGGGGGCGAACAGCATTACATGGTCGCCCCGGCCGACGCCGGCTTCGGTGAGCCCGTGCGCCAGCCGCCATGCGTACTCGGCCAGCTCTTCGTAAGACCAGGACTCGGCGCCCTCCCTTTGTAGTGCCAGCACGGCTTGCCGATCACCGTGCGCGACAAGCACGTCGATCAGGTGCGACAGCGTGCGCAGCTCGCCCGTGGCCTGTCCGACTTTGGAAGACATGGTTGGTTCCTTTCTCACAATAGACACCCGCGTCCTTGAGTACCTCCTCGACCATGTGGCGGGCATGGACCGTCTCGCGCTCGCCTGTCACAGTACGTCGCACTTCGACAGCCGGCGTAGTGAGATCCGCGCTCGCCAAGGTTTGCTCCGGCAACTGTGAAACTGGAATGAGGGTCCTCGCGCACTGAATAGAGTCTTCGGCGGCGGGGCGCCACCGCGACCGGTCGGAGACCGAAGAGTCCAAGCAAAGCCCATCCGATACCGAACCCGAGCGCCCCGAAGATAACGAACCGTAGTGTGCTCGCTGTTCTCATGCTTTCCTGCCCCTCGGCCCTCAGCGCACCCTTGAGGGTTGCTCTGCCTGATGCGCTCCCGCACGGAAGATAGCAAAGCCCACCATAGTCACCAACCCACCCAACCAGATAGAACCGGTACGGTTCATCTGACTCTTGCTGTTCGCTCTTCGGCCAGCTTGCGCCTTTCGAGGTAAGCGAATGTCGCTCCCACGAAAGCGCCAAAGAAGGTTCCTGTGATGGTGATGCTCCCCACCTCCCTTATCTGGCTGAGTATCGGAATGGCAGCCCGTACGTAATGGCCTAGCCAGTACCCGACGCTGCACCCCACCGCACCGACGACGACCAGCGCCAGAATCGTTCTCCAATCCCTGTAAGCCGCGCCCAGCGAGCCGCCGACAATCGCCCCTACAACGGCTCCTGTGGGCCACCCGTAGTTGAAGAACGAACCCACGATGAGCCCCGCGATGATTCCCAAGGTTAGCCCCACTGCGCCCAGCAGAGCCAGGACCACTACCCGCCTGCGTTTCTTCGAAGCCAGACCCAGCGAAGCTCCCCCGAGCGCGCCCCCGGCGAGAGGTCCGAACAACATGCCAATCAACGGCCCGTAAGTTGCCATGAGGATGCCGACAAACACACCACCGCCGAACCCGACCGCCCCGAAGAGGACGAACCGCAACACTCTCGTTGCTCCCATGGTTTCACCTCTCGATTCTCCGACTGCGTTCGCACCCGCACGTGCAGTCGACCCTTAAACAGGGTACTTCCTCTCGCAGTCGAAGAGACGGTCCACACCTTTCTGGTAGTAGATCGTGCCGGCCCCGCAGAAGACTAGGTCGCGCTTGGAACCACCCTCGAAGGCTATGATGTCGTCTTTACCGCCGCCGTGCCCACTCATGTAACCAATCTATCATAATCGAGAATGTGGGGCGAGTTCCCCCTACAAGACCCCTCATATCTAATCCGGTAGACCGCTTTTGATTGAAGACGCGTGGGTTTTGCCGCGGTGGATTCCCGCTTGCGCGGGAATGAAGGTAATGCTTGGAGCAATGAAATAGGAGTTGCGCTCGCCCAGGAGGTTGTATACCGTGGGAGTGATCATACGGATTCCGTATCGAGAGCTATTGCGGGGCTAACTGAGGCCCGTCATAGTTCATCCAGCAGCTCTGAGGAAGGGTTCTCACGCTGGAGCGTCTAGTCCGGCGTCTGCCGGGAGGATGGTGAAGCTTCCACCCTGCAAGGGCGCCACCGTCCGGAACGCCCGTTCGTCGAACGTGACGATGCAGCGTGAGCGATACCTGCGCGCGAGTACTACCAACGAGGTGTCAGCGAGACCAAGCTCGAGGTCTCGATGGCGCCGCGCGAGTTCACGCGCGACGCCCAGCTCTTCGCGTGTCAGACACTCGACCAGGAAGGTACCCTCTGCAAGGTCGTCCAGGAAGGCGAGCTCGACATCGATACCCAGGCGGGTCAGGATCAGATAGTCGGCCTCCGCCACGGCGACCTCCGAGGTAACCAGCGGTCCCCGCTCTTCCTTCAAGATCTCGACCACGGCCGCGTGCGCCGGGTCCGCGCGGTCTGCCTGGGCGTATAACCCCCCGGCGTCGACTATCAGCGCCAACGGTCTTTAGTAGCGTCCGAGCGTCTTGTCGCGCACGGCGTCAGGGTTCCACCGGGGACGGGGCTCACCGGTTCCCTCACCCTTCCCCATGCTGTGGAACTTGCGGCTCACACCCTCCCGCAGCAACCGGCGAATTCCCTCGCGGATCAACTCGGCTTGAGACTCCCCCGTCGCCCCAGAGAGCAAGCGGAGTCCTTCGGCCTCGTCTTCATGCAGATACACGGTCGTCTTACGCACGCCTTACGTATGGTACCATACCTGGTCTGAACTGAGTCCTCAGATGCCGAGCTGCCTCGAGAGCTCCTCGGGGTCTGTGGTCGGGGACTGGCAGGCGTAGTGGACGCAGACGTAGGCTGTAGCTTTGCCTTCGCGGGCGGGGCGTTGGGCGAGGAGTGGGATCAGGCCTCCGGCCTCGTCGTCATCGGGGCCGCGGCCCGCGACGACCTTGTTGGGGAGATAGCCGGAGTAGATCGTCTCCAACAGGGCTCTCGTATCCGGTGATTCCGGGTCGCCGACTATGGCCACCTCGCGGGTCTCCGAGGTGGACAGGTCGAGGGCGCAGAGGAGGCGCCCGAACCCGCCGGGGACCTTTTCCATGCCGCCTGCGAGCTCCTCGAGGACATCCTCGGCCCGCTGGCGGTAGTCGCCCCGGTCGAGGAAGAGGGCCAGCTTGAGGAGGACCTCGGTGGCGACGGAGGTTCCCGAGGGCGCTGCGCTGTCGTAGACGTCGCGCGGGCGGGTGACGAGCTCTTCGTGGTCGGCTGGGGTGTCGTAGAAGGCGCGCTTCTCCTCGTCCCAGAAGAGCTCAGAGACGGCGTCCAGGAGGGCGTCGGCCTCGACGAGCCAGCGCGTATCGAAGGTGGCCTCGTAGAGGCCGACGAGCCCGTCCGCGACCATCGCGTAGTCCTCCAGGTAGCCGTTGAACCTTGCCCGACCGTCCTTGTAGGAGCGGTGGAGGCGGCCGTCCTCCTTGAGCTTCTCTACGAGGAATGTCGCGTTCTTTATGGCGGTCTCCCGGTAGTCCTCACGGCCCATGACGCGCGCAGCGAGGGCGAAGGAGCGGAGCATGAGGCCGTTCCAGGCGGCCAGGATCTTCTCGTCGCGTGCCGGCCTGACACGCTCCTCACGCACAGCGAAGAGCTTCGTCCGGATTTCGGCAATACGGGACCATAGCTCCTCCGACGAGAGCCCGAACTCGTCGGCGACGGCCTCGGGCGGGCGGGCGACGTGCAGGATATTCTTGCCTTCGAAGTTGCCCCGGTCGGTCACGTCCCAGTAGCGCGCCGCGAGGCTCGCTTCGTCCGGGTCGAGGGCGGCCTCGAGTTCGTTGGGAGTCCAGACGTAGAACTTGCCCTCTTCGCCTTCCGAGTCTGCGTCCTCGGCGGAGTAGAAACCCCCTTCCTCGCTCGTCATGTCGCGCAGGACGTAGTCGAGCGTCTCCTCGGCGATGCGGCGGTAGAAAGCGTCTCCGGTTGCCTGGTAGGTCTCGAGGTAAAGCCTGGAGAGGAGGGCGTTATCGTAGAGCATCTTCTCGAAGTGCGGCACGAGCCAGTACCCGTCTACGGAGTAGCGGGAGAAGCCACCCCCGAGCTGGTCGTAGATACCCCCTTGCGCCATCTGCCGGCACGTGAGTTCCACGCCGTCGAGCGCGGCCCTCTCCCCTGTGCGGCGGTGGTGGCGGAGCAAGACCTCGAGGTTCATCGCCTGGGGGAACTTGGGGGCGCCTCCGAAGCCCCCGAAGCGCCTGTCGAGCTGGGAGAGGAGGGTGCCGGCCGCGCGGTCCAGCACCTCGGCACCTGAGGCCTCGGTCTTGGGCATGACGGCCGCGGTCGAGGCCTGGAGGTAGTCGCGGACGGCCTGTGCGCTGTGCAGTACCTCTTCACGGCGGTTCTCGTAGGCCTCGGCGACGCTGAGGAGGAGCTGCTGGAAGGAGGGCATACCGCGCGAAGGGACGGGGGGGAAGTAAGTGCCGCCGTAGAAGGGAGCCCCGTCGGGGGTGAGGAAGACGGTCATCGGCCAGCCGCCGTGGCGGGTGAGGGCCTGGACGGCGGCCATGTAGATGGAGTCGATGTCAGGCCGCTCCTCGCGGTCTACTTTTACGTTCACGAAGTGCTCGTTCATCATGCGCGCGGTCTCATTGTCCTCGAAAGACTCGCGCTCCATGACATGGCACCAGTGGCATGCGCTGTAGCCGACCGAGAGCAGGACGGGTTTGTCTTCCTCTCGCGCCCTCTGCAATGCCTCCTCGCCCCAGGGGTGCCAGTCCACAGGATTGTCCTTGTGCTGGAGCAGATACGGGCTCGTCTCGTTCGCCAGCCTGTTGGCCACGGTCTCTCACCTTCCGAATCGGCGTCTAGCTGCGAACCCTAACGTATCACGAATTGGGAGTTAGGTTAGGCATGAAACAGGGGCTCAGGTGCCGGTCGTTCCTTCGTGTGGCACATGTTTAGCCGGTCGAGATGCGGGTAGACAGGATGTGAACAGGGAAACGCGAGCAAGGAGGCAGCGGCCATGTGCTACTCCTACAGGGACCACCAGGTGGAAGAAGCCCGCAGGAAGCAGTGGGAGAACGCAAGCGCCGCGAGCAGCAGAAGAAGGAGCGCCAGGCGAAGAAGGATCGCGAGCTGGTGAGGGCCTAGACAAAGGGGCCTCCAAAAATACTATGATCACGGGCCCCGGACTGCGGTCCGGGGTCTCTGTCGTAAGGTCAGACGGAAGGAGATCGAAGATGGACGTTCGGAAGCTAGAAGAGACGGCCCGTGAGCTCGTTGCTCCAGGGAAAGGCATACTCGCCGCAGACGAGAGCTTCGGCACCATAGGCAAGCGGTTCGAGGCCTTCGGTATAGAGTCGAACGAAGAGAGCCGCCGGGCCTACAGGGAGATGCTCTTCACGACGGAGGGCATCGGGGAGTTTCTCTCCGGTGTGATCCTCTTCGACGAGACCATCCGCCAGGAGACCTCGGACGGCACCCCGATGCCTCAGGTGCTCGAGAGCGCCGGCGTCATCCCCGGCATCAAGGTGGATAAGAGCACCGTCGATTTGCCCCTCTCGGAAGGCGAGAAGTTCACCCAGGGCCTCGACGGCCTGGGCGACAGGCTCGCCGAATACGGCGAGCTCGGGGCGCGCTTCACCAAGTGGCGGGCCGTTATCACGATAGGGGACGGCATCCCCACCGAGAGTTGCATCGAGGCCAACGCGGAGGCGCTCGCCCTGTATGCGGCGTTCGCCCAGGAGCACGATCTCGTCCCCATAGTCGAGCCCGAGGTCCTGATAGACGGAGACCACTCCATCGAGCAATGCTACGACGCCACGGGGTGGATGCTGCATAGGACCTTCGGCGAACTCTATGAGCACGGCGTCGAACTCTCAGGGATACTCCTAAAGCCGAATATGGTCATCTCCGGCAAGGAAGCACCACAACAGTCCGGCGTCGAAGAGGTAGCCAGGGCGACGGTCGAGTGTTTGCTCAGGACCGTGCCGGCGGTGGTGCCGGGCATAGTCTTCCTCTCCGGCGGCCAGACGGACCTGCAGGCGACGGCCCACCTGAACGCCATGAACTCCCTGTATGAGGGTCTGCCGTGGGAGCTCTCCTTCTCCTACGCGCGGGCGCTGCAGGGACAGCCGATGGAGATCTGGGGCGGAGACGTAGATAAGGTCCAGGCGGCCCAGAAGGCCTTCCACCACAGGGCGAAGATGAACAGCGCCGCCCGCTCCGGCGACTACTCGGAGGAGATGGAAGAACAAGCTGCATGAGCAGCTTGTCAGCCGGTCAGCAAGTCGCCCGGCTTCGCCAGGCGACTTGTCAGCACGCGCCCTGTCGGGCGCTTGTCAGCATTTCAGCTTGCCGCATGTGCAAGCCCTAGCTGATTTGCTGACCAGGCGGCGCAGCCGCCGGGCTGACAAGCGAAGGCGCAATCCCGAGCGTGCTGACTAGCTGAAATGCTTAGATGCGCTCGGCCCGGACGATCAGCCGGTACTGGAAGGTCGGTATCGGCGTGCACGTCTGTAACGTCAACAGATCTCTACCTTTTACTACTCCCGTTACCCAACTATCGTACGGTCCTACGGTGAAAGTCTGCATTACGCTGTAGTTGTAGCGTGTGCCCTGGCGGTCCCGCAGGGTGATCCTGTCTCCCCTCTCAAGCTGGTTCAGATGGTAGAAGACCAGGTGGCTTCCCGTCCCCGGCCATCCCAGGCGGTGCCCTGCCAGATACACGTTCCTCTCCGGGGTCTGGGACCAGGGCAGGGAGGTGTCGGGGAGGTGGATCACCCCCTGATCCAGGGCCCTAGTCGTATCCGAGTTCAGGACAGGAGCGTTGTGGAGACCTAATGCCTCTATAGTGAGGGACATGATGGCGCCGGGAGGGAGGTGGTAGTGGCGCGGGCGGTTTGTGGCCCGACGCTGTTCGCCTGTGGGGAGCGGGAAGTCGGTCTCATCCTGGGAGAGGGCCCGGCGGCTTTGATCCGTAACATCCCCGGATCCCCCAGGGCCGTACCCTCCAGAGCCCGGGCCCCCGGATCGGGACGCCCCAGAGCCTGACGCTCCGGAGGTGGAATCGCCGGATCTAGTCCCAAGCCCCGGCAGTGAACTCGGCTTCGGATTCGTCCCTCCATCCGGCTCGGACACCGCCTGCGAGTCGACGGTCACCCCCGATGGAGGTGATGATGTAGACCTTATCTTCGTCTTGGGCGGAGGTATGTCTTTCTCCACCCACGGGTCGACGCCGGGGTCTGAGCGGACGAGGGGCTCGGTGGCGGGCTCGACCTCCGATTTCGCGGTTGCGGGCTCTATCGGTTGGTCGACGAAAGCGGCGACGATCACCACGATAGCGAAGCTGAGTGCGAAGATCATCGCGCCCACCCCGACCTTGAGGAATGGGTCTCTCTCGAACCTGCGGGTTAGATCCTCGCGTCGCATGGCAGACTCGTACTACCTACCGCGCCGGAGGGACGCCTCCGTCGGCAAGATTCCAGTAGCTACCGCAACGAATCCCCAATTGCCCATGTTACACACCCCATCCTCTCTCACCGTGCTCTGAGAGCGACCGGCGAGGTTGTACTCGGGCCCCCCAGAGCGTTGCGATGCACCAGGCATCATATACTGCTTTAGTATTCCATTCTACATCTCTGAGGACAAATCTCCGAGAAAATCCGAGAGATCAGGCGCCTGACGTATGATTCAGGGAAATCCCCGAGAAGACCCGCGGGCCATCGCGGCCCGTATCGGGCGGAAGAGTTGAGCCGATCTTCGAGTCGGAGGAGAGGGGGTCTGATATCTTACCCGGATATGGGGTCGGGCAAAGACCATCTGTATCTAATCGCCGCACCAAGAACTCTAATAGATGAGTAGTGCGCCGGATCAGGCCTTAGCCATCCGCGCCTCCAGGGGCGACGTAGAGGCGTTTAGGCTGCTGGTCCAGGAGCATTCCGGGCTCGTATACCGGGTGGCGCTCCGCATACTCGGGGCCCAAGACGCCCAGGACGCGAGCCAGGAGGTCTGGATCCGAGTTTGGCGAAACATAGAGAACTTCAGGGGGGACAGCACCTTTTCGACCTGGCTCTATAGGATCACCGTCAACACCTGCCTTAGCGTCCGCCGCAAAGAGGCGCGGCGCGGGGAGAGGGAGTACGGCGGCGATGAGATGCCCTTCCTGCCAGAACCGCGCGGCGGCGACGCCGACCCGGAAGCGGCCGCCCTCGGCGGGGAGCAGCGCGAGGAGATACAGGCCGCCCTAGGCCACGTACGCGCCGAGCACAGGGCGGCCCTGGTCCTCAGGCACATGGAGGGACTCTCCTACGCCGAGATAGCCAGGGTCCTCGAAGTCCCCGACGGGACCGCCAAAGGCTGGGTCTCGAGGGGCCGTGCTGCGATGCTCATAGCCCTCGCCGAGGAGAACCATGGCCGCGGTGCCGGAGGGCCGGCCGAATGATGCCGGTCGGCGAGCAGCGCTGGGAGATGCTCGAGAGGATCGGGGCCTACGCCGCGGGCGAGCTCGAGGGCGAGGAGGCCCGCGAGGTCGAGCGGCTCGTCTTCGAGCGGCCAGAGTACGGGCGTCTCGCAGAGTCCTACGCCAGGATGCTCGTCATGCTCGCCGCGTTGGGCAGCGAGCCCGTCGAGGTGCCGGAGGCAGTAGTCGGCTTCGCCATAAGGAGGGCCTATGCCTCGGCCTTTATGCGCAGCGCCGAGGTCTTCTTGGGCGCTTTGGGCCGTTCGTACATCGACGCGTTCGTCTATTATTTGGGGCTCCGGCGGGAGAGCTACGAAGGAGGAACCTGATGCCACAAACCACCCACGACCTTCTGAGCACGCTGGGCGACTTCGTACCGCGTCTCGCCGGCGCCGTGGTGGTGCTCCTGGTGGCGCTGGTCGTGGCTTTGCTCCTCCAGAGGCTGGTGGCCCGGTTCCTTGAGAGGCTGGGCCTCGACGACCTCTTCGAGAGCACGGGAGCCGCCAGTTCCCTCTCGCAGCTCGGGTACGAGGCCGGACCCTCGCGCCTGATAGGCACCGTCCTGTTCTGGGGCGTTATGCTGACCGGGGTGGCCGGCTCACTTAGCGTCCTCGGCCTCTCCTCACTCCAGAGCACTATGGATCAGATCATCACCCTCTCGGGACGGGCTCTCGTAGCGCTCGCGATCCTGATAGCAGGGGTGATGAGTGCGGGGTGGCTCGCCGATCTGGTTGCCCGCGAGGCCGGGCGCGCGGGACTGCGCGGGGCCACCGCCTTCCGCCGCATCGTCTTCATAACGATAGTCGTCATCGCCGCCCTGCTCGCCGCGGCCCAGCTCGGCCTCGAGACCTACATTGTCGTGCTCCTGGCCGTGATCGTGCTCGCCACCGTCGGCCTCGTCACCGCCCTGGCCATGGGCCAGGGCCTCGCCCTCCTCTCCGGTAACATCGCGGCCGGACGCTACGTCCAGGACGGTACCGCAGTAGGAGACGTAATCTCCGTCGACGGCGTCGAAGGCACCGTCGAAGAACTCGGATACGCCTCGGTCACCCTCCGCTCCGAAGACGGAGACCTCTACCGCATACCGAACCGCACGCTCCTGGAGAAGACCGTCCGCAAGCGGGGATAACCTCTGGGCTATCCTCGCAGCATTTCAGCGCGCGCCCTGTCGGGCGCTCGTCAGCACTTCAGCTAGTCAGCTACAAGCCTTCGTCAGGCAAGACCCGTAGGCGGGTTCACGACCCAATCTTACGCCCGGTGTTACAAAAGCTGAAATGCTGACAAGCGAAGGCGAAGCCTGAGCGTGCTGACCAGCTGACTGGCTAGGAGCGACCGAAGGGAGCGACAAATGAAACGGTCCAAGAGCGCGGACCCGGCCCACGACGTTCTCGGTTACGAACGGCAGAAGTTGGACGCCATCTTCCGTCCCGCGTCGGTGGCCGTGATCGGGGCGACCGAGCGGCCGGGGAGCGTGGGACGCACGATAATGTGGAACCTCGTGAGCAGCCCGTTCGGCGGGACGGTGTTTCCTGTAAGCTCGCGTAGGTCGAGCGTACTCGGCATAAAAGCCTATCCTTCCGTCTCTGAAGTGCCGGCGAGGGTGGACCTCGCGGTGATCGTCGCCCCTGCGGCTGCGGTGCCAGGAATTATCCGCGAGTGTGTCGAGGCGGAGGTCGAGGGCGCCATAATCATCTCCGCGGGTTTCAGGGAGACGGGGTCCGAGGGGGCGGAGCTCGAGCGTCGGGTCCTCAAGGAGGCCAGGCGGGGCCTGATAAGGATCGTCGGACCCAACTGCCTCGGTGTCATGAAGCCGCCCACGGGCCTCAACGCCACCTTCGCCGGCACCATCGCCCGTCCCGGAAACGTGGCCCTCCTGAGCCAGAGTGGGGCTCTGCTCACGGCCATATTGGACCAGAGCTTTATGGAGAACGTCGGCTTCTCGGCGCTCGTCAGCGTAGGCTCCATGATGGAAGTAGGGTGGGGAGACCTGATCTACTACCTCGGCGACGACCCTGACACGAAGAGCATCGTTATCTACATGGAGTCGGTCGGCGACGCCCGCTCGTTCCTCTCGGCGGCCCGCGAGGTCGCCCTGGCCAAGCCGATCATAGTGATCAAAGCCGGACGCACGGAGGCCGCAGGCAGAGCGGCGGCCTCCCATACAGGCACCCTGACAGGCTCGGATGAGGTGCTCGACGCGGCCTTCTCGCGTAGCGGCGTGCTGCGCGTGGATGAGATCTCCGAACTGTTCGGGATGGCGGAGGTGCTCGGTAAGCAGCCCCGCCCCAGAGGAGCGCGCCTCACGATCCTGACGAACGCCGGCGGTCCCGCCGTGCTCGCGACGGACGCCCTTATCGGGGGTGGCGGTGAGCTCGCAGAGATATCCGGGGAGACAATGGACGCCCTGAACGGGCTCCTCCCCGCCCCCTGGAGCCACGGCAACCCTGTGGACGTGCTCGGCGACGCCGACCCGGAGCGCTACGCGAAGACGCTGGAGACCGCGGCCGGTGATCCTGAAAGCGACGGGCTGCTCGTCGTCCTCACGCCGCAGGACATGACCGACCCGACGGCGACGGCGGAACGGCTCGCGCCCTACGCGAACAGCACCAGCAAGCCGGTGCTCGCGAGCTGGATGGGTGGACAGGCCGTCGCACCAGGGGAGTCGATCCTGAACGGCGCGGGCATCCCCACCTTCGACTACCCTGATACGGCAGCCCGCGCTTTCACGAACATGTGGAAGTACACCTACAACCTGCGCAGCATCTACGAGACGCCCGAGCCCGCCGAGGACGAAGGCGCAGACCGCCACCGGGTAGAGGAGATCATCGAGCGCGTCCGCGACTCCGGCCGCACCATCCTTACGGAGTTCGAGGCGAAGCAGGTCCTCACCGCCTACGGCATCCCGACCGTGCAGACGGAGGTGGCGCGCAGCCCGGACGAAGCGGTGGAACTGGCAGACCGTTTCGGCTACCCCGTGGTCCTCAAGCTCGACTCCCAGACCATAACCCACAAGACCGACGTGGGCGGCGTACGGCTGAACCTGCAGAGCGCTGACGAGGTCAGGCTGGCCTACGAGGAGATGGAGTCCTCCATAAGGGAGAACTATGGGCTCGAGGACTTCCGTGGCGCCGCCGTCCAGAGGATGGTCAGCCTCGGCGGCTACGAGCTGATCGTCGGTAGCAGCCTGGACCCGCAGTTCGGTCC
>Ga0126312_10002104_pt1 | contig 13227 bp, 14 predicted proteins | sample Plot104A_FD_92537 | JGI IMG/M metagenome (GOLD analysis project Ga0126312, IMG submission 92537) | Serpentine soil microbial communities from UC McLaughlin Reserve, CA, USA - Plot104A | ecosystem: Environmental > Terrestrial > Soil > Grasslands | place: USA: UC McLaughlin Reserve, Lake County...
CGCGAAGATCCTGATCCACCAGGTGTCGTCGAGCTTCCAGGGCCAGGCGTCGGACATCGAGATCCACGCGCGGGAGATCATTGACGTCCGTCGCAGACTCGACGAAATCATCGCCAAGCACACCGATCAGGACATCGAGAAGGTAAAGCAGGACACCGAGCGCGACTACTTCATGTCGTCGGAGGAGGCGAAGGAGTACGGGATCATCGATCGCGTGATCTCCGAGCACTGAGGCTCGGAGACCGGCGGCCGACCACCTGGGAGAGAGGCATGGCACGACCGACGGACTCGAACGAGCAGCTCCTCTGCTCCTTCTGCGGCAAGTCGCAGCGGCAGGTCAAGAAGCTCATCGCAGGCCCCGGGGTCTACATCTGCGACGAGTGCATCGACCTCTGCAACGAGATCATCGACGAGGAGCTGACCGCTCCGCCGACCTTCGACATCGACAACCTGCCCAAGCCGCGCGAGATCTACGGCGTGCTCAACGAGTACGTGGTCGGGCAGGAGCAGGCCAAGCGCACGCTCTCGGTCGCCGTCTACAACCACTACAAGCGCGTGCAGATGATGCAGTCGGGCGACGGCGACATCGAGCTGCAGAAGTCGAACATCCTCCTGCTCGGGCCGACCGGCTGCGGCAAGACGCTGCTCGCCCAGACGCTCGCGCGCATCCTCAACGTTCCCTTCGCCATCGCCGACGCCACCGCGCTGACCGAGGCCGGCTACGTCGGCGAGGACGTCGAGAACATCCTCCTCAAGCTCATCCAGGCCGCCGACTATGACGTCAAGAAGGCCGAGACCGGAATCATCTACATCGACGAGGTCGACAAGATCGCCCGCAAGGCCGACAACCCGTCGATCACGCGCGACGTGTCGGGCGAGGGCGTCCAGCAGGCGCTGCTCAAGATCCTCGAGGGGACCACCGCCTCCGTCCCGCCGCAGGGCGGGCGCAAGCACCCCCACCAGGAGTTCCTGTCGATCGACACCACCAACGTGCTGTTCATCTGCGGCGGCGCGTTCGCGAACCTCGACACGGTGATCGAGCGCCGGGTGGGCAACAAGGGCGTGGGCTTCGGGGCGACGGTCGAGTCCAAGATCAACAAGGACACCGGCGAGCTGTTCGAGAACTGCCTGCCCGAGGACCTCATCGCCTACGGGCTGATCCCCGAGTTCGTCGGCCGCCTGCCGGTGATGAGCGCGATCCACCAGCTCTCGCGCGACGACCTCGTGACGATCCTGACCGAGCCGCGGAACGCGCTAGTCAAGCAGTTCCAGCGGTTCTTCCAGTTCGACGGGATCGAGCTCGTCTTCGCCGACGAGTCGCTGGTCTCGGTCGCCGACAAGGCGCTCGAGCGCGAGACCGGCGCACGCGGCCTGCGCTCGATCATCGAGGAGATCCTGCTCGAGGTGCAGTTCGAGCTGCCCTCGCGCCGCGACGTCAAGAAGTGCGTCGTGACCAAGGAGGTCGTCGAGCGCGGCCTCCACCCGACCCTCGTCACCTCGGCCACGCCGGCCGACGACGAGGTTCGGGCCGAGAAGTCGGCCTAAACGGGGTCAAGTCTTTCCATGCAACACCTCGTTCCGGTGTGGCAAGGAAAGACTTGACCCCTTAGCCGAGTCGCGCGTTCAGGTTGATCTCGGGCACGCTCGCGAGCGCGCGCGAGACCGGGCAGTTCTTCTTGGCGCCCTCGGCGTACTCCCGGAAGCCGTCCTCGTCGAGGCCGGGCACCTGCCCGACCACGTCGAGGTCAATCTGGGCGATGGTGGGGGCGCCGTCGACGTTGCGCAGGTGCACGCGCGCCGTCGCCTGCACCGAGTCCGCCGTGTGGCCGTCCTGAGCCAGGTCGTTCGACAGCGCCATCGCGAAGCAGGCGGCATGGGCGCCGGCGATCAGCTCCTCGGGGTTGGTCCCCTCGCCCTCCTCGAAGCGCGAGGAGAACGAATAGTCACCTTCGAAGACACCGTCGCCCACGCGCACGGTCCCGGTTCCACCCGGAAGGTCGCCCTCCCACTCGGCGCTGCCATTCCGCGTTGCCATGCCGCGGATGCTACTCCGCCAGGCAGGCCTTCACCCTGCCGGCGACGCCCTTGGCCGGGGCCTTCTCGCACTCCTAGACTTTTCGACCCCTCATGCCGCTTTCCGACCTGCAGCAGCGCACGCGCTGGGACCCCGCCGAAGCTGAGCCCCGGATCGTCGAGCGCTGGCTTTCGTCGGGGCTCTTCCACCCCGACCCCGAGGGGGAGGCCGAGGAGAACTACTCGATCGCAATTCCGCCGCCGAACGTCACCGGGTCGTTGCACATGGGGCACGGGCTCGTGCTCTCGATCGAGGACGTGCTCGTCCGCTACCACCGCATGCTCGGCAAGCGGACGAAGTGGATCTTCGGCACCGACCACGCGGGCATCGCCACCCAGCGCGTCGTCGAGAAGCAGCTCGTGGCCGAGGGAACCACCCGCGAGGCCATTGGCCGCGAGGCGTTCATCGAGCGGGTGTGGGAGTGGCGGGGCCAGTACGGGTCGCGGATCGTCGAGCAGACCCAGCGCATGGGCGCCTCGTGTGACTACGACGACGAGCGCTTCACCCTCGACGACGACTACGTGGCCGCGGTGATGAAGGTGTTCGTCACGCTGTACGAAAAGGGCCTCATCTACCGCGACCGATACCTGGTCAACTGGGACCCGGGCCTGCGGTCGGCGATCTCCGACCTCGAGGTGGAGGAGCGCGAGGTCACCGACACGCTGTACTCGATCGCGTATCCGCTGGAGGAGGGCGGCGAGATCGTGGTCTCGACGGTGCGTCCGGAGACCATGCTCGCCGACACGGCGGTGGCCGTGCACCCGGACGACGAGCGCTACCGGCACCTGATCGGCTCCTTCGCCCAGCTGCCGCTCGTGGGCCGGCGGCTCGAGATCATCGCCGACGCCTACGTCAAGCCCGAGTTCGGGACCGGGGCGCTGAAGATCACGCCGGGCCACGATCCCAACGACTTCGAGATCGGGCGCGCGCACGAGCTCGAGCAGGTCACGGTCATCGGCGAGGACGGCATGATCGTCGCGCCGGCGCCCGAGGCATACGTGGGGCTGCCGGCGCTCGAGGCGCGCGATCGTGTCGTCGGGGACCTGCGCGCACAGGGCCTGATCCGGGGCGAGTCCGACTACACGCACGCGGTCCCGTTCTCGCACCGCTCGGGCGCGCGCGTGGAGCCGTTGATCTCGCTGCAGTGGTTCATGCGCATGGACGAGCTGGCCGCGCCCGCCATCGCCGCGGTGCGCGAGGGCCGGATTCGCGTCACCCCGGAGCGGTGGGGCCGCGTGTACCTGGACTGGCTCGAGAACATCCGGCCGTGGTGCATCTCGCGCCAGCTGTGGTGGGGGCACCGGCTGCCGGTCTACTACCGCGGCGACGAGACCTACGTGGGGATGGACCCGCCCGAAGGCGAGGGATGGGAGCGCGACCCCGACGTGCTCGACACCTGGTTCTCGAGCGGCCTGTGGCCGTTCGCCACGCTCGGCTGGCCCGACGAGACGCCGGACCTGCGCGCCTTCTATCCCACCGACGTGCTCGACACCGCGCGCGACATCCTGTTCCTGTGGGTGGCGCGGATGGTGATGTTCGGGCTCGAGTTCGCCGGCGAGATCCCGTTCTCGGACGTGTACATCCACACGATCATCCAGGCGCCCGACGGGCGGCGGATGTCGAAGTCGCTGGGCACCGGCATCGACCCGCTCGACGAGATCGCCGAGCACGGCGCCGACGCGTTGCGGTTCGGCCTGCTCGCGATGTCGTCCTCGCAGGACGTGCGCTACAGCGCCGAGAAGATCGCCCAGGGCGGCCAGCTGGCCAACAAGCTGTGGAACGCGTCGCGCCTGATCCTGCTCGGCGTGCCCGAGGGGACCGAGGCCGCGCCGCGCCCGGCCACCGTCGAGGACCGCTGGATCCTCTCGCGCCTGCAGCGGGCGACGAGCGCGGCGGCGCGGCGGATCGAGGCGTTCGACTTCTCGCACGCCGCGCTCGGCCTCTACGACTTCGTGTACGGCGAGCTGTGCGACTGGTACCTCGAGCTCGTCAAGCCGCGCCTGTACGACGGCGACCCCGACGCGGCGGGGACGCTCCTGCACGTGCTCGAGGAGACCCTCGCGCTCGCGCACCCGGTGATCCCGTTCGTCACCGAGGAGATCTGGTCCTACCTCCCCGGCACGGATGGGCTGCTGGCCGGCGCTCGCTTCCCGGCGCTGCAGCAGGGTCGGATCGATACGGAGGCCGAGGCGACGCTGCAGCGCGCCATCGGCGCGGTCACCGCGCTGCGCGGGTGGCGCGAGACCGTCGGCGCGCCGGCGCGCGCCGTCATCCCGGCCCGGCTGGAGGCCGCCGGCTACGGCGGCACGCTCGAGCAGGTGGCGCGGCTGGCGCGCTTTTCGTTCGACTCTGGCGCAAACGAGCCGATCGCCTCGGTCGCGATCCCCGACGGCGCGGTGCAGGTGCTGCCGACCGACGCCGTCGACCTCGAGGCGGCCGAGCGACGCCGCGAGCAAGCCCGCGCCCGCCTTCGGGGGGAGCTGCAGCGGGCGGAGGGCAAGCTCGCCAACCAGGGCTTCGTCGCCAAGGCTCCGCCCGAAGTGGTCGACGCCGAGCGCCGCAAGGCGCAGCGGCTGCGCGAGGAGCTCGAGGCGCTGTGAGCGGCGTCTGGACGCCGGAGGAGGCCGGACGTTACCTGCTCGGGCTCGAGCTGTTCGGCATGCGATTCGGGCTGGACCGCATGCACCGGCTGATGACCGTGCTGGGCCATCCCGAGCGCGCGTACGACGCGATCCACGTCGTCGGCACGAACGGCAAGTCGTCGACCGTGCGGATGATTGCGGCGATCCTCGAGCGCCACGGGCTGCGGACTGGCGCCTACCTGTCGCCGCATCTCGTCGAGTTCTGGGAGCGCATTCGGGTGGGCGACCACGACCTCGACGCCGACGCGTTCGCCGCTGCGGTGCAACGCGCGGCGGGTGCGGCGGCCAAGGTCGACCGCACGCTGTCCGAGGGCGATCGGGTCACGCAGTTCGAGGCGCTGACGGCGGCCGCCTACGCCGAGCTTGCCGCGCAGCGCATCGACGTCGCCGCGGTGGAGGCGGGGCTGGGTGGCCGCTACGACGCGACGAGCGTCATCGACTCGCGCGTGCAGGTGCTGACCAACGTCGGGCTCGAGCACCAGCGCTGGCTCGGGCCGACGCTGCGCGACATCGCGCGCGAGAAGCTTGCCGTCGTGCGGCCTGGCGGCACGCTCGTGTGCGGCGACCTCGCGCCGGAAGTCGAGGAAGAAGCGCGTGCAGCGGCGCACGTCGCCGGCGCGCGGCTCCTCTTCGCGCCCGCCGACGCGGGCGTGCCGGTGGCGGCGCCCGGCGCGTTCCAGCGGCGAAACTTCGCGCTGGCCCGGGCGGCGGCCGAGGCGTACCTGGGCGAGCTCGACGATGCCTCGGTGCGGGCGGCGGCAGCGGCGGTGCAGGTGCCCGGGCGGATGCAGGTGGTCGCGCGCGAGCCGCTGATCATCGTCGATGGCGCCCACAACCCCAGCGGGATGCAGGCGCTGGTCGAGGCGCTTCCCGAGGTCGTGGGGGAGCGGCCGCTCGTGGCGGCGGTGGCGGTGCTCGACGACAAGGACGCGGCGGCGATGCTGCGCGCGCTGCTGCCCGCGTGCGACGCCGTCGTCTTCACGCGCGCGCGCAACCCACGCGCCTACCCGCCGGCGACGCTTCAGTCGCTGGCGCAGCAGCTCGGGTTCCGCTCCAACTTCACCGCCGCCGCCGCCGACGATGCCCTGCGCCGCGCGCGCGAGCTGGCCGGCGACGAAGGCGCCGTTCTCGCGACGGGAAGCATCTACCTCGTCGCCGATCTGGCCGCCCCCGCGGAGGGGCGGCGAGCTTCCACGCTGTGAACGACGACGGCCCACATCTCCTCGCGATGATCGGGGTGGTCGCCTTGGTCGTCGCGCTCGTGATCCTCGTCTTCTTCGGCATCGGCTACCTGTTCGGCAGGCTTTTTCTGTAGGACGGCCGGGTACACTCGCCAGCGCGATGCCGCCTGTAGCCATCTTCGGGATCGACAACGGGGCGGTGAACACCGCGATCAACCTTCTGATCCTGGTGCTGGTGGTGGTGTGGCTGGCGCTCGTGTACTGGACGTACGCGGACGCCCGGCGGCGCATCGCCGACCCGATGCTCGTCGCGTGCGCGACGTGCGCGTCGCTGTTCCCGTTCATCGGGACGATCGTCTACATGATCGTGCGCCCGCCCGAGTACCTCGACGACGTGCGCGAGCGCGAGCTCGAGATGCAGGCCGCCGAGGCGCGGCTGCACCAGCTCGACTACTCGCTCTGCCCGCACTGCGACTACGTGATCGAGCGCGACATGATCCGCTGCCCGAACTGCCTGCGCAAGCTCAAGGACCCGTGTCCGAGCTGCCGCAAGCCGCTCGACCCCACGTGGCGCATCTGTCCGTACTGCGAGGCCGAGCTGGCCGCGTCGCCCACGCCGCGGCGCCGCAGGCGCCGCGACACCGGCGATCGCTCGGCCGTCGTCGAGTCCTAGCCCTCCGCGCCTTTTCATGGAACGCACGCTGATCCTGATCAAGCCCGACGCGTTCGCGCGCGGCCTGGCCGGCGAGATCGTCGCCCGCTTCGAGCGCAAGGGCCTGCGCATCGTCGCGCTGCGCCACATGACCGTCGGCGACGACCTGGCTCGCCGGCACTACGCCGAGCACGAGGGCAGGCCGTTCTTCGGTGAGCTGGTCGCGTTCATCACCTCCGGCCCGATCCTCGCGATGGTGCTCGAGGGCGACGAGGCGATCACCGCCGCGCGCCAGGTCATCGGGGCGACGAACCCGCTCGAGGCGGCGCCGGGCTCGATCCGGGGCGAATTTGCGATCGCGGTCGGCCAGAACATGGTCCACGGCTCGGATTCGGTCGAGTCGGGCCGGCGCGAGACGGCGCTGTTCTTCCCCGACCTCTGAAGCGGGCGTACCTAGGTGAACAGGTCGCGCGCCGCCTCAGTGCACGCCGCCACCCCGGGCGACCGCCCGTCGGCGCGGGAGACCAGGCACGTCTCGAGCTCGTCGTCGATGTCGTCGAGCTTGATCGCGACTACGCCTTCGGGCAGGCCGCGCGCGACGGAGGCGGGGACGAGAACGCCGGCGCCGATGTCCGCGAGCAGGCCGAGGTCCCACCCGGCGTGGAACGACTCCGCCCGCAGACGCGGCTCGAAGCCGGCGCGGCGGAACACCGCGACGAGGATGTCGTGCAGGCGCGGGGCGAGGTGGCGGGGGAAGAGCACGAACTCGTCGCGCGCGAGTGACGCCAGGGGCACCGATGCGTCCTGCGCGGCGGGGTGGGCGGCGGGCAGGAGCACGACGAGTGGCTCGCGGCGGATTCGTTCGACGTGGAGCTCGGCGGCGAGCTCCGGGCAGAGCGCCAACGCGACGTCGATGCCGCCGTCGGCGAGCGCGAGTCCCATGTGCGCGTTCCACATCTCCTGCGTGAGCAGCTCGACGTCCGGGTGGCTTTCGTGCAGAGCCCGTCCGAGCGCGGGCAGCGTCTCGAACCGGGCGCTCCACGAGTAGCCGATCCGCAGCCGGCCGATGTGCCCGGCGGCGGCACGCCGGGCGTCCTGCACCGTCCGGTCCATCTCCGCCAGCGTGCGCTGGGCGCCCGCCAGGAACGCCGTTCCCGCCTCGGTGAGCGAGACCTCGCGGGTCGTCCGGTGAAACAGCTCGACGCCGAGCTCCTGCTCCAGTTGGCGGATCGCCGCGCTCAGGGGCGGTTGAGAGATGTGCAGGCGCTCGGCGGCGCGGCTGAAGTTCAGCTCGCTCGCCACGGCCGCGAAGTAGCGCAGGTGCCGCAGCTCGGGCATCGCCCTTCCATACCAGCTTCGTCTCGCGCTAGACGCGAGCCCTGTTGCCGGACTGGGAGGGCGCTGGCAGCTTCGGGCCGGGTGGGCGACGACGAGCCGGTCACGACCGAGGTCACGCGACGGATCAAGCCGGGCCACGAGGCGGCCTACGAGACGTTCCTCGAGGGCATCAGCGCCGCGGCGCGCCGGTCGCCCGGCTTCCTCGGGGTAGAGGTCTTCCGGCCGCCGAGCGCCGCGGCGCGCGACTACCGGATCGTCTACCGCTTCGACTCCAGGAGGAACATGCAGCGCTGGCTGGACTCGCCGGTCCACGCGGAGTGGCTCGCGCGGGCCGAGCCGCACGCGGCAGGGCCGATGCAGGAGCGCTTCCTCACCGGCCTGGAGAGCTGGTTCACGCTGCCCTCGCAGCCGGGTGCGCCGCCGCCGCCGTACAAGATGGCGGTGCTGACGTGGGTGACCATCTTCCCGCTGATCACGGCCATCGTGATCGCGACGGCGCCGCTGATCGGAAGCCTGCCCGTCGTGCCGCGGCTCGCGATCACGACGCTGATCACCGTGCCGGTCATGACCTGGGTCGTCATGCCGCGGGTGACGCGGCTGCTGCGCGGCTGGCTCTATCCCCGATCAAGGAGGTAGCGGCTCGCGATCGTCGGGCCCGATCATGCCGTGTGGCACCATCGCGGCGTGGGCGGGACACGCGCAGTCATCGCGCTGCTTGCCCTTGCCGCAGTCGGCCTCGTCGCGTGCGGGGAGGGGAACGCACGGACGGAGAGCGCGACCCCGACCAGAAGCCGCGCGCAAGCGCCGGCGCCGCCACGCTCCGCCACAGCCGCGCCCGCCTGGCCGACCTACGGCGGCTCGCCGTCGCGCTCCGGCGTCGCCCGGGGCGCCCCGGCGACGCCGCAGCCGCGGCGGCGCTTCGAGCACCCGCTCGACGGCCAGGTCTACGCGCAACCGCTCATCGCCGGCGGGCGCATCTACGTCGCGACCGAGAACAACACCGTCTACGCCTTCACGACCGGCGGCATGCTCGTCTGGCGGCGGCACCTCGGCGCTCCCGTGCCGGGTGGCGACCTCCCGTGCGGCAACATCGACCCGTCGGGCATCACCGGGACCCCGGCGATCGCGCACAATCGCCTGTTCGCGGTGGCGTTCCTCGCGAGCGGCCACCGCCACCAGCTGTTCGGCCTGTCGCTGGACAACGGCAACGTGGCCGTGCGCGCGAGGGTCGACCCGCCCAATCCGGTCGTGGAGCAGCAGCGTGGCGCCCTGCTCGTCGCCCACGGCCGGGTCTACGTCCCCTACGGCGGGCTGTTCGGCGACTGCGGCCCCTTCCGCGGGTTCGTGGTCTCGACGACCGAGCGCGGCCGCGCGGCAATCACCTACCGCAACCCCGCGACCGAGGCGGGCATCTGGGCGCCGGCGGGCATCAGCGCGCAGGCGGCCACGCTTCTCGTCGGCACCGGGAACGGTGGCCAGGGCGCGTTCGGCTTCCAGAACAGCGTGATCCGCCTCTCGCCCGGGCTGCGCCGCCTGGCCTACTGGGCGCCGACCGACTGGGCGTCCCTCTCGAGCGGCGACGTCGACGAAGGGTCGCTGGCGCCGCTGCCGGTGAGCGGCGGCCGCGTCCTGCAGACCGGCAAGGACGGCGTCGCCAATCTGCTCCGGCCGGGGCTCGGCGGGGTGGGGGGCGAGCAGTTCGCCGACCGGCTCTGCGACGGTGGCGCCTTCGGGGCGGCGGCGTTCCGAGCGCCGCTCGCGATCGTGCCGTGCGGCGGCTCGCTCCACGCGCTCAGGCTCGCCGGCGACCGCTTCGACGTCGCGTGGACGAGCGACTCCGATGCCGTCGTCCCGATCGTGGTGGGCAACAGCGTCTTCGGGATCACACGCGACGGGACCCTCGACCAGCTGAGCCTGGACGACGGGCACACGATCGACTCGACGGAAGTCGGTGCCGGCGCGACCTCGTTCCCGGCCCCGGCGGCGGCCGGCGACACCCTCGCCGTCCCCGCCGGCGACAAGCTCGTGGTCTTCTCGATTTGAACATGGAGCCGATCATCCTCGCGTCGGCCTCGCCGCAGCGGCGAGCGATCCTCGAGCAGCTGGCGATCCCGTTCGAGGTCCGCCCGGCGGACGTGTCCGAGCTCGAGGTCGGCGACCCGGCCGGCATCGCCCTCGAAAACGCGCGCCGCAAGGCCGCCGCGGTGGACGGAGCGCACGTCCTCGGCGTCGACACCGTTGTGGCCCTCGACGGCCGGATCTATGGCAAGCCCGCCGACGAGCGGCAGGCGCGGGCGACTCTAGGAGCCCTCTCTGACCGCACCCACGAGGTCTGGTCCGGAATCTGCCTGACCGGAGCCGGCGAGCGGGTCGTCAAGACGGCGGTCACGTTTCGGGACGTGCGTGGGTTGGTCGAGTGGTACGTCGCCTCCGACGAGTGGCGCGACCGCGCCGGCGGCTACGCGATCCAGGGCCGCGGGGCCGCCCTCGTGACCCGGATCGAGGGCGATTACACCAACGTCGTCGGCCTTCCTGTGGCGGCGTTCACAGAGCTGTTACGTACCCTCGGATTTCCAGGGAAATTGCCGTGAATCGTGCGATTCAGGGCTGCCGGGGCCGCACAGGCGTTCGCTAGACTGCCGCCCGACGTGGCGCCCGCCCGCAGCCCCTAACGGCTGCCCGCGTAACGGCAGGCGTGGCGTCGCGAGCGAGCGTCTGTCCCAATGAGCTTCTTCGGTTATCTCACCGGCTTCGGTGGCCGCGACATGGCGGTCGACCTCGGCACGGCCAACACCCTGGTCTACGTGCGCGGGCGCGGCATCGTGCTCAGCGAGCCGAGCGTCGTCGCGGTCGACTCGCGCACCGGCGAGGTCCACGCGGTGGGGATCGAGGCCAAGCGCATGCTCGGCCGCACGCCCGGCACGATCCAGGCCATCCGACCGCTCAAGGATGGTGTGATCGCCGACTTCGACGTCACCGAGGAGATGCTCCGCCACTTCATCCAGAAGGTGCACCAGAACCGCTGGGCGCACCCGCGGGTGGTGGTGTGCGTCCCCTCGGGCGTGACCGGCGTGGAGAAGCGGGCGGTCGAGGAGGCCTGCCTCTCGGCCGGCGCCCGTCAGGCCTACCTGATCGAGGAGCCCATGGCCGCCGCCATCGGCGCCGGACTGCCGGTCGGAGAGCCCACCGGGAACATGGTGGTCGACGTCGGCGGCGGGACCTCGGAGGTCGCCGTGATCTCGCTCGGCGGGATCGTCGTGTCGCAGTCGATCCGCGTCGGCGGCGACGAGCTCGACGAGGCGATCATCCAGTACGCCAAGCGGGAGTACAAGCTGCTCATCGGCTCGCAGACGGCGGAGGAGATCAAGCTCGAGATCGGGTCCGCCTACCCGATGGAGGAGGAGGTCCAGGCCGAGATCCGCGGCCGGGACATGGTCTCCGGGCTTCCCAAGACCGTCGTGCTCACGAGCGAGGAGATCCGCAACGCTCTGGAGGAGCCGGTCTCGCAGATCATCGACGCGGTCAAGGAGACCCTCGACCGCACGCCGCCCGAGCTCGCCGCGGACATCATGGACCGTGGCATCATGCTTGCGGGCGGCGGGTCGCTGCTGCAGGGGCTGGACGAGCGGCTGCGCGCCGAGACCCAGATGCCGGCGCATCTGGCCGAGTCGCCACTGACCTGCGTGGCAGTGGGGTCCGGCCGGTCGCTGGAGGAGTTCGAGGCGATCCACCGGTCCAACAAGAACTCGCGCAACCGCCGCCGGAGATAGCGTGTACGACAAGCAGGTCCGCAGACGAAGGGCGATCCTCGCCCTCCTCGTCGGCCTCTCGCTCATCCTGCTGACCGCGTATTTCGGCGAGTCGATCGGGGGCCCGCTGCGCACCATCCAGCGCGGGATGCTCGAGGTCCTCTCGCCGATCCAGGAGGGCGCCAGCCGCGCCCTCAAGCCGTTCCACGACCTCGTCAACTGGGTCGGCGACACCTTCGACGCCAAGGACCGCGCCTCGCGCCTGGAGAAGGAGCGCGACCAGCTGCGCAAGCAGGTCATCGGTGCCCAACAGGCGCGCACCGACAATGTGCAGCTCAAGCGGATGGTCGACCTCAACGCCAGCCGGGACCTCGCGCTGTCCACCTACCGGCCGGTGACGGGCCGCGTCATCGCGCGCTCGCCGTCGCTCTGGTTCACGACGATCACCGTCGACGTCGGCTCGAGCGACGGCGTGCGCCGAAACCAGCCCGTGCTCGACGGCGCCGGCCTTGTGGGCAAGGTCACCGACACCACCGCCGACGCCAGCATCGTCACCCTCATCACCGATCATTCGAGCGGCGTGTCCTCGACCGTGCAGCAGAACAACGACTCCGGCATCCTGGAGACTGCCGCCGGCAACCCCAACGACCTGTTGCTCCAGTTCCTGCCTCCCAAGTCGACGGTCAAGCGAGGCGAGACGGTGGTCACCAGCGGGACCAAGTCCAGCCGCCTGGATTCGCTCTTCCCGCCAGGCATCCCCGTCGGCACGGTCACCAAGGTCGACCCGGAGGAGCTCAACCTCTACCAGCGCGTGCACGTCAAGCCGTTCGCCGACCTGCGGCGGCTGAACTTCGTCCAGGTGCTCACCCGGCCGAACGCCCGGGTGGTGGCCAAGGCCCCCGCCAACCAGACCGCCCAGGCCGGCGCCGGGCCCACCTCGACGACCCCGTGAACCCGGCCCCCACGATCAACGTCTCGCTGATCCTGCGCCTGGCCATCTTCGGCGTGGTGGCCGTGCTCGTGCAGATCACGGCCATCTCGCAGATCTCGCTGCTGGGCGTCAGCGCCGACATCACCCCGCTGATCGTCGCCTCCGTCGGCCTGCTGGCGGGCTCCGTCCCGGGGGCGATCATGGGCTTCGCCTTGGGGCTGTTCGTCGACATGGCGCTGCTCCAGACGCTCGGCGTCAGCTCGCTGCTGCTGACCGGCGTCGGCTATGGCGCGGGCCGCTTCCGCGAGGTGCGCGACCCGTCCAACACGCTCACCCCGGTCGCGATCGGCGCCGCCGCCACCGTGATCTCGCAGGTCGGCTTCTCGCTCATCCAGTTCCTGCTCGGCGTCGATGCGCCGGTGTCGTTCCTGCTCCTGCGGGAGATCCTCTTCACGGTCGCGGTCAACACGGTGATCGCACTGCCCGTGTACGCGCTCGTGCGCCGCATCGTCGCTCCCGCCCTGCCCGAGGACCCGCGCCGCCGCCGCGCCCGCCGCGCCGCCGTCGCCGGCGGCCTGAGCCCGCTCTCCCAACCCAACGCCCCGCGCCGCCGGCGCCGCGGCCTGCGCGCCACGTGATCCCCACCCCCGTCGAGGACCG
>Ga0126312_10002106_pt1 | contig 13222 bp, 12 predicted proteins | sample Plot104A_FD_92537 | JGI IMG/M metagenome (GOLD analysis project Ga0126312, IMG submission 92537) | Serpentine soil microbial communities from UC McLaughlin Reserve, CA, USA - Plot104A | ecosystem: Environmental > Terrestrial > Soil > Grasslands | place: USA: UC McLaughlin Reserve, Lake County...
CCAGCTGAACCTGCCCTCGAGCGGCTCGAACACGAGGTAGATCAGCGTGGCCATCTGGCTCTCCTCGAGCTCCGTCCACACGAGGCGGTTCAGGCGCTCGACCACCACGGCGGGCTCGTGGCCCTCCAGCGCGTAGGCGCGCAAGGCGCTGCGCATGCTGCCCACCATCGAGGCCGCGCTGAGGCCCTTGCCGGCCACGTCGCCCATCACGAGGCCCACACGGCCTCCGGGCATGGTGATCACGTCGAACCAGTCCCCGCCCACCTCGGCCTCGGAGGCAGCGGGCACATAGCGGGCCGAGACGCCCATGCCGGGCAGGTTCGGCATCACCTCGGGCAGGAGGCTGCGCTGCAGCGTCTCCGCGATGTGGTGCTCGCGCTCGTAGATCCGCGCGTGGTCGAGGGCCAGCGCGACCCGGTCGGCGGCCAGACGCAACATCCCCAGGTCGTCGGAGTCGAAGCGGCGCGTGCGCGCTCCCACCGCCAGTACGCCGGCAACCTCCCCGGACACCATCAGCGGGACTCCCATCATGCTCCCCACCTGGGCCTCCCGCATCGCGGGATCGGCGAGCTTTTCGAGATCGGGGTCCTGCTCGAGCTTCGGGTGGCCCTCGGCCGCCACGATGCCGCTGAAGTACTCGCCGAACTCCACCCGGCGGCGGTTCTCGGGATCGCCGCCCGTCGAGGCGCGGACCACCAGCACGTCCTCGCCCTCCTCGCGCAACAGCACGCTGGCCGCGTCGGCCTCGAGCACCGCGCGCACCCGGGGGATGAGTGCGTGCATCATCCCCTCGATGGTGGTGTGCGAGAGGGCGGCGTCCACCAGGAGCTGCATGCCGCTGACCATCTCGGCCACGTGCTCGGCCTCGCGGCGCGCCGCCTGCTCGCCGACTAGCTCCGCCTGCTCGGACTCGCGGCGGCGCTCGTCGCTCAGGTCGCGGATGAAGCACGCGAGGATCGGCTGCCCCACGCCGCCCTCCACCCGCGAGACCGTCACCGCGGCGGGGAAGGTGCTGCCGTCCGGGCGTACGTACTCGGTCTCGAAGGCATAGCCGGTGACCTCTTCGGCGTCGCGCAGCGCGCGCAGGCGCTCGCGGTCGGCGGCGAGCCCCTCACCCGGGACGACGCGCGGGCCGAAGGGCTCGCCCAGAGTCTCGGCGCGCGAGAGCCCGAACATCCGCTCGGCCGCGGCGTTCCACTCCACCACGGTCCCGTCGAGCTCCAGCGCGGCGTAGGCGTCGCTGGTGGTCTCCAGCACACCGCGGGCGCGGCCGCTCTCTCCCTGGAGGACCCGCAGCAAGCGGGCGACCAGTAGGCCGGTGAGCGCCGGGGTCCCCACCACCAACAGGGTGCGGCTCACCGGGCTGGGGCCGGGGTTCAGCGCCAGCTGTGTCACGTAGGCGACGAGGACCAGCCCCACATGAGCGATCGCGAAGCGCAGGTCGAGGAAGTAGAAGGCGTAGACCACGGTCAGCCCGAACAGCAGGCCGAAGCCCGCGGTAGTCCCCGCCGCAAAGTTCAGCAGGGCGATCACAAGGGTGGTCACGGTTACCGCCGCGCTGATCTGGCGCCGGTCGAAGCCGGCCCCGAAGCGCCAGAGCACGGTGCCGAGCGCGGCGAGCGCGGCGGCGCCGGCCAGCACCTCGGCCTCGCCGAAGTCCTTTGCGTGGGGAAGGGCCAGCGTGATCAGGCAGATGGCCGCGATGCCCCACAGGACCACCGCCAGCGAGGTGGCCCTGAGCCGCGGGGCGAACATCTCGGCGTCGCGCGTCACTCGGCTCCGCCCGGGCCGCCACCCGCCGAGAGCCGCGCCAGCTCCTCGTGGCACTCGGCCACCCGCCGCTTGACGGGCTCGTCGTCGGGGCGGTCGTGCACCAGGTCCCAGGTCTGGTCGGCCACCGAGCGCGCAGTCTCGGGCGTGGCCTGCGAGCACAGCAGGTCGACGAGCCGCAGCTCGAACGCCTCTATCTGCTGAACGGGATCGCCGGGTGGCATCTTGGGCAGCGGCTCATCCGTCGCCTGACGCCACATGCTCGAAGCGAGGATCAGACGGTTGCGGAGGGCAGCCGCGTCCACGCCGGTAACGCTACCGGCGTTTTGCTCGAATCAGGTAGGGCATCGGGTCCGTCGGTGCACCGGTCGTGCCGTTCCCGTGCCGAACCTCCAGATGGAGGTGATCGCCGAAGCAGGATCCCGTGCAGCCCAGCTGGCCCACCCGCTGGCCCGCCTTCACCTTCTCGCCGAGCTTCACGTGCGAGGGCGAGCGCATGTGGAGGTAGAGGAGCGTGCGCTTGATCGACGAGCTGTAGAGGGCAACGTAGTTGCCCCGTCCACCGCCGTTGCCCTCCTCGACCACGGTCGAGTCGTACATGGCCACGAGGGGCGTGCCCGCGGGCGCGAACATGTCCTGCCCCTCGTGCATCCGCCCGCCGCGGTCGGAGCCGTAGCGCGCGGCGGTCTCGCCGTAGTCCACCGGCGCCTTCACCGGGAAAGCCGACCTCGGGCGCGGCCTGCCCACGGGCTCGAGCGTGCGTGGGGCGGCCATCTTCACCAGCGGCGGCGCGGAGTGGGCCACGTGAGGGATGACGGGGCCGTTCGGCGCGGCCTGGGCCACGGCGATGCCGGCCGCGGGAGAGGCGGCGATCAACAGCAGGGTCGTTATGAGCGAACGAGGGCGCAAGATTCGCTCGCCTGCGGGGTTAGCTGACGGGCTCGCGCTCTGTGCGCTACGCAGCACTCGGACTGCGATTCGCCCCGGCCTTGCGGCCAGTGGGTCCCCCGTCCCCCTCCGGGGCGGAGGAGGCTCGGCGAGTCGGGCACTGTAGCGGCCCATGCGGCGGATAGCGTCCGCGCGATGGAGCTGTTGCACGTCTTCGGCGACGAATCGGGGGGCGGGAACGCGCTCGCCGTTGCCCTCGACGGCCGGCCCGCCGACAGCGCTTCGCGCCAGCGGGTGGCGCGCGAGCTCGGCCTCAGCGAGACGGTGTTCGTCGACGATGCCGCCGCGGGCCGCGTGCGGATCTTCACCCCCCGTGCCGAGCTGCCCTTTGCCGGCCATCCGCTCGTCGGCACGGCCTGGCTCCTGGCCCAGCACGGCCACCCCGCCGACGTCATGCGGCCCCCGGCCGGCGACGTGCCCGCGCGCCGCGAGGGCCCGCTGTCCTTCATCGCCGGCCGTCCTGAGTGGGCGCCGGCCTTCAGCTGGCACGAGCTGGGCTCAGCCGAGGAGGTGGAGGCGCTCGAGCCTCCGGCAGCGGGCCTCGACGCCTACTGGGCCCCGATCGCGCCGGGGGTCGTGCGCGCGCGGGTCTTCCCGCTCGACCTGGGCATCGAGGAGGACGAGGCGACGGGCGCCGCGGCGGTGGTGCTCGCTTCGCAGCTCGGCCGGGCGCTGGAGATCCGTCAGGGGACGGGGTCGGTCATCCACGCCGCCCCGCACAACGACGGGTTCGTGGAGATAGGCGGCCGCGTCAGCGCCTAGGGGCGCCAACTCTGGGGCGACGGCTCGCGCTCCACGCGGCTTTGGCCCTTCTCGCCCGGCGTCGCCGCGGGTGGCTCGACGCGCGGCGGAACAATCTGCGTCTCAGGCCTGGCCGACCGGGGCGGTGTGGCCGGCCGCGGCGGTGTGGCGGGGCGCTCGAGCGCGCCAGGAGGCTGCTGCGAGCGAGTGCGGCCGGGCGCCTCGATCGAGGGCGACACGGTCTTGTCCTTGCCCTTGGCCTCCGGCTTCGCGGGCGGCGCCGCCACGGGAGGCTTGGCCGCCGCCCGGCGGTGGGACGCGGAGGCCCCCGGCGGGGCCGACGACGCCTTGCGCGCCTGGCGGACGGCGGCGGCCACCGTGGCGCCGAGCGCGGTGTCGGGCTCGCCGGCGACATCACTCGCAGCCGCGGCGGGAACCGGCGGAGCCTGCTCGGCCTCGCGAAGTTCCTCGACGACTATGCCCGTGCCGCCGACCGTGCCGGCGAGCGCTCCGACCAGGGCCAGCTTCGCCGCTGCGGTGGAGCCGGCGGCGCCTCCGCCGGCGGCGCTGCCGAGCACCCCGGTCTTGAGCGCAGCCGAAGGCGCGGCGGGCAGGATGAGAGCCATCTGGGCCCGCTGGCGGCTGACGTCCTCTCGGAAGGCCGCGCAGGAGGGGCACTCGCGAAGGTGGTGGCGCAGGCGGCTGCGGCGCAGCCCGCCGCGACGCAGCGTCGAGAGCTCCTCCTGGATCTCCGCGCAGGAGGCCGTGCGGCCATCGCGGCGCTCGGACAACCCGGTGCGGGCCCTGAAGACGATTCCCTTCACCTGCTTCTCCTCGCAGCCGATGACCTCGGCGATCTGCTGATGCGAGAGGTCGCCCAGCTCGAAAAGAACCAGCGCCGAGCGCTGCTGTTCGGGGAGGTCGGCGAGGTCGCGGACGAGGTCGCGCAGCTCGGAGCGCAGCTCGGCCTGCTGCGCGAGGTCGACGCTGGGGATGGCCTCGTCCTCGATCGGGAGCGCGTCCGGCTTGCGGGCGCGGACCATGGACAGGCAGCGGTTGCGCGCGATCGTGTAGAGCCAGGGCTTGACCTCCATGGGCCGCTCTGACTTCTCGAGGGACCGGTGCGCGGAGGTGAAGGTCTGCTGCACCGCGTCCTCTGCCTCCTCGTGGGAGCCGAGGATCTGGCGGCAATAGGCAAGGATCGGCGGGCCATGGCGCTCGAAGAGGACCTCGAAGGCCGGCTCGCTTCCCGCGCGCACGAGCGCGACCAGGCGGCGGTCGCTCGCGAGGCCCAGCACCCGCCGCGAGCCAAGCAGCGGCCGGGCTCCCGAGGCAGGCATTGGGGTCGAGGCCATTCAGAGAGGGTCCCCAGCCGACGCGGACCTGTCAACTCCATGCCCTCTGAACGCGACGCGGCCAGGGAAGTTCGCCTGAAACGGACTGTCACTCCGGCTTCGCGGGCGCATGACACGATGAGATCGTGATCGCCGTCCGCGCGCCGCTTCGGCTTTCCCTCGGCGGCGGCGGCACCGATCTGCCGTCCTTCTTCGCCGACGAGGAGGGGTTCGTCCTCTCCGCGGCGATCGACAAGCACGTCTGGCTGCTGATCAGCACCGGCTTCCGCGAGGGCCTGCGCCTCAAGCACCTGGCCTGGGAGGAGGTCGAGGACGCCGGCGAAGTCGAGCACCCCATCCTCCGCGCCGCCCTCGCCGAACACTGGAACGGCATCCCGTTCGAGCTGGCCTCGATCGCCGATGTCCCCGCCGGGACCGGCCTCGGGTCCTCGGGGGCCTATGCGGTGTGCGCCGTGCGCGCACTGGCCGGCCTCGAGGGAATCGAGCTCGCCGAGGCCGCCTGCCGACTGGAGATCGACCTGCTCGGCCGCACGGTCGGCAAGCAGGACCAGTACGCCGCCGTCTACGGCGGGGTCAACGCGCTTACCTTCCGCCCGGGCTCGGTCGAGGTCCGCGGGCTGGCGCTTCCCGAAGCCTCCGCGGAGGCCCTGCGGGAGCGCTTTCTGCTCTTCTACACGGGTGGGTCGCGCTCGGCCTCCGAGGTGCTGAGCGACCAGGTCAATCGCACCCTCGCGGGCGACGCCGCGGTCCGCGACAACCTCCTCCGCACCGCCTCACTGGCCCGCGAGACCTGCGCGGCGCTGGAGGCGGGCGACCTGGCCGCGTGCGGCGAGCTCATGAACCGCTCGTGGGAGAACAAGCGGGCTCGCTCCGCGGCGATGGTCCCCGCGCCCCTCGCCGACCTGCGCGATCTCGCCCTGCGCCGCGGCGGGTCGGGCGCGATGCTCATGGGCGCCGGGGGCGGCGGGTTCCTCCTGGTGCTGGCCGAGGAGCCCACCCGCCTGCGCGAGGCGATGGACGAGGCCGGTGCCCCCGAGCTTCCCTTCGGGATCGACACCGAGGGCTGCGTCGCGCTCTAGCCGTCGCGTTCGAACCGTGGCCCTCCAGGTCGGGGCCGCGACACACACCTCCCCATCGAAAATCCCTCAGGCCGCTGAGCGTTTTTTCGCACGGGACCCGTGCCTTGCCCCGCCGGGGGGCGAAGTTCCGCCGCCCGGCCCTCAAGGGGGCATGAGCGAGCAGCCATGGCTGATCGACGCGTTTCGGACGGGGCAGGTGGAGCCGCTCTGGCACCCGCCTTGCGGGGGAGCCTCGAGTTCGCGCTCTCTGTGCTCTTGCGTCGCACACAGAGCTACGACGTCGCGGAGCACCGCGTCCTCGTGGTGCTCGCGCACCATGGCGGCGGCCTTTCTCAACAGGCGGTGGCCGACCGCGCCGCGCTGGACCGCACAACCACCTCCGAGGCGGCGCGGCGCCTCGAGGAAAGACAGCAACTAAGGAGGAGACCTCAGGCAAGCGACACTCGAAAGCTCCTGCTCCTGGCCAGCCCGGAGACGCCTTTGGCCGCAGCGCGGTCGGCAGAGAAAGTGCGCACAGCCGAGAGAAAAGCCCTCAGGCGGCTGAGCGATTCCGAACAGGGCCGCCTGCGCGGGCTGCTGACGAGGGCGCTCTAGAGCCGGCGCAGCTGGGCGTCGAGGTCGTGGCCGGGCGCGCCGCTGGCCGCCGGGGGGCGGCGATCGCCTCCCGCCGCTCAGCGCGCGATCGCGCGGTGGTTGGGCTGCCAGCGCCGCGATCCGCTCCGAGCGCGGGGTCAGCCATCCTGGCCTCCGTGGACGGTCGCTACGCCCCCAGCCCGACCGGGCCCCTGCACGCCGGAAACCTCAGGACCGCGCTCCTGGCCTGGCTGTATGCGCGCTCCCAGGGCTCGCGCTTCCGGCTGCGCGTCGAGGACCTCGACCCGCAGCGCTCCCGGCGCGAGTACGAGGAGGGGCAGCTGGCCGACCTCGGGGCGCTGGGGATCGACTGGGACGGCCCGGTGGTGCGCCAGTCCGAGCGGCGCGAGCGCCACCGCGAGGCGCTCGAGCGGCTTCCCACCTACCCGTGCTGGTGCACGCGCAAGGAGATCCGCGAGGCCGCCCAGGCGCCCCACGGGGCCGAGGCGCCCTACCCCGGGACCTGCCGGGGCCGGCGGCGCGAGGAGCGACCGGCGGCGATCCGCCTGGACGCGCGGGCCACCGTGGGATTCGAGGACCGGCTGCACGGATGGGTCGAGGGAGAGGTCGATGACTTCGTTCTATGGCGGAAGGACGACGTGCCGGCATACAACCTGGCAGTGGTGATCGACGATGCCGATGCCGGCGTAAGAGAGGTCGTACGCGGCGAGGATCTGCTCGAGACCACTCCCCGCCAGGTGCGCCTCCAGCAGCTGCTGGGCCTCCCGACGCCCGCCTACACGCACGTGCCGTTGGTGCTCGACGCCCAGGGCAGGCGGATGGCCAAGCGCGAGGAGGGCGAGCCCCGCTCGCTGGGCTGGATGGCCGCGAGTCTCGGGCTCGCCGAACACGGCGAGCGCGTGACGGCGGAGGACCTGCTCGCCCGGTTCGACCCCATAGGGTGGCGGCCATGACCCCGGACCGCGAGCAGTACATCGTCGACGTCCTCGTCGACGCCTTCGAGGATCTGATCGAAGCCGATCCCCACGCCTTTCGCAAGAAGTTCCGCAAGATGGCCGCCGGCCCGTTCCCCTTCTACCGCGGCACAGCCTGCCTCTTCTACGCCGACGTCAAGGACCGTGAGGACCGCTGGGTGGACGACCGCACGAAGCGGGTCTGGATCCAGGGCGACCTGCACGCCGAGAACTACGGCACCTACATGAACTCGCAGGGCAAGCTCGTCTTCGACGTCAACGACTTCGACGAGGCCTACGTGGGCCACTACACGTGGGACCTGCAGCGGATGGCGGCCAGCCTGGCGCTGCTGGGCTTCGCCAAGGCCCTCTCGGACCACGTGATCCGGGACATGATCCACACCTACGCCCACGCCTACCTCGGGCAGGTGCAGGCCTTCGCCAGCGGGGACCGCGACGACGAGTTCAGCCTCACTCTGTCCAACACCGACGGCGCGCTTCACGACGCCCTGGTCGACGCCCGAATGGAGACCCGGATCCGGCTGCTGGAAGCCAACACCGCCGTGGTGCGCGAGGATCGCCGCTTCACCGAGGGTGGCGGGGCGCGGCGCCTCGACGACGCGGAGAAGAACCAGGTGCTCGAGGCCTACCAGCGCTACCTGGAGACCATCCCCGAGCGAAAGCGCCAGCACAGCGTCTCCTACGACGTCAAGGACGTGGTGGGCCGCAAGGGCTTCGGCATCGGCAGTGCCGGACTGCCCGCCTACAACCTGCTGATCGAGGGCCCCAGCCAGGCGCTGGAGAACGACGTGATGCTGTCGATGAAGCAGGGCAATGTCGCCGCGCCGAGCCGGGTGGTTAAGGACGAGAAGATCTCGGGCTTCTTCGAGCACCACGGCCACCGCACGGCGGTCTCCCAGCGGGCACTGCAGGCCCACGCCGACCCCTGGCTGGGCTGGGCCGAGCTCAACGGCTCGGGGCAGGTCGTGCAGGAGATCTCGCCCTACACCGCCGACGTGGACTGGGACGGCGTCACCGACGTCGACGAGATCCTCCCCCTCCTGCGCTACCTCGGCCAGGCCACGGCCAAGGTTCACTGCGTCTCGGACGCGGGCTCCGACCAGGAGCTGGTCGACTTCCAGACCGAGGACGCGATCGTCCAGGTGGTCGGCGACCGCCACGACCAGTTCGCAGAGGACCTCACCGAGTTCGGCGCCGAGTACGGCGAACTTGCGCGCGAGGACCACCGGCGCTTCGTCGACGCCTTCCGCAACGGCAAGATCCCGGGGCTGCCCGAGGACTGATGGCCTGGCGCGAGCGCCTGAAGACCCTGGACGGGCAGCCGAATCTGATCAAGGCCGCCCAGTTCCTGCGCCAGCGCCTGCCGGGCGACAAGCAGCTGGGCGACCCGCTGTCGCTGGCCGGCAGCAACCCCTCGCAGCTGGTCGGGCAGCGGCTGGGCGCGGTGGCCTCCGAGCGCCCCAGCGCCATGCGCGAGCTGGGGCTGAGCGCCTTCCAGGTCTGGCAGTCGGTCTCCGAGGCCCAGGGCCGCGGGCACGGCCACTCCGAGAAGGCGATCCTGTTCACCGACCTCGTCGATTTCTCCGACTGGGCGCTCGAGGCGGGCGACACGCAGTCGCTGGACCTGCTGCGCAAGGTGGGCCTGGCGGCCGAGCCTCCGATCACCGATCACGAGGGCGAGATCATCAAGCGGCTGGGCGACGGCCTGATGGCGGTGTTCGACGACCCCGGCCAGGGGGTCGAGGCCGCCCTGGAGGCGATCGAGGCCGTTTCCGAGCTGAAGGTGAGCGGCTATACCCCCCAGATGCGCGCGGGGCTCCACGTGGGGACCCCCCGCAGGCTGGGCGGGGACTACTTCGGCGTGGACGTCAACACGGCGGCCCGCGTCGCCGAGGCCGCATCGGCCAACGAGCTGCTGGTATCCGACGCGGCCAAGACGAAGCTGGGCGACGAAGACGTGAGCCTCCGGCGGCGCCTGCGCTTCAAGGCGAAGGGCGCCCCCAGGGACCTACGCGTCTACGCCGCCCAGCCCAGCGGCTAGTTCACTTGATGGGCTTGAAGGAGTCCGCCTCGCTCGTTGTCTGGCGATAGCGGATAGTTATCTGCTTGCCATTCGCGGGGTTACGCACCGTGCAAGAGATGATCTGCCCGCGTCGCGACTCGATGTTCTTCGGGCAGGTGACCTCTGCGTTGACCCCGGGCACCTGCTTCTCCACCTGCTTCTCAAGCCTCTTAGAGAAGTTGCCGGTCTTGAGCTTCCGCCGCTGCAGCTTTACCCGAACGCTGGAGTCGTCGGCCGTTTGGGTGATGGTCACCACACCAAAGCCGCTTCCAGGAATGTCGCCTATGCAGTAGTAGGTCGCGCCCTTCTTCGGCTTCGTCGAGGACGGGCACTTAACCTTCGAGAGGCCCGCCTCGGCCTCCTCAGCGTTGTCCTCGATAAGTGCCACCTGGATGTCGTCGACGTTGGCGTTGTAGTCCTTCAGCGCCCCCTCTTCGTCGGCGAACCTGGCGGTGACGTTGCCCTTCTTGCCATCGGCCGTGACCGAGCACTCGACGGTGGCGCCGACCTTGACCTCGGTCTCCGCCGGGCACTTGACCGTGGCGTTCGTGATTCCCTTGGGCGCCAGCGCCTCGCTCTTCATCTTGGCCTCCAGGCCGGGGCCGGTGACCTTGGTGGATCCACAGGCCGCCAAGAGCACGGCGGACAGTGCCGCTGCTGCGATCGCGGCGCAGCGAGCCAGATTGTTCATATTGCCGCAAGTCCTTTCTGAAAACGGGGGCGCCCCACCCTAATGGTGATTCTGTACGGCATAACGCTCGGATTGAGCGCCGGGCTGGTCTTCCTGATCCAGCCGATGTTCGCCAAGTTCGTGCTGCCCAGCTTCGGCAGCACGCCGGCGGTCTGGAACACCTCCCTTGTCTTCTTTCAGACGGCCCTGCTGCTGGCCTACCTCTACGCCCACGCCAGCACCCGGCGGCTGGGAGCGCGCCGCCAGGCAGTCCTCCACCTGGGCCTGGTCCTGGTCGCCGCGGTGGTCCTCCCCATCGCCGTCCCGGGGGACTTCCGGCCCGGCGAAGCGCCGGTGCCCGCCCTGCTGGGGCTGCTCGCGGTCTCCGTCGGGCTGCCCTTCTTCGTGGTCTCCTCCACCGCCCCCCTGCTCCAGCGTTGGCTGGCCTCCACCGAGCATCCCGCTGCCCGCGACCCCTACTTCCTCTACCGCGCGAGCAACCTGGGCAGCGTCATCGGGCTGCTCGGCTACCCGCTGGCCATGGAGCCCAACGTCCGCCTTGCCGCCCAGGGGGAGGCCTGGTCGGTGGCCTACGGCCTGCTGGTCGTTCTGCTGGGCGCCTGCGCAATGGCGCTGTGGCGCGCGCCCCCGGCCCGCGACACGCGGCCCGAGCCCCGCGAGGCGCTGACCGTCCGGCGCCGGCTGCGCTGGGTGGGGCTGGCCTTCGTCCCCTCGAGCCTCATGCTCGGGGTCACCTCGTTCATGACGATCGACCTCGCGCCGGTCCCGCTCTTGTGGGCCCTGCCGCTGTCGCTGTACCTGCTCTCGTTCGTGGTGGCCTTCTCCGGCACCCCGCGCGCCCAAAGCGTCCACCGGGCGATGGTGTTTGCGCTGCCCGGCGTGGCCATCGTGCTGTCGGTCCTGCTTCTCGTCCATGCCCGCGAGCCGCTGTGGGTGGTCCTGCCGCTGCACCTGCTCGCCTTCGGGGTGGTGGCGCTGGTCTGCCACGGCGAGCTGGCCCGCGACCGGCCCGCCGCCGGCGAGCTCACCCGCTTCTACCTGCTCGTGGCGGTCGGCGGCGCCCTCGGCGGGATCGTCACCGGGATCCTCGTCCCGGCGGTCTTCGAGACGCTGGCGGAGTACCCGCTGGCGATCGTCGCCGCCTGCCTGTGCCTGCCCAAGCGAGAGCCGCGGGTACCCCCGAGCCGCTACGTGCGCTGGCTGGACCTGGGCCTGCCCGCCGCGGTGGGGCTGGTGGTGCTGGCCGCCCTTGCCCTGGTGAGTCTCAGCGGCAGCGAATACGAGGGGGCCGGCAAGAGCTTCGCCTTCGGGCTGGGCGCGGGAATCGCCCTGAACTTCGTCCGGCGGCCGGTGCGCTTCGGCCTGGCGCTCGGGGCCATCGTGCTCGCAGGGTCGGTGCCGCTCTTCGAGGAGGGGACCGTGCTGCGCCAGGACCGCAGCTTCTTCGGCGTCATCCGCGTCGAGCGCTCCGAGGACGGCCGCCTCAACGAGATGATCCACGGCACCACCACCCACGGCGCCCAGCTACTGGAGCCGGCGAAGCGCCGGACGCCGCTCACCTACTTCCACCCCACGGGGCCGGCCGGGCAGATCATGTCGGCGGCGGGCCGGCGGCGGCTGCGGCGCGTGGCGGTCATCGGGCTGGGCACCGGCTCGCTGGGGTGCTACAGCCGCCGCGGCGACCACTGGACGTTCTTCGAGCTCGACCCCACCGTCGAGCGCATCGCCCGCAACCCGAGGCTGTTCACCTACCTGCGCGACTGCGACGGCCGCCTCAAGGTGGTGCGCGGCGACGCCCGGCTGTCGCTGCGGCGCGCCCGGCCGCGGGCGTTTGGCCTGCTTGTGGCCGACGCCTTCTCCTCCGACGCCATTCCCACGCACCTGCTCACGCGCGAGGCGGTGCGCCTCTATCGGCGCAAGCTGCGCCGGGACGGCGAGCTGGCCTTTCACATCTCCAACCGCTTCCTGGACCTCGAGCCCGTGCTGGGCGAGGTGGCCCGCCGCGAGAACCTCGCCTGCCTCTCCCAGAACGAGCTCAAGCGCCCCAACTTCCCCCGCGGGAAGAGCCCGTCGCACTGGGTGGTGATGGCTCCGCGCCAGGATGATCTGGGCGCGCTTGTGACCGATCCGCGCTGGCGCCAGTGCCGGCGCACCCCGGGCCGCGAAGCCTGGAGCGACGACTTCTCGAGCCCGGTTTCGGCGCTCGGGGGCCCGGGCAGCGGATAGCCATGGCTGACCAACTCAACAACAAGAAGATCGCGTTCCTGGCCGCCGATGGCGTCGAGCAGGTGGAGCTCGAGCAGGCGCGCGAGGCGGTGGAGCAGGCGGGCGCAACCGTCGAGCTGCTGTCCCTCGACGACGCCGAGATCCAGGCGATGAACTCCGACATCAACCCGGCGGACACGTTCTCGGTGGACAAGAAGGTTGCCGACGCGTCGCCGGACGACTACGACGGGTTGGTCCTTCCTGGCGGCACGGTGAACCCGGACAACCTGCGCGTGGACGAGGACGCCATCGGCTTCGTCCAGGAGATCGCCAGGGCGGGCAAGCCCATCGGCGCCATCTGCCACGGGCCGTGGACCCTCGTGGAAGCCGACCTGGTCCGTGGACGAACGCTTACGTCCTACCCCAGCATTCGCACCGACATCCGCAACGCCGGCGGCAACGTCGTCGACGAGGAGGTCGTGGTGGACGAGGGGCTCGTGACCAGCCGCAATCCCGGCGACCTGCCGGCCTTCTGCGACAAGATCGTCGAGGAGTTCGCGGAGGGCGTGCACCAGGTGCACGACGAGGGCGCGACCGTTTCGTGAACCTCTCTGGCGAGACCTGCCTCGTGACGGGTGGCGGCCGGGGCCTCGGCCGACACATCGTCGCCGAGCTGGCCGAGCGCGAGGTGCGCGTCCTCGTGGGCGTGCGCGACCCCTCGGGTTGGGACCCGATCGGCGCGACCGGACGCGCCCTCGAGGTGCGTCCGGTGCGCATGGACCTCTCCTCGCGCAAGGAGATCG
>Ga0126312_10002107_pt1 | contig 13222 bp, 10 predicted proteins | sample Plot104A_FD_92537 | JGI IMG/M metagenome (GOLD analysis project Ga0126312, IMG submission 92537) | Serpentine soil microbial communities from UC McLaughlin Reserve, CA, USA - Plot104A | ecosystem: Environmental > Terrestrial > Soil > Grasslands | place: USA: UC McLaughlin Reserve, Lake County...
CGAGGTGGAGATCGACGCCGCTGCGATCTCGCCGATGGTCACCTGGGGCACGAATCCCAGCCAGGTCGTGCAGGTCACCGACGCCGTGCCCGAGCCGAGGGACGAGGTCGAGGAGCGGGCGCTGCGCTACATGGACCTGCGGCCCGGAACGCCGATGCGCGAGATCCCGCTCGAGCGAGTGTTCATCGGCTCCTGCACGAACTCGCGCGTCCAGGACCTGCGCGAGGCCGCTTCCGTGGTCGACGGCCGCAAGGTCGCCTCCGGTGTCAGCGCCATGGTCGTCCCGGGCTCGGCGCAGGTTAAGTCGCAGGCCGAGGCGGAGGGTCTCCACGAGGTCTTCCGCTCCGCGGGCTTCGACTGGCGGTCCGCAGGCTGCTCGATGTGTCTCGGGATGAACCCCGACATCCTGACCCCCGGGGAGAGGTGTGCCTCCACGTCGAACCGGAATTTCGAGGGCAGGCAGGGTAAAGGCGGGCGCACGCACCTGGTCTCGCCGCGGATGGCGGCCGCCGCGGCCCTGAAGGGGCATTTCGTCGACATCAGGGATTGGGCGGCTTGAGTGCGGAGCCAGGGATAAGGAGTGGTTGTGTGAGGCGAAGCGCGATTGGGAGGTTGTAGATGGACCCGGTCGACGTGATCGAGGGGAAGGTCTCGGTGCTTGACCGCGCCGATGTCGACACCGACCAGATCATCCCGAAGCAGTTCTTGAAGCGGATCGAGCGAACGGGCTATGGAGAGTTCCTCTTCTACGACTGGTTCCGCGACGGTGAGATCGAGCTCGAGCCCAACCCGATCCTCGTTGCGGGGCGCAATTTCGGCTCCGGCTCGTCCCGTGAGCACGCCGTGTGGGCGCTGCGGCAGTTCGGCTTCGAGGCCGTCGTCGCGCCGTCGTTCTCCGACATCTTCTACGGCAACTGCACCAAGAACGGGCTCCTGCCCGTGATCCTCGATGACGAGGACTGCCGAGCGCTGGCGGCGGCGGGCGAGGCGCGCATCGACGTCGATGATCAGACCGTGAGCTTCGCCGACGGCGTGGTTCGCTTCGACATCGACGAGCAGGTGAAACATCGCGTGCTGCATGGCCTCGACGACATCGCGGTGACGCTCCGGAACGTCGCTGCCATCGATGAGTTCGAAGCCGCCGGTAAGCCCGTCGGCCCGATGACGGACTCGCTGTGAACGAGACGGTGGACTGGGACGCCGCCACTTACCACCGGGTGGCCGCAAACCAGGAGGAATGGGGGCTCGAGGTCCTGGGGCGAATGGAGCTCGAGGGAAGCGAGACCGTGCTCGATGCCGGTTGCGGCTCCGGGCGGGTCACGCGCTTCCTGCTCGAGCGATTGCCGGAGGGGCGTGTGATCGGCGTGGATGCGTCGCCGGCGATGGTCGAGGAGGCGAAGGGAAACCTCGCGGAGTTCGGTGATCGCGTGGCCTTTCAGGTGGGTGACCTGGTGGAGCTCAAGCTCGACGAGCAGGTGGACGCGGTGTTCTCAAATGCCACCTTCCACTGGATCCGCGACCACGACGCGCTGTTCCGCCGCCTCCACGCGGCGCTGCGACCCGGTGGCCTCCTGGAGGCACAGTGCGGGGGAGAGGGCAATGTTGCGGAATGGGAGCGCGCCGTGGAGTCGGTCGCCGGAGATGAGAGGTTCGCCTCGTACTTTCGCGACCTGGGTCGCCCCTGGAACTTCGCCTCGGTCGGAGACACGGAGGCGCGGCTCGCCCGGGCGGGCTTCGACGTTGACAGGGTCTGGTTGGAGCGGCGTACGTATGACCCGCCGGAACCGCGTGAGTACGTCCGCACGGTTGGCCTTTCCCGGCATCTGGCGCGCCTGCCCGACGACCTTCAGGACGAATTCATCGACGCGGTGCTGGGCTCGATGCTCCGCCCGCTTCGCCTCGAGTACGTGCGGCTGAACATCTCGGCCACCAAGGGGCGGTTGTCGAATTAGTTCCGCTATGCGAAACGCATTCGACAACCGCTGGGGGGGCTGATGGCCCGGATCGTCCTGCTTCCCGGCGATGGCATCGGCCCGGAGATCGTCGCCTCCGCGCGCCGAGTGCTCGAGGCGGTGGGGGAGTCCGACTTCACGGAGCACGTCGTGGGAGGTGCCTCGATCGACGCCCACGGGACCGCCCTGACGGAGCAGGTGCTGGAGGCCTGCCGGGAGGCGGACGCGGTCCTCCTCGGAGCGGTTGGAGGCCCGAAGTGGGATACGACCGATCCGGACGCCCCGCGGCCGGAGCAGGGCCTTCTCGGGCTCCGCAAGGGGCTTGGCCTCTACGCGAACCTTCGCCCGGTTCGCCCGCTTCCCGCCCTGATCGACGCCAGCCCGCTGCGCCCCGACCGCATCGAGGGCACCGATCTGCTGGTCGTCCGTGAGCTCACCGGCGGCATCTACTTCGGCGACTCGGGGCGTGACGCCTCTCGCGCGCACGACACCTGCGAGTACACGGTCGCGGAGATCGAGCGTATCGCGGCCGTAGCGTTCGACGCCGCCGAGCGGCGGCGCGGGCGCGTGACCTCGGTCGACAAGGCGAACGTGCTGGAGACGTCGCGCCTGTGGCGTGAGACGGTGACTCGGGTTGCGGGCGAGTGGCCTGCGGTGGAGCTCGATCATCTACTGGTCGACAACGCCGCGATGCAGCTCATCTCGGATCCGGCCGCCTTCGACGTGATCCTCACCGAGAACATGTTCGGCGACATCCTGAGCGACGAATCGGCGATGCTGACCGGCTCGCTGGGAATGCTTCCCTCCGCCAGCTTGGGCGGGGAGGGGCCTGGCCTCTTTGAGCCCGTGCACGGGACCGCGCCCGACATCGCGGGCGCCGGCGTCGCGAATCCGCTGGCGACGATTCTTTCCGCCGCGATGATGCTGCGCCTCGGCCTGGGCCGCCCCGGCGATGCCGACGTGGTGGAGGCTGCGGTCGAGGGGGCGCTGGCGCGAGGGCTACGCACGCCCGATCTCGCGTGGGATGAAACGGCCCGACCGACCGCTCCGGACGTCCCGGAGCAGGTGGAGGTGGGGACCGAGGAGATGACGGCCGCGGTCCTCGAATCACTGGACTAGGGGCTTCCCCTGCGGCATACTTGCCCCGCCGGTTGTCGGATAAAGCACATACGGTGCAGAACTCGACAACCGCTCGGTGCATATCAACCGGAGAGGAAGCCGTGGAGAAGTCTGAGTGGATCTGGATGAATGGCGAGTTCGTCGCATGGGACGACGCCAAGGTCCACGTCCTGAGTCACGGCTTTCACTACGGGAGCGGCGTCTTCGAGGGCATCCGCTGCTACGAGACGGACCGCGGCCCCGCGATCTTCCGTCACCGCGAGCACCTCGAGCGCCTGGCGATGTCGGCCGAGCTCTATTACCTGCCGCTCGCGCACTCGATCGACGAGGTGCGGGATGCGACGCATGAGCTGATCCGCCGCAACGGGCTGGAGAGCTGCTACATCCGCCCGCTCGCATTCCGCGGGTACGGCGAGATGGGGCTCTATGCGCCCACGGCGCCGGTGGAGTTGATCGTCGCTGTGTGGCCCTGGGGCGCGTACCTCGGCGAGGAGGGGAAGCGAAATGGCGTTCGCGCCAAGGTCTCGTCGTGGCGGCGGATCTCGTCGTCGAGCCTGATCCCGCACGCTAAGGCCTCCGGGCAGTACCTGAACTCCATCCTGGCGAAGACGGAGAGCGCGAACGCCGGCTACGACGAGGCGATCCTGCTCGACGAGGCCGGGATTGTGTGCGAGGGCTCGGGCGAAAACGTGTTCGTCATCCGCGAGGGAGAGATCGCCACGCCGGGGCACACGGCCTCCATCCTCGACGGGATCTCGCGTAAGTCCGTGATCCAGATCGCGGCCGACCTCGGCTACGAGGTGGTGGAGCGCGATATCGCCCGCTCGGAGCTGTACCTGGCAGACGAGGTGTTCCTCTGCGGAACCGCCGCCGAGCTGGTGCCCGTGCGCGAGATCGACGACCACGAGATCGGGGAGCCCGGGGAGCTCACACGCCTCATCCAGGCGAAGTTCGAGGACGCTCTGCACGGCCGCGCGCAGGAGTACCTCGAGTGGCTGGACTTCGTCGAGGTTCCCAGTAAAGTCACGTCGTGATGCCTGCAGGCTTCGAGGCGATCGAGCGAATTAGGGGTGCCGCGGCGCGCTAGGCGCCCCGTGGCCGCGCGGCCGAGCTCCGCGCACACCTTCGCTTCATCCTCGAATCCAGAAAGGCATCCCACTTGACCCAGGTACACCTTTACGACACAACCCTCCGCGACGGCATGCAGGGCCAGGGCATGTCACTCTCCGCGGCCGAGAAGGTGCGCGTCGTGCGCGCCCTCGATCGCCTCGGCGTTCACTTCATCGAGGCGGGGTTTCCCAGCTCCAACCCCAAAGAGGAGGAGCTTTTCCGCCTGCTCTCGGACGTGGAGCTGGAGACGGCGGCCGTGTGCGCGTTCGGCATGACCCGGCGCCGCGGCATCGCGGCGGAGGAGGACGACGGGTTGCAGACGCTCGTGTCGAGCTTTGCTCCGGTGTGCACGCTGGTGGGGAAGACATGGGCCCTTCATCTCGAGAAGGTGACGAGGGTCTCCCGCGAGGAGAACCTGGCGATGATCATCGACTCGGTGTCCTTCTGCCGGGGGCACGGGAAGAGGGTTGTCTATGACGCCGAGCACTTCTTCGACGCCTGGCGCGATGACTCCGGCTACGCGATGGAGTGCCTGCGCGCCGCGATGACCGGCGGGGCGGAGAACGTGACCCTGTGCGACACCAATGGCGCCTCGCTTCCTGGCGAGGTCGCCGGCGCGGCGGCGTCGGTGGTCGCCGAGCTCGGCGAGCGGGTCGAGGTCGGGATACACACCCACAACGACGCGGAGGTGGGCGTCGCGAACGCCCTTGCCGCCGTGGAGGCGGGTGCCCGCATGGTCCAGGGAACGATCAACGGGGTCGGGGAGCGTTGCGGGAACGCCAACCTGGCCTCGATCCTCCCTGCACTGCAGCTCAAGATGGGCTTCGAGTGCGTGTCCCCCGACCGGACGCGGCTGCTCACCGAGACGGCGCACTTCGTCGACGAGATCTGCAACCTCTCGCCGGATCCGGACCAGCCGTATGTGGGACGGAACGCCTTCGCGCACAAGGGGGGCATGCACGTCGCGGGCGTTCAGGCGGACGCCCGCACGTTCGAGCATCTGGACCCCGAGCTCGTGGGGAACAGCCGCGACGTGCTGATCTCGGAGCTGTCGGGCAGAGGATCGGTCGTGAGCCGCGCCAGCGGGGCGGGAATCGAGCTGGACGCGGACGCGGCGAAGCGGGCCGTCGAGCGGGTCAAGGAGCGCGAGCATCGTGGATACCACTACGAGGCCGCCGACGCGTCGTTTGAGCTTCTGCTGCGGCGCGAATCGGGCGACTACACACCGCTCTTCAGGCTCGAGAGCTTCCGGGTTACCACCGAGAAGCGCGCCGACGGCGGGGTTGAGACGGAGGCGACCATCAAGGTCTGGGTCGAGGGCCGGCGCCATGTGCGCACCGCGGAGGGCAACGGACCCGTCAACGCGCTCGACGTGGCCCTGCGCTCGGCGATCACCGAGCTGCATCCCCACCTCGCGGACATCGAGCTCGTGAACTACAAGGTGCGGATCCTCGACGAGCATCAGGGGACCGGGGCGGTTACCCGCGTTCTCCTGGACTCCTCGGACGGGCACACGGACTGGGGGACGATCGGTGTGTCCGAGAACATCATCGAGGCGTCCTGGGAGGCCCTGGTGGAGTCGCTGGAGTACGCGTTCCAGCCGAGGGAAGCCAAGGCCGAGTCTGCCCGTGTCCCTACCTGATCAGATCCCGCTGGCTCGCCCCTCACTCGGCGAGCGGGAGGAGGAGCTCGTCCTGGAGGTCCTGCGCTCCGGGCGGCTGTCGCTCGGGCCGATGCTGGAGCGCTTCGAGCGCGAGTTCGCCTCGTGGCTCGGCGTCGCCGACGCGGTTGCCGTCTCGTCGGGGACGACGGGGCTTCACCTCGGGGTCCGTGCACAGGGCTGGGGCCCCGGCGACGAGGTCCTCACGTCGCCTTTCTCCTTCATCGCGTCGGCGAACTGCCTGCTCTACGAGGGGGCCACCCCGGAGTTCTGCGACGTCGACCCCGTGACGCTCAACCTCGACCCCGAGATGGTTGAGGCGGCGGTGGGAGAGTCCACCGCCGGGATCCTGCCCGTCGACATCCTCGGCTACCCGGCTGACATGCCGCGTTTCCAGGGGATCGCCGCGGGGCGCGGGCTTGGCCTTCTCGAGGACTCATGCGAGGCGCTGGGCGCGGTCGATTCCGAGGGGGTGAAGGTGGGCGCCCGCGGAGTCACCGCGACGTTCGCCTTCTACGCCAACAAGCAGCTGGCCACGGGCGAGGGCGGGATCGTGATTCCAGCCGATAACAAGGCGGCCGAGGACATGCGCAGCGAGCGCAACCAGGGCAGGGCTCCGAACATGGGTTGGGTGGATCACGACCGGATCGGGTTTAACTACCGGCTCACCGACATCCAGGCGGCGATCGGGATCGCTCAGCTCGAGCGCGCCGACCAGCTCCTGGCCGATCGCGCGCGGGTCGCGGGCCTCTACTCGGAGCGGCTGGGGCAGTCGGGCGCCGCGCCGGCTGGCGACGGCGATTCCGCTGGCATGGTCCTCCCGTGCTCCGACCGCGGAAGCGAGCGCCGGAGCTGGTTCATCTACGCGATCCAGGTCCCCCGCGGAGCCGACCGCGATGCGGTCGTGGCCGACCTCGCCCAGCGGGGCATCCAGGCGAAGGCGTACATGCCGGCCCTTCACCTACTGGAGCCTTACAAGGAGCGCTTCGGCTATCGGGCGGGCCAGTTCCCGGTTGCCGAGGACGCGTCGTCGCGCCTGCTCGCGTTGCCGTTCTTCCCCGGTATGTCTGAGGCCCAGGTGGAGCGCTGCTGCGAGGCCCTGGAGGAGGCGCTCCAGGGATCGTGGGTGTGAGGCGGGCCTTCGCATGAGCCGGCTCCCCGACCCCCAGGATCCGCTGTTCAAGCGGCTGAACTCCTCGATTGAGTTCGACCTACGCCTGTGGCCGCAGGACATCGCGGGGTCGCGCGCCCACGTCGAGGCGCTGCGGAAGGCGGGCGTGCTGAGCGACGACGAGGCGACGAAGCTCGACGAGGGCTTGGCCCGGGTGGCCGCCGAGCTGGAGCGCGGCGAGTTCGAGGTTTCAAGCGACGACGAGGACATTCACATTGCGGTCGAGCGACGGCTCACCGAGATCGTGGGTCCCGTGGGCGGCAAGCTCCACACCGGCCGCTCCCGGAACGACCAGGTAGTCACGGATATGCAGCTGTACGTGCGGGAGCGCTGCGCGGAGGCCAGGCGGCTGGTCGCCACTCTGGCGGGGCGGCTGATCGAGTTGGCCGAACGTCACGCGGATTGGCCGGTGCCCGGGTACACGCACCTTCAGCGCGCGCAGCCGGTGTATCTGGGCCATCACCTGCTCGCCTACTTCTGGATGCTCTCGCGAGACGGGAGGCGCTTCGAGGGGGCGAACTCGCGCGTTGCCCGGATGGCGCTCGGCGCCGGGGCACTCGCGGGGTCGAACTGGGAGCTCGATCGTCAGGCGGCGGCGGAAGAGCTCGGCTTCGAGGGGCCGGCGCGCAACTCGCTGGATGCGGTTTCAAGCCGCGACTTCGTTCTCGAGTATCTGGCCGCGGCGTCGATCTGCGCGACTCACCTCTCACGCCTGGGCTCCGAGCTGGTGCTGTGGTCGAGCTCCGAGTTCGGCTTCTGCGAGCCGGCCGACGCGTTTTCCTCGGGCTCGAGCCTGATGCCCCAGAAGAAGAACCCCGACGCGGCCGAGCTGCTGCGTGCCAAGGCGCCGCGGGTGCTCGGGGCCTTCGCCACCCTCGCCGGCGTCATGCACGCGCTCCCATTGGCGTACTCCAAGGACCTCCAGGAGGACAAGGAGGCGCTCTTCGACGCGGTGGACACGCTGGAGGACTGCCTGCGGGCGGCCGACGGCATGCTTGCGGGGCTTCGCTTCGACCGAGAGCGGATGGCGAGCGCCGCCGCGGATGAGCTGCTCGGGGCCACGGACGTCGCCGATCTCCTCGTCCGGCGGGGAGTGCCGTTTCGCGAGGCCCACGGCGTGGTGGGCGGCCTTGTGCGCGAGGCGCTCGAGCACGGCGTTTCTCTCTCGGAGTTGAGCCGCGAGCAGCTGGCCGCGCACTCGGATCTGCTCGACGAGGAGTTCTACGAGGTGCTGGGCTCCGTGCGCCTGCTGGAGTCCAAGCGCTCGGAGGGCGGGACGGCGTCGGAGCGGGTGCGCGAGCAGTTGGAGGCGGCTCGCGAGGAGCTGGCGGGGCTGAGGGCATGAGCGCGCAGCCGGCGAGCCCGGCCGGGGAGGCGCTCGACGAGCGCTTCTTCGCCCGCTCGGTGCACGAGGTGGCGCCCGAGCTGGTGGGCTGCTCGCTTCGGTTCGGCGAGGTGGGCGGGGTGATCGTCGAGACGGAGAGCTACGACCGCGACGACCCCGCATGTCACGCGTACGTGGGGCGCACGCCCCGCAGCGAGGTGCTGTTCGGCCCGCCCGCTCGGGCGTACGTCTACCTGTCGTACGGAATCCACAGCCTGCTGAACTTCGTCTGCGAGCCCGAGGGGAGCGCTGCGGCCGTCCTGATCCGGGCGCTGGAGCCAACCTGGGGGGCGGGGGAGATGGCCCGTCGCCGCGGGGTCGCGGATCCTCGGCTTCTGTGTAGCGGCCCGGGGCGGTTGACCGAGGCGCTGGGAATCGGCATGGAGTGGAATCGCGCCCCCCTTCTGGAGGCGCCCTTCGAGCTGCGCGGCCGTGCGAGTGGCTGGCGAGACGTGGAGGTGATCGCCACCACGCGGATCGGCATCAGCGTTGCCACCGAGCGGCCGTGGCGCTTCTGCGCCGCATCCAGCGCCCACCTGTCCCGGCCGGTTCGGGCTGCCGCGTAGCCGAGGTCAGTCGCGCGGGGACTGGCCCTTGCCGGCGGCGCCGCCGGACTCGCCGTCGATGGCCGGCTGCGTGTCCTCGTCCGCCGGCGGGGCGGCCTCGGTAGTCGTGGGCGTCGTGGTGGTTGGGGTGCTTGTGGTCGTCGGAGTGGTGTAGGTGGTGGGCGTCGTGGTGGTCGTGGGGACGACGGATGAGGAGTCCGCCTCCTCTTCCTCGTCCTCGCGCGCGGCCTGGAGGTCCTCCCATGCGTTCACGATCTCGGCGAAGATGATCGCCGGGTACGTTCCGCCGTCGACCGGGCCGCCGTTGTAGAGGGTCTTCATCGGCGTCCTCGAGTCGGCGTACCCGACCCAGACGCACGCGGTTATCTCGTCGGTGGCGCCGCAGAACCAGGCGTCCCCGTTGTCGTCCGTAGTGCCCGTCTTGCCGAAGGTCGGCTCGTCCGTCTGGGCGTTCGTGCCGGTCCCGGACGAGACGACGGTTTGGAGGATCGACTTCGTCGTGGCGGCCACCTCGGGATCGATCACCTGCTTGGGGATCGCGTGATCCTCGCCATCCACCCCGTCGAGTGTCTCGACCAGATCGCCGTCCTCGTCGGTCACCCTGCCGATGCCAACGGGACCGCCATCCGAGGCGGCCATGGTCCCCGAGATGCGCTTGCCACCCATGGCGATTGTCTCGTAGGCGTGCGCCATCTCGAGGGGGGTGACGCCGGTGGAGAGGCCGCCGAGGATCAGGGCGGGGTTGTAGGGCTCCCAGTCGCCGCCCTGGATCGAGTACTGGTTGCCGCTCACATCGCTCAGGTCGGACGTGATCCCCATGTCCTTCGCCGTCTGGGCGACGTTCTGCACTCCCACCTGGATGCCCAGCTCCGCATACACGGAGTTGTCGGAGTGCGTGGTCGCGGTCGCGAGGTCCGAGGAGCCGTAGTAGGTGTCCTCGTAGTTGCTCACGTCGAAGAGGTCGTGGACCGGCTTCTTGAACCCACCGCCCTTCTTCGGCGCCCTGATGTCGTAGCCGAACTGCTTGTGCTGGGAGGTGAGGACCTCGCTGGGGGAGCGGCCCTGCTGGAGCGCGGTGATGAGCGTGAAGGGCTTGAACGCCGAGCCGGGCTGGCGGTGGCCGTTCGTGGCCAGGTTGAAGGGCTCCTCCTCGAAGTCGTTGCCGCCAACCATGGCAAGGACCTGGGCCGTCGGATTGTCGAGGACAACGACGGAGGCCGTCGGCTCGATGCCCGCCAGGGTGCTCGAGGCGATCTCCTCGACACTCTCCTGGAAGTCGAGATCCATGGTGGAGACGACCTCCAGGCCGCCGCCGAAGGCCTCACCCGCGCCGTACTTGTCGACGAGCTGCTGGCGCAGCCACGAGGTGAAGTACGGAGCCACCGAATTCTCCTGGGGCGGCTCGATGTCCGCGGCCCTCGGGATCGGCTGCGCGGCGTACTTCGCGTACTCCTCCGAGGTGATGTCGCCCTGGTCCACCATGTTCTGGAGCACCAGATTGCGGCGGGACAGGGCGGCCTCCGGGTTGGCTCGGGGCGAATAGGCGCTGGGGGAGGAGATGATCCCGGCGAGCATGGCGGCCTCCCAGGGGAGGAGCTGGGAGGCGCACGGGTCCTCACCGGCCTGGGCGCCGCAGTCGATGTGGTTCCAGCCGAAGTACGTCTTGGCAGCGGCCTCGACGCCGTAGGCGCCCTCTCCGAAGTAGATGGAGTTCAGGTACTCCGTGAGGATCTTGTCCTTGTTCCAGTTGCGCTCCAGCTGGTAGGCGAGCGCGGCCTCGCGCAGCTTCTGCAGGATCGTCCGGCTGCCCTGCGCCTCCAGCGCGTTCTTCACGAACTGCTGGGTGATCGTCGAGGCGCCCTGCTGGGCCGAGCCGGAGAGGACGTCCTGGTACAGGGCGCGCGCGATGCCCTGGAAGTCGACGCCGCGGTGATCGTAGAAGCGGGCGTCCTCGATCGCGACGACCGCCTCTTTCATCAGGGGCGCGATCTCGTCGGAGTCGACGAGGATGCGGCCCTCGTTGTTGGTGAGGGTCGCGAGCCGCGTATCGCCATCCCTCGCATACACAACCGTGTTCTCCGCCGCCGCGTACTGGGCGCGCGCCTCTAGACGGGGAAGGTCTTGGGCGACCGCCATCATGATCCCGAAGACCCAGGAGACGAGCGCGAGGAAGCAGAGCCCGAGGACGACGATCGCCACGCGCAGCTTCTTCAGGCGCCCGCGGCCCTTGGACTCGGCATCGGGGAAGGGGGTGGCGGTGGCGCCGTTTCCCGCGCGGACGACAGGCGCGAGGTTCGTTACCTCATCGGGCCGATCGGCCATGGCGACGCGGGCGTCGCGCGTGCGCGCGCGACGCCGCCAGCGCGCTTCGCTGGGGTCCTTACGGTGGAGCCGCGGGATGAATCTGCGCCAGTTGGCCATGTGTTGGTGGGCTCAGCGGACCAGCTTCTATCGATCGGCGGGCGCTGCCGCTCGCCGTGAAACCCTTTGGCGGAGAGCACGCGCTCGGAGGTCGGGCGCGCCCAGGAAGAGGAGCCAACCCCCCGCCGAGCCGCGGCGTGAGTCTAGCTGATCGGTCTCGCCACCAGGCCGGCGTCGGGGCGCCCTTCTAGCATGGGCGCGCATGCCTGGGCCGGACGGCAACGAGCACCTCGAGCGCCTGCTTGCCGGGGCGGTCGAAGCGCTGCCCGAGGGCCGGCTGGCGGAGCAGCTCGAGGCGGGCGGGTCGCTGCGGGTGAAGCTCGGGATCGATCCCACGGCGCCGGACATCCACCTCGGCCATTGTGTGCAGCTCGCGAAGTTGCGCGCGTTCCAGGACGCGGGGCACACGGTCGTGCTGATCGTGGGCGATTACACGGCGCGCGTTGGCGATCCCAGCGGCCGCTCCGCGGAGCGGCCGGTGCTGAGCGCTGACGAGATCGACGCCAACGCCCAGACCTTCCAGGAGCAGGCGTTCAAGGTTCTCGACCCGGATCGCACCGAGGTTCGACGCAACAGCGAGTGGCTCGCGATGGAGAGCGAGGAGCTGTTTGGGATCGCGCGGCGCTTCACCGTGGCGCGGCTCCTCGAGCGCGACGACTTCACCAAGCGCATGGAGCGGGAGGAGCCGATCTCGGTGCTCGAGTTGCTCTACCCCGTGTTGCAGGGATACGACTCGGTCGCGGTGAAGGCCGACGTCGAGATCGGGGGCACCGATCAGAAGTTCAACCTATTGTTCGGGCGCGACGTGCAGGTGTCGTTCGGCCAGCCGGCGCAGTCGATCATGACGATGCCGATCCTGCCGGGGACGGACGGAGTGCGGCGGATGTCGAAATCTCTGGGCAACTACATCGGGGTCACCGATCCGCCGGAGGACATGTTCGGGAAGGTGATGAGCGTCCCCGACGACGTGATGGGCCAGTACTACCTGCTGCTTCTGGGGGAGAAGCACGACACCGACGCGCACCCGGGTGAGGCGAAGCGCGATCTTGCACGCCGGCTTGTGGAGCGCTTCCACTCCACGGAGGCGGCTGACGCCGCGGAGGCGCGCTTCGACCAGGTGCATGTGCGGCGGGAGGTGCCCGAGGACACGCCCACTGCGACGCTGACGGCGGGGGATGGGGGGATGGTGCACCTGCCCGCACTGCTCGCGGAGGAGTTCGAGATGTCCAGCTCGGAGGCGCGCCGGCTGATCGATCAGGGCGGCGTGAAGCTGGATGGCGTGGCGGTCGAGGCGGGGCGGTTCGATCTCCCCATCGAGGAGCTCGGCGGGAAGGTGCTGCAGGTCGGCAAGCGCCGCTTTCGGCGGCTCGAGGCCGGCTGAGCCACGTGCGCGGCGACGCACGCTAGACTGCCCGGTCCATTCACCGCCTCTCGTGGGCGGCGAGCCTGTCTTTAGGGCTATACTCGATGGTCGCCTTCGAGGCGGACCGTGCGTGGCAGGGGAGTCCCCCCGGCCGCGTCCGGGACGGTCTTTGAAAACTGAGCAGCGCGTGACCGCGGTCTTCGGATCGTGGTCAACGACAGGTCCGACCCGCCGCCGGCGCCAGCGCCGAGCGGTGGGCGAATAACCTCGTCATGTCGCTTGTCGCACGTGTACGCGACGAGCAAGTCAGGCATGACAACTCTCTTGTGGCCCGGCTGGGCCACGTGTGACTTGCGCCCCTCGCGGGCACGCTTCACTTTTTACGGAGAGTTTGATCCTGGCTCAGGACGAACGCTGGCGGCGTGCCTAACACATGCAAGTTGAGCGACGAACCAGGGCTTGCCCTGGGGCAAAGC
>Ga0126312_10002109_pt1 | contig 13219 bp, 17 predicted proteins | sample Plot104A_FD_92537 | JGI IMG/M metagenome (GOLD analysis project Ga0126312, IMG submission 92537) | Serpentine soil microbial communities from UC McLaughlin Reserve, CA, USA - Plot104A | ecosystem: Environmental > Terrestrial > Soil > Grasslands | place: USA: UC McLaughlin Reserve, Lake County...
AAGTATTGGTTATTGACTATGGCTATTTTGTTAAGAGTGTATATTCTGTAGATTTTAGAATATTTAAAAATTGGTAAACTTTGTTCATCGACAAATAATAATAATAATACAAATAATAACCATAGCTTGTATATGTATATCTGGGACTAGGCAAAATGTTGATATAGAGAAGCATACGACGGATTATGGGTTCCTTATTAGGGAATATGTCTATCTATGATATTTTGGTATTATGCTTTTGATATTCAACATATTTAAAAATTCAGTAAACAAGGTTAACAATAAATTATGTATTTGAATTGTCGTAGCCTGACCTGATAGTAGAAGATCCTCAATGACAATGAAGAGTCAAGCTATGACAATGATGATTTACCTATCTGTCTGTTTATATGATTGGAAAAGGACTGGAGAAAAGTAGACTATAATAATTATAGATAAAAAATAATATTTATGAATTTCTAAAATTCTCATAGTGGATTTAAGTCAATAAATTTTATTATTATAATTATTCAACAACAATGATCTGGTATATAGTTCTAAATGGTCAACAAAAAATGCTAGTCATATACATGTTTTATGACTAGTATATTTAAGGCCACGATAAGTAATAATGATATATATGCATCATAATGACGAGGATGCATACTGGTGGAATAACACGCCATATGAAATAGAATGTAAAGGAGAAATAGAATGCTATGATAAAATAAATGAAATTCATCCAAAATATCCCGTTATAATTTATAATCATGTTCGAAGATACAAACAAAGGCTAAAGAAGATTGTATCATTTATTAAAGTAAATCATTAAGAGATATGAACAACAATAACAACAATAGATAATATTTATCATTTATAAGGAAGAATTTTGTTGCTTAATTGTATCTTTATAGAAAAAGAGATTTAATTATTAATTAATTAATTATTAATTATAACTTTCAAGGTAAAAAGTATCTTTTTCGTCATTATACAGAAAACTAATTTTGGGATTATCAAATGTATATTTATGGAATTCTTTATCATTTAATACTAAATTTTAATTAAATTATAAAAATAATCTTTAGCGGATGTTGGATTGGTTGCTGTTGAATCAAATTTATATTTTCTAATTTCATAAATATTCTTGATTATGACATAACCTGCTGCTTTATGCATCATATGCTGTTGATAGAAATTATAGTTGTCATCTTCATTATCATCATTGTATATCCTTTTATTTTCTTATGTTATTACTAAAATAAAAAATGAAAATTGATGTAGGTTTAAGGCCGTAATGGTAGATTGTCAAAGCATGTAACCAATGACTTTAAGGTATGAAGTTTATTTCTCGATAACATTATTTTGTTACTGTTAACAATAATCTAATCTAAGGTTAGGTAGAATGCTGTAGAAATTTTAATACAATCGATTTAAAGCCTATAGTATTTGCCCAAAACTATTTGGGTTGTAACTTTGATAAAGTAGGTGTATCCATTACTATTTTACGGATTTTCTGTCATAAGACATGGGATATTTTTATTAAAATATCCTATAACACTATATTTATTTCTCAATTATATGAACCGATATATAACGTGCGGAGGTTTGTGAATTATTTTTAATACCGTAGTTTTGGCCCATTTTATAATACAACTTAATTTAGCAGGTATATTTGATCACTTAATTCGTAATTAAAATAAAGAATAATCATCTATATTCATCGCCGCAATCTCCAATTATCTCAAACAAGTCATTTGACTTTGTACATACAGCATCTATATCATCATAATCTGATTTATCCAAAAAAAAGTTGAATACCTGTGCATTATTGTTTCTATGATCAGCTATTCCAAGTCTAACACCTATAATAACGCCTGCTACTGCTGGCTTGTCAAGAATATATCGCGTGGCTACATTTGCAATGCTTACATTGTACTTATCTGCAATTCTCTTTAGAGTTGATAAAAGGCCTTGAAACAAATTCCATCCGCCCCACGCCTCTATTATTCGCATGTACTTTCTTAAGCTCAATGTATTTAATTCAGCAGTAGATGGTTGTTGTGTTCTTCCTAGATAACGTTCTGACAACAGTCCTCCACAAATACTTCCATATGCAAGGAGACTGATATTATGCTCCAAGCAAAATGGTATCATCTTTTCTTCTGGTCTATGATCTATAATTGAATATTGAACTTGATTTGATACAACTTGTAGATCGGAATCTATCATAATATGTATACGTTCAGTATCAAAATTTGTAAGGCCTATATGCTTGATTATTCCTTCATCACGGAGATCAGATAAGTATTTGAGCGCATCCATGTAATATGGATTTTTATAATCCCACCAGTGGAATTGAAGTAAATCAAGAGAGCTAACACTCATTCTACGAAGCGATCTTTCTATGTTTTCTTTAACAATAGAACGTGTAATTCTTGTTGGCTGTGGCACCCATTTTGTTAAAGCCTGAATTCTTTCGAGTTCTTCTTTTCCTCTTAGTGTCAATACCCTACGTCTAAATTCTCCAATAAAATCTTCTGCTGGTCCATAAATATCGGCTAGATCCCAACTGGTAAAGCCAGTATCATGATATCTCATCATATCTGCTATTGCCAATTCATGGTCGATATATCCATGTCCACCTGCAACCTGCCACATTCCATTGACTATTCTGCTTATTGTCAAATCAGGAGCCAGTTGGTAACATTTCTTAGTCATGTCATTCATTCTATGTTTTCTCTATATTTATGTCACAAATATTAAGTGCAAAAATCTGACGCATAGTAGTCGAAGCATTCGTAACTGACTTTACTAATCTCTTTGTTTCTTTTTTAAAATCTGAAGCATTAGGATTTTTCTAGCAATAAGATCATAGAGCTCTTTCGATATCTAAATGTGTATAGTAATCGAAATCGAATGTATTTAAATTTTTTTATCTTACTAATTCAATAAATTTTCAATTCTTCGAAATTTGGTAAAATCATTTAAGAATAAAAGTTAATTTTGTTTTAGTTGTTTTCATTCAAAGGTTTGACGTTCATTTTTGCCTGTAATCCAGGCCAATCTCTTACTTTTCTACATGAAAGCCTCTTTTTCAATACTTAAAAATTGAAACAATTCACATTTATAATCAGGATCTAGTTCTAAGAGCATTTCTTCATAATACTTTGCAAGTGATATATTGTTTGATTTTTCATAGGCATTTTTAACTATACATAATAAACCTTTATCATCTGGATTTTCATCCAAATATGAATCAGCAAGATCTGTTGCTTGACTATAATCACTAAGTTCAACTAATGTTAATCCTTTGTTTGATATTATTTACAGAAGATCATCAGGTTCTCTATCTAATCTAATGCGTTATCATGGTATTTTATAGCCTCATTAACTTGACCCAATTATCATATATTTTCTTCACAAATTTTATTATATCAATTTCATTTATACATAATTATGGCCAACTCGGACTTTGCTTTTCTTCCTTTTTATGAACATCTAGGAGATGATAAAAGTGATATTCCAATGACAAAACTACCGTTTATGGGATTATCATCATCTGTAAAAAGATTCAATATAGAAGGAAATCCTTTAAATGGATATGTTTTGATTAAAGTTGGTGGTATCCAACATTTTGACGCTGAAATTCTAATAAATGATCGAGCCCTTCCAGAGGGTGATATTGGAAGTGTCGATGAGAGAGCTTTGATTTATAATGTTTGGTTCGATGAAATACCTCGAGGTTTTTTAAAATATGGAGAAAATACAATTCAAATAAAATCAGGACCATCAAAGACAGATAATTTCTTAATATTCGATGTGGTTGTTCATTGGAGAGAAACAGCCTCCGATAAAGAATGATATCGTAACTAACAAATATCAAATCGGGCTCGGAGGTCTGTGAATTGTTTTTGACACTATATTTTTCGCCCCTTTATAATATTTATGACTTAATTTAGCAGGTATATTTGATCACTTAATTCGTAATTTCAATAAAATGATTTGTCACGCGCCTATATTGATTCTTTAATCACAAATTTTTTTATAATAATCCTATTCTCAATCTTGTAATAGTCAAACGTAATATACAATTTGTAAGAAATCAATAATAATTGTCTAATTTGTATATTGATTGTAGATTTTTATCAAATACTACTCCAAATGGTTCTAATACAGTATTACAAGTATCAATTAGTAATTTAGAATATCTTTTAACATCATAATTAGTTTTATTATCTTCTAATAATTGAAAAGGAAGTACTCTTTTTGATTTAGATCCATTATAGTCTATTATAATATATTGTAAAACTTGACCAGCTTTTAGATATTCTCCATTTAATTCAAGTTGTTTTAAAGCATTATTTTCTAATGTATTTCTTTTTTTATCATATTTATCATAATCTTTTGAAAGCAACTTGGTAAATATCAGGTTTTCTGAGTCTACTTTACGACTTTTCAATAGAGAAAGATAATCTTCGACTTTTTTTATTATCAAAGATATTTTATTTTGTTTGATATCAGAAATTGAATTACCTTGAGCAAATATTTCTAACATTTCATTTTGACACTGTAACAAAAATTGAGGTGTGTCATGTCTTCTTGTTTCAATTCCTCTAACTTTTAACGTCCCATCTTCAAATACTCCAAAGTATCGGTTTAATACTGGAAGATGAGAGTTTATTTTAGAAGGAAGAAATGCAATCCATTTGTATATTCCTTCAAATGAGATATCAAATTCAGTATTACTTTTTATAGCTTCTTTTAATTTAAAATAATCATCTTTCGTAGTAATATTATTACTATTTTTCTTTTTCTTTACCCAAATCGAATCTACTATTCCATGTAATACATCAAAATCCATATCTTCAGCAATATGCATTGTATGAGAAAGAATATTTCTTGCAAAAGCACAAACGGCTATGTGAGCATCTATTCGTCCAAACTTAGCATTACTAAATCCTAAATATCCAAAAGAGGTTACAAGTATCCATTTTAGAGCGGACTGTCTTTTATCATAAATACTTTTTAGTATAGGATCGGATGTTTTATTTTTTAGATCTTTGTATCTTAATCTTTTTTCTAATACTATCTCTAATGATTCTGGAATCAATCCTTTTTTATTACAAATATGATAATTTAGCTCTGGTACTCTAAATTTAGGATTGTCAAAACAACATTCACAGGATATGGTCTCTGCTGAAATATTTCTCTTTAACATTATATTTGGATAAAGAGATATAAAATCAAATTCTGCTACTTTTTCATGTACACCTATTTCTGGCTCTAATATTAGACCACCTCTATCAGCTAAAAATAGTTCCATCATATTTTTAGGATATTCATTTAACAATGGTTTCCATGGTATCAGTAAATCTTTTTTTGTTGCATTATAAAGATGTAAACTGGTCAAACATCTTCCAATTGACGCTCTTGAGGCGTCGTGTAGTGGTATTCTACAAAGTCTTGAAATTTCAAATAAACCTTCTAAATCTGAGCCAGTTCTAATTGTAAAGGAATTACTTTTGTCAATATGAATTCGTCCAAATAATTTAATAGTTGATGGCTTAAAATAAGTTCTACCATAAGAAACAAAGGAATTCCCTTTTCTTTTAGGATTTGTTAGAGGTCTATTGTTGTCTCTACTAAGGCATAATTCAACTTCATTTATTCTTGCTCTATGAATAAGATAAGGAAATGTAAAGGAGTCACCATCGTCAGTAAAAATAAAATCTGGATCTATATTTTGAACAATTTTTATTAATTCTTGTAATAATTTTTTTTCTGATTTGTCTGTAATATCTGTAATACGACTTGTGTTATTATCTTCATAATGTACAATGCTAATAGAGTTTAATTCATCTGTTGGTTTTACAATTTTACCTTTTGGAAAGTTAAGCTTGATGTGAATCTTTTCAAAATATGGCAGAGAATAATTGGTAGAATCAACAGTGTCTTCGGTAGCTTTCCAAACCAAATCTGTTGAACTATCATTAGTTATCTCAAAAAATCCTAATGGAAAAATATCATATTCAAAAAAATATTGTTGTTCAGGTAGTAAATCTACATTGTATAATCTAAAATCTTTGTATCCATCCATTTTTTCAATCATATTTGTTAATTTCATATTTTTACATAAAGCGGCAACTTTCAAGACAGTAGATTTTTTTGTATCTGTTATTGTTTCAGATTTTTTAACAAATTCCCATGAGATAATTAAAGATGAAATACTGTCATTTTGAACTAATTGTTCCAGTTTAGATTTATTGTTAGAAGCAACATAAAAATAATTTTGCCATTTCTCTTCAATCCTAACATATCTATAATTATTTTTATCATTAAAATCTGAATTTTTTAATCTTATCCAAAATACCATATTACTATTATCTTGAGATTGATATGCATCAAATAGCCAACCAATAATGGTAATTTTTACTATTCGCCTCTATCTTTTATTGTTATGTCATTTTCAATTTTCTTTGTTAGTAGTAGTAAATTTTTATGATGTTCCAATAAAATTGTCATAAGAGTTGAAGTAGTAGAATTTTCTTTTCCTTTTAAATTGATTGCTGAAGAGTATTTGTAACAGCTATTAAGCATTTCATAAAACAATTCTCTATCTTGTTTTCTTAGGCAATCTGTATAACTTTTCCATGAATCAATTTCTTTTGTAACAATATCATCATATGGAAAAAGATTAGAAGATATTTCTTCTTTCATCTCTGTAGTTGTAGATAACAATGATGATTGAAAAAAAAATTTTTATTAAATTTCTTTTTTAATGAAGATATCTTTTTTTGATGATATAAAGCAATTGAAAACATAATTGGATTTATTCTTATTGGATTCGCAGAATAGGAAGATGCAGAATTAAAAAGGTATGCAATTGAAAACATGTGTTTAAAAATTTTGTGCTCCTGTTTATTTAAATATTGTCTATATATGTTCCATCTTTTTTCTTCCATTAAGGCAGCTATTCTAAAAGATGGAATTGTTCTACCCATTTATTTTACACTTTTTTATTTGTTGTTAGTTTTTTTGATCTTTGTGTATTACTACTGATGACTTTTTGAAATCCATCTATTATCACAGGAGAGAAAACAGCAGCAATTATTAATTCTGAAATACTATTTATAGACTCGACCATATGATTCAAAAGCCATTTTCTTTCAGAAAGATGTAATTGTTCGTCTGTAGCAAATAAATCTGTGATTATTACAACATTTGACTTGTACTTTTGAGTCATCTTTGTTAAATTACAAATTATTGTATCTGCAAGTTGGTGGGCAGTAAAAGATCTTGTTACTATAATTCTTTCTAAAACTGAATTAACATTCATACCGTATTGAATAGCATAATCTACAAAGCTGTAAAAATCTAAATGAGTGGATTGGCCTCTAATGCTACCATCAATGATCATAACAGTAGGAGATTCTATACCGCCATGATTTCTTGGCAATAATGCTTTAATGGCCAATTTAGGAATCAAATTATAAAGATTTAGAAAAAAAGTAGGTAAACCAATTGTTAAGTTAATTGATTGATTTTTTTGTATATTTATTTTAAATGACTTTAATAGATATTCATGGGCTGATACAAAAAATGGATTCTCAACCTTATAAAACATTTCAATGAGTCTCTTAGTTTTTTAATAACAATAATGATTTGCATATTTGACCTGCTGAAGTGAAAGATTGCAACAACACTATTCTTTTTACAAATTCTTTGACTTTATGGATTACTTTTTTAAACATAATATATGCAGTTCTTACTATTAAATCTTGAGCCATTAACCTAATTTAACATAATAGTAGTACTTAACCTTTATGTTAATTTAACCTAAATTTTAATATATAAAAATTATTTTAATAAAATAAAGATTATATCATACTTTAACCTAAATAAATACATTGAGAATATGCCACAAAAGAAAGGCTGGTTAACAGTACAAATTAGAGAAGATGTCAAAAACAAATTATTAGAATTATATAATAATGATAAAAAAAGACCCTCTAATCAAAAATTTACAGCTTATTTAGATCTCATTTTAAAAAATACAATAGCCTTCAATAAACAAATAACAGAGTATGGTTCATTTCTAGAATTTACTTCCGCTATAGATAATCAGATAGCTATTAAAGATAATACCATGAATAGACTTGTTACAATATATATAAATTCAAAAAAGAAGGAGTTACAATGTGATTTTTGTGAGAAAACTGATTGTTTACATATTGGGTTTTGTTTTGCAGTGCCGGAAATTTATAAGGTACTAATTGAGAATGGTTTGAGGCCCAAGAAAGGTAGTAGAAGATAATTGTCATAATTTTAATTACCTTAAAGATAAAAGTGAAAATATTAAGATATTTATGCGGTTAACAATTGAGTAATTTTATAATAGAAGAAAAATGATAAAAGCTTCAAATGAAATAATAATAATAATATTGTTAAATTATATAAAATATAATTGAAGTGCTTACGTACGTTTGCTAACATAGTATTACTAAATTAGATTAGTTAATGTTTATTGTTATTTTCGGTAGCTAATTATTCGTGGTAAATTCATCTTAAAAAAATATTATAACATTACATACTAATTAATTTTCTAAAGCAAGGATATTATGATTTGCCCTAAATAAAATTTATTGAAATTATTGATATACTACTTCTAAAATTTAGAGTCACATTTTAATTAACAATTAGGGTCCTCTATGATGTATTCTAAAAGATGATCAGGTAGAGTCATGTATGAAGATAATACTCCACAAATATCTGCTTTTCATAAAATATTCATTGGGTTCAGAGGTGTGTGAATTGTTTTTGACACAATATTTTTGGCCCTATATTAGGATAACAGATCAAGCTTAGGATTTTAATTCATAAGATATAAAACTATTTAAAAATTTATAAACTTCTAAATGAGGTCATTTCATAATCAAGACAAATTTGTTCTTATATGGTTAAATCATTTCATCAATTTGATTTTTAATTAATTTGTTAAAATATGCATTACAAATTCAAGAATTTTTATATGTGCAATACAACAATTGCCTTTTATGAATCAACAGAAAGTTGACCAGCTTGCAGAACGCATTATTAATGAAACAAACTCTGCTATAAGTTGCCTTACTTTATATCTAGGACACAAACTTAACCTTTTTAATTCTTTAAAAGAGGCAAGTCCAGTGAGCTCTAGTGAATTAGCTGCTAAAACCAATTATTCTGAACGCTATCTACGAGAATGGTTAGAATGCATGACAGTCAATGGATACATAGAATATGATCCTTCAACAAATAAATTTAGCTTATCAGAAGAACATGCGATAGTATTTTGTGATCGTGATAATAGTGCATATACTATTCCTTTTGTTTATTGGATTCCAAGCCTTTCATCAGTGATAGATAATTTACTTGAGGCATTCAAGACTGGCAAAGGTATTTCTTATTCTTCTTATGGAATAGACTTGTTATTTGCACAGGGTGAAGGAAATAGACCTATGTTTGTCAACGATATAGCAAAATGGATTTCTTCTATGCCAGATATAGAAAATAAACTTAAATCAGAAGGAGGGCGTGTTCTTGAAGTAGGCTGTGGAGATGGCTGGGCAAGTATCGCATTAGCTAACTATTTCCCTTTGGTTAAGATAGATGCTATTGATCCAGATTCTTCTTCAATAGATAATGCTTCAAGAAATGTACAGGATGAAGAATTACAAGAAAGAATATCTCTATATGCTACTCCAATTGAGAAAGCCCCTGTTAAAGAAAAGTATGATTTGGTTATGACGTTTGAATCAATACACGATATGCCCTATCCTATTGAAGCTTTAAGAAAAATAAAAGACATGGTATATACAAATGGAGTTATTTTAGTTGGCGATGTTAAAATGAAAGATAAACTACAACATAAAAATGATTTTGCAGGAAGACTTTATTATAATTTTAGTGTATTACTTTGTCTTCCACAATCAATGGCCTATACAAATTCTGAAGCTACAGGAGCAGCCATGACTCCTTCCACTTTTAAAAGATATGCAAATGAAGCAGGATTCTCAAAAATAGATACACTACCCATAGAACACTTTATATGGAAATTTTATCAGTTGTCTCCATAACAAAATAAAAGTATTTGCCATACACTTTTTTACAATTCTAACAATGCTATTATTGTTGCTGTGATCAAGTTCGATTAATACTATACAGAATAATAGTAAAAATATAGTTGTTGTTGTTGTTGATATTATAGATAATATCTTACTTCTGTTTCATGATATTACCCTTTGACATTCAAAAAAAACCCTGGCTCAGAGGTTATACTATTGTTAACAATCCTAACCCAAAGTAACTAATTATAGAGAATCTAGGAAAAATTTTACATGCAGTATAATAAGAAAACAATCAAATAGAATTATTAATTTTTAAAAAATATTAAATTATATTTATTTTCCTAAATCTTGTAATTTTTCACCAATATTCCCAACTAGATCTTTTGCTCCCTCAGTTATATTAGAGCCAACTTTACCAACATCCTCTCCAGTCTCATTGGCAGATTGAATTGCTTTTTCCATAGTTTGGTTAGCAGAATGTTCAGGATTTTCTTCTTCTTGTTGTTGTTGTTGTTGCATAGTTTGATTTGCTCCTCCTTCGCCTTGTGCATTAACATTAACAAATGTTGTTGTTGTTGATATTCCTGCTATTACAATTAAAAAAGCAGATATAAGGATTATGGGGGATGATGTAACAATTATTGTTGAATGGATTTTTGATTCCATATTATTTTTAGTTAAAAAAACTACTATTAAAAGCCATAGTCACCGTATTATGAGCCAAATCATTAACAAGAAGAATGCTATGAATGCACAAGTCCAACAACAAATACAATTATTGGTTGTCGGTGATCTCGATAAGAAATATTCTATTTAATAATCTGAGATAAATTAATTATTGTCATAGTCTGAACAAACAAGTAAGCACCTATAATGGGTTTATAGATACATCTCGAGATCTGCTGTTGTTATTGTTGTCCATACAATGACTATGATATATTGATGAATTTCCATTTGATAAGTAATATTTTGTATTTTGTTTTTAAGAGATGGTAACTCCTTATTTTATCTTATTTATTAAAGATTCAATATTAATAGAAGAAGAATTATTTTCTGTTACCTTTCTTATTTTATTAATTTCATTATCAAACCAATTTTCGACTAAGATAGGATCCTCTTTAATCTTTGACTTTATTTCAAGCAATTCTTTAATTCTGTTATTTTTGACTTCCTCTAAGTTGGAGAAGGAAATAGCAAGAGCAGTCTCAATAAATTTTGAAGTAAAATTCATCCTTCTTACATCCTCTTTTTATATTATTCCAAATAAAAATCTCAATAACAGAACCAAAATTATTATTCCTATAACTACGGATATTATTGTCCAAATCATTAATAAGCATTATATAACAAATGATTTAAAACTTGTAAAAGACTTTTATGATTTTTTAGATAATAATAATCATAGAGTAAATTATCCTTACTGTAATTTAATGAGAAATTAAAATTATGGTATCATATTAAAATTTAAAATAATATAGTTTACGTAATAATAACCATAACCAACTACTAGTGGGATTTAAACAAAAATAGATGGCTATAGAATCTTAGATTTGCCTATAAGACTGTAAATAAATAGATACGATTGTATCTAATAATTTGAGACAATTTAATTCAGGTTTATACATCCTAATAGTCTACTAGCAATCAATTATAGGAAGACTATTTATTCCATTAATGTTTTAATTTCATTTTTCAATATTTCTATAGATAGAGGCTTTTCTAATATTTTATTCACTTTAAGATTAGATAATTCATCATAATAGTCATTAAGAATATTACCTTTAATGGTTGCACTAATAAGAATTATTTTTTTTGTATAATTTTGATCTTTTTCTCTAATTTTCTTTATTAAATCGATTCCTGACATTTGAGGCATACCATAATCTGTTATAACTAAAGAACAGTCAGCAAAATTTTTATTAAAGTAGTCCAAGGCTTCAACAGGATTAACAAAAGATATGACAGTATATTCAAGTGATTTCAAATACAGTTCAAAAGTGAATACAGTATCTTTGTCATCATCAACTAATAATATGTATTTGTTATTGTTATTATTATTATTATTATCAATAATATTATCAGTCAGTTTATTATACTATATATAAAAAACGAGTCTACCATGTATAAACGAATGGATATTATTATTCTTGTATTAAAAACCAAACTTACTACTACTACTATTATTATTATTATTATTATTGAGAGATATAATGAAATATTAATAGAAGGTTATGGTGAAGATGAAATCTTACAATTTGCCTATAAGATTGTATTTATCAATTGATTTTATATTATTTATTTAATAATTGAAAATTATATTTTAAAAGCCAGAGCCCTCTATGAGCCAAGGATAAATCTAGAAGGCTATGGTATGATGCTATAGTAGTGTTTTGGACTTTTTGATTGAAGGAAAACTGTTAATAATATTTAATAATTTGAGATAATTTAATTGCCATAGCCGATTCTCGTAAAATCCTGGCCGGGATAATCATATTTTAGTCTGGCTATGACAATTATTATGATTTTTCCATATTTGTTGAGAGATGTTTTCTATGTTTGGTAATCTCGTGTTATAATAAATAAAAATACTTCATAGGAAAGAAAAAAATAAAGTTTCTGAAATTTAATTATTCTTATGGTCCGCCTTCCGTCATTCCACCTGTTGTTCCACTATCACTTCCAGTCATTCCACCTAACCTTCGTTTTGTCCAAATACGTTTTCAAATGCTGTTGATATTCCTGCTGTGCCAATTAAGGCAAATGCAAGAATTGATGTAATAGCTATTGAATGAATTTTTAATTTCATATCGGATTGTAATGAATATAGTATATAATAATTGGAGTCAATTGTTTTAACTTTTGTAAGTTCAAATTAAATTTCACGTTGTAGTTACATATAATATAAAATTATTAAGTATATTCGATTAAATCGATAATATTATTTTATTGATTTAATTAAAAAATATTGTATATGTAATTATTAATAACAATATTGTCATATAGTGGATCTTGACAACAATAACAGAGGAAAAAATTCCTGTAGAAAAACAAACAATAATAATAGATGAAAGAATAAACAATCTCAAGATACCAAAAGGCTTAATTGAATCACTAAACAATGCAGGCTTTACAATTGA
>Ga0126312_10002110_pt1 | contig 13218 bp, 22 predicted proteins | sample Plot104A_FD_92537 | JGI IMG/M metagenome (GOLD analysis project Ga0126312, IMG submission 92537) | Serpentine soil microbial communities from UC McLaughlin Reserve, CA, USA - Plot104A | ecosystem: Environmental > Terrestrial > Soil > Grasslands | place: USA: UC McLaughlin Reserve, Lake County...
ACCGAGGGGAGCGAGGAGAGCTAGTGGGCCAAAAAGTCCATCCGGGCGGCCTCCGGGTCGGCGTCATCCACGACTGGAAGTCGAACTGGTACGTCGGTCCGAAGGACTTCCCGGCGGCGCTGATCGAGGACGTCAAAATCCGCGATCACATCTACGGGAAGCTCGGACACGCCGGCCTCTCGGACATCCTGATCCGCAAGGACAAGCAGCGGATCACAATCGACATCTACACCGCCCGGCCGGGCATCGTTATCGGCAAGTCGGGCGCGGAGGTGGACGCGCTGCGTCGCGAGATCCACGCGATGACGCAGAAGAACGTCCACATCAACATCAACGAGATCAAGCGCCCCGAGCTCGACGCGAAGCTCGTCGCGCAGTCGATCGCCGAGCAGCTCCAGAACCGCGTCAGCTTCCGTCGCGCGATGAAGCGCTCGCTCGCGTCTGCGATGCGGTCGGGCGCCCAGGGAGTGAAGATCACTTGCGGCGGCCGGCTCGGCGGCGGCGAGATGTCGCGCTCAGAGACCTACTCCGAGGGTCGCGTCCCGCTGCACACGCTGCGCGCAGACATCGACTACGGCTTCCACGAGGCAAAGACGACCTTCGGCCGGATCGGCGTGAAGGTCTGGATCAACAAGGGCGAGATCATGCCCGAGGGCTTCGACTCAGGGCTCGGCGACGCCGGGCGCCTTGGCGACCAGGATCAAGCGCGCCGCCGCGGCGGCCGCGCCGACGGCGGACTCGGCCCGCGCGGGGGCGGCCGGCGCCAGCCGGACCGCGAAGGCCTCGGGCCGGTGCGCAGGCGCCGGCGCCAGGGCCAGGGCCAGGGCCAGGGCGGCCAAGGCTCCGAGCGCCGCCGCGGCTCCGAGGGTCGCGGCCGGTCGGGCCAGGTGGAGCAGCCGCGCACCGACGAGGCGGGTGTCTCGGCCGAGGGACGCGAGCAACCGCCGGTCGAGCCGGAGACGCCGTCCGTGCCCCAGGAAGTCGCCGACGCGCCGGACACGACGACGCAGAAGCAGATGCAGGACGACCCCACGAAGCTCGAAGGCTCGGGCGACGAGGGCGGAGAGAAGAGCGGGGGCTAGCCGACGATGCTTCTACCGAAAAGGACGAAGTTCCGAAAGCAGCACCGCGGCCGCCGGCGCGGGCTCGCCAAGGGCCAGCAGACGGTCAACTTCGGCGACTTCGGGCTGAAGGCGCTCGAGCCGGGCTGGGTCACGAACCGCCAGATCGAGGCGGCTCGTATCGCCATGACCCGGCGCATCAAGCGTGGCGGCAAGGTCTGGATCAACGTCTTCCCCGACAAGCCGGTCACCCAGAAGCCCGCCGAGACGCGCATGGGCTCGGGGAAGGGCTCGCCGGAACACTGGGTGGCCGTCGTGAAGCCCGGCCGCGTCATGTTCGAGCTCGCGGGCGTCCAGGAGGACCTCGCGCGCGAGGCGATGCGCCTCGCCGGCATGAAGCTGCCGGTCAAGACGAAGTTCGTGAAGCGGGAGGCGGGTCTCTTTGAGGGCTAGTGAACTGCGAGAGCTTTCGGATGAGGAGCTCGTGAAGCGCCTCGCCGAGTCCCGCGAGGAGCTGTTCAAACTCCGGTTCCAGGCCGCCACCGGCGCGCTCGAGAACACCGCGCGCCTCGGCCTCGCGAAGCGGGACATCGCCCGAATCCTGACCATTCAGACCCAGAGGGCGAACACGCTGGAGAGAAGGTAGATGGCACGACCCAGGAAGAAGACAGAGGAAGAGACGCCGCGGGTCGAGGAGGCCGAGGCAACCGAGGAGCTCGTCTCCGAGCAGACGCCCGAGGAGGCACCCGAGGCCGAGGCACCCGAGGCCGAGGTGCCCGTCGAGGAGCCGTCTGCGGAGGTCGAGCCCGAGGCTGCCGCCGAGCCCGAGACCGAGGCTGCCGCCGAGCCGGAACCCGAGCCCGCGGCCGACGAGCCGGCCGCCAAGGAGCCTGACGCGGAGGCGCCTATCGAGGAGGCTGGGGCGGAGGTGCCGGCCGAGGAGCCCGAGGCCGAGGCGACGGGAGAGCCGGCCGCGCACGTCGAGGCCGCGCCCGCGGCGCCGGCCAAGCCGAAGCGTGTGCGCCGGCCGAAGGATGACCGCCGCGCCCGCACGCGGGTCCGGAAGGCCCGCCGTGCCCGCGCGTCCGACGGCACGCGCAAGCCGATCGTCCGGCTTCCGAAGCCCGAGCACGAGCGAGGCAGGCGCAAGGAGCGCCGCGGCGTCGTCGTCTCGAACGCGATGGACAAGACGGTCGTCGTCCGCGTCGACACCGCGAAGCCGCACCGGCGCTACAAGAAGGTCGTCCGGCTCTCGCAGAGGATTCACGCACACGATGAGCGGAACGAGGCGAACGTCGGCGATGTCGTCCGAATCGTCGAGACGCGCCCCCTTTCGAAGACGAAGCGCTGGCGCCTCGCCGAGGTCGTGGAGCAGGCCAGGTAGGCAGGAGCGAGACGTGATCCAGCAGGAATCGAATCTCCGAGTCGCGGACAACACGGGAGCCCGGTCGCTCCGCACCATCCGTGTGCTCGGCGGCTCGAAGCGGCGCTACGCGCGGGTCGGCGACGTCGTCGTAGGCACGGTCAAGGTCGCGACGCCGCAGGGCACCGTCAAGAAGGGCGAGGTCGTGCGCGCCGTCGTGGTCCGGACGAAGAAGCCGTTCGGGCGGGACGACGGCACGTCGATCGCCTTCGACGAGAACGCCGCCGTGATCATCGACAACGCGAACAACCCGCGCGGCACGCGCATCTTCGGCCCGGTGGCGCGCGAGCTCCGCGAGAAGAACTTCATGAAGATCGTCTCACTCGCTCCGGAGGTTCTGTAGTGGCGGCGGGGATGAAGATCAAGAAGGGCGACCTCGTCCAGATGCTCTCCGGAAAGGATCGCGGCAAGCAGGGTCGCGTCCTCGAGGCGCGTCCGGCCGACCGGCGCGTGATCGTCGAGAACCTGAACATCGTGAAGAAGCACCGCCGGCCGCGGCCGATGCGCGATCCCAGCCGGATGGGCCAGGTGCAGATGCAGCCGGGCGGCGTCTTCGACATCGCGTCCGCGGTCGACATCTCGAACGTCATGCTCGTCTGCCCGACCTGCAACCGCCCGACGCGGGTCGGCCACGAGTACCGCGATGCGAAGGAAGGCGAAGCCCGCACGAAGGTCAGGGTCTGCAGGCGCGCCGACTGCGGGGAGGTGCTCGACCGCTGATGCCGGCCGCGACCCAGGAGACATACGTGCCGCGCCTCAAGCAGCGCTACGAGGACGAGATCCGCGATCGCCTGAAGGAGCGGCTCGGCTACTCGTCGGTAATGCAGGTCCCGCGGCTCGAGAAGATCACAGTGAACATGGGCGTGGGCGAGGCGAAGACGAACGCCCGCGCGCTCGACAGCGCGATCGAGGAGCTGACCACGATCACGGGCCAGCGCGCGCAGATCACGCGCGCCCGGAAGTCGATCGCGGGCTTCAAGATCCGCGAAGGCATGCCGATCGGCGCGAAGGTCACCCTTCGCGGCACGCGCATGTGGGAGTTCCTCGACCGGACGATCTCGATCGCGATGCCGCGGATCCGCGACTTCCGCGGTCTCTCGCCGGCGAGCTTCGACGGGCGCGGGAACTACTCCCTCGGGGTGCGCGAGCAGCTGATCTTCCCCGAGATCGACTACGACGACATCGACACCGTGCGTGGGCTCGACGTGACGCTCACGACGACGGCGAAGACGGACGAGGAAGGCCTCGAGCTCCTGCGCGAGCTCGGGCTTCCCTTCCGGCAGGACACGCAAGGAGCGTAAGGAGAAGGATGGCGAAGACGAGCCTGGTCGTGAAGGCCTCGCGACCGCAGAAGTACAAGACACGCCGCTACAGCCGCTGCAACCGCTGCGGGCGGCCCCGCGCGGTCTATCGGCGGTTCGGCCTGTGTCGGATCTGCCTGCGCGAGCTCGCGCACGACGGCGCGATCCCTGGCATGACGAAAGCGAGTTGGTAGCCGTGCTGACCGACCCCGTCGCCGACATGCTGACGCGCATCCGGAACGCCAACAAGGCGCTCCAGGAGACGGTCTCGATGCCGTCGTCGCGCGTGAAGATCGAGATCGCGCGCCTCCTGAAGGAGGAGGGCTACATCCGGGATTACCGCGTCGAGAGCGGCGAGTCCTTCGATACTCTGGCCATCGAGCTCAAGTTCGGTCGGAACCGCGAGCGGGTCATCACTGACCTGAAGCGGGTCTCGAAGCCGGGCCGCCGCGTCTATGCCAAGAAGGAGCGCCTGCCGCGCGTCCTCGGCGGCATGGGCACGGCGATCATCTCCACGTCGCGCGGGCTCGTCACGAGCCGGACGGCGCAGGAGCTGGGCGTCGGCGGCGAAGTGGTGTGCTTCATCTGGTAGTCGCATGAGTCGAATCGGCAAAGATCCCATCCCTGTGCCCGCCGGCGTGAGCGTGTCGCTCTCGCCCGGCCGCGTCATGGTCAACGGTCCGCTCGGGGAGCTCACCCAGAGCGTCCCGACGCGCATCTCGGTCGAGCAGTCGGACGGCGAGCTGCTCGTGAAGCGTCCCACCGAGCGCGGGGAAGACCGCGCGCTCCACGGCCTCACGCGCTCGCTGGTCTCCAACATGGTCGAGGGGGTCACGAAGGGGTTCGAGAAGACGCTCGAGATCCAGGGCATCGGCTATCGCGCGTCGCTCCGGGGGACGACGCTCGAGCTGAACGTCGGCTTCTCGCATGCGGTGACCGTCGAGCCGCCGCTCGGGATCTCCTTCGAGGTTCCACAGCCGACGCAGATCATCGTGAAGGGCATCGACAAGCAGAAGGTCGGACAGATCGCCTCGGAGATCCGCCGCGTGCGCCCGCCCGAGCCCTACAAGGGCAAGGGCATCCGCTACCAGGGCGAGTACGTCCGCCGTAAGCTCGGGAAGCGAGCCTGATGAAAGCGGCCGCCACTTCCCCATCTCGCACTCTCATGACCACGGCAAAGCGTCGCCTCGCGGCGTCCTCGGTCGCTTCCGTATACGCATGCGCGTCCAATCACCACCACTCCCTGCGTCCTTGCGACGCTCGCTTTTCGCGGCCTGAGAGCACGATCCGAGAAAGCGGTGACCGCTGATGTCCGCGCTGAGCGTTCGTGAGGCACGTCTGCGCCGCCACCGTCGGATTCGTCGGCAGATCGAGGGCACGACCGAGCGACCGCGGCTCGTCGTCTTTCGCTCGAACCGCGGCATCGGGGCGCAGCTCGTCGACGACGCCGCCGGCCGGACGCTCGCCTCGGCCGACCATGGCGTGCTTCCGAAGTCGTTCAAAGGCTCGAAGACCGACCAGGCGGCGGAGGTGGGCAAGCGCCTCGCCGCGGCGGGGAAGAAGGCCGGTATCGAGACCGTCGTCTTCGACCGGGGCGGCTACCTCTACCACGGACGCGTGAAGGCGCTGGCTGACGGTGCGCGCGAAGGAGGACTCAGGTTCTAGATGTCTGTTGATATCCAGCAGGTGCGCGAGCGGGAGCTCGCCGAGCGCGAGCTCAAGGAGCGAGTCGTCGAGATCAATCGCGTCGCGAAGGTCGTGAAGGGCGGCCGGCGTTTCTCGTTCACCGCGCTCGTCGTGATCGGCGACGAGGTCGACCGGGTCGGCGTCGGCTACGGGAAGGCGCGCGAGGTGCCGCTCGCGATCTCGAAGGCCGTCGACGACGCGAAGAAGAACCTCTTCACGGTGCCGAAGAAGGGCCAGACGATCACCCACGCCATCGTCGGCGAGTTCGCGGCGGCACGCGTCGTCCTGCGCCCGGCCAGCGAGGGAACCGGTGTCATCGCCGGCGGGGGTGTGCGCGCGGTCCTCGAGCTCGCGGGCATCCGCGACATCCTCGCCAAGAGCCTTGGCACGCCGAACGCGATCAACACACTGAAGGCGACGGTCGACGGGTTGAAGAAGCTCCGCCGGCCCGAGGACGTCGCGAAGATCCGCGGTAAGGCCGTCCACGAGGTGCTCTTCCCGCGCAAGCGCAAAGACGCGCCCGAGGAGCCCGCCACGCCCGCCGAGGCGCCGGTGACCGCGGAGGCCGTCGCGGAGGAGCCCGAAGCCGCCGCCGAAGCGCCCGAAGCTGCCGCCGAAGACGTCGCGGCGGAGCAGGCCGCGCCTGCGCCGGCCGCGGACGCTCCGCAGGAGCCGGAGGCGCCCGCGGCGCCTGCGCCGGCCGCGGACGCTCCGCAGGAGCCGGAGGCGCCCGCGGAGGAGAAGCCGAGGCGGCGCTCCCGGAAGAAGGAGGACGATGCCGACTCTTAGGATCACCCAGACCCGGAGCCAGATCGGCCAGACGCAGAAGCACCGCGGGACGCTTCGCGCGCTTGGTCTGGGGCGCATCGGCCGCTCGGTGGAGCGCCCGGACTCGCCGGAGACGCTCGGTATGCTCAGGAAGGTCCGCCACCTCGTGAAGGTCGAGGACGCTTAGCCATGCCTGCAGAGAACGACGAGCTCAGCCTCTCGACGCTCAAGCCCGCCCAGAAGCGCCGGCCGCGCAAGCGCATCGGCCGCGGCATGGGCTCGGGCAAGGGCCGCTATTCGGGGCGCGGGATCAAGGGGCAGAAGTCGCGCGCCGGCTCGCACAAGATGCGCCCGGGCTTCGAGGGCGGTCAGATGCCGATCTACATGCGGCTCGGCAAGCAGCCCGGCTCGACGTCGAAGGACGCGATGCCGATCGGCCCCTTCCGCACGCGGACGGCAGCGGTGAACGTCTCCGAGCTCGAGCGCGTCTTCGATGCCGGCGACGACGTCACCATCGAAGCGCTCGCCGAGAAGCGGCTGATCCGGAACACGCGCACCGACGTGAAGATCCTCGGGACCGGCCAGCTCACGAAGAAGCTCACTGTGACCGTGCACCTCTTCTCGAGGAGCGCTGCGGAGAAGATCGAGGCTGCCGGCGGCACCGCCAACGCGCTCCGCCCGCCCCGCGACGAGACGCCGAAGAAGCGCAGGCGCAAGACACGCGAGACGGACGCGGAGGCCGCCGCCCCGACCGAGGCCGGCGCGGAGGAGACGGACCGCGAGCCGGACGAGTCGGTCGACGCCCAGCCCGAAGGAGCGGCCGAGGCCGCAGAAGGCGAGGCCTAGACCGTGTTCGGCTGGCTCGCCAACGCCTGGCGGGTTCCGGAGCTCCGCCGCCGTGTCCTCTTCACGGCGTTGGTGCTCGCGCTCTACCGCCTCGGCAGCTGGATCCCCGTCCCGGGCGTCGACCCGACCCAGATCGAGGACTACTTCCGCCAGCAGGGCGGCACGGTCCTCGGCCTCCTGAACATCTTCTCGGGCGGAGCGCTCTCCCAGTTCGCGCTCTTCGCGCTCGGGATCATGCCGTACGTCACGGCGTCGATCATCCTGCAGCTCCTGACGGTCGTGATCCCGCAGCTCGAGCAGCTGCAGAAGGAGGGCGAGGCCGGCTACGCGCGGATCAACCAGTACACGCGCTACCTGACCGTCGTGCTCGCTGCGCTCCAGGCGGCGGGATACGCGTACCTCTTCGACCGCCAGAACGCCCTCACCCTGAATCCCGGCAAGTTCGTGCTCATCGTCGTCTCGCTGACCGCGGCGACGACGCTCCTCATGTGGATGGGCGAGATGATCACGAAGCGCGGCATCGGAAACGGGATCTCGCTCCTCATCTTCGCGTCGATCCTCGCCGGGCTTCCCGGTGGCCTCCGCGCCTGGTACGAAGGCACGCCGTTCGAGCAGATCGCCTTCCCGCTCGTCGCGCTCGCCGTCATCGTCGCGGTGGTCTTCGTCCAGGAGGGCCAGCGGCGCATCCCGATCCAGTACGCGAAGCGCATGGTGGGGCGCCTCCAGACGGGCGGCCAGTCGACCTACATGCCGCTTCGAGTGAACATGGCGGGGGTTATCCCGATCATCTTCGCCGCGGCCGTCATGGCGTTCCCGCCCACGATCGCCCAGTTCTTCCCGTCGACGCAGAGCTTCATCAACCGCCACTTCACGCCGAGCTCGCTGCTCTATCTCTTCGCGCAGGCGGCCCTGATCGTGATCTTCACGTACTTCTACACCGCGGTCCAGTTCAACCCGGTCGACCAGGCGGACAACCTCCGCAAGCACGGCGGCTACATCCCCGGTATCCGGCCGGGCCCGCCGACGGCGCAGTACCTCGACCGAGTCCTGACGCGCCTCACGCTCCCGGGGTCTCTCTTCCTCGCGATCGTGGCAACGGCGCCGGCGCTCTTCATCATCTACGCGGGCTTCTCTCAGTCGACGACGCAGGCCCTCGGCGGCACGTCGATCCTCATCGTCGTCGGCGTGGCGCTCGACACGATGCGGCAGATGGAGTCGCAGATGATGATGCGCCACTACGAGGGCTTCCTCCGATAGCCGTATGTCGCTCGACGTCGTCATCCTCGGGCCCCCCGGGGCCGGAAAGGGCACCCAGGCGAGGCGCATCGCCGAGGACGCCGAGATCCCGCACATCGCGACGGGCGACATGGTCCGGGCGATGAAGGAGCAGGACACAGAGCTCGGCCGCGAGGTGTGCGCGGTCTACGATCGCGGCGACCTGGTCTCGGACGAGCTCATGATCGAGCTGATCAGGGACCGGCTCTCGGACCCGGACACGCAGAAGGGCTTCATCCTCGACGGCTTCCCGCGGACGCTCAGGCAGGCGGAGGCGCTTGACGGGCTCCTCGAGGAGCTCGACCGCGCGGTCTCGGTCGTGCTGCAGTTCCAGCTGCCCGACGAGGTGGCTGTCGCACGGCTCCACGGTCGCGCGGTCGCGGAAGGACGGAGCGACGACACGTTCGAGGTGATCCAGCATCGCCTCGAGGTCTTCCACGCACAGACGGAGGCGGTCGTGGAGCACTATCGGGCGCGCGGAACGCTCGTCGGCATCCATGCGGACCGAGGCGTCGACGAGGTGTTCGCGGAGGTCCAGGACGTCCTTCAGACCGCCGCGGCCGAATGATCATCCGCAAGTCGCCCGACGAGATCGAGGCGATGGCCCGCGCGGGACAGGTCGTAGTCGAGACCCTCGAGTTGCTCGGCGAGCACGTCGCGCCCGGCGTCACGACACTCGAGCTCGACGCCGTCGCGGAGGAGTTCATCCGCTCGCAGGACGGCGTCCCGACCTTCAAGGGCTATCGCGGCTTCCCGGGCTCGATCTGCGCGTCCCCGAACTCGATGGTCGTGCACGGGATCCCGGGGCCGTACCGCCTGGACGAGGGCGACATCATCTCGATCGACGTCGGCGTGACGCTTGGCGGCTTTGTCGCCGACTCGGCCTACACCTTTGGCGTGGGGGAGATCGACCCGAAGGCGCAGCGGCTCCTCGACGTCTGCCAGGCCGCGCTCGCGGCCGGGATCGACGAGGCACGGGCCGGGAGCCACGTCGGCGACGTCTCCGCGGCTGTGCAGCAGACGACCGAGGCGGCGGGATTCTCGGTCGTGCGCTCGCTCGTCGGACACGGCGTCGGCCGCTCGATGCACGAGGAGCCCCAGGTTCCGAACTTCGGGCGGCCGGGGCGCGGCCCGAAGCTCGCGCCGGGCACGACGATCGCGATCGAGCCGATGATCACGGCCGGCGGCCCCGACGTCTGGATCGCGGACGACCGTTGGTCGATCTCGACCGACGACGGATCGCTCGCGGCGCACTTCGAGCACACGGTCGCGATCACCGGGGAGGGCCCAAGGATCTTGACACAGGCTCGGGCCGGCTCTGCGCTCCGGCTCTTGGCTTGAGGCCCTTTGCTACCATGATGCGTCGCGGCGACGGCCGGGCCTTGGCTTGTGCCGCGAGCGTCCTATGAAGGTACGAGCATCCGTCAAGCCGATTTGCGACCGCTGCCGCGTCATCAAGCGGCACGGCAAGGTCCTGGTCATCTGCACGAACCCGCGGCACAAGCAGCGGCAGGGATAGGAGAGAGCACTTGGCACGAATCGCCGGCGTCAACATTCCCCGCGAGAAGCGGCTCGAGGTCGGACTGACTTACATCTACGGGATCGGCCCCTCGACGTCGCGGAAGATCTCGGCCGAGCTCGGGCTCTCGCCCGACACGAAGGTGCGCGATCTGACCGATGCGGAGGTCACGCGCCTTCGGAACTACATCGACGGCGAGGTGATGGTCGAGGGCGACCTGCGGCGTGAGCGCTCACAGAACGTGAAGCGGCTCCAGGAGATCGGCTCGTACCGTGGGTTCCGCCACCGGCGCGGATTGCCGGTCGACGGGCAGCGGACGAAGACGAACGCACGGACCCGCAAGGGCCCGAAGAAGACGGTCGGGCGCGGGAAGAGGGCGGCGAAGTAGTGGCGCCCCCGCGAAGACAAGCTCAGCGTGGCCGCACTCGCCGGCGCGCGAAGAAGAACATCGCGATCGGACAGGCGCACATCAAGACGAGCTTCAACAACACGATCGTGTCGCTGACAGACAACGACGGCAACGTGATCGCGTGGGAGAGCGCGGGCTCGGCGGGCTTCAAAGGCTCGCGGAAGTCGACACCGTACGCCGCGCAGATCACCGCCGACGCGTGCGCGCGGAAGGGCATGGAGCACGGCCTCCAGAAGGTCGAGGTGTTCGTCAAGGGTCCCGGCTCGGGGCGTGAGACGGCGATCCGCTCGCTCCAGGCGGCTGGGCTCGAGGTGCTCGGCGTCCGCGACGTCTCGCCGCAGGCCCACAACGGCGTGCGTCCGAAGAAACGGAGGAGGGTCTAGTGGCCCGCGATCGTTCTCCGAAATGCCGCCAGTGCCGCCGTGAAGGGTTGAAGCTCTTCCTGAAGGGTGAGCGGTGCCTGACCGAGAAGTGCGCCGTCGAGCGCCGCAGCTATCCGCCGGGCGAGCACGGCCGCGGCCGGATCAAGCAGAGCGAGTACCTCCTGCAGCTGCGCGAGAAGCAAAAGGCGCGCCGCTATTACGGGATCCTCGAGAAGCAGTTCCGCGGCTACTACGACAAGGCGTCGCGGCGCTCCGGGATCACCGGCGAGGAGCTCCTCCGGATGCTCGAGACGCGGCTCGACAACGTCGTCTACCGCCTCGGCTTCGCCGCCTCGCGGTCGCAGGCACGGCAGCTCATCCGGCACGGCCACTTCCAGGTGAACGGCCGGCGGGTGAACATACCGAGCTACCAGGTTCGTCCAGACGACATCGTCTCACTGAAGGCCGGCAGCCCCGCCGAGCAGGTCGTTCGCGACGCCACGGATCTCACCGCGACCGTGTCGGGCTGGCTCCAGGCCGACCACGACAACCTGACGGGCAAGGTCCTGAAGCTCCCGGAGCGGGACGAGATCGACACGCCCGTCCAGGAGCAGCTCATCGTCGAGCTCTATTCGAAGTAGGGGCGAGGAATGCCTCGCATGCGCCCCTGAGGGAACGCAAGGAGAAGGTAGGAAAGGAACACATGGCCACGAGAACCGCCACGATGGACTTCCAGATCCCGAAGATCACGCACGAAGAGATCGACGAGCGCAACGGGGTCTTCACGATCGAGCCACTCGACCGAGGCTTCGGCTACACGTTCGGTAATTCACTTCGCCGTGTGCTGCTCTCGTCGCTCGAAGGCGCCGCAGTCACCTCGGTGAAGATCGAGGGCGTCGCGCACGAGTTCACGACGCTTCCGGGCGTCCGCGAGGACGTCACCGACATCATCCTCAACCTGAAGAACCTCATCTGCCGCCTGCACGGCGAGTCCCCCGAGGTCGAGGTCCGGCTGGACAAGAAGGGCTCGGGCGCCGTCACGGCCGCCGACATCGAGGCGCCGGCCGACCTCGAGATCCTGAATCCGCACCTCGAGATCGCGAACCTCGCCGACAAGGGCCGGCTCGAGATCACGCTCACGATCGGCCGCGGCCGCGGGTACCTCCCGGCCGAGCTGAACCGCGGGCCCGACCAGTCGATCGGCGTCATCCCGGTCGACTCGATCTTCTCGCCCGTGCGGCGGGTGTCGTACGAGGTCGAGGCTGCGCGCGTCGGTCAGCGGACGGACTACGACAAGCTGACGCTCGACGTCACGACGGACGGCTCGCTCGATCCGCGCGACTCGATCGCGCAGGCCGCGGAGATCCTGATCCGGCAGCTCGCGATCTTCACGGACATCGACCAGATCGAGGGTCTCGGCGACGGCGGCGCGCCGGAGGCGGCCGCGGACGCCCCGCAGGCGCACGGGATGGAGAACTTCCCGATCGAGGAGCTCGAGCTGGGCGTCCGGAGCTACAACTGCCTGAAGCGCGTCGGCATCGAGACGATCGGCGATCTGGTCTCGAAGACCGAGTCCGACCTCGCGGCGATCCCAAACTTCGGCAAGAAGTCGATCGAGGAGGTCCGGGAGACGCTCGGCGCCCACGGGCTGAACCTCCGGGACGAGTAGAGCCGATGCGTCACCAGCGGGCCGGTCGAAAGCTCGGGCGCGACGCCGCCCATCGCAAGTCGCTCTACGCGAACCTCGCGGCTGCGCTGATCGAGCACGGCCGGATCAAGACCACGGAGGCGAAGGCGAAGGAGGTCCGCCCGTTCGTCGAGCAGCTGATCACACTCGGCAAGCGCGGCGACCTCGCCGCCCACCGCCAGGCGGTCAGCACGCTGCGCTCGAAGTCGGCGGCTCATATCCTCTTCTCCGAGGTCGCGCCGCGCTTCGCGGAGCGGCCCGGCGGCTACACGCGCGTCGTGAAGCTCGGGCCGCGGCAGGGCGACGCGGCGCCGATGGCCTACCTCGAGCTCTTGGACTACGTGCCCGCGGGGCGCGTCGCCGCGGGCTAAGGGACGACCGGCCGCAACAGGCCTCGGCCCGCGAAGCCGACCATGCGGTCGAGCGTCGCAAGGTAGTCCTCCCGGACGGGCGGCACGGCTCGCAGCGTCCAGAGCGTCTTGCCGTTGACCCACGCGGCCTCGCGCGCCCGGCCCACGCTCCACATCGCGTACAGGTCGTCGAGCTCGCGGAAGTCGCGGTCGAGCTCGCCGAGGAACCCCGTCGCGAACCACTCCTTGACGCGATCCTCGGTCGCGGCGAGGAGCGCATTCACTGCCGTGAAGTCGCCGTGTTGCGCCGCGCTCGGGTCGACGCAGGTCCCGGCCCATGCCTCGCCCAACGCCACCGGCAGGTCGCGGTTGATGTGCGCGTTCATTCCGGCGAGCGCGAACTGGATTGGCGCCACGTCGTGCCGACCACGCGCCTCGAAGAGCGGCGCCCACGCCTTCGCCACGGGCTTCTCGCCCGTCAGGTCGTGGCGGAGCGCGCGGAAGAAGAGGTTTGCGAACGAGACGTCGAGC
>Ga0126312_10002111_pt1 | contig 13217 bp, 10 predicted proteins | sample Plot104A_FD_92537 | JGI IMG/M metagenome (GOLD analysis project Ga0126312, IMG submission 92537) | Serpentine soil microbial communities from UC McLaughlin Reserve, CA, USA - Plot104A | ecosystem: Environmental > Terrestrial > Soil > Grasslands | place: USA: UC McLaughlin Reserve, Lake County...
GCTAGCCAGACGTGGCTCCGCCGCCACGACGAGTACTAATGCGCGCTTAGCGCGAGCGCAGGTACTGGACGAGGCCGGCCTTCTCGCGCGGCGTCAGCTTCAGGTGCTGGCAGCTGTCGTAGTGCTCGAACGACCGACATCAGCGCCGGGTAGCGGCCGTCGTGGTAGAAGCCGCGTTTGCTGCGGCCGAAGAGCAGCGTTGTCCGATAGCGGCCGGTCGCGGAGCGGCGATGCCTGAGCCATACCCGCGCGCGCTAGACCCGACTCACGGCGCAGGGAGTCCGGCCTCGAGGGCGATCTCGACTGCGTCGTCGAACGGCAATTCGCGGCCCGCGGCCCAAGCGGGGTCGGCGTCCTCCCCCAGCTGCCTCCGCGCCGGCCCGAGGTATCGCTCGAGGAGCGAGTCCCAGAACGCGACCGAGAAGGAGGTGCCGAGTGAATCCCAGAGCGCCTCGACGGCGCCGGCGAGCTGGAGGGCGCGCGCGGAGTCTCCGTTGCCCGCGGCCGCCATGGCGACGCCCTGTACCTCGAAGCTGGTCTCGACGACGTCTCCGAGCGGGAGCGCCGCGCGCAGGCTCGCGCGGTACCGCTCCTCCGCCTCCTCCGTCTCGCCGCGGATGAGTGCGCAGTCGGCGAGGAAGTGGTAGGCGAAGTGCTCCGTTCTCGGATCGCCCGCCGCCCTCTCGAGCAGGTCGCGCGAGAGCTCCTCGGCGCGCTCGGTCTCGCCGAGGGCGACGAGCACCTGGGAGACGCCGACGAGCGCGCGCGTCTCGCCGGCCTCGTCACCGAGCTGCCGGCGGAGCTCGAGGCTCTGTTCGAACGCCACGAGCGAGCCGCGATCGTCGCCGGCGTCGTAGACGAGCAGCCAGCCCAGGAGGTCGAGGGCGGACGCTTTCTCCGCGGAGTCGCCCAGCTCGGACCAGAGACCGATCGCCTGCTCGAGCTGCGCCCGCCCGCTTGCGGCGTCACCGTGACGCGCGACGAGCGCGCCTGACGCAGTGAGCGCCCGTGCCCGTGGCCGCCCCCGAGCGACAGCCCGATCGAGGGCGCTCGCAAGCCGACGGCAGCCCTCGTCGAGCAACCCGTGCGAGAGCCAGAACCAGCCGAGCGCGCCTGCGAGCTCGAGCGCCGCCGCAGGCTCGTTCACCTCGAGCCAGTCGAGCGCCGCACGAAGATCGTCGTGATCGACGTCCAGTCGCGCGGACCACTCCGCCTCCGCGTCGAGGCGGTGGTCGTACGCCTGCTCCGCGATCGCGCACAGGAAGCTCGCGTGCCGGCGGCGGAGCTCTTCCGCGTCTTCGAGGGCGGCGAAGCGCTCGAGCGCGTACTCGTGGATGGTGTCGAGCATCAGGAATCGGTCGTCGCCGATCGGCTTCAGGAGGCTCGAGTCGACGAGCGCCGCGAGAGCATCGAGCCCGGCGTCACAGACCTCCTCGGCCGCCTCGAGCGGAAACGTGCCGGCGAAGACAGACAGGCGCGCAAAGAGGTCGCGCCCGTCCGCATCCAGCAGGTCGTAGCTCCACTCGATCGTCGCGCGCAGCGTGCGCTGGCGCTCGTGCGCGTCGCGCGCGCCGCCGGTCAGGATCGGAAGCACAGAGTCGAGCCGCTCGAGGAGCCGTTCTGGGGCGAGCAGCTTCGTGCGCGCCGCGGCGAGCTCGACGGCGAGCGGGAGCCCGTCGAGGCGCCGGCAGAGCTTCACGACGGTCGCGTCTGGCGCGAGCTGACGGCCGATAGCGCGCGCCCGCTCGACGAACAGCGTGGCAGCGTCGCTTTCGGCAAGCGGCTCAACGCGAAACTCCTGCTCGCCCGCGATGCGAAGCGGCGCGCGGCTCGTGACGAGAACCCGCACGCGCGCAGAGGCGCCGAGGACAACGCCGACTGCCGGAGCGCTGTCGAGGAGGTGCTCGAAGTTGTCCAGAAGCACGAGGAGCTCCCGGCCGCGCAGGAAGCCCACGAGATCGTCCGGGGCTCCGAGCGTCCGCGCGATCTCCGAGGTGAGCAGCTCGGGATCCGAGACGCCGACGAGCGGCACCCAGAAGACGCCGTTCGCCATCGTCCCCACCAGCTCGGCGGCTGCTTGGAGCGCGAGGCGCGTCTTGCCGGTGCCGCCCGGGCCGGTGAGCGTCAGGAGTCGCGTGCCATTCGAGAGCAACGCAACGAGCTCTTCGAGCTCCTGCTCCCTGCCGAGGAGCGGACCGGTGGCGAGCGGCAGGTTCGTCGCGTCGAGCGTCCGGAGCGGCGGGAACTCGCCGTCACCGAGCTGATAGAGGCGCTCGGCGTTACCGAGATCCTTGAGCCGGTGCTCCCCGAGGTCCCGGACGAGACCCTCGCCGTCGAGCAGTCGCCGCGTCGTCTCCGAGAGCACGATCTGACCTCCGTGCGTCGCAGCGGCAATGCGCGCTGCGCGATGGACGTCGAGCCCGACGTATCCCTCTTCCGTGACGACTGGCTCTCCAGTGTGGATTCCCATCCGCACGCGGATCGGGCCGCTCGCGAGCGCAGCGCGGCCTGCCTCGGCGGCCGCCACGGCATCGGCCGCTCGTGAGAACGCGACGAAGAAGGCATCCCCTTGCGTGTCGACCTCGACGCCCTCGTGAGCCGTGAACGCTTCGCGAAGAGCGCGCCGGTGCTGGGCGAGCAGGTGCGCGTAGCCTGTGCCGTGCTCGTGGAGGAGCCGCGTCGATCCCTCGACGTCGGTGAACAGGAACGTCACCGTCCCCGCCGGAAGCCCGCGCATAGCACGATCGTACGAAGCTCGGGCCGGTTCGTGAGGCCTCAGGGGTAGAGCTTCTGCCTCCTGGCCGGCATCGCGACGAAGCTCGCGATGAGTCCGGCATCCTCATCCCGTCTCATCTTGCAGATGAGCAACTCGCTGACCGCCGCACGCAGCTTCGTGGCAGGACATGCGCGTCTGCTGGACCGCAGGCGCTTCGAGCTGCTCTTCGGCGGCGGTGATGCCGAGCCCGTACTCGCGGCGCTGCGCGCATACCGCAATGCGGACGGCGGTTACGGTCATGGCCTCGAGCCCGACCTGCGCGCGCCCGAGAGCCAGCCGTCCGCGGCGCTGCACGCGTTCGAGGTCTTCGCGGAGATCGCGCCCGCGACGGCGACGGACGCCGTCGAGCTGTGCGACTGGCTCGACGCCAACTCTCTGCCGGACGGCGGGTTGCCGTTCGCGCTTCCGATTTCGGAGCCGACCGCCTGTGCCCCTTTCTGGGCGAGCGCCGACCCGCACGCGTTCTCGCTCCAGATCACGGCGATCGTCGCGGCGAACGCGAATCGAGTCGCCGAACAGGATCCGGCGGTCGCCTCACACGTATGGCTCACGCGCGTGACGGACCGCTGCCTCGCGGCGATCGACGCGATCGACACCGCTCCCGCCGCGTACGAGCTCGCCTTCGCCCTTCGTTTCCTCGACGCGGTGTACGAATGCCAAGAAGACGCCCCTGCGCTGCTCGCTCGGCTCGCCGCGTACATCCCGATGGACGGCCACCTGCGCGTGTCCGGCGGTCTGGCAGACGAGGTGTTGCGGCCGCTCGACTTCGCGCCGGAGCCGGAACGACCCGGCCGCTCGATCCTCGACGACGCCTCGGTGCAGCGCGACCTCGAGCGGCTTGTCCGGGAGCAGCGAGAGGACGGCGGCTGGTCCGTCGACTTCCAGAGCTATTCGCCGGCGGCCGCGCTCGAGTGGAGAAGCTATGCGACGGTGCGCGCCCTCTCCGTCCTGCGCGACAACGGTGTGATCCGGTCGCTGGTCTAGTGCCTGACGCGGTAGCTGAGGCGCGCGAACTGCCTGTCGCGCGCGACGTCGACGAGCTCGAGCTGAGACGCGGTCAGCCGCCGCGGCAGCAGCGGAGCGCCGCCCCCGAGCGTCACCGGCGCGACGCCGACGAGGATCTCGTCCAGCAGTTGCCGGTCCGCGAACTGCCCCACGAGGTCACCGCCGCCGACGAGCCAGATGTTCCTCTCGCCGGCCGCCTGCGTCATCTGCTCGTGAACGGGCGCAACGTCACCCTCGACGAAGCGAATGTCTGCTCCGGGAAATCGGCGGGAGCGCCCTGTGCGTGAACACCCAGCACGGCGTCTCGCCGTAGTAGTTGCGCCACTTGCCGGGGTCGTCGAGCAGACGGTCGTGCTCGATCACCCATGCGTACGTCGTCGCGCCCATCGCCATCGCGCCGACGTCGGCGAAGAATCCCGCGAATGAGTCCTCGGCATCTCGGGCGCGGTCGACCTCGAAGAGCCAGTCGAGGGAGTTGCGCTCGTCGGCGATGTATCCATCGAGGGTCGTCGCCGTGTAGTACTGGGTCTTCCCCACCCGGCCACTTTGCCATCCGGCCGGAGGCGTGGTCCAGGACTTGCTTCGCCGGCGACGTCGAGAAGGGACGGCCGCTCCGTTCTGATGCTGAGAGTGCGGAGTGGGCGCTACCTGATGACTCAGGCGGCGCGCCTCGCGCTCGATGCGGACTGAGCGCGACGGCTGAGCGAAGGCTTTACTGCTTCGCGGGCAGCGACCGCGCGTAGCTCGCGCCGCGCTCGACCCACTTGGCGAGCTCGCGCTTCGTGCGTACGTCGTCCGAGTCGACACGCAGCCATCCCTGCATCTGCCGGCCGCGCATCTCCATCGGCCGGGCGTTCGTCGCCGCGACGAGCGAGTCTGAGTGCTCGGGGTCGACGCGCACGAGGATCCCGCCCTGGCCGCTCGCTCCCACGGCCATGTTGCCGCCGATCAGGAACGCGAGCCCGCCGAACATCTTCTTCTCCGTCAGGCCGGACTCTGCCGCGAGCAGCTCGCGGATCCGATGGGCGAGTTCCTCGTCGTACGCCACGGCACGATGCTACGGCCCAGCGAGCCGGCCGAAGTGCAGCTCCTCCACCACGGCGACGAAGCGCCGCAACTCCCGCAGCTCAAGCGGGACGTCCATCGAGTCGATCCCCTGACCCGACGGACGTCCCGGCGTCACCAAAGCGGATGACGCGACCGGCTAGGCGGAGACGGGCCTCGCCGTGCTCTCAGGGTGAGCCTCGGATTCGGACGAGTCGAAGCGAGGCAGCCACTCGAGCCAGCTGGGCACGTACCAGTTCCAGTCTCCGAGGAGCTTCATCGAAGCCGGCAGCAGCACTCCGCGGACGATCGTGGCGTCGATCAGGATCGCCACCGCCAGCCCGACGCCGAACTGCTTGAAGAACAGCATCGACAGGGCGATGAAGACTGCGAAGACCGCCACCATCACGATCGCCGCACTCGTGACGACGCCTGCAGTCGACTTGATTCCGTCCGCGACCGCAGCGTCGGTGGATGCGCCACGCTGAACCGCCTCGCGGATCCGGCTCAGGAGGAACACGTGGTAGTCCATCGAGAGCCCGAAGAGAATCACGAACAGAAGCAGGGGAACGACGGGGTCGATCCCGGCGGTGGAGCTGAAGCCGAGGAGGCCCTTGCCGAGGCCGTGCTGGAAGACGACCACCAGCACGCCGTAGGCGGCGCCCGCCGAGAGCAGGTTGAGCACGATCGCCTTCGCCGCGATCACGATCGACCGGAACGCGAGGAGCATGAGCAGGAAGGCGAACACGAGCACGAACGCAGCGACGGGGGGCAGGTTCGACTTCAGCGCCTCGGTCGAGTCCTTCCATTGGGCAGTGAGACCCGTGACGCCGGCCTCGGCGTCGGGCAGAGCACCCACCGTCGACGGCACGATCTCGTCGCGCAAGAGGGCCAGGGATGCGTTCGACTCCGCATCGGTCCCCTTGCCCTCGATCGGCACGTTGATGCTCGCGACGGTCGCTGCCTCGTTGACGTTGACCGTGATCGGTTGATGCATCCGACCGCTCGCGAGGGCGCGTTGCTCGAGCTGCTCGATGGCCGCGTGCATGCGCGGCGCGTTCGCGCCCGGAGCCTTCACGACGACGTTCGCAGGAAGAGCCGTGCCGGGGAAAGACTGCTGCATGCGGTTGTATGTCTGAACCGCCGGGAGCGACTGCGGGAACGTCTCCGGGCCCGCTTGGACAAAGCGGAGCTGGAGCGCGGGAAGCGCGAGCGCGACGAGCAACCCGCCGGCGAGGACGGCGGCCACTAGGGGCCGACGCAACACGCGGTCGACGATCGCCCCCCAGATCCGGCCCTCGCCGTCGCCGCGGCGCAGCCGGCTGAGAAGCGGAATCCGAACCCGGTCGACCCGATCGCCGAGCTTCGAGAGCAGGGCGGGAAGCACGGTCAACGAGCCGAGCATCGCGATCGCGACCACCATGATCGTCGCGACGCCGAACGAGGCGAAGATCTGGTCGCCGGTCAGGAACATGCCCGCCATCGCGGTCATGACCGTCAGGCCGGAGACGAGCACCGATCTGCCGGATGTCGCGGCCGCCGCCTCGAGAGCCTCCCGCTCACTGCGGCCGGCGGCCCTTTCCTCCCGCTCGCGCCGCAAATAGAACATCGAGTAGTCGACGCCCACCGCAAGGCCGACCAGCAGCACGAGTGCGGGCGCCTGCTGCGCCACCGGCAGGATATGACTCGGGATCGCGATCAGGCCGAAGGTCGCGAACACCGCGGTCAGCGCGAGCAGCAGCGGGATGCCTGCAGCAACGAGAGCGCCGAACGCGATCACGAGGATGATGAGCGTGATCGGCAGCGACAGGAGGCCTGCTTTCTCGAGATCGTCCGCGAAGGCCGTTTCGACCGCCTTCACCGAGCTCGCGTCGCCGAACTCGCCGATGAAGAACTGCGGATGGGCCCGTTGTGCGTCAGCGACTTGGGCGAGGACCGGGTCCAGCTTGTCCGCCGCCTCATCCGCCTCGCCACGGATCTCGAACTCGACCAGCGCCGCGCGGCCGCTCTCGGAGATCTGGTTCGCGTCGGCCTCGTCGAGCGGGGAGCGGACGTTCTGAACCTCGTCGAGCTTCGAGATCCGCCCGGCGACGTCATCGATCGCGGCCCGAAAGGCCGGATCCGTTGGCGCCAGCGAACGACTCTGGATGAGGACGCTCTCGTCGGCAGGCCGCTTGAAGCCGGCGTCGAGGATGCGGTCCATCCGACCGGACTCACCCGGCCCGGCCGTGTTCGGATCGATCATCTTCGTGCCGAAAGCGCCGCCGAGGGCGAAGGCGACGAGCACGAACCCGAGCCAGCCGAAGGTCGCGGTCTTCCAGTGGGCGGCGCTCCAACGCCCCATTCGCGCCGAGAGGTTCGTGGGCTTTGTTGCGGACATGGTCTCCTCCTTCGCGTCTTGAGAACTCTGGAATCGACGCTACGAGGGCGGCCACGCTGCGACATCGTCGGCAGGCCGCATTCGAGCTCGTACGAGCGGCTGATTTCGGCTCCTACTCAGGTAGGAGGCGGCGAGCGAGGGTGTGCAGTACGTTCAGCGAGTGCGGATTTCGCTGCTCGCGCGGAGGTATGGGTTCGACGCGCTGATCGTCCTCCTAACGATCGCGGCCATGGTCGAAGTTGCGGTCGGAGAGGGCTCGCCGCGCACGCCCGAGACGCCGTTGTGGTTCAACCTCTCGGCGATCGCGGCCATGGTGCTGCCGCTCTTCGCGCGCCGGCGTTTTCCCTTCGGCGCTGCGGCCATGTACTGGTTGATCGCGGTGGGGCTCTCGTTCGTGGACGGACGGCTGGTGACCTCGATCACCAGCATCTTCGTGCTCGGGATGGCAGCCTCGTTCCTGCTCGGCAACGTCCGCGACGCTTTCGAGGTGCCGCTCGGCCTTGCCGTCGTTCTCGGCGGTGCGGTAACCGTCGTCTACAACATCCCCGATCACTCCGGGAGCGAGCTCGTCTTCATTCCACTGCTGTTCGGGATCTGCTGGCTCGCGGGCTACGCCTTCCGCGAACGCGCCGAGCAGGCCGAAGCGGCGGAGGTGCGTGCGGCCCAGGCCGAGCGGGAGCGGGACGCCGCGATGCGTGTCGCGGTGGCCGAGGAACGGGCCCGGATCGCGCGCGAGCTCCACGACGTCGTCGCTCACGCCGTCAGCGTGATGGTGCTCCAGGTGGGTGCCGTCAGGCACCAGCTCCCGGATACGCTCGACGAGGACCGCGATGCGCTCAGCGGCGTCGAGCGCGCCGGCCGCACGGCGCTTGCCGAGATGCGCCGCCTGCTCGGGGCCATGCGCGGGGACGGGGACGAGGCCGAGCTCGTGCCCCAGCCCGGTCTCGACGGCCTCGACTCGTTGCTCGAGGAGGTCGGCCGGGCCGGCCTGCCCGTCCGGCTGCATGTCGATGGGGACCCTTTCCCGCTCCCGCGAGGTATCGAGCTCTCCATCTATCGCATCGTTCAAGAAGGCTTGACCAACGCGCTCAAGCACGCTCGCGCCAGCGACGCCGACGTGACCGTTCGCTACAGGCTCGACGAGCTGGAGATCGAGGTACGCGACAACGGAGAGGGCGGCGGGACGAGTGACGGCCTCGGCCATGGGCTCGTCGGCATCCGCGAACGCGTCAAGATCTACGGCGGGGAGATGAGCGCAGGAAAGGCAAACGGAGGCGGCTTCGTCCTCAGCACCCGCCTTCCGCTCGGCGCCCACCAGTCATGACCATCCGCGTGCTCGTAGCCGACGACCAGTCGATGGTCCGCGCCGGCTTCCGGATGCTGTTGGGAGGCGAGGAGGACATCGAAGTCGTGGCCGAGGCGAGCAACGGGCTCGAGGCTGTGACCAAGGCCGCCCGGTTTCAGCCGGGCATCATCCTGATGGACATCCGCATGCCCGAGCTCGACGGGCTCGAGGCAACCCGGCGCATCCTCGCGGCCGACGAATCCGCGCGCATCCTGATCCTGACGACGTTCGACCTCGACGAGTACGTCTACGAGGCGCTGCGAGCCGGCGCCAGCGGCTTCGTCCTCAAGGACGACTCCCCCGAGCAGCTGATCGCCGCCATCCGCACCGTTGCCGGCGGCGACGCGCTCCTCTCACCCACGATCACAAAGCGCGTGATCCAGAAGTTCGCCCGCATGCCGCGTCCAGCGCCGCCGAAGGAGCTCGACGACCTCAGCGAGCGTGAGCGTGACGTCTTTCGCCTGATGGCGCGCGGCCTCTCGAACGGCGAGATCGGACAAGAGCTCTACATCAGCGAGACGACCGTCAAGACCCACGTGACGCACATCCTCCAGAAGCTCAGCCTCCGCGACCGCGTCCAGGCGGTCGTGCTCGCTTACCAGACCGGGCTGTTCGAGAACGACGCCCGGCTGTCGAGCAACCGCGCAGAGCGTCCGGCGTACTGACGCGCTGATGGAGGTGGACGACCGCGGCCGCGCCGTCAGCGCAGGTGGCCGCTCAGCGCTCGCTGGGTGAGCTTGATCACCCAGATGCCGGCGAGCAGGCAATACACGACCGACGGGAAGGCGAGGCCGAAGACCACCGCAAGCGCGAGGCGCGGATCGTCGTACGCGACGAGGGCCTGGATCGCCGGGCCGGACGCGTAAACGACGGCGATCGAGGCAGCGACATGCAGGAGGGCCTTCGCCATCTCCTGTGGCGCGAGACGCGGAAAGCGGACGTCGATCCAGAGTGCGATCGCACCCGCGCCCAAGCCGATGGCACCGGTGAGGAGGCCAGCGTTCACAGCAACGCTTCGACCAGCATACCCGCCTTATCGGCGGCTGCGCCTCCGGCTAAACCCCACGCTGCGCGCGGCCCCGCCTCCCCACCGGCCCGCGCGCAGGAGCTAGCGCACGCGCAGTTTCAGCGTCGCGGAGCCGTAGCCGCTCTTCGTCGCGCGGAAGACGAGCGAGCCGCGCAGCCGCGGTCGGATCCGGAACGTGGCGACTCCGCGCCGGTTCGAACGACGCGCCATGCGCCGTGCGCCCGCTCCGGCGACGCGAACGGTCGCGCCCGAGAGCGGCCGATTCGCGCCGCTCAGCACCGTGATGACGACCGTCCGGGCCCGTCGCCGCTTCGGGGTCCCGCGGGCGACGAGGCGCATGCGCCTGACAACGCCGATCCGCTGGGTCGGGCTCCAGTCGCCGACGTTGTTGCCTTCGTCTACCGCGGCGACGCGCCAGTAGAGCGGATCGTCTCCCGAGAACGCCGGGTGAGTGAGCAGCGGCGCGTAGTTCGTGTTGTCGGTTCCGACAAGTTCGACGAGCGTTGCGAAGTCCTCTCGCGTCGAGATCTGGACGCGGTAGCTCTTCGGCCCCGGCTTTGGATCCCACAGAAGCAGCGGGTACTTGTTCGACGCGTCTGAGCGTACGCCGGTCGGCTCTGCGATCGTCCGCGTAAAGACATGGATCCCGGAGTAAGGGCCGGTGACGGTGCCGAATGGCTGCCGCGGGAAGTTCGCCCTGACCTTCCAGCGGAAGACGCCTGTTCCGTACATGACGACGGGCGTCAGCGCCGCCGTTCGGAAGCCGGTCAGGTCGCGCTGCGTCCCGTCGGGAAGATCGACGTGTACGTCATATGAGACCGCGCCGGCGACGGGATCCCAGGTCCACGTCGGGATGAAGTCACCGCGCGTCGGGTTGGTCGAGTTCGGCCTCGGCGCCTCGAGCCGCTTCTGGAACGTTCCGGTCGTCGACCACGTCAAGCCGATCAGGTTCTCGTCGTCGGCCCGGACGCGCCAGTAGAGGACCATGTCGGCGGGGTAGGTCGTGTTGCTCGTATACGCGGTCGAATCCGTGAGCACGTCCTCGAGCAGCGTCCCGGCCCCGAAGCGGTCGTCCTGCGCGACCTGGATCCGGTACCGGCGCGCACCCTCGACAGAGCTCCAGCGGAACGTCGGGTGTCCGGCGAGGTCGGCGCCTCCGCCCGGCTCCAGCCGGATGGGTGGCACGGACCGCTTCTCGAACGCCTGCGCGGCCGCCTGGCGCGGGTCCGACGCCGGGAAGCCGCCGTTCACGAGGGTCGCGGGCAGCACGGCCCAGAAGTAGGAGGTCGTCTCGTCGGGATAGGTCGTCGGCCCGAACAGGTTCCTCGGCGAGTACGCCGGAAGCTGCGTGAACCCATAGTCGACGATGTTGCTGAACCGCTCGTCCTTCGCGACGAGCACGAAGTAGCTCGCCTTCCCGGCCAGCGGCCTCCAGGTGAAGTAGGGCGTGCGCGTATACGGGAGGGTCCCGGTGATCGGCGTGACGTAGTCGCCTGCTCCGAGGTACCCATCCACGCAGGGCGCCGTACACGCCGCTCCAGTCGGCGGGCCGAGCCACGTGAACGCCGGCTGCGCCCCCGCCGCCGCCGCCTGTCCGCGGCCGTTGACGACGTACGTGTAGTCGCCGTAGACGTCGCCGCCGTTGGCGTCGCGGTTGCTTCGCGCGCGAACGCGTGCGCAGTACGACTTGCCCGCCGTCAACGAGGCGAAATCGGTCGCGACGAGCTTCGCGTCCGGGTACGGCTTGACGCCGTTCCAGCCGGAGCCGAGCGGCGTCCACGCGTTGACGCTCGTGTTCACGACCCAGTGACCGGCCGTAGCGCCGTAGTTGCAGTCGACCGCGACGTCGACCTGGTAGCTCGAAGCGCCCGGAACCGGATCCCACGTGATCATGGGCACCTGGGTCTCGTAGGAGTCGGACGTACCGGGCTGGAGGTCGGTTCCGGGGTCCGCCACGTTGTCACGCATCCGGAGGTTCTTGATGCTCGTGTCCACCACCGGCGGCACCTTGTCGAAGCGCTTGTCGAATACGTCGCCGTAGTTCCACTCGCCGGCGTTGCCGTCGACGTCGACCGCACGGACGCGCCAGTAGTACCGGTTGTCCTTCAGGACGCCCGTCGGCGAGTAGACCGTGCCGATCGTCGACCCAGCGCAGCAGGCCTTCGAGCCGGGCGCGAAGTCCTGCGAAGGGCTGACCTCGACCTCATAACGGGCGGCGCCAGGAACCGGGTCCCACGAGAACTGCGGGTCGTACACCTCCGGTGCCGCGACCAGGTCGTTCACGCGAACCGTCGTCCTCGTCGGCCACACCCACACGAACGACGCGACCACCGACGGCGTCCCGGGATTGCCCTGCGCGTCGACCGGCGTCACGCCCCAGTAGTACGTTCCCGGAGCAAGCACGCCGGCTCGCGTGAACGTCATCGCGTAGGTCTCGACAGCCTTGCCGCCGATCACTGTCGCGAGAGCGGGGTCGGCGGCGATCGTCACGAGGTACTTCACGGCACGATCGACCGGCGACCAGGCGAGCTTCAGCGGCGTCCCCGGATACACGACGGCTGCCCCACCCACCGGTGACTGTGGACGCGGCGCCGGCAGAGCCTTCGTGAAGGCTCGCGGCGCTGTCCACCTGGACACTTGACCCTTTGCCGTCGCTGCCCGCACCCGCCACCAGTAGGTCCGATCCGGCAGCGACTTCTTCAGCGTCGCCCTCGTGTTCTTCGTGAAGAAGCGGTCCTGCCCCGGTCCCAGCACCGGCGCGTTCATCCCGGAGTCGGCCGCGATCTGGAACTCGTACTGCGCGGCACCGGCGACAGCTCCCCAACCGAACCAAGGGACACCGTCGGCGCGAACACCGGCCGCAGGCGCGACGAGTGACGGTGTCGCAAGCGACGCTTTCGCCGCGGTCGCGCCGACGGGGCATCCGACGAGCACCAAGGCTAGAAAGGCACCGGCGACCGCCGCGCTCCGCTGCGTGCGCGCCTCGGGTCGAAGACGGGGGAGGAGGCGCGGCGTGCGGCTCGCGTACTCCTCGTACTCCGGGAACACGTCCGTCAGCTCTCGCTCCTCGAGCCGCATCCGAATTGCCTGTGCGGCCGCGAATCCGCCGGCGAGGAGCGCGTTCCGCGTCGTCGGCGAAGCGAGCACGAGGCCGGCGACGGCGCCGAACTCGCCGAGATAGACCGGGTGGCGGACGAGCCCGTACGGCCCTCGCGTCACGAGGCCCCGTGCCTCGGGCAGGAGCCCGAAGCAGCGTCCAAGCGCGAGGAACGAGACGAGCAGCCAGCTCCACGCGGCCAGAGCGATGAGATCGCCGGCAACCACAAACGACGTCTGTGCTGTTTCCGAAGGTGTCTCGAGGAGCGGAACAGAGGCGAGCGCGACCGCGCATGCGACAAAGGCGACCGGCTCGCGCGAATGGCGCTTCGGAGCTGCGCGCATGAGGACGCAGACGCTCACGGCAAAGAGAACGGCAGTACGCAGGAGAACGAACCCCGCGACGCCCCAGGCGTGCAGGGTCGCGTTTGCGAATGCGTCGCCCAACGCCCCCACGGCGGCAGCGGAGCTGACCGCGGCGAGAAGCGTTAAGACCCCGGCAACGATCCAACGACTCATCTCAACCTCCAAAGGCGTCGAGGAA
>Ga0126312_10002112_pt1 | contig 13217 bp, 14 predicted proteins | sample Plot104A_FD_92537 | JGI IMG/M metagenome (GOLD analysis project Ga0126312, IMG submission 92537) | Serpentine soil microbial communities from UC McLaughlin Reserve, CA, USA - Plot104A | ecosystem: Environmental > Terrestrial > Soil > Grasslands | place: USA: UC McLaughlin Reserve, Lake County...
CCTTACCTACAGGTCGCGCCGCGCAAACGCCGCTACCGCGACGCCGAGGGCGAGCGAGAGGTACGCGGCCGACCAGAGGAGGAGCGTCGAGCCCGCCGCGTGGGCGCCGCCGAACGGCCCGAGCCGGAGCACGAAGCTCGCAAACCCCGTCGAGTCCACCGTCAGCCGGTGCAGCGCGTCCTGGTACAGCGCGTCGAACGGGAGGAACCACCAGGCGGTGCGCGCGATGTGCTCGAGGCGCGGCGAGTCGATCACGTCGCCGATCTCGCCGAGAAGGCCCGCGACGAGGCCGCCGCCGAAGATCATCAGCGCGCCGATGCCGTTCGCCGTCGCCGTCAGGAAGACGGAGCCGAGGACGCAGATCGCGGCCACGATCACGACGGCGGCCGCGAGCTCGAGCCCCGGCGCGAGCAGCCGGTCGGGCGTCCAGCCGCCCGCCCACCACGTGATCCCCACGAGCGCGAAGTAGACGCCCAGCACGTAGAGCACGCACACGGCCGCCGCGCCCGCGAACCGCGCGAGCAGGAGCTGCGCGCGACCGATCGGGCGCACGACGAGCGGCTGGAGCAGCCCCGCCTCGGCGTCTCCGCGCACGACGTTCAGGGTCAGGAAGACCGCGAGCACGGCGCCGAGGAACATCGTTCCGAACAGCGCGAGTCCGAACACGATCGCCCCCGCGAGCTCGTCCGTGTCGAGCGTCTCGTTGACGCCGACGAACCCGCGAGTGTCATCGAACGCCTGGTTCGTCCCGTACGCGTACAGCGCGAGGAAGCCCGCCGTCAGCACGAGCACGACGACGAACATCCGCCGCCGCAGGCTCTCGCGCAGCCCGTACAGCACGATCGCGGTCAATCGACGGCTTCCAGGTAGACATCCTCGAGCGACGAGCGGACGACGCGGACGCCGTACACCTCCTCGCCGTCGGCCACGAGCGCGCGGACGAGCCGCGGCACGTCCTCGCGACGCGCCTCTTCGAAGCGACGGACGCCGCTCGCGGTCTCGACCTCCACGCCGCCCTGCCGCCGCAGGGCGTCGGGTGCGCCCTCCTCGACGACGAGGCCGTGGTCGACGATCACGACGCGGTCGCAGACGAGCTCGACCTCGCTCAGGAGATGCGAGTTGAGGAGCACGGCGATCCCGCGCGAGCGCAGCTCCTCGAGCAGCCCGCGGACGACGCGGCGGCCGGCGGGGTCGAGCGCGCTCGTCGGCTCGTCGAGGAGCAGCAGGCGCGGCGAGCCGACGAGCGCCTGCGCGATCCCGAGCCGCTGCTGCATCCCCTTCGACATCGCGCCGACGCGGCGGTCGCGGGCCTCGGCGAGGCCGACGAGGTCGAGGAGCTCGCGGCGCTCGCCCGCGCCGCCGCGCGAGCCTGCGAGGCGCTGGTGGAGGACCAGCAGCTCGTCCGCGCTCATCCAGTGCGGGAAGCGAAAGAGCTCGGCGAGGTAGCCGAGCGCGCGCCGTGCGTGCGTCGAACCGGCCGGCGCGCCACAGATGTCCACGCCGCCGCGGCTCGGCCGCACGAGGCCGCACGCGATCTTGACGAGCGTCGACTTCCCGGCGCCGTTCGGCCCGAGGAGCCCGACGAGCTCGCCCTCGCCGACCTCGACGTCGACGCCGCGCAGCGCCTCCGTCCCTCCGTAGCGCTTCGCAAGCTCGCGTGCTCGAAGCGCCGGCGGCATCGCGGCCGAGGGTACCCGCTTGACCTCCGACCGCCGCTTCTGCTATTTGTCCACCGCCTTGGTAGACAATAAGGGAGATCAATGACGCGGATAAGACTTCTTTTGCTAGCGGCGCTCGTTTCGCTCGTCGTCGCGGGACTCGCAAACGGCGCGGCGACCGACACGCGCATCAACCTCGTCGCCTACTCGACGCCCCGCGACGCCTTCGCGAGGATCATCCCCGCGTTCCAGGGGACGAAGGCCGGCGCGGACACGTCTTTCTCCCAGTCCTACGGCGGCTCCGGCGAGCAGGCACGCGCGGTCGTCGCGGGGCTGAACGCGGACGTGATCGACCTTTCTCTGCAGCCGGACATGACCGAGCTCGTGAACGCCGGCATCGTCGCCCGCAACTGGAACGCGAACCGGCACAACGGCTTCGTCACGCGCTCCGTCGTCGTGTTCGTCCTGCGCGACGGCAACCCGGAGCGGATCAAGACGTGGGACGACCTGCTGAAGAAGGATGTCGACGTGATCACGCCGAACCCGTTCACGTCCGGCGGAGCACGCTGGAACGTGATGGCCGCATACGGTGCCTACCTGAAGAACACGCGGTCGCCCAAGCGCGCGACGGCGAAGCTGACGCGGCTCTTCCACAACGTGAGCGTCCAGGACAAGAGCGCGCGCGAGGCGCTGAACACGTTCCTCGCCGGCAAGGGCGACGTCCTCCTGACCTACGAGAACGAGGCGATCCTGGCGCGGCAGAAGAACCAGCCGGTCCAGTTCGTGATCCCGAAGGCGACGATCCTGATCGAGAACCCGCTCGCGGCCGCGAAGGACGCGTCGCCCGCGGCCAAGGCGTTCCGCGACTTCCTCTACACCCCCGCGGCGCAGCGCATCTTCGCGCAGACCGGCTACCGACCCGTCGTGCAGAGCGTCGCGCGCGAGTTCAAGTTCCCGCCGCGGCCCGACCTGTTCACAATCCGGACGCTCGGCGGCTGGAAGAAGGTGCAGCCGCAGTTCTTCGACCCCCGCAACGGGATCATGGCGAAGATCGAGCGCGAGGTCGGAGGCTCCACTGGCTAGCGCCGCCGTCGCAGTCCCGGCCGCCCCCGCGCGGCGCGCACGCCGGCCGGCGCTGACGGGGGCGCTGGCGACGGCGTATCTCTCGCTGATCGTCCTCGTCCCGCTCGCCGCGCTCGTCTGGCGGTCGGCGGACGGCTCGTTCTGGACCGAGATCAGCTCACCACAGGCCGTCGCAGCCCTGAAGCTCACGCTCGGCGCGTCGCTCGTCGTCGCCGCCGTCAACGCCGTGTTCGGGACGCTGATCGCGTGGGTCCTGGTCCGCGACTCGTTCCGGGGGCAGGGCGCCGTCAACGCGGTCATCGACCTCCCGTTCGCGCTCCCGACGATCGTCGCCGGGCTGACGCTGCTCGCGCTCTACGGGCCGCAGGGACCCACGAGCATCAGCGTCGCGTACACGCGCTGGGGCGTGCTGCTCGGGCTCCTGTTCGTGACGCTCCCGTTCGTCGTCCGGACCGTGCAGCCCGTCCTGCACGAGCTCGATCGGGAGGTCGAGGATGCCGCGGCCTCGCTCGGCGCGTCCCCCGCGGCGATCTTCCGCCGCATCGTCCTTCCCACCGTCGCGCCCGCAATCCTGTCAGGCGTTGCGCTCGCCTTCGCGCGCGCGGTCGGCGAGTTCGGCGCCGTGGTGCTCATTTCGGGGAACCTGCCCTACAAGACGGAGGTCGCGTCGGTCTTCATCTTCGGTCAGCTCGAGAGCGGGAACGTCGCGGGCGCGGCGGCGGTATCCGTCGTGCTGCTCGCGATCTCGTTCGGCATCCTGCTCGCGATCGGCGGCGTGCGGCGCGTCGTGACGAGGCACGAGCGTGCGTAGCGCGCGGATACCGCTGCGCGTGGTCGCGCTCGGCTACCTCGCCGCGATCCTGCTCGTGCCGGTCGGGATGGTGTTCTGGCGGACGTTCGAGCACGGGGTCGCGCCGGTGTGGGAGTCGCTGACGACGCCCGAGGCGAAGCACGCGTTCTGGCTGACGCTCACGATCACGGCAATCGCGGTGCCGGCGAACACGATCTTCGGCGTCGCGTGCGCGATCGCGATCGTCCGCCACCGTTTCCGCGGCGCGGGGATCGTGAACGCGATCGTCGACCTCCCGCTCGCGCTCTCGCCGGTCGTCGTCGGCCTCTCGCTGCTGCTTCTGTACGGCCGCGACGGCTGGGTCGACCTGCCGTTCCAGGTCGTGTTCGCGCTGCCGGGGATGGTGCTCGCGACGATCTTCGTCTCGCTCCCGTTCGTCGTCCGCGAGGTCGTCCCGATCCTGCGCGAGATCGGCGAGGAGCAGGAGCACGCGGCCTCGACCCTCGGCGCCTCGTCCTGGGCGACGTTCCGGCGCGTGACGCTGCCGGCGATCCGCTGGGGCGTCGCCTACGGCGTCGTGCTCACCACCGCCCGTTGCCTCGGCGAGTTCGGCGCCGTCTCCGTCGTCTCCGGCCGCGTCGTCGGGCAGACCGAGACGCTGACGATCCACGTCGAGCAGTCGTTCCAGAACTTCGACGTCGCCGGCGCCTACGCCGCCTCCACGCTCCTCGCGGGAATCGCGATCGCGACCCTCGTCCTGATGAGCCTCTTCAAGCCGAAGGAGCACGCATGAGCATCGTTGTGTCCCGGTTGACGAAGCGCTTCGGCGACTTCGTCGCGCTCGACGACGTCTCGGTCGACGTCGCGACGGGGTCGCTCGTGGCGCTTCTCGGTCCGTCGGGCTCGGGGAAGTCGACGCTGCTCCGCTGCATCGCCGGGCTGGAGCAGCCCGACGAGGGCGCGATCCAGATCTCGGACGAGGAGATGACCGGGCGCCGGCCCCAGGAGCGCGGCGTCGGCTTCGTGTTCCAGCACTACGCGGCCTTCAAGCACATGACGGTCGAGAAGAACATCGCCTTCGGGCTCGAGATTCGCAAGGCGCCGAAGGCCGAGATCCGCGCGCGGGTGGCCGAGCTGCTGGCGCTCGTCCAGCTCGAGGGGCTGGCGAAGCGGTACCCGTCGCAGCTGTCGGGCGGCCAGCGCCAGCGGATGGGGCTCGCGCGTGCCCTGGCCGTCGATCCCAAGGTGCTGCTCCTCGACGAGCCGTTCGGCGCGCTCGACGCGCGCGTGCGCAAGGAGCTGCGAGCCTGGCTCCGGCGGCTCCACGACGAGACGCACACGACGACGGTGATCGTGACGCACGACCAGGAGGAGGCGATGGAGGTCGCCGACGAGGTCGTCGTCATGAACAGTGGCCGCATCGAGCAGGTGGCTGGGCCGCGGGAGCTCTACGAGCGCCCCGCGAACGAGTTCGTGATGTCGTTCGTAGGGCCGGTCAACCGCCTCGGCGGCGCGTTCGTCCGCCCGCACGACCTCGAGCTCCTCGTCGAGCCGAACGGCGCAACGCGCGAGGCGCAGGTCGAGCGGATCGTGCACCTCGGGTTCGAGGTGCGGGTGGAGCTCGTGCGCGACGACGGCGAGCGGTTCGCGGTCCAGCTCACGCGCGACGACGTCGAGCGCCTCGAGCTCGAGCGCGGACAGATCGTCTACGCGCGCCCCACGCGCGAGACGGTCTTTCCCTGAGCCGCCTGTCCGGTCTGGCTGCGTCCCGGGTCAGACGCCGCAGCTGGCCGGACAGGCCGGTCAGCGCGGCGACCAGGCGTCCGGGTCGGCGGCGAGCTCCTCGACGGCTCCGGGGAGGTCGCCGCGCGCGAGGTCGGCCACGCTCACGGTCTCGAGCACGTTTCGGAGGCTCGCGCGCACTGCAACCCACACCTCGCGGAGCCGCTCCGCCGAGCCTGCGTACTCGACATCCTCCGGACGGCGGCCGCGAACGGCCGCGAGCGGCCCGTCGACGGCGCGAATCACCTGCGCGATGCTGATCTCATCCGCCGGGCGCGCGAGCCAGTAGCCGCCCTCCACCCCGCGCTGACTGCGCACGAGGCCCGCGTTCCGGAGGTCGCTCATGATGTTCTCGAGGAACTTGAGCGGTATCTCCTGCGCCTGCGCGATCCGCTCCGCCTTCACCGGCCCCTCGCCCGCCGACGCGAGCTCGACCGCCGCGCGGACGGCGTAGTCGGCCTTCGCGGACACCTTCACGGAACCATTCTGCCCGGCGCTCCGTTTGAACCTCTGCCGTGCGCCGTCTGGCCGTCATCGTTCTCGCAGCTCTCGCCGCGACCGCCGCCGCGGCGGCGTTCTTCGCGCGAGCGGGCGCGGCGGGCGACGTGACCAGCTTCCGCACCCCCGACGCGAGCGCTGCGTGCAGGCTCGAAGCACGGAGGCTCGTCTGCAGCAGCCTCGGCTCGAGCGGCTCGGTCGCCCTCCGCAGCATGGCCGCCCCCACGGTCGTGCAGCGGCTTCCGTGGTGGGACGCGTCGTCGCCGGTCCTCCGCTCGTGGCGGCACGGCCGTCTCGCGTGCACGCTCCGCGGCAAGACCATCCTCTGCCGCAACGGCCCCGATCGGATCAGGATCGACGGCGCAGGCTTCTCCATCGGCTCGTGATGCGCAAGCGCGTCGCCCTCGCGTGGGACGACGCGCACGCAACCCGTCTGGCGCTATTCCTGGACGAAGATCGCCGCGCCGTTGTCCGGATCCCAGGTCCAGCCGGCGGAGGGAGCCTCCTTGTGCCATTTCCAGCCCGCGCCGACGGCCGCGAGTAGGAAAACGACGGCGAAGACGAGGAGAACGTGAAGCACGGCGGTGCGGCGCTTGGCAGACATCAATTTCCTCCAGGTTCGATGATTGGTAGACGAATCGTGAAGACTGAGCCGCGCCCGGCGGCGTTCGGCGAGACGTGAATCGTTCCGCCCATCTGCTGGACGAGCTGGTGGCAAATGTACAACCCGAGGCCCGTGCCACCGACTCCGCGGCCCATCTGGGGGTCGAGGCGCGAGAACTTCTCGAAGATCGCCTCGGCCTTGTCCTCGGGAATTCCGATCCCCTCGTCCGTGACCGCGATCTCGAGCATCCGGTCGACGGTCTCGGCGCTGACGACGACGTCGCCTCCGTCGGGGGAGTACTTGACGGCGTTCTCGACCAGGTTTGCGAGTACACGGCGCAGAGCGTCGTCGGCGACGGCCGCCTCGGGAAGGTCGGGGTGCAAGCCGTGAACGACCGACCCGACCGTCCCGGTGGTAGCGGCAGCGTTGACGACGTCCTCGATCACGGCACCGGCGTCGCAGCGACCCTTGGCCGACGGTTGAGCCGGCGTGTCCAGCCGGCTGACCCAGAGCACCTCGTCGACGAGCCGCACGAGCCGCGCGCCCTCGCTACGGATGACGTCGTTCAGCACCGTCCGCTGCTCCGGTGACAGATCGTCGCGCTGCAGCGTCTCGATCCCGCCGTAGACGGACGCGAGCGGCGTCCGAAGCTCGTGCGAGACGATCGCGACGAACTCGTCCTTCATCCCGTCGAGCTCGCGCTGCCGCTGCAGCGAGGCGTGCAGCCGCCGCTGGTAGAGGACGATCGCCACCAGCGGAGGGGCGACGAGCGCGGCAGCGAGCGGCGTGCTCTCCCACAGGAAGACGAGAACGGCGGTCGTGGTCGCCATCGTCAGGAAGGCGGTGAACGTCGAGCGGGCGAACCCGCGCAAGACCCCCACCGGGTCGACGCGTTGGGACGCCGATACCACGGCCGCGAGCAGGACGATGTTCGTCAGGTAGAAGGCTGCCGAAGCCGCGATGCTCGCGAAGCCGGCGCCGGCATCCGTGAGAGCCTCGACCGCCGCCAGCGCCGCCCCGGCAGCCGCAGCACTACACACGTACAGGCTGCCGTTGTACAGCGCCCGCACGATCGGCCGGCGTGTGCCCAGCTCGACGATCAGCATCGTCGCGAGCGCGACGATGACCCCCGTCTGCCACGAGTACAGCGCCGCGGCCGCGACGATGAAGATGTTGGCGATCGACGTGGCGCCGGCCTTGACGCCGAGAACCGGAACGGGGAAGGCCTCCGCGAGCGTCGCCGCGACGAGAAGCACGAGCGCGCCTGCCGCGGCCCGCCCCGAGAGGTCGACGGTCGAGACGGCCAGCGCGACAGAAAGACCCGCCGTCGCGGAAACGACCGTGATGAGCGCCGTGAGCGGGATGTTCGAGCGCACGGCGAGCCCACGAGGACGGACGGCTGTCATTGTTGACACGGTAGAAGCCAAGATGCCTCGGCCGCTTGACGGATTGGCGGCGCCTCCAGGATCGCTCACGAAGCCGCGGATCGTATCCCCCGTTTGGGGGGGCTGCCCCGTCAGCGTCCGCGATTTTCGACGCGATCGACCAGGATGCGGATCTCGCAGACGGCGCGAAAGCCGAGACGCTCGAGGATGGGACGCGACATCCTCCCTGCCTGCGTGACCAGCATCGGCGTCCCGCGCGCCACCGCGTCCTCCCAGCGCGCCGCGACCAGCGCGCGGTAGGCGCCGCGGCCACGCGCCTCGGGCAGCGTCGCGCCGCCGAACAGCGTCGCCCCGTACTGCGTGAACGCGGCGGTCGCGCGCGCCGCCGGGCGGCCGTCCACGTACGCGACGTACGTCTCGAGCCCCGGCGTCGGCTCCTCCGGCTCCGGCACCGCGCCCGGGATGCCGAAGCCGACGGCCGCGATCCGCCCCGCCTCGAGCAGCTCCTCGCGCGTTCGCGCCCGCCGCACCTCGACGCCTGCGGGCGGCGGCTCCTCGGGCTCGTTCGTCAGCACCATCCCGATCGCGAGCGGGTCGGGCTCGTCGTCCACGAGCCCGAGCGCGTGCAGGCGGTCGACGAGGTCGGACGGCGTCGCGGACGAGCCGACCTCCCACGAGCAGGCCGCCCGGCCGTTCCGCCGCAGGTGCCCGTGGATCTCCGCCCGCACCTCCTCGACCTCGTCGGGCCGGAGGCGGAAGCGTTGCGCGACATTCCACGCGGGCTGGTCGCCGCGACCCATCCAGAGCACGTAGCGGTCGTTGAAGATCCGCTCGTCCGTCGCTCCGAGCGGCGTGTAGGCGTTCGCGTTCTCCGCGAGCTCGAGGACCGGGTCGATGGCGCGAGCCTACTGACGGAGTACATTCGAACGGCGATCGTCTGTCCGAGCTGCGGCCACGTCGTGCTCGCGGCGAAGGCGCGCGAGCTACTCGTACAGCTCTGACCGCCAGGCGTGGCGGTACGTGCCCCGCAGCTCCTCGACCCGGTCGACGTAGTGGCGCGTCTCGGCGAACGGAATGTCGTCGCGGCCCTCGCTTCGCCAGCGGTCGACGTTCCCCTGACCCGCGTTGTAGGCGGCCAGGACGAGCCGCCAGTCGCCGTACTTCCGGTGCAGGTGACGGAGGTACCAGCAGCCGTAGCGGACGTTGATCTCCGCGTTCGTGAGGTCGCTGACGCGGAAGGCGGAGCCGCCGGTGCGGATCGCGATCCCGCGCGCGGTGTCGGGCCGCAGCTGCATCAGCCCGACCGCGCCCGACCCGGAGCGCGCGCCGGCGTCGAACTTCGACTCCTGGTAGATCACCGCCGCGAGCAACGCGGGATCGATGCCGTAGTTGCGCGCGTGCCCGCGGACGATCTCCTGGTAGCGGAGCGGGTAGCGGATCCGCTCGTACCAGGGCGGGCTCGTCTCGTCGACCGCGAGAAACGCGCCGGCGACGACGAGCCCGAGCGCGACGACGACGAGCAGCTTCTTCACGCGGCGACGAGCCCGCTCATGACCGAGGCCACGAACTCGTCGAGCTCCTCGAGCGACCCGGTGTTGACGAACACGTAGTCGGCCCGCTTCCGCTTCTCGGCGTCGGGGATGAACCGCTCCTCCCTGCCGAGCGACCTCCCTTCCGTCCGCATGTCGCGGAGCTTCCGCGGCGCCGTCACGAGCACGACCTTGTCGAACCGGGAATCGGCCCCAGCCTCGTACAGGAGCGGGACCTCGGTCACGCAGACCGGCGGCGCATCCGGCAGAGCCGCGAGCTGGTCACGCCAGCGCAGGTACTCCGCGGAGACGAGCGGGTGCAGGAGCTCCTCGAGCCACTCGAGCGCGTCGCGGTCGTTGAAGACGACGGTGGCGATCGCCTGACGGTCGAGCTTGCCCGTGCCGGGGTCGACGACGCCGCCGCCGAGACGCGAGGCGACGCGGTCGCGGACGTCGTCGCGGACGAGCAGGTGGTGGACGATTTCGTCGCTGGAGACGGTCGCGGCGCCGTGGCGCGCGAACGCGCGCAGCGCCTCGCTCTTCCCTGCTCCGATCCCCCCCGTGATCGCGACGGCGACCGGGCGGGTCACTCCTCGTCGGCGCGAGCCTCTTCGGCGGGGGGCTCGGCAGCCGGGACCGGCGCCGGCTCGGCAGCGGTGTCGTCGCTCTCGGAGGCGGTGCCGGCGCCGGTCGCGTCGGCCTCGCCGCTCACCTCGTCCGAGGTCGGCACCTCGAACGGCGACTCTGCCTCGGCCGAGGGCTCCTCGGCGGGCGGCGGATCCTCGGCGACGGGCACCTCTTCGGCGGCGAGCGCATCCTCGGCGACGGGCGCATCCCCGGCCACGCGCGCGTCCTCGCTGACCGAATCGTCGGCGGGTGAATCGTCGGTGACGGAGTTTTCGGTGACGGAGTCGTCGGTGACGGAGTCGTCGGTGACGGAGTCGTCGGTGACCGGCGCCTCGGCGAACACGTCCTCCGAGAGGTCGAGGTTCGGGCGCGCGTGCATCGACTCGCTGCCGTCGGCGCGCGGCTGGACGGGATCCGTGTCCTCGACGCGCTTGAGCGAGAGCGAGAGGCGGCGCCGGTCGGCGTCGACCTCGATGATCTTGACGTTCACCGGCTGGCCCTGCGTGACGATCTCGCGGGGGTTCTCGACGTGGTGCTGCGCCAGCTCGGAGATGTGGACGAGCCCCTCCACTCCCGGCAGGATCTCGACGAACGCGCCGAAGGTGACGACCTTCGTCACGCGCCCCTCGACGACGTCGCCCTCCTGATAGCTCTCGATCACCTGCTGCCACGGGTCGCTCTGGGTCTGCTTGAGGCCGAGCGAGATCCGCTGGCGGTCGCGGTCGATGTCGAGCACCTTCACGCGCACGTCCTGGCCGATCGTGAGCACCTCGGACGGGTGGTTGACGTGCGACCACGAGAGCTCCGAGATGTGGATCAGGCCGTCCATGCCGTCGAGGTCGACGAACGCGCCGAAGTCGACGATGTTCGAGATCTGGCCCTCGACGACGTCGCCCGGCTGCAGGCGGTCGAGGATCTGCTGGCGCTGCTCCTTGCGCTCCTCCTCGAGCACGGCGCGCCGCGAGAGGACGACGTTGTTGCGCGAGCGGTTCAGCTCGATCACCTTGCAGCGCAGCTCCTGGCCGAGGAACTCGTCGAGGTCCTGGACGCGCCGGATGTCGACGAGCGACGCAGGCAGGAAGCCGCGGACGCCGAGGTCGAGGATCAGGCCGCCCTTGACGACCTCGATCACGCGTCCGTTCACCGGCTCGCCCGACTCGGCGGCGCGCTCGATGTTCTTCCACGCGAGCTCGAAGCGAGCGCGCTTCTTCGACAGGATCAGGCGCCCCTCGGCGTCCTCCTTCGTCAGCACGAGCGCGTCGATCTCGTCGCCGAGGGTGACCTCGTCGAGCGGGTTCACGGAGCGCCGGATCGACAGCTCCGCGACCGGGATCACGCCCTCCGACTTGTAGCCGATGTCGACGAGCACCTCGTCCTTGTCGACCCGAACAACCGTTCCGTGCACGACCTCGCCCTCGTTGATCTCGGGGAAGGTCGACTCGTAGTCCGGGATCAGCTCGCCGTCGGGCCCCTGCACCCAGACGCCGGGCTCCTCCTGTTGCCGGAGATCCTCCTGAATAAGGTCGTTTGTCGCCAAAGCGGCCGGAAGTATAGCCGGGGTCTGCCGAGCGCCCGCCCACGCGCCGCGGCCGGAGCCGCGAGGGCCGGGATCGCTCCCGGCCCTCGCAGGTCGCTCTGTTTGCGGGCGCCGCCTACGGAACGACGGTGCGCGTGATGCGGTTCTGCGGCCCCGGATCGACGGTGCCCTTCATCTCGAAGTAGTTCACGAGCGCGTCGAGGTCGATCATCCCGACGAGCTTCTCCGTGCCGAGCGCGAACGCCGGGAAGTTGTCCTGGCCGTCGGCGAGGAAGCTGTTCATCGTGACCCGATACGTCGCGAGCGTGTTGACCGGCACGCCGCCGATCATGACCGAGCCCGGGACCACGTGCTGGTCGCTGTCGATCGCTCCCACCGCGCCGGTGTTCTTCGCCGTGTACTGGTAGGTGAAGCCGTTCGACACCTGCAGGATCTTGCGGTTCGTACCCGCGTTCGGCCCCGACCACTGCTGCTCGAGCACGTCGTAGATCTGCTGGCCGGTCATCGTCTTCGTCACGACGTAGTTCGTGAACGGCTGGACGTCGAACAGCTCGCCGTAGGTGATCTCTCCGGGAGCCTCGCCTCCCGCGGACGCGCTGTACGTCAGGTCCTTGCGAATCCCGCCCGGGTTCATGAAAGCGACGACAGCGTCGCCGTGGTGGTCCTGCGCCGTAACGAAGAGCTGCGCGTCCGCGATCACGTCGCCGAGCGCCGATTCGCCGGCGGCGTTACCCGCCGTCGTGATGTCGGCGGAGATGCGGCCGACGATCGCGTTCTTCTTGTCGTTCGAGAGGAGGCGGTACTTGTCGAGCAGCTTCGTCTCGTCGGCGTCCTTTGCGACGCCGCGCGTGACGATGCGATTCGTCACCGTCACACCCTTCACATCCTTCGACTGGTGGTCGATGACGAGATCGATGTCGGTGATCAGCCGCCCGAACGAGGCGGCGCTCGTCACCGGGCGGCCGGCGATCTCGCAGTTGTACGCCCGGTGCGTGTGCGCCGACACGATCACGTCGACCTCCGGGGCGAGACCCTTCGCGATGTCGACGATCGGCCCGGTGAAGTTCTCGCAGCCGTTGATGTTCTCGAAGCCGGCCGCGAACGGCGCGTTCTGCTGGCCCCCCTGGTGCACGAGCACGACGAACGAACGGACGCCCTTCTCCTCCCGCAGCTTCGCGACGAGCGCATTCACCGTCTCGACCTCAGGAGCGAAGTAGACGTCCTTGATCCCCTCCTGCGAAACGATTGACGAGGTGCCCTCGAGCGTGAGGCCGATGAACGCGATCTTCGCGTTGTCGATCTTCCGGATCTCGTACGCGGGCAGGATCGTCTCGTTCGTGTTCTTCCAGAAGACGTTTGCGGCGAGGTACTGGAACAGCGCGCCGCCGAACGGGTCGTCGTCCTGACAGCCGTCTTCGGGATGGCAGCCGTCGCCGCCGTTCTGGTTGCCGTACTGCATGCGCAGCAGCTCGTTGACGCCCTCGTCGAACTCGTGGTTGCCGACGCCCTCGATGTCGGTGCCCCACAGGTTCATCGCCTCGATCGTCGGCTCGTCGTGGAAGAGCGCCGAGACGAGCGGGCTCGCGCCGATCGCGTCGCCCGCGGCGACGACGAGCGTGTTCGTGTTCGTCATCCGCAGCTGCTTGATGTGCGTCGCGAAGTATTCGGCGCCGCCCGCGTCGACCGTCTGCCCCGGACCCGTCGCGACGCGGGCGCTGCTGCCG
>Ga0126312_10002116_pt1 | contig 13211 bp, 12 predicted proteins | sample Plot104A_FD_92537 | JGI IMG/M metagenome (GOLD analysis project Ga0126312, IMG submission 92537) | Serpentine soil microbial communities from UC McLaughlin Reserve, CA, USA - Plot104A | ecosystem: Environmental > Terrestrial > Soil > Grasslands | place: USA: UC McLaughlin Reserve, Lake County...
GGCCGCGAGCGGCCACGCCGCCGCGAGCGGCCACGCCGCCGCGAGCGGCCACGCCGCCGCGAGCGGCCACGCCGCCGCGAGCGGCCACGCCGCCGCGAGCGGCCACGCCGCGGCGCGGGGGCCGCGCCGCCGGGAGCGCCCGCGCGGCCGCGAGAAGGCACGCCGCCGCGAGACGCGCGACGCCGCGCGGGGCCGTCGCCGCCCGCCAGCGCCCGCGCCCCCGGGAGCCGCCGCCGTCCGGCCCACCCGCCGTCCCGCCGCGCGGCCGACCCGCGACGGCGGGTCGGCCACCCGCCGTCCCGCGCGCGGCCGGCCCGCGACGCCGCGACCTGCAGCCGCTTGACAACCTCGCCGGCGACCCCCTATCGTCTGGCTGACATCGTTGTCAGATAACGTTGTCAACGCTCGCGGAATGAGGGAAGAGAGAAGGAGGCGTCGCTGCCTGCGACGAGACCAACGATGCGCGACGTTGCCGAGAAGGCGGGGGTTAGCTTGAAAACGGTGTCGCGCGTGATCAACGCCGAGGCCGGCGTGGCGACGGCGACCGCCGAGCGCGTCGGCGCGGCTATCGCCGAGCTCGGGTTCCAGCGCAACGACCTCGCGCGCTCGCTGCGGCACGGGCTGTCCTCCTCCACGCTCGGCCTCGTGATCGAGGACGTCGCAAACCCGTTCTACTCGGCGATCGCGCAGGCGATCGAGACCGCCGCCCGCGAGCGCGGCTTCCTGCTGATCACGGCATCCGCACGCGAGGACGGCAACCGCGAGCGCGAGCTCGTGACCGCCCTGGTGGGCCGTCGCGTCGACGCGCTGCTGATCGTGCCGGCCGGCGAGAATCACGGCTACGTCGACGCGATCCGCGGCCGCACGGCGTTCGTGTACATCGACCGCCCTCCCAACGGCTTCGAGGCCGACACCGTGCTGATCGACGACGCGGGCGGAGCGCGCCGCGCGGTCGAGCACCTGCTCGCCCACGGCCACCGGCGGATCGCATGCGTCGCCGACCCGACCGACGTCTACACCGCGCGCGAGCGCCTCAGCGGCTACCGCGAAGCGCTCGCCGCCGCCGGCGTGACGCCCGACCCGGCGCTGATCCGCACCGGCAGCCGCGACGCCGAGCACGCGCAGCAGATCGTCTCCGCGCTCCTCGACCTGCCGGCCGATCGGCGGCCGACCGCGATCTTCACCGCGAACAACCGCAAGACCATCGGCGCGCTGCACGCGCTCGCCGGCCGCGCGGAGGAGGTCGCGCTGGTCGGCTTCGACGACTTCGAGCTCGCCGACCTGCTCGAGATCAGCGTCGTCCGCGTCGACGCCGCAAGGCTCGGCTCGGAGGCCGCGGCGCTCGCGTTCGCCCGCCTCGACGGCGAGGAGCGCCCGCCGCAGCGCGTGACCGTCCCGACCGAGCTGGTGATGCGGGGCTCCGGGGAGCGGGCCGCGTGACCGCCGCCTCGTCCCCCCTCATACTCCCGCCGAACCAATTCACACGCTTCTACGCAGGCGGCGCGCGGATCGACGCGCTGCGCGGCGAACCCGGCGGAGCCGACAGCCGTCCCGAGGACTGGATCGGCTCGACGACGACCGCGTTCGGCGAGGAGTCGGAGGGCCTCAGCCGCGTCGCCGACGGCAGGCTCGTGCGCGACCTCGTGCAGGCGGACCCGGAGGCGCTGCTGGGCCCCGCCCACACGAGCCGCTTCGGGGCCGACACCGGGCTGCTGGTGAAGCTGCTGGACGCGGGCGAGCGCCTGCCCGTCCACCTGCACCCCGGCCGCGCCTTCGCGCGCGCGCGCCTCAGCTCGCGCTGGGGCAAGACCGAGGCCTGGCTGATACTCGAGGCCGAGCCCGGCGCCACCGTCCACGCCGGGCTGCGCGCGCCCGTGAACACCGCCGCGCTGCGGCGCTGGGTCGAGGAGCAGGACGCCGAGGAGATGCTCGCGGCGCTGCACGAGCTGCCGGTGCGCGCCGGCGACGCGCTGCTGATCCCCGCCGGTACGCTGCACGCGATCGGCGCCGGCATCCTGCTGCTGGAGCTCCAGGAGCCGTCCGACCTCTCGGTGCTGCTCGAGTGGCGCCGCTTCGGCGTCGACTCCGGCGCCGAGCACCTCGATCTCGGCTGGGACGCGGCGCTGGCCGCGGTCGACACCGCCGCCGCGGATCCGGCGACGTTCGTCACGCGGCAGCCCGGCGCGCTGCTGCCCGAGGCCGCCGACGCCTACTTCCGCGCCGAGCGCGTCCAGGGCGGCAGCGAATGCCAGCCGTCGTTCGCGGTGCTCGTGGTCCTGCACGGCGACGGAGCGCTGCGCACCGAGCGCGGCGAGGAGCTGGAGCTGCGCGCAGGCATGACCGCGCTCGTCCCGTTCGCAGCGGGCGTCACGACGCTCACCGGCGGGCTCGAAGCGATCCGCTGCCTGCCGCCGGATCCCGGCGCCGGGGAGGGAGACTGGTGAGCGAGCCGAACGGGACTCCCGTGCTGGAGGCGCGCGGCATCGTCAAGAGCTTCGGCAAGGTGCAGGCGCTGCGGGGCGCGAACTTCGAGGTGCACCGGCAGGAGGTCGTCGCGCTCGTGGGCGACAACGGCGCCGGCAAGAGCACCCTCGTCAAGACGCTCGCCGGCGTCCACCAGGCCGACGCCGGCGAGATCGTCTTCGAGGGCCACCCCGTGGAGATCCACTCCCCGCTCGACGCCAGGGCGCTCGGCATCGAGACCGTCTACCAGGACCTCGCGCTCGCCGCCGAGCTCGACCCCGCGTCGAACCTGTTCCTCGGCCGCGAGGTGATGCGCCCCGGCGTGCTCGGCAAGCTGGGCTTCCTCGACAAGCGCGCGATGCGGCGCCAGAGCGACGAGGCGTTCGAGCGCCTGAGCGTCGCGATCCAGGACGTCGACGCCCCGGTCGCCACGATGTCGGGCGGCCAGCGCCAGGGCATCGCCGTCAGCCGCGCCGTGATGTGGGCGAGCAAGGTTGTCTTCATGGACGAGCCGACGGCGGCGCTCGGCGTCGTGCAGACGCGCAACGTGCTCGACCTGATCGGCCGCGTCAAGGACCACGGGCTCTCGGTCGTGCTGATCAGCCACAACATGCCCGAGGTGCTCGAGGTCGCCGACCGTATCGAGGTGCTGCGGCTCGGCGAGCGCGTCGCCCGTTTCCGGCGCGGCGACGTGACGATGGAGGAGATCGTCGGCGCGATGACCGGCGCGCTCCAGCACAGGGAGAACGGCGCATGAGCACGGAGACGACGCAGCCCGGCGCGCTCGAGCCCGAGCACGAGCCGCCGCCTCCGCGCGCGCCCTGGTGGCAGCGCTTCGTCACCGGCTCGAGCGCACCGATCGGCCTGATCCTGGCCGGCCTGATCGTCGTGTTCTCGCTGCTCGAGTACGAGAACTTCGTCTCGGTCTCGAACGCGCGCAACATCACAACCGACGCCGCGGTGCTGCTCGTGCTGGCGGTCGGCTCCACCTTCGTGATCGTCACCGCCGGGATCGATCTCTCGGTCGGCTCGGTGCTCGTGTTCTCCGGCGTGATGGCGGCCGAGGCGATGGAGTCGGTCGGCGGCGACAACGTCGGCACGATCCTCGCCGGACTCGCCGCGGCGCTGGCGTCCGGATTCGGCTGGGGAGTCGTGAACGGGTTCCTGATCGCGAAGGCGAAGATCCCGCCGCTGATCGTCACGCTCGGCACCCTCGGGATGGCGCTCGGCTTCGCGCTGCTGATCACGGGCGGAGTCGACAAGCGCGACGTGCCGTTCAAGCTCGTCGAGACGGTCGGCTCGGGGCGGCTGTTCGACGAGATCCCGTACCTGGTGCTGATCGCGTTCGGGGTGGCGCTGGTCGGCGGGGTCCTGCTCGCCGCCACCCGCTTCGGCCGCTACACGTACGCGATCGGCTCCAACGAGGAGGGCGCGCGGCGCGCCGGCGTCGCGGTCGACCGCCACCTGATCAAGGTGTATGCGCTGGCCGGAACGCTGTCGGGGCTGGCCGGCTTCCTGTCGCTCGCGCGCTTCGCGACGACGACGATCGGCGGCCACTCGACCGACAACCTCCAGGCGATAGCGGCGATCGTGATCGGCGGGACGAGCCTGTTCGGCGGTATCGGGACGATGCTCGGGACCGTCTTCGGCGTGTTCATCCCGGCCGTGCTCCAGAACGGCTTCGTGATCGTGGGCCTGCAGCCGTTCTGGCAGCAGGTGGCGGTCGGCGCCGTGCTGATCGTGGCCGTCTACCTGGACCAGCTGCGGCGCCGGTCGCGCTACCAGGGATGAGTTCCAAACGAGGAGGAGGTACGCACATGCAGCACCACAGATGGAAGGCGGCGCTCGTGGCGCTCGTCCTGGGCGTCTCCGGCGTCGTGGCCGCCTGCGGCGACGACGAGGAGTCCTCGGGCGGCGGCACGGCCTCCGGCGGCTCGGACAAGAAGAGCTACGACATGACGCTGATCGCGGGCGTCAAGGGCGACGAGTTCTACATCACCATGAACTGCGGGGCCCAGGAGAAGGCCAAGGAGCTCGGCGTCAACCTCGAGTTCCAGGGCCCCGACAAGTTCGACGCCTCGCTCCAGACGCCGATCGTCAACGCGGTCGCGGCCAAGAAGCCCGACGCCGTGCTGATCGCGCCGACCGACACGAAGGCGATGTTCGCGCCGATCAAGCAGCTCTCCGACGCGGGGTCGAAGGTCGTGTTCGTCGACACGACGCTCGAGCAGCCCGACATGGCGGAGTCGCAGATCGCCTCCGACAACGAGGCCGGCGGTCGCGAGGCCGCGAAGGCGCTGGCCGACCTGATCGGCGGCTCCGGCAAGGTCTTCGTCGTCAACGTCAAGCCGGGCATCTCGACCACCGACGCGCGCGCGAAGGGCTTCGAGGAGGGCGCCAAGGAGCTCGGGCTCGAGTACCTCGGGCAGGACTACTCGCAGGACGAGCCGCAGCGGGCGGCCTCGATCATCAAGGCCCAGCTCGCCAAGAACCCGGACATCAAGGGCGTCTTCGCGACGAACCTGTTCTCCGCCGAGGGCACGGCGAACGGCGTGCGCGAGGCCGGCAAGGCGGGCGACGTGAAGATCGTCGGGTTCGACGCCGGGCCGGCGCAGGTCGAGCAGCTCGAGAAGGGCGACGTGCAGGCGCTGATCGCGCAGAAGCCGGCCGACATCGGCGCCCAGGGCGTCGAGCAGGCCGTCAAGGCGCTCAACGGCGAGGAGACGACGCCCCAGATCGGCACCGACTCGGTGACGATCACCAAGGACAACCTCAAGGAGAGCCAGGACTCGCTCTACAAGTCCAGCTGCTAGACAAGCCGGGGTGGAGCCGCTCCTGCTCGGCCTCGACCTCGGAACCACCTCCTGCAAGGCCGCCGTCGTCGACCACGGCGGCCGCGAGGTGGCCCACGGCCGCGCGCGCGTCCCGTGGGAGCGGGTCGCAACGGGGGCCGAGATCGACCCGGAGCGGCTCGTCGAGGCCGCGCTCGCGGCGGCGTCCGAGGCGCTCGACGCGGCGCCCGGCGGGCGCGTCGGCGCTCTCGGCGTCGCGAGCTTCGCCGAGACCGGCGTGCTCCTCGACGCCGGCGGCGAGCCGGTCGCGCCCGCGATCGCCTGGTACGACTCGCGCGGCGCCGAGCAGGCGGAGCGGCTCGCCGCCGAGCTCGGGCGCGAGCGCTTCTCGGAGCGCACCGGCCTCGCGCCGCGGCCGCTCTGCTCGCTCGCGAAGTACCGCTGGCTGCGCGACGAGCACGCTGACGCGGAGCGCGGCGTGCGCTGGCTCAACGGCGCCGAGTGGATCGTGCACCGGCTCGGTGGCGAGCAGGTCAGCGAGCTCTCGCTGTCTTCGCGAACCGGCTGGCTCGACGTGCACGCGCGCCGCTGGTGGGACGAGGCGCTGGAGTGGGCGGCAGCGCCGCCGGGGCTGCTGTCCGATCCCGCGCCCGCCGGCACCGCCGCGGGCTCTGCCGGCGACCTGCTCCCGCGGGCGCGCGACGCCGTGCTCGCGGTCGGCGGCCACGACCACCTGAGCGCCGCGGTCGGCGCCGGCGCGACCGGCGAGGGCGACGTGCTCGTCAGCTGGGGCACCGCGCAGGCGTTCATCCGCCCGGTCGCGCCGCTCGCTCCCGGGCGCGTGGCGGCTGCGGTCGCCGACGGCATCAACGTCGGCTGGCACGCGGTCGAGGGCCGCCAGTGCCTGCTGGGAGCGATGCGCTCCGGCGGTGCGCTGCAGCGCGTGCTCGACATGCTCGGCGCCGGGGCGGAGGCACGCGCGCAGCTCGAGCGCGCCGCGCTCGAGCAGCCCGCCGACGCGGGCGGCATCGAGCTCGAGGGACTCAACGAGAACCGCGTCTCGCTGCGCGGGATCGGCGACGGCGTCTCCCCCGCCCTCGTCTGGCGCGCGGCGCTCGAGTCCACCGGCCGCGGCTCGCGCGAGATCCTCGACCGCATGGCGCGCGTGGCGGGCCCACACCGACGCATCGTGCTGGCCGGCGGCTGGGCCGACGGGCCGGCGGCGCAGGCCGTCATGCAGTCGCACGTCGGTCCGTTCGAGCTCTCCGGCGCGGTCTACGTGGGCGCCCGCGGCGCGGCGCTCACGGCCGGCCGCGCCGCGGGCCTGGTCGCCTGAGACGGTCCCAACCCGGATCCGGGCTCAGTCGCCCTCGAGGCTCATCCGCGGGTCGGGGAGGCCCGGGGCGAGGATCCACAGCAGGCGCGCACCGCGGTCGCGCGCCGCGTTGCGCCAGGTGTGCGGCACGCCGGCCCCGAAGGTGAGGGCGTCGCCGGTCTCGAGCTCGAAGACGTCGCCCTCGACGTCGATCTCCACGCGGCCCTCCAGCACGAAGCAGACCTCGCACTCGCTCGGGAGCGTGTAGAGCTGCTCGCCGCCCGAGCCGCCGGGGGCGACCGCCGTCTCTAGCACCGTGACGTGGCGCTCCTGCTCGGGCGTGATCAGGGTGTCGATCACGTCGGCCGCCTTCGGCAGGCCCGCCAGCGAGGGCCGCGCCGACCTCCGCACCAGCGTGGTCTGCGGCATCGCGAACAGGTCCGCCATAGAAAGGCCGACCGCGTCGCAGATGGCGACGAGGCTGGCCACCGACGGGCTCGCCTCGTCGCGCTCGACGCGCGACAGGAAGCTCTTGGTGACGCCGCTGCGCGTCGCGACGTCGGCCAGCGAGAGCCGGCCGCTCTCGCGCGCGTGGCGCAGGCGAGCGCCAATGCGGACGCGGCCGTTGCCGCTCATGCCGCTCCCGGCTCGAGCACGGCGCGCAGCCCGACGGCGTCGCGCAGGTCGGCGAGCGCGCGATCGGCGTCGCCGAGGCCGCCGCGAAAGCCGACGAGGCGGTCGAGCGGCAGCCGGCCGCGCGCGTAGAGGCGGGCGAGGCGCGGGAAGTCGACGGCGGGCACGCTCGAACCGTAGTTGCAGCCGAGGATGCGCTTGCCCTGGTCGGCGAGGTCGAGCGGGTCGATGCTCGCGCGTACGCCCGCGGCCGGCATGCCGACGAGCACGGCCTGTCCACCACGACCGACCAGCGCCGGCAGCAGCTCGATCGTCTGCGCGCGGCCGATCGCCTCGAACGCGTGGTCGGCGCCGCCGCCCGTCAGGCGCACGACGTGCTCGGCGAGCTCGGGGTCGTCGCCGCGCAGCGCGTCGGTGGCGCCCAGCGTGCGCGCGTGCGCCAGCCGCTCCTCGCTGAGGTCGACGGCCACGATCGGGTCGGCGCCGGCGAGGACGAGCCCGATGACGATCGCCTGCCCCACGCCGCCGCAGCCGACGACGACCGCGCTGTCGCCGGCGCGCACGGCGGCGGTGTTGAGCACCGCGCCGACGCCCGTCGTCACCGCGCAGCCGATCAGCGCCGCGACGGCCGCGGGCACGCTCGGATCGATCGGGATCGCCGCCGACTCGGGCACCAGCGTCGCCTCGGCGAACGTGCCGAGCCCGAGGTACGCGTGGACGGCCGCGCCGGCGGCATCGGCGAACGTGGCGCGGCCGTCGGGCAGGACGTTCTCGAGCGCGCGCGTCCCGGTGCACAGCCAGGCGCGGCCGGCGGCGCACTGCCGGCAGCGCCGGCACGGCGCGTACCAGGCGAGCACCACGCGGTCGCCGGGCCGCACGTCGCGCACCGCCGGTCCGACCGCCTCGACCACGCCGGCGCCCTCGTGACCGAGCACGAGCGGCAGCGGCGCCGGCCACTCGCCCTCGAGCACGTGCAGGTCGGAGTGGCAGACGCCGCTGGCGAGCACCCGCACGCGCACGAGATCGCCCTCCGGTGCCGGCAGCGTGAGAGCGGCGGCCGCGAGCGGCGCCCGCGGCCGCTCGAGCACCTGGGCCCGCACCGTCGAGGCGACGGAGCTCACGCCGGCACGGCCATCCCGCGCTCGTCGGCGGCTTCCGCGATCGCGGGCTCGTCCTCGTGCTCGATGACGCGCTCCTCGGCGCGCACGTCGAGCGACCGGCTCAGCGCGAGGTACACGGTGGCCGACACCGACAGGCCGACGATCCACGCGACGTCGACGCCGGAGATCTGCTCGGCGAGCGGGCCCGTGTAGCTCCAGCCGCCGAGATCGGGCAGGACCATGAACGGGACCTGCGCCGCGAAGCCGGCGCCGTAGGCGGCGAGTCCGCGCCAGGCCCACGCGCCGTAGATCCCGCGCGGCTTGAACAGGTCGGGGATCGAGTAGTGCCCGCGCCGCACGAAGAAGAAGTCGACCAGGTTCGTCGCGGTCCACGGCACGAGCAGGTAGAGCATCAGCGTCAGCGACGCGAAGACGGTGCTGACCGCGTCGGACGCGATGCTCCTCGCAATCACGTACCAGCCGACGGTGAGGACGATCACGGTGATCACGCGCGCCCGCCGCGTCGGGCGGATGCCGCGCACGGAGTCGACGCCGGTCAGCACGCTCAGCGTCCCGCCGTACGCGTTCATCCCCATCGTCGCGGCGAGCGCGGCCGCGGAGAAGAACGCGGCCAGGTCGCCGAGGCCGTCGATCGTCTCGTTGCCGGCGGTCTGGAGCCCGACGAGCCCGTCGGCGGCGCCGAGCTCGACCGCCAGCCAGGAGCCGAGCGCGATCAGCCAGATCGCCGATCCGGCCGCGCCGAAGAAGACGGACGCGATGATCTTGCGCGCCGGCGTGCCCTTCGGCAGGTAGCGCGAGTAGTCCGAGACGTACGGCGCGTAGGTGATGTTGTAGGCGGCCGCGGCGGAGAACTGGGCGAAGAAGGCCGCCCACGCGAACCCGAGATCCTGGGCGGGCGCCTGGCCGCCGGCCTCGCCGAGCAGCACGCCGAGCGTGACGAGCGTCATCAGCGGCAGCGAGATCAGCAGCAGCAGGCGGAAGATGCGGTGCACCCAGTCGTGCCCGTAGATCGCGAGCAGGCCTGCGCCGCCGGAGCAGACGACGGCGACGACTTCGGCGCTCCAGCCGAACGTCCCCTCCAGGCCCTGCGAGAGCAGCACCTGGTCGGCGACGTTGAACGCCATGTACGTGAACAGCGTCGCGGCCAGCGGGACGACGACGCCGCGGTAGCCGAACTGGGCGCGCGACTGGATCATCTGCGGCAGGCCGAGCGTCGGCCCCTGCGCGGCATGGAACGCCATGAAGACCGTTCCGGCGAGGATGCCGAGCGTGCCGGCCAGGATCGACCACCCGAGCGCGAGCCCGAGCGACGGGCCGATGAAGCCGAGCGCGATCGTGAAGTACTGGAAGTTCCCGAGGAACCAGAGCGGGGACTGGTGCCATACGCGGCCGTGGCGCTCGGTCTCGGGGACCCACTCGATGGAGCGCGTCTCGATCGTCCGCAGCGCTGCGGGCTCGGGGGGAGCTGTGGCCATCTCGATTCTCCTTGTGCGAATCGGGGCGAGGTGGGGAGGTGCGTATTAGTACACGCTCGTTGCGCCATAGTCAAATAACTCTCGCACATACCCCGCGGCGCGGTTCCCGCCGTACCCTCGTCCGCGATCACCCGCCGCGCGCGGCGCGCCCTACTCGTCGGGCTTCCACCCGCGGTTTCGCTTGATCTCGCCGCGGCGCCGCTTCTCCTCCAGCCGCCGGCGCCGGCTCGTCTTCGTCGGCCGCGTCGCCGTCCGCGGGCGGCGGACCTCGAGCGCGTGGGCCAGCCGAGCGGCCAGGCGCTCGAGCGCGAGCTCGCGGTTGCGCGACTGCGAGCGCGTGTCCTGCGCCGAGGCCGTCACGCGCGGCCCGAGCCGTGCGGTGATGCGCGCCTTCTGGGCGTCGCTGAGCGTGCTCGCGGACGCCACGTCGAGCGCCGCGACCACCCGCGAGGCCGTGACGTTGGCGTGCTGACCGCCGGGGCCGGATGAGCGGCTCGTGCGCAGCTCGATCTCGGTCAGCGGGATCTCCACGCCGGGCCGCACGGGCAACGCTTCGGACATGAGGCGAACGAGATCACATCCAGGCTCTTGGCAAACACGAGACTTCCGGCGGCGATCCGGGTTAGGGTGCACGAGACAGGCATCGCCCGCGAGAGGAAGCCGTAGCAAGTGGAAGCGTCTGCGCTGCACGCACCGGCCGGATTGAGGCGGCTCCCGCTTGCTCCGCCGCTGCTGCGCCTACGGTCCGACGAGCAGCTCGTAGCGCTGTTTCGCGCCGGGTCCGACGAGGCGTTCGGCGTGCTCCACGACCGCTACCGGCAGCGGCTGTTCGCCTACGTGCGGCAGATGCTCGCGAGCCACTCGCGCCAGGACGCCGAGGACGTGCTCCAGGACGTCTTCGTGCGCGCGTTCGGCGCCCTGCGCGGCGACAGCCGTGCCGTCAACGTGCGGGCGTGGCTTTACCGGGTTGCGCACAACCGCTGCATCGACCACCTGCGGCGGCCGGTCCCGCCGGCGGCTGAGATCTTCGAGACGTCGCGCAAGCCGCTCCTGGATCCGGTCGCCGAGGCCCAGCGGCGCGAGGACCTCAGGCGGCTCGTCGGCGACGTCGGGCGGCTGCCGGCGCAGCAGCGGTCGGCGCTGCTGATGCGCGAGATGGACGGGCTGAGCTATGAGGAGCTCGCCGGGGCGCTCGACGTCACGGTGCCCGCCGTGAAGTCGCTGCTCGTGCGCGCGCGCATCGGCCTCGTGGAGGCGCAGGAGTCGCGCGACGCCGACTGCGGCGAGATCCGGCGCGATCTGCTCGGCTCGTACGACCGCGGCGTCAAGGCCTCCGGGCGGGCGCGCCGGCACATGCGCGAGTGCACCGCATGCCGCGATTACCGCAACGCCCTGCGCGGCGTCCGCCGGTCGTTCGCGGCGCTCACGCCCGCGGGCGCCGGGCCGGCGGCGCTGGTCGCGCAGCTCCTCGGGGTCGGCGGCGCCGGCGGCGGAGCCGCCGCGGCCGGCGGCGGAGGCGGCGCCGTGATCGCCGGCGGCGCGGCGACCGTGACGGCCTGCAAGGTGGCCGCCGTGGTCTGCGCGACGGCGATCACGGCCGGAGGCGCGGTCGAGATGCGCAAGCTCACGCACGAGCCGGCGCCCGAGCGCGAGCAGGCCGCCGCGCCGCGGGCGCCCGCGCCGGAGCGTGCCCCGGCTCCGGCGGCGCTTTCGTCGGCCCGGCCGCGTAGCGCGCCCGCTCCCGTCTTCCGCGCGCCCGCCGCTGCCCCGGCGGCCCCGCGCCGCGAGCCCGCCGTGGCCGGTCCCGAGCCCGACTTTGGCGCGATCACTGCGCCGGAGCCGGCGCGCGAGCCGGTGACGGGGCAGGACGAGGCACCCGTCCTCGTCGGCAGCAAGCCGCAGGTTTCCTCCGGCGGCACCGCCGCGCCGGACGAGGAGGCCGACGAGTCCGCCGCCGCGGTCGCGCCGGCGACGGGCACCGCGCCGGTGGAGGGCGAAGAGGCGGCGACCGACGCGCAGCTCCCAGCGTCGGAACCCCCGACCACCGAGCCGTCCCCGGCCCCGGCCGACCCGCTCCAGGCCGGCGGCACGGCGACGCCGCCGCCGGAGCACTGAGAGAGCCGGCGCCGCGGCGCCCGACGACTCGTCCCGCCGCGGCAACCGACGACTCGTCCGGCCCCGGCGCCCGACGACGCGTCCCGCCGCGCCGACCGACGACCTCGCTGGCCGCGACCTGCGACGGGCGCGCGGCGCGCCGCAGTAGTCTCGCGGCCATCGACCCGTACCCCGAGCCGCTCGACCACGAGGAGCTCCTCGTCCGCCGGGGCTTGCGCTCCGGGCTCTACACGATCGTCGCCGTGCACTCCACGACGCGCGGGCCGTCGCTCGGCGGCTGCCGGATGTGGGGCTACGAGGATGCGCGCGCCGGCGTTCTCGACGCGCTGCGCCTCTCGCGCGCGATGACCGCGAAGTCGGCCGTCGCGGGCCTCCCGCTCGGCGGCGGCAAGGGCGTGATCATGCTCCCCGCGGGAACGCGCGCTCTCGACCCCTCCCGCCGCCGGGAGGCGCTGCTCGACTTCGGCGACACCGTCGCGCAGCTCGACGGCCGCTACGTGACGGCCGAGGACATGGGAACGTCCGACGCCGACATGACCGTGATCGCGGAGCGGACCGAGCACGTCGCCGGTCTCGCGCTCGAGCGCGGCGGGTCCGGCGATCCGAGCCCGTGGACCGCGCTCGGCGTCGAGACCGCGATCCGCGTGACGTGCGAGCGCGTGTGGGGAACCGGCGACCTCGCCGATCGCACGATCGCGGTGATCGGGCTGGGCAGCGTCGGCGGGAGGCTGGCCCGGGCGCTGACGGCGGACGGCGCGTCGCTCGTCGTCGCCGACGTCGCGCCCGCGAAGCGCGCGCTGGCCGAGGAGCTCGCCGCGACCTGGGCCGCACCCGAGGAGGCGCTGCTCGCCGACGTCGACCTCGTCGCACCGTGCGCTCTCGGCGGAGTCCTCGACGACGAGAGCGTCCCGCGGCTCCGCTGCCGGGCGATCGCCGGTGCCGCGAACAACCAGCTCGCCTGGGACGCGATCGCGGACCGCCTGCATGCGCGCGCCATCCTCTGGACCCCCGACTTCGTCGCCAACGCGGGCGGCATCATCAACATCTCCGTCGAGCTCGAGCCGGAGGGCTACTCGGCCGAGCGGGCGCGCAGCCGCGTGCTCGCGATCGGCGACACGGTGCGGACCGTGCTCGACATGGCCGAGTCGGCCGGCACCTCGCCGCTGGCAGCCGCGCAGGATCTCGCCCGGCAGCGGCTTGCCGAGGTCGCCGCGCCGCAGGCTTAGCGCGCGTGCCTCGGCGCGGCGTCGAACCGCGCGGCGAACGGGGCCTGGACCGCCGGTCAACGCTGCACGCC
>Ga0126312_10002117_pt1 | contig 13210 bp, 13 predicted proteins | sample Plot104A_FD_92537 | JGI IMG/M metagenome (GOLD analysis project Ga0126312, IMG submission 92537) | Serpentine soil microbial communities from UC McLaughlin Reserve, CA, USA - Plot104A | ecosystem: Environmental > Terrestrial > Soil > Grasslands | place: USA: UC McLaughlin Reserve, Lake County...
GAACTCTGCGATCCGGCGGCCGAACTGGACCCGTTCCCGGGCCCACGAGACCGCGCAGTCCAAGGCGGCCTGGGCGAGCCCGGTGGCACACGCCGCAATGCCGAGCCGACCGGAATCCAGCGCGGCCAGCGCAATCTTCATCCCTTCGCCCTCTTCCCCAATCCGGCGGAACTCGGAGACCGGAACCTGATCGAAGTACAAGGCGGCCGTTGTTGACGCGGTCAGGCCCATCTTCCGCTCGGCGGCGCCGAAGCTGAGTCCGGGTGCGTCACCCGCCACGAGGAAGCAACTGATGCCACCACGTCGATCGTCTCCCGTCCGGGCGAACGTGGTATAGAAATCGGCGACGGAACTGTGGGTGATCCACGCCTTCGACCCCACCAGCGCGTAGCCGTCGTCACTGATCTTGGCGCGTGCGGTCATCGCCGCGATGTCGGAACCGGCCTGTGCCTCGGAGAGGGCGTACGCACCGAGCTGGTCTCCGGCGATCAGTTGAGGAAGCAAGGCCTCCTGCTGCTCCCGCGTTCCGAATTTCTCGAGCGGAACCAGCGACATCACATGGACCGAGATGCCGATACCGACGCTCATCCACGCGGCGGCGATCTCCTCCAGCGCCTGCAGGTACACCTCGTACGGCTGCCCGGATCCGCCAAGTCGATCAGGGAAGGGAAGGCCGAGAACTCCCGCGTCACCTAGGGTACGAAAGACGTCCCGAGGAAATCGCCCAGCCGTCTCGTCGGTGGCGGCCCGGGGAGCCAGTTCGGCCGCGGCAATCTCGCGAACCAATGCCACGAGCTCGGCACCCTCAACGGTTGGCAGTAGGCGATCGACCGGCATCGACGCTCCTCAACTTGCCACTCGGTTGCGCAACGGCGCTTCATTGTGCGTGCAATCCATGCTGCCACCCGACAGCGCCGCGCACCGAGGTCGGAAGTGATCAGCTCGCCGCAATACGCTGTGCCGCATGGGCGAGGACTTGCATCAGCTCGGTAAGGACCTGATCACCACGGCAGCCCGCGTCGTGCGTTGGGCGCCAAGGCCCCGCCGCATCCGGCTGTCCTTCGCCGCCGCCCGGATCCTCGCCCGCATCAATGACAGCGGTCCGAGCCGGATCAGTGACCTGGCCGAGCAAGAACGGTCCTCCCAACCGACGATTACCAACCACATCAAACGCCTGGAGCTCGCCGGCCTGGTGGAACGGTCGCCGGACGCGCGCGACGCTCGGGCCTGGCGTATCCGAGTCACCGACGACGGCCGTCAGGAGCTGGCCGAGATGCAGGATGCGTTCGGCACCAGCCTCGAGCCCTACCTGGCACGACTGTCGCGGCGTGATCGGAAGGCTCTGTACGACGGCATCGAGGCGCTACGACGGTTGATCGCCATGGATAGGCTGCCTGAGTGAGAGCCGAGGGGGGCCCGTTCCGGCTGTACGACACGGCTACGCGTTCTGTCCGCGACTTCAATCCGCTGGTTCCTGGCCAGGTGTCGATCTACCACTGTGGCCTCACCGTCCAATCGGCGCCCCACCTTGGCCACATTCGCAAGGAAGTCGTCTTTGACGTGCTGCGTCGCTGGCTTACCTGGTGCGGCTACGAGGTCACCGTCATCGCCAACGTCACCGACATCGACGACAAGATCTTGATCAAGTCTGATGAGGCGGGCATTCCCTGGTTCGCGCTCGCCTACCGCTTCGAGCTCGAGCTGCACAACGCGTACGCGGGGCTCGGCTGCCTGCCTCCCACCTACGAGCCTCGGGCCACCGGGCATGTGCCCGAGATGATCGAGATGATCACGGAATTGATCAAGCGCGGTCACGCGTACCCTGCCGACGACGGCTCGGGGGACGTCTATTTCGATGTGAAGTCCTGGCCTTCGTACGGTTCGTTGTCCCGGCAGAAGATCGAGGACATGGAGCCTGCCGGGGACTCCGATCCGCGCGGCAAGCATGACCCCCGTGACTTCGCCTTGTGGAAGGGCCATAAGGAATCCGAGCCGGAGACGGCGAGCTGGGACACGCCGTGGGGACGCGGCCGGCCCGGCTGGCATCTGGAGTGCTCGGCCATGGCCGGCAAGTATCTCGGTGATGAGTTCGACATCCACGGCGGCGGACTTGATCTTCGCTTCCCCCATCACGAAAACGAGCTGGCCCAGTCGACCGCCGCCGGTCGCGCCTTTGCCCGTTACTGGATGCATAACGCGTTGTTGACCGCCGCCGGCGAGAAGATGAGCAAGTCGCTCGGCAACGGCGCCCTGGTCTCCGAGGTGATCAAGCGCTTCCCGGCCCGCGCCGTACGGCTCTACCTGCTCCAGCCGCACTACCGTTCCACGATCGAATACTCCGACGGTGCGGTGGCCGAATCCGTCGCAGCCCTGGAGCGCATCGACAACTTCGTTCGCCGCGCGTCCGACCTGGTCGGTACGGTATCGAGTCGAGTTCCGCCGGACTTCGTCGCCGCCATGAACGATGATCTTGGTACGCCCGCCGGAGTGGCTGTGCTGCACTCGGTGGTCCGGAATGGCAACCTCGCTCTCGATGCCGGTGACCAAGATCAGGTTGCCGCTCGTCTGGGCGAGGTGAACACCATGCTGTCGATCTTGGGCCTGGACGCAGCCAGCGAAGCTTGGCAGCACGTGGACGACCAACGACGTCTCGCTGCTGTTGTGGACGGCTTGATCACCGAGCTGCTCAAGCAGCGCGCTGCCGCCCGGGAACGGAAGGATTTCGCCAGCGCCGACGCCATCCGGGATTCACTTGCTCAACTCGGCGTCGAGGTGTCGGACACGCCGCAAGGCCCCCGCTGGAAGGTCGCCTGATGCCGGGCAACAGCCAGCGCAAGGGTGCGGTCCGCCGCAAGGGCAAATCCAACAGCGCGGGATCGGGGGGCCGGGTGCGTCGCGGCCTGGAGGGCAAGGGTCCGACGCCCAAGGCCGAGGACCGGCCGTACCATCCAGCGCACCGCGCTAAGAAGGCGACGAGCCAAGTCGCCCCGACGCCGGGCTCTTCGCTGAGTTCGGGGCGCGGTTCACGGAGTGCAGGGCCCGGCCGCCGGTTCCGCCCGTCGCAGACAGGACGACCCGGTTCAGGGGCTGAATGGGTTGTGGGCCGCAACCCGGTGCTGGAGGCGATGGAGGCCGACATTCCGATCAAGGCCGGCTACGTGGCCGAAGGAGCCGAACGCGACGATCGGCTTCGCGACATTCTGAAGCTGGCGGCCGATCGCGGCACGGCCCTGCTCCAGGTGACCCGGGCCGAGTTGGACCGGCTGACCGGCGGAGCGATGCATCAAGGCGTGGCCCTGCACTTGCGAGCCTTCGACTATCTGCATCCCGACGATCTGATGGCTGCCGCGTTGGACGTCAGCGAGCCGCTCATCGTCGCGCTCGACTCGATCACCGATCCGCGCAACCTTGGTGCTGTCGTACGCTCCGCGGCCGCATTCGGTGCCCAAGGCGTCCTGATCCCCGAACGACGCTCCGCTGGGATGACGGCAGCTGCCTGGAAGACCTCAGCAGGTGCGGCGGCTCGGGTTCCGATTGCCCGAGCAACCAACCTCAATCGCACGCTGCGGTCCTACAAGGATGGCGGCTTCACCCTTGTCGGGCTCGACGCCGAAGGCCAGACCGACATTTCGGCGCTGTCGGAAAGGGACGGCCCTCTCCTTTTGGTGGTGGGCAGTGAGGGCGCCGGATTGTCGCGGCTGGTCCGGGAGAGCTGCGACACACTGGTGTCCATCCCGATCACCGCGGCGGTTGAGTCGTTGAACGCCGGTGTAGCCGCCGGTATTGCGCTGTACGAGATTCGAAAGCGCCGGGCCTAGGAGGCCCCCTGCCTGGCGTTCGAGGCTTCGCCGGCCGGCTCGGCATGCTTGGTGGATCGGTTGCCCAACGGGCCGTGATAACTGGCAAGTTGCTGCACTCGGAGGATGACCAACAGCAAACCGACCAACTCCGCGGCGAGAATCACCGGCGTCTCCGACAGTCGCTCACGAAAGACGATCAAGCCGAAGCCGATGGCCACGATCACCTGGACGACGTTCAGTACGGGAGCCGACAGCATTAAGAAGGGCCGGCACTGAGCACCAGACCGATCAACCACGCTGGCCTGCGCGCCAGCCGGGCCAGCAGTCGAATTCCGGATTCGTCGTCGGCAGCCGCTGCTCCGGCCGCGCGTTGTTGCAGAGCTGAACCGCCCGCGAACAGCGCCGCGGCGGCGAAGGCGGCCGCAACGGCGGGGATCCCCAAATCTTTCCTCTCTGGAGATGGGCGGGCGCCGTAGGACGGTTCGGGTTCGGCCGAACTCGGAGCGGTCGGCGCTCAGACCGCAGAAGTCCAGCCAGCATAGGACCGATTAGCGTTAGATTGTTTTGAGCCGTGCCACTTCAGGAGTATTTGTGACCGACACCCTCACCCCCATCCCCCACGTCGACTACGCCGCGACCGCGTCGGAGGCCTACCGGTCGGCGCTTGCCGTGATCGAGTCGGTCGAGCCACGGATAGCCGATGCGACCCGTGCGGAGCTGGCGGACCAACGCTCATCTCTGAAACTGATTGCGTCGGAGAACTACGCCTCGCCGGCCGTGCTGTTGACCATGGGGAGCTGGCTCTCCGACAAGTACGCCGAGGGGACCGTCGGGCATCGGTTCTACGCCGGTTGCCAGAACATCGACACCGTCGAGTCCCTTGCGGCCGAGCACGCGCGGGAGCTCTTCGGCGCGGAGTACGCCTACGCCCAGCCACATTCCGGTATCGACGCCAACCTGGTGGCATTTTGGGCGATCTTGGCCAACCGGATCGAGCTTCCCGAGCTGGCCGTCCAAGGGGTCAAAGGACTCAACGATCTGACCGAACAGCAGTGGGAGGATCTTCGGCACAAGTTCGGCAACCAGCGAGCGCTGGGCATGTCCCTCGACGCCGGCGGTCACCTCACTCACGGCTTCCGACCGAACATCTCCGGCAAGATGTTTCACCAGCGCTCGTACGGAACCGACCCGGAGACTCAGTTGCTGGATTACGGCGCCGTACGCGCGGCTGCCCGCGAGTTCCGGCCGCTGATTCTGATCGCCGGCTACTCGGCTTATCCCCGACGGATCAACTTCGCCACCATGCGGGAGATCGCGGACGAGGTGGGCGCCACACTCCTGGTGGACATGGCACACTTCGCCGGATTGGTGGCAGGCAAGGTGTTCACCGGTGACGAGGATCCGATGCCCCACGCGCATCTGGTCACGACGACGACGCACAAGTCCTTGCGGGGTCCGCGTGGTGGTCTGGTGCTGGCCACCAAGGAGTTTGCGGACTCGGTCGATCGGGGGTGCCCGATGGTGTTGGGCGGTCCGCTGGGACACGTGATGGCCGCCAAGGCAGTTGCACTCGCCGAGGCGAGGACACCGGCATTCCGGACGTACGCGCAGGCGATCGCCGACAATGCCCATGCGCTGGCCGATGGGCTGCTGCGGCGGGGAGCCCGGCTGGTGACCGGCGGGACGGATAACCACCTGGTGCTCATCGACGTGTCGTCCTTCGGGCTGACCGGCCGCCAGGCCGAGTCGGCTCTCTTGGACGCCGGCATCGTGACCAACCGCAATGCTGTTCCCAGCGACCCCAATGGCGCCTGGTACACCTCGGGCGTACGGATCGGCACTCCCGCGCTGACCACTCGAGGCTTTGGTGCCGACGAGTTCGACCGAGTCGCCGATCTGATCGTGAACGTGTTGAAGAGCACCACGCCGGTGACCGCATCGAGCGGCCAGCCGGGCAAGGCGAAGTACACCCTCGCCGAGGGTGTGGCCGACGCCACCAAGGCAGCGTCTGCCGAGCTGCTGAACGCCTACCCGCTCTATCCCGGCCTGCACCTGTAGCGGCGGGCAGCTCCTGGGGGACACCGGACATGGCCGCGACTACCGTCACGACGATCTTCATGATCCTGTTCGCGCTCGGCGTCACCGCGCTGGCTCTCTACGGCTGGTTCGGCTCGTGGGATGCGGCAGTCCGAACCTTCGCGCCGCAAGATCCGGATGATGCAGAGATAGAGGCAGCCGTGGACGAGCTGCGGCGGGCCATTCGGGACTACGAAAGCGGCACTTGACCACTCGATGCCACCACCATTCCGGCACGCACTGCCCTTCACTGGTGTGAGGAAGGCTGACAAGTAGCGGGTTCAGCCCGCCATCGCAGCAGTTCCCCAGCACTTCACGGAGCCACTGGCGTCCCTTGCCAGAGGACCGCTTCTCAAAGGCTCCGCAAGGTCCATGCGCGTACCCTCGATTCGTGCACCGTCTTGCTGCCGCCGTCGTAGCCGCGTTGCTGCTGGCAGTGGCTGCCTGCGCGCAGGCCGACGTCCAACCTGAGGACGCCTACCGCATTGGGTGCCCAGCTGTAGATGCAGCGGTGGCGAGCGGTTCGGTCGCCAAGAAGGCGACCGTGGCCGGATTGAAGAAGCTGAGCGCTTCCGGCCAACTCGACCCCGAACCGCAGCAGTGGGTCGACGCCACGATCAGCCTGCTGAGTGCGGCCAAGCCGGAAGACACTCCCGCCGACGCTCGAGCGCTGATTGTCGACGGCTGCGCGGAGAACGGCTACCCGCTGCAGAACGTGAAGTAGTTTCCGCAACCTGGCGTTGTTTCGCCGTCCATGAGCGTCGGGTAGCGAGGGCGCGGTCCGGTCTGGACGACGAGTGAGCAGACAACGCCTTTCCGTCTGCGAGCGAGGAGGAAGACCGAACCCTCCACGCCCGAACGGGCGCGAATGGACAGATTCAATATGAGCGTCGGGTAGCGAGGGCGCGGTCCCGTCTGGACGAGTGAGCAGACAACGCCTTTCCGTCTGCGAGCGAGGAGGAAGACCGGACCCCTCACGCCCGAGCGGGCGCGAATGGACAGGCTCAACGGGAGAACAGGCTGCCGGAGAGCGTGGTGACGAAGTTGCGCAAGGAATCGGGAAGATCACGCAGATGCCAGTCCGCTGGGCCGTGATACCAGGGCAGATCCGTTGCGTCAGGCTCCTCGTCAGGATCGCTGGCGATGATGGCATCCAACCAGCGATCGACACCGCCGAGCACGATCGCGTACGGCAGCAGCTCGGAGACTTCCCGGACTTCCGCGCCCTTCGGCAGCTGATTGGTGGGGTGGCTGAGCAGATCTGCTCGCAGAGCGCCCAGCCCCGCCAGCATGGCCGCTCCCTTCGGCGTGCGGGATGGCATCTCTTGGGCGACGAAGACGAGTCCGAGGGCCAGCACGATCAAGGCCAGACCCACCAGCCCGAACGTGGTGAAGGCGGCGAGCACACCTGTGATGGCAACAGCCAGAATAAGGCTGCCGAGCGCGAGCTGGGTCCAACGGTTGCGGGTTGCATCGGGTCGCCGTTCGTACCAGCCGTTGCTGACCATCTCGTCGTATAGCTTGTCCTGCACCGCGCCGATCGATTCCTGCACGCGACTGCCCATCTCCGAAACCCTGACCGTGGTTCCGGCTGGGCCGATGGCGTCGAGCAACTCGATTTCGAAGGGCCGCAAGTCGGTCTCGTCGCCGGTGCGCCTCACTTCCCAGTCCGTCCGCGCGAACTCCGACTCCCGCGGCAGCTCGGTGATGTGCAAATGGCCGCGCACCGCAAGATCGACAACGCTGGCGGTGACGTCTATCGGATCCACGCGTTCGTCCGCGACGGTACCCACGTGACCGGGACGGATGTCCTCGACGACCCGAAACTCCGTCTCACCCGGACCGGTAGCGACGAATTCAGCGGCTCTGCGGACCTCACCGCTCGCGTTCGCGTCGACACCAGCGCGCCGATGCATGAGGTACAGCCCGAGGCCACCCAGCGCCAGCAGTCCAAGGGTGATGCCCAGCTGGAGGCGATCGGCAGAGAACGCGCGACGTAGCGTCCACAGGTCGTCGATCTCCTCATTGGTTGGCATTGCCCCAGGCGGGAACCCGATGTCTGCGGCGACCACCTCACCCTCACCACGCGGACCGTCACCGAAGGTGGGGCTTTGGGCGCCTTCCCGGCCCGCCGCGGCCGACGTGCATGGCACGGTTGAGTTTGGGCTGCCCGCGGTGCACTTGACGTAGCTGAATTGTGTCGGGATCTCCACTCTTGCGTTGAATTGAGCGACCTGAGCGCTGAGCCCCTGGAGGAACCGGTAGCGAAGGGCCGTTCCGGTCTCGGTGTTCACTACCGCGCCAGTCACCGTGTAGGAGATCACGATCTGTTTCGCGCCGTTGGTGGGCACGGTGATGGTGGTAAAGCGATCATCCGACTGGGGGCGGGCATCGACGGCCCCGCCGTCTACGGTGGCTCGAATATCTGACAGCGTCTGGACGTACTGGCGGTCCCCCATCAGATCTTCACGAGTCTCGAACTTTTGCGTCACGATTGATGGTGCCTGCTCGCCGAAGGTGATCGTCTCGGTCACTTTCAGGGCACCATCCAAACCGAGGGCGGCCTCGACGTTGTATGTCGAGGCCGTACCCTCCGCAGCGGCTGGCAACGCGAGTGGACCGGTGAGCAGTCCGACCGTCAGCGCTGCGAAGGCGGACGCCGTGACGAGCCACGGGGTCGACGTTGTGGCGGGGTTCCCAAGCACGAGGTACAGCCTTCCACTAGCCCGCGGGAGCTGTCGGTGTTTGCCGGCAAAGTCGCGAGGTGAACGGAATCGTTAACCGAAGGCAGCCCTGCCCAGCCCTGCCTCACAGTTAAGGTTTCACTGTGGCGCAGCAGCGGCGGGGCGGAGCAGGGCCCTACGGTCAGCCCCCGTACCGCCAGCCAGGCTATGCACCACCGCCGGGCGCACCGCGCTACGGTCAGTCACCTTACGGCTGGGGGGCCTACGGGCAACCCCAGTTCGGTAGGCCATCCTTAGGTGGCCCCCAGCCCGGGGTGCCACAGTACGGACCCACGCCGCGAATGCCCGCGCCGCGCAGGCGGGGCCCTCTTGGGCTCCTGCTGCTGGTGCTGATCGGCCTGGGGCTGCTCGCGCTTGCCGGCGTGACGTTCACGGGTGTGTCATCTGAGCAGTCGAATCTGGCTTACCAGAACGACGACTATCAGGTGCCACCACCAGACCTGACCCCGCCACCGCTGCCGGTGCCCCAGACCTACGACGAGGCGGCCGGCTACATCACGGAGAACCCGTTATACGACCAGACCGCGCCGCTGCCCGTACGATGCGACTCCCGGCCGATCAACGTCGCGACGGCCAGTGACAATCAGCTCGACAAGCACTTCGAGGGTCTGATGGAGTGCCTGGTCCGGTTCTGGCAACCGCCGGTGACCGCGGCAGGTTTCGTCATTGTCCGGCCGACCGTCACGGTCTACGACAGTGAGATCACGACCAAATGCGGCAAGGCTGAGATCAACGCGTTCTACTGCTCAGCAGACCAGCAGATCTACTTCTCGAACAGACTCGCCGAGGGGGTCACCGTCGTGCGGAGGGAGAGGTGGGCTGCCGACGTGGTGATGGCCCACGAGTTCGGGCACGCGCTACAAGCCCGTACCGCCATCCTCATTTCCTCCCACGCGCTGGGTGCCAACTCCAACGACAAATCCACCGAGCTCGAGTTGAGCCGCCGGACCGAGACTCAGGCGGACTGTTTTTCGGGAATGTTCGTTCGCGGTGTGTCCCAGTCGCTGGGGGTTGAACAGTCAGACCTGGAGGGAATTGAGGAAACCTACGTCGCAGTCGGTGACGACGTGCTGACCGGCCGAGCGGAGGTCGTCGGCAACCACGGTCGTGCAAAGAGCAGACGGTATTGGGGCCTGATCGGGCTGGGCACCAGCGATGTCGGTGAGTGCAATACCTTCGTCGCTGAGGAATCACTCGTCCGCTAACCCCGGGACGCCCTGCTCGCGGGGAAGTCGATGCGGCCCGCAGAAACACGCTATGGAGCAAAGATCAGGGCAGTTGCTATGGCCGCCACGCCCTCGCCCCGTCCAGTGAGCCCCAAGCCGTCAGTGGTTGTCGCGGCTATCGAAACGGGAGCCTCGATGGCTTTGCTGAGCAGGGATTGCGCCTCGAGTCGCCGGCTGCCAAGCCGGGGGGTGTTTCCGATGAGCTGGACCGCCACGTTGCTGACGGAGAAGCCGGCCTTGCGTACCAGCTCCGTGGTTGCCCTCAGAAAAGCCACTCCGGATGCGCCAGACCACGCTGGGTCAGCTGTCCCGTAGTTACTGCCAAGATCACCCAGCCCAGCGGCGCTGAGTAGGGCATCGCAGATGGCGTGGCACACCACATCGCCATCGGAATGTCCTTCCGGCCCCTGTCGCTCCTCGGGGAATTCCAGCCCGCCCATGGTCATCGGGCGTCCTGCGACGAGCCGATGCACGTCAACGCCGATGCCGGTACGAATCTGCATCCGGTCTGGCCGACCGGCGGATCAGGAAGCGAGGACCTCGTCGAGCAGCACTTCGGCCTTGTCCTCGGCAACCCGTTCCGCGAGAGCCAGCTCGGACACCAGAATTTGGCGCGCCTTGGCCAGCATCCGCTTCTCTCCGGCGGAGAGTCCACGCTCGCGCTCACGCCGCCAGAGGTCGCGTACGACTTCGGCAACCTTCATCACGTTGCCGGAGTGCAGCTTCTCCAGATTGGCCTTGTAGCGTCGTGACCAGTTGGTCGGCTCCTCCGTGTGCGGAGCCCGAAGCACGCTGAAGACTCGCTCGAGACCGTCGGCATCGACGACGTCGCGGACACCCACGAGGTCGAGGTTGCAGGCGGGTACCCGGACCACGAGGTCGGTCTGACCGACGATCCGTAGCACGAGATACAGCTTGTCTTCACCCTTGATCTGACGGGTTTCGATGTCCTCGATCACAGCGGCCCCATGATTGGGGTAGACCACCGTTTCGCCGACTGTAAAGGTCATATTGTCGTGAACCCCTTTCGCACCAACCAGTTTAGCATGAGGCTGAGACTTCCTCAGACGCGTTTGGGCTAGCCAGAGGCCGGTACCGGTCGCCATCGGCGCTTGACAAAAGGGGTCCGGATGTGCCTGGCCGGAGGGCACCGGGTCTTCTTGAGACACTGCTACCGGGCGCCTCACGAACCCCGGGCTAGGTCGCTAGGCTGCGTAGACAAACGCCCAGACGTAGGAGTCGGATAGTGAGCCCGAACTCGAACCCGGCCTCGCGTGGCTGGTCACCGACCGTACGGGTGGTTGCCGCCCTGCTCATGTTCTTGGCCGCCAGCGTCGCGACGGCGTGCGGTTTCGAACAGCAGACCCTCCGGCCTTACACGGCGGCGGAAGGGGTCAACTTCGATGTCGGCGGTGATCGAGGGGTCAAGGTACGCAATCTGATGATTCTCAGCCGAACCGAGGGCGAGGGCTTCCTATCCGCCACAATGGTGGCGGGTGATCGCAACCAGTTGACCGGGATCAGCGGCAAGGCGATCAAGTCCGACGGCTCCGACGGTGCACCGCTAGCTGCGACGATTCCGTCGCCAATCACCCTGGACAGCGGAGTTCCCGTCATCCTCACCGACGGCCCGCCCATCACGGTGAGGAGCCCTGATCTGCAAGCGGGTCTGCTGGCTGACGTCACACTGCAATTCAGCCCCGCCGGCTCGACGACTGTGCGAATCCCCGTGGTCGACGCGAACGAGGGCCCGTACGCCACCGTCAGTCCTCAGGCCACACCGAGCAGCGTGGAATAGGCTTCAACCGGATCTGGCAACTCGATCCGCATTCGGCGCTCAGCCCTCGAACTTGTAGCCCAGCCCGCGGACGGTGATCAGAAAGCGCGGGTTGGTCGGGTCCGGTTCGATCTTTGTCCGCAGCCGCTTGACGTGAACGTCAAGGGTTTTGGTGTCGCCGACATAGTCGGCGCCCCACACTCGGTCGATCAGCTGGCCGCGGGTCAGTACCCGGCCTGCGTTGCGCAGCAGAAGCTCCAAAAGCTCGAACTCCTTGAGCGCCAGCCGAATCCGCTGGCCGCCCACTGTGACTTCGTGCCGCTCGACGTCCATCCGCACGCCGGCCGCTTCGACGACGTCGGGCAGCAATTCGACGTCCTGTCCGCGGCGAAGCACGGCTCGGATGCGGGCCACGAGCTCACGATGGCTGAATGGTTTGGTGACGTAGTCGTCAGCGCCCAGCTCGAGACCGACAACTTTGTCGACCTCGGACTCGCGGGCAGTGACCATGATCACCGGCACCGGACCGCGGAGGCGGAGCTGCCTGCAGACCTCGGTTCCGGTCAGGCCCGGCATCATGAGGTCGAGCAGGACGAGATCGGCGCCGACTCGGTCGTACTCGGCCAGGCCGTCTGCGCCATCGGCGGCTTCCACGATCTCGAAGCCTTCCTTGCGCAGCATGTAGGTCAGCGCTTCCCGGTAGGACTCCTCATCTTCGATGATCAGTATCCGGGTCATAGCCTGCTCCCCTGATCCTCCGCCCGAGCTGCCGATTCGGCGTCGGCTATTTGCTGCTTGCTCTGCTGTGCGCCCACGTGCTCGGGGATGCGGACCGTGAACGTCGAGCCGTGACCCGGCTGGCTCCAGACGGACACCTCGCCGCCGTGGGTCGCGGCGATGTGTTTGACGATCGCCAGCCCGAGCCCGGTGCCTCCGTTGGCTCGGCTGCGGGCGTAATCCACCCGGTAGAAGCGCTCGAAGATCCGCTCGAGCTCAGCCGCGGGGATACCGATGCCATTGTCCGACACGGTGATCTCAACATAGTCGTCATCACTGCGGGCCTGTCTGTGTGCGGCCACCACGACGCGGGCACCGGGGTCGGAGTAGACCACAGCGTTCTCCACGAGGTTTCCGACGGCGACGCTGAGCTGCCGGGAGCTGCCAAGCACACGGCACCCGGTGCTGCCGGCCACGGTCAGGCTCACCTGACGCTGCTGGGCATCCACCTGGCAGCGGTCGACTGCGTCGGAAAGGATTTGGCCGATGTCGACCTCCTCGGCATTTGCTAGCGGGTCGTCGGCCTGCAGTCGGGAGAGATCGATGATCTGGGAAACCAGGTCGGCTAGCCGCGCCGACTCAACGCTCAACCGGCTGGCGAACTTACGGACCGCCGGTGGATCGTCAGCAGCGTCTTCGGCTGCCTCCGCGAGAAGGGAGATCGCGCCGATCGGCGTCTTCAGCTCGTGGCTGATGTTGACCACGAAGTCACGCCTCGTTTCTTCGATCCGCCGCGCATAGGTCTGGTCGTCCGCCAGGACGACGACCAGGTCATCGGGCAGCGGAGCCACCCGGACCCGCAGATAGCTC
>Ga0126312_10002118_pt1 | contig 13209 bp, 10 predicted proteins | sample Plot104A_FD_92537 | JGI IMG/M metagenome (GOLD analysis project Ga0126312, IMG submission 92537) | Serpentine soil microbial communities from UC McLaughlin Reserve, CA, USA - Plot104A | ecosystem: Environmental > Terrestrial > Soil > Grasslands | place: USA: UC McLaughlin Reserve, Lake County...
CGAGGCCGACGACTTCCAGGGCGCCGTCGACGTGGCCCTGGAGCAGGTGCGCGGCGGCGCCAACCTGCTCGACGTGAACATGGATGCCGACCTGCTCGACTCCGAGCGCGCGATGACGACGTTCCTGAACGTGATCGCGACGGAGCCCGAGGTGGCGCGCCTCCCGATCATGGTCGACAGCTCCCGCTGGTCGGTGCTCGAGGCCGGGCTCAAGTGCCTCCAGGGCAAGGGCGTCGTCAACTCGATCAGCCTGAAGGAGGGCGAGGAGCCGTTCCTCGAGCAGGCCCGCACGGTCCGGCGCTACGGCGCGGGCGTCGTGGTGATGGCTTTCGACCAGCAAGGTCAGGCGGAGACGGTCGAGCGGAAGGTCGCGATCTGCGAGCGTGCCTACCGGCTTCTCACCGAGCAGGCCGGGTTCCGGCCCGAAGAGATCATCTTCGACTCGAACGTCCTCGCCGTCGCGACGGGGATCGAGGAGCACGACGAGTTCGCGAAGAACTTCATCGACGCGCTGCCGCTGATCAAGGAGCGCTGCCCGGGCTCGCTGACGAGCGGCGGGATCTCGAACCTCTCGTTCTCCTTCCGCGGCAACGACGTCGTCCGCGAGGCGATGCACGCCGCGTTCCTCTATCACGCGATCCAGGCGGGCCTCGACCTGGGCATCGTCAACGCCGGCCAGCTTGCCGTGTACCAAGACATTCCGCCGGATCTTCTGGAGCACGTGGAGGACGTGATCTTCAACCGGCGGCCTGACGCGACCGAGCGGCTTGTGACCCTTGCCGACAGCTATCGCGGTGAGGGCACGAAGCGCGAGCTCGACGTCGCCTGGCGTGAGGCTCCGGTCGAGAAGCGAATCGAGCACGCTCTCGTCCACGGGATCGTCGACTACATCGAGGACGACACCGAAGAGGCGCGGCAGGCGGCCGAGCGGCCGCTGGACGTGATCGAGGGGCCGCTGATGCAGGGGATGCAGGTCGTCGGCGACCTCTTCGGGGCCGGGAAGATGTTCCTGCCGCAGGTCGTGAAGAGCGCCCGCGCGATGAAGCGCGCCGTCGCCTACCTCGAGCCGTACATGGAGGAGGATGCCGCCGGCGCGCCCCGCCAGGCGCAGGGCAAGGTCGTGCTGGCGACGGTGAAGGGCGATGTCCACGACATCGGCAAGAACATCGTCGGCGTCGTCCTGGGCTGCAACAACTACGAAGTCCTCGACCTCGGCGTGATGGTCCCCGCCGACAAGATCCTTAACACGGCGGTGGAAGAGGGCTGCAACGTCGTCGGGCTCTCCGGCTTGATCACGCCCTCGCTCGACGAGATGGTCAACGTCGCGAAGGAGATGGAGCGCCGCGGGCTCGAGTTGCCACTCCTGATCGGCGGCGCGACGACGTCGAAGCAGCACACGGCCGTGCGTATCGCGCCCGCGTACACCCAGCCGACGGTGCACGTGCTCGATGCGTCACGGGTCGTCGGCGTCGTCTCGGACCTGCTCGACCCCGGGCGCCGCACCGTCCTCGAGCAGGAGAACGCCGAGCTCCAGGACCGGCTCCGGGACCAGCACGCCGAGCGCGACCGCAAACCACTCCTCCCGCTCGAGGAGGCGCGCGCGAATCGCGAGCGCGTCGAGTTCGGCGAGGTGCCGGCGCCGGAGTTCACCGGAACCCGCGTCGTAGAGCCTGGGCTCGACGAGCTCGTCACCTACATCGACTGGCAGTTCCTCTTTCACGCGTGGGAACTGAAGGGACGGTTCCCCGCGATCCTCGAGCAGCCCGCCGCGCGCGAGCTCTATGACGACGCACGCACGCTGCTCGACGAGATCACGCGCGAGCGGTTGTTCCAGGCGCGCGGCGTCTACGGGTTCTGGCCCGCGAGTGCGGACGGGGACGACATCGTGCTCGACGATGGCACAAGGCTGCCGATGCTCCGGCAGCAGTCGGCGTACGGCGACTCGCGGCCGAACCGGTCGCTCGCAGACTACGTCGCGCCGGCCCGCGACTATGTCGGCGGCTTCGCCGTCTCGATCCACGGCGCGGACGAGTTGGCGGCGCACTATGAAGCCGAGCACGACGACTACACAGCGATCATGGCGAAGGCGCTCGCCGACCGCCTCGCAGAGGCCTTCGCCGAGTACCTCCACGAGACGGCGAGGCGGCAGTGGTACGAGAAAGGAGAGCGGCTCTCGAACGAGGACCTGATCGCCGAGCGCTTCCGCGGGATCCGTCCAGCCTACGGCTATCCGGCCTGTCCCGACCACAGCGAGAAGCAAACGCTCTTCCGACTGCTCTCCACCGACGAGATCGGCGTCGACCTGACGGAGACGTTCGCCACGACCCCCGCGGCGAGCGTCAGCGGGATCTACCTCGCCCACGCGAAGGCGCGCTACTTCTCCGTCGGCCGGATCGGCCGCGACCAGGCGGAGGACTACGCGGCGCGGAAGGGAATCGCGCTCGCAGGGGTCGAGCGATGGCTCCGCCCCAACCTCGCCTACGAACCGGAGGCAGCTCCGGCCGTCGCCTGAGCTATCCTGGCTGCAGGCGCCCGCGAGGGCGCTTCTCACGTTTCCATCTATGAAGACGACGCTGAAGCGAGGAGTCGGGCGGGTCGCCGACGCGAATGGGAACGGCCGCGCCGTTCTCCCCCCGGGGGCGCTGACGCCGATCGCCCGTTACCGGCAGCCCGCACGGCGGCGCGGAGCGATCGGCATCGTCGGCCGGATCCTCTTCTTCCTCGTCATCGCCGCGACGTCGCTGCTCGCCGGCATCGGCGGTGGCTATTGGCTCGAGGGCGAGCAGACCGTGGTGGACATCGATCGAAACTCGCGGCACGACCCGCAGATCCGGAAGGCGGCGAAGAAGCTCGACATCGCGCTCCCGGGGCGCCCGGCGATCGCGATCGTGGTCGGCCAGGACTTCCGCCGCTGGGCGAGGGACGAGGAGAAGGGCGGACGCTCCGACACGGTGATGCTGATGCGCGCCGACCCGACGATCGGCACGCTCTCGATCCTCTCGTTCCCCCGCGACCTGATGGTCGGCATCCACTGCCCCGGACGCTCCCCGTTTCCGGGGCCGATCAACTCGGCCTTCGCGCTCTGCGGGCTGCAGGGAACCGTCGAGACGGTGAAGCAGCTGACCGGCGTCCCGATCCACTACCTCGTCACGATCGACTACCGCGGCTTCATCCAGACCGTCGACAAGCTCGGCGGCGTCTGGATGGACATCGACCGGCGGTACTTCAACGACAACTCCCACCCGATCAACGGGACGTTCCCGCCGATCGACCTCCTGCCGGGCTACCAGAAGCTTGGCGGCCGTCAAGCGCTCTCGTTCGTGCGCTACCGGCACACGGATTCCGATCTCTATCGCATCGAGCGGCAGCGCCTGTTCATGCGGGCGCTCAAGGAGCGGCTCTCGAGTTCCTTCAAGCTGACGGCGATCCCCAAGATCACCGGCGTCGTGCGCAAGAACGTCAAGATCGGCAAGGGCGGCAACCAGGCGCTCGACCCGGGTGAGATCCGCGCGTGGGCGTTCTTCGCTCTGCAGCTCCCGCCGGGGCGCGTCTTCCAGTCGAAGATCGAGGGGCTCTCGGGCTACAACCAGCTGACGACCGACCCGTCGAACATCCAGGCGGCGGTCGAGGAGTTCCAGTCGCCGGACATCGATGCGCCCGAGAAGGCGACGGCCGCGGCGCTCGGCCAGCGGCCGAGGCTCAAGAACGCGAACGCACCGCCCCCGGCGAGGACAGGGGTCGTCGTCCTGAACGGCAACGGCATCACGGGCTCCGCAGCAAACGCCAGCTATCTCCTCGGGCGGCGCGGCTACCGGACGCTGCCGCCACCCGAAGGCGTGCTCGCAAACGCGCCGAGCAAGGTCTTCCGGACCCAGGTCTACTTCGATCTGCACCAGCGCGGTTCCCGCGCAGCCGCACGCGCCGTCGCCAACCTCTTCGGGTCCGCCGACGTGAAAGGCGCGATGACGCCCGCGATCGCGCCCTTCGCGAACACGGCGATGCTGGTCGTCCTCGTGGGGCAGACGTTCCACAACAACCTCGCGCCGAGCCCCGTCGACCGAACGCCTCAGCGCCAGCCGCCGAATGTCAGCCGCAACCCGACGGCGACACTCGGCCTCCTGCGCTCGATCAGGCACCGCGCACGCTTCCCGCTGATGGTGCCGAGCCTGATCGAGCGAAGCTCGTCGATCGACTTCGAGAAGCCGCTACGGATCTACCCGATCACGAAGGACGAGAAGGCGGTCCGGCTGACGTTCCGCACCGGCGCGCAGGAGTACTGGGGCATCGAGCAGACGACCTGGGACGACGCGCCCGTGCTCGCATCCAAGAACGTCACGCGCCGCCTCGGCCACCGCCACTTCGACCTCTACTACGACGGCGCCCACCTGCACATGGCCGTGCTCAGAACGGAGAGGGCGACCTACTGGGTCGTGAACACGCTGCGCGACTCGCTCTCGAACGAGACGATGCTGGCGATCGCCCGCGGCCTCCGCCCGCTCGACGGGAAGAAGACGAAGAAGAAGGGCAAGCGATGAGCAAGGTCGGCATCTTCGGGGCCGGCTGGGTCGGGCTTGTCAGCGGCGCCTGCTTCGCGGAGCTCGGCCACGACGTCGTCGTCCGCGACGTGGTGCAAGAGAAGATTGACGAGCTCGAGGCCGGACGGACGCCGATCCACGAGGCTGGGCTGCCGGAGCTGATCGAGCGAAATGCCGAGCGGCTGAGCTTCACGACCGACTCCGCGGAGGCCGCCGACGATGCGGAGTTCCTCCTCGTGTGCGTCGGCACGCCTTCGACCTACTCTGGCGACGCCGACCTCTCCGCGGTCTGGAGCGTGCTCGACGACCTTCCGGAGCTCGACGGCCGTCCGGTGCTCGTGATGAAGAGCACCGTGCCCGTCGGAACCGGCGACAAGGTCCGCGCCGCCCTCGATGCGCGCGGCCTCGAGCACGTCGGGTACGTCTCGAACCCGGAATTCCTGGCCGAGGGCTCGGCGGTGCGCGACTTCATGAGCGCCGACCGGATCGTGATCGGCTCGTTCGAGCCGGAGGACGGCGACCGCGTCGAGGCGCTGCACGAGAAGCTGGAGACGACGGTCGTCCGCGCCGACGTCGCTTCGGCCGAGATGATCAAGCTGGCCGCGAACGCCTTCCTCGCGACTCGGATCAGCTTCATCAACGAGATCGCGAACGTCTGCGAGCTCGTCGGCGCGGATGTCGAGGAGGTCGCACGCGGGGTCGGGCTCGACCACCGTCTCGGCCCGCACTTCCTCCGCGCGGGGATCGGCTTCGGCGGCTCGTGCTTCCCGAAAGATGCGTCCGCGCTCAAGCAGCTCGCCTCCAACTCCGGCTACCACTTCCAGCTGCTCTCAGCCGTGATCGAGGTCAACGAGCTCCAGAAGCGGCGCGTGATCTCGAAGCTCCAGAAGCATCTCGGGCGCCTGCGCGGCAAGCGGGTCGCCCTGCTCGGGCTCGCGTTCAAGCCCAACACGGACGACATGCGCGAAGCACCGAGCGTCGTGCTCGCCTCGCGCCTCCTCGCGGAGGGGGCGGAGGTGCGGGGGTGGGATCCGGTCGCCAAGCCGGGCGAGCTGCTGAAGGGCGTCGTGATCTGCGAGACGATCCTGGACGCGGTCCGGGATGCCGACGCGGCGGTCGTCGTCACCGAGTGGGAGGAGCTCCAAGGGCTGCCCTCCGCCGAAGTACGCGACGCGATGCAGAACCCGCTGATCGTCGACGGACGCAACCTCCTCGATCCGGCTGAGGTCGAGGAGTTGGGCTTCGCCTACGAAGGCATCGGGCGCGCAAGCTCGCCGTTCGCGGGCCTCCCGGAGACCGCGGAGCCCGAGCACGAGCCTGCCTAGTTCGGTGGTGCCGACCGAGGGGATCATCCTCGCGGGCGGGAAGGCCGAGCGGCTCGGCGACGCCGCCGCGGGGAGGCCGAAGTCGCTCGTGCCGGTCGGAGAGCGCCCCCTCGTCGCCTACCAGCTCGCGCTGCTCGCGAATGCCGGCGTCGAGCGCGTGATCATCAGCTGCGCCGCGGGCCACGAAGAGCTCTTCGAACGTGAGCTCGCCGGCGCCGGAGTCGAAGTCGTGACGGTCGGCGAGCCCGAGCCACTCGGGCGCGGCGGCGGGTTGCGTTTGGCGGCGAAGGCGCGCCGCAGCGACGGGCCGATCTATGCGCTCAACGGCGACGAGCTCTTCGACCTCGAGCTGGCCGACCTCTTTGCGGCCCACGAGCAGGGGGGCGCGGCGGCGACGATCACGGTCGCGCCGCTGCAGAGCCACCTCGGCGTGGTCGAGCTCGACGAGGACAACGCCGTGCTTGGGTTTCGGGAGGCACCACGGCTCCCGCACTGGGTCAACACGGGCCTCTACGTGCTCGAGGAAGAAGCGCTCGCGCGTCTCCCCGAGCGCGGCGACCATGAGACGTCGACGTTTCCCGAGCTCGCGGCCGAGCGGCGGCTGCGCGCGTTCCGCTTCGAAGGCCTCTGGCTGACCGTGAACACGCCCAAGGACCTTCGCCGCGCCCAGGAGTACGTCGAGTCCCACCCGGGCCTCCTCGCGGTTGCGTAGTGGAATGATCCACGGGTGTCAGACGGCCCGCTCTCCTCACCGAACTTGAACGGCGTAGACCAGTTTGCGTTCGAGCCCGAGCGCGTCGAGAAGCCATGGGGCCACGAGCTGATCTGGGCTCGTGCAGAAAACTATGCGGGCAAGTTGCTCTCCGTCGACGCGGGTCATGCACTCTCGCTCCAGTTCCACCGTGAGAAGGACGAGTCGTGGTACGTCCTCGAGGGGCGCGTCGAGCTCGAGCTCGCCGCCGCGGGCGAGAAGGCGACGGCCAAGGAGGTGGTGACGCGTGGTGCCGCCTACCGGATCAGGCCGGGGACGGTCCACCGCATCCGCGCGCTCGAGGACACCGTCATCCTCGAGGTCTCGACGCCGCAGCTCGACGATGTCGTGCGGCTCGAGGACTCGTACGGGCGAGCTGCGGCCAGCGAACATTGACACACTTGTGTTAAGGTTTGCCGCATGGACGGCTACACCGTCGGCGCTGCCGCGAAGGCAACGGGCTGGTCGTCCCGGATGCTTCGCTACCTGGAGGACGCGCGCCTGGTCGTCCCGCGCCGCCGCCCCTCCGGCTACCGCCTCTACGGCCTACGCGAGCTGAACCAGCTCCGCGCGCTGCGCCGACTTCGAGAGCGCTTCGGCGTCGAGCTCGGGGATCTCGCCTTCGCCGACCGCCTGCGCCGCGAGCCCGCCCTGCGCAGCGCGGTCGAGGGCTGGCTGGCGGGCGCCGAGATCCAGCCGGCCGATTGGGTCGACTGGGAGCAGCGCAAGCACGAGCGGCTGCTCGCCGCCTGAACACCGGAACTACACTCCCGCGAGCTCGAGAGAGGAAGCAGATGGCCACGACCAAGCGCTACGACGTCAAAGATCTCGCCCTTGCCCCCGAGGGCGTCCGCCGCATCGCGTGGGCCGACCGGCAGATGCCGGTGCTGGCCGCGATTCGCGACCGTTTCGAAGCCGAGCAGCCGCTCTCCGGCTATCGGATCTCGGCCTGCCTTCACGTGACGACGGAGACGGCGAACCTCGCCAGGACGCTGAAAGCCGGCGGGGCCGACGTCGTCCTCTGCGCCTCGAACCCGCTCTCGACTCAGGACGATGTCGCCGCGGCGCTCGTGGACGAGTTCGACGTCTCCGTCTTCGCGATCAAGGGCGAGGACAACGACACCTACTACCAGCACATCGAGGCCGCGGTCGACCACAAGCCGCAGCTGACGATGGACGACGGCGCCGACGTGATCGGCGTGCTGCACTCGCACCGCCGCGAGCAGCTCGGCGACATCATCGCGGGGACGGAGGAGACGACCACCGGCGTGATCCGGTTGAAGGCCCTGGAGGCCGACGGCGCGCTCGGTTTCCCGATCATCGCGGTCAACGAGGCGAAGACGAAGCACCTCTTCGACAACCGCTATGGGACGGGCCAGTCGACGATCGACGGCATCATCCGCGCGACGAACATCCTGCTCGCGGGCAAGCGGTTCGTCCTCGCCGGCTACGGCTGGGTCGGCAAGGGCGTGGCGATGCGCGCGAAGGGCCACGGCGCGCACGTGATCGTGACCGAAGTCGATCCCGTCCGGGCGCTCGAGGCCGCGATGGACGGCTTCGAGGTGATGTCGATGGCGGAGGCGGCCGAGGTCGGTGACATCTTCTGCACCGCCACCGGCGACAAGTCGGTCGTCACGCGCGAGCACATCAGTCGGATGAAGGACGGTGCGATCCTTGCGAACACCGGCCACTTCAACGTCGAGATCGAGATCCCGGCGCTGCGGCAGCTGGCCTCGGAGGTTCGCGAAGCGCGCGAGTTTGTGGAGGAGTTCGTCCTCGAGGACGGTCGCCGTGTCTACTTGCTGGGAGACGGCCGGTTGATCAACCTCGCCGCTGCCGAGGGCCACCCGGCACTCGTGATGGACATGTCGTTCGCGAACCAGGCGCTGGCGGCGGAGTACGCCGTCGAGCATGCCGCGGAGCTCGAGCGGAAGGTCTATCCGGTGCCGGAGGAGATCGACAGCGAGATCGCGCGGCTCAAGCTCGAGACGATGGGCATCTCCATCGACCGGCTGACCGACGAGCAGGCCAAGTACCTCGCGTCGTGGTCGGAAGGGACGTAGGCGCCTGAAGGCGATCGTGCTGGCCGCGGGCTACGCGACGCGCCTGCGGCCGCTGACCGACTCGATTCCGAAGATGCTGTTGCCCCTCGCCGGGCGGCCGATGCTCGACTACCTCGTCGACCGCATCGAGACAGTCGGCGAGATCGAGGAGATCCACATCGTCACGAACGCGCGGTTCGCGACCGATCTCGAGGCGTGGGCAGCGGAGCGAGCGGTCACGGTCTGGAACGACGGGACGACGAGCAACGAGGACAGGCTCGGCGCCGTCGGTGACATCCGCTTCACGATCGAGCAGGCGGGGTTGCACGGGGATGACCTCCTGGTCGTCGCGGGCGACAACCTGATCGAGTACAGCCTCGAGGACTACGTCCGCTTCTGGCGCGGGAAAGGCGAGGGCTCGGCTATCGCGGTCCACCGCGTCGGCGACAGGGAGCTGATCAAGCAGTACGGCGTGGTCGAGCTCGACGAGAACGATCGGGTCGTTTCGCTCGAGGAGAAGCCCGCCGAGCCGCGCAGCGACCTGGCCGCGACCGCGGCGTACCTCTATCCGGCGGAGCATGCAGCGCTCGTCGAGGAGTACCTGGAGGGCGGGAACCCGCCCGACGCTCCCGGCCACTTCGTCGTCTGGCTCTACCCGCGGGCGCTGGTGTACGCATACCGGTTCGAGAACGGCTGGATGGACATCGGCAACCCGGAGCAGCTGCTCGACGCCGACAACCGGTTGCGGCGGCGGCGAGGCCTCGAGCCGCGCGACCAGTACTCACTCGACGTCTAGCCGCTCAGGTTTCACTTTTGGCGCCGTTTCGGCACAGACAAGTGCGTCTTCTAACCGTACGGTCGAGGCGATGTGCTCCTCGATCTCCTCCTTCCGCGCCGCTGCGTCGCGTGCCGCGCGCTCGGCGCGGCTCTCTGCGGACGCTGCCGCGATGCGCTGCCGCGGCTGGTCGCGCCTCGCTGCGCCCGCTGCGGCGCGCCCACCGCCTGGCCGGTCAACCGCTGCCTCGAGTGCTCGGGACGACGGCTTGCGTTTACCTCCGCGCGCGCCGCGGTCGCCTACCAGGGACCGGTTCGTCCCTTCGTCTCCGCCTGGAAGGAGTGTGGGCTCCGGGTGCTGGCCGCCGAGGCGGCAGACGTCACCGCAAATCTCGTCGAACGGCCCGAGGTCGAGGCGATCACGTTTGTCCCGCGCGACGACGACCGCAGCGTCAAGCGCGGCCATCATCCCGCCGAACGGCTCGCGCGAGCGCTCGGCCAGCGCTGGGAGCTTCCGCTTCTGGACGCCCTCCGCCGAACGAGAGCCGCGCGGCCGCAGCGCGGCCTGAGCCTCTCGGCGCGCCGACGGAACGTCGCCGGAGCGTTCGTTGCCGTCGGCCCCATGCCTCCGCGAGTCGCGCTCGTGGACGACGTCTACACCACCGGCGCCACGGCTTCTGCCGCCGCCTCGGCTCTGCGCCGCTGCGGCGCTCGCCGGGTCGACGTCGTCACCTTCGCCCGCACGGTTCGCAACTAGAATCGCGTCACCGAAGCTGGCAGCCGTCGATCTGGGGAGGTCCTGGTGCGACTCCAGGTAAAGGGCAAGAACGTCGAGGTCACCGACTCGATCCGGCAGTACGCGCAGGAGAAGCTCGCCAAGCTGGAACGGCAGCTGGCCGACCCGACGCGCGTCGAGCTCGAGCTCGCGGTCGAGCGGAACCCGTCGATCTCGGCGAACCACGTCGCGGAGGCGACGATCTGGACGAAGGGACCAGTCCTCCGCGCGCGGGAGGCGTCGGCCGACCATCGCGCCTCGATCGACCAGCTCGTCGACAAGCTCGAGCGGCAGGTCAAGCGCTACCGTGAGAAGCGGCGCCGGTACCGGACGGCGGCTGTGGCCGACGAGCAAATCCCCGAGGATGCGCTACCGATGGACGGCGAGCCCCGTATCGTCAAGTCCAAGCGCTTCCCGGTGAAGCCGATGAGCGCCGAGGAGGCGGTCCTGCAGCTGGAGCTCGTGGGCCACGACTTCTTCGTCTTCCAGAACGCGGACACGATGGACGTGAACGTCGTCTACCGGCGTCGAGACGGGTCGTACGGCCAGATCGAGCCGCAGGTCTAGCCGGGTCACGATGCCGTTCTGGCGGCGCCCCAAGCCGCTGCACGAGGAGCTTGCGGAGGGAACGGACCTCCTGGAGTGGCAGCAGAGGTACGAGGCGGCTCCGAAGCTGTTCGAAGGCACGCTCGACGTCCTGCACGGCGGTCGGCAGCGTGAGTGGGACGCAGTCGCCACGGCTGAGGCTTCCGGCCTCGACCACGACTCGCTCGAGTTCACCGTCTTGCCTGACGGCACCCTGATCGTCGACGCCGACATTCCGGAGGGCGCTGCGAGGCCGCTCGCGGACGCGATCGAGCAGTCGCTCGCGCCGCCGTATCAGGCGCGCGCGGTCAGAGGGGAGGGAGAGCTCTGGCGCGTCGCGGCGAACGGCATCGAGGTGCTCGCGGTCGCCGAGGAGATCGACGGCGACACCGTCAGCCTCGTCGTCCGGGCCGACGAGCGAACCCTGCTCGTCGACGAGCGACCGGGCTGGAGCGACGTCCGGACGCTCGAGGCCTTTGCACGGGAGCGCCAGAGCGAGTTCGTGCTCCACGCCGAACGGCTCGACGGCGATCTCTGGGCCGTCCAGGTGAACCCGCTGTGACGGGCCTCGGGCGCTCACGGTCGCGCCGCAAAGCTCCGATACCCTAGATCCGTGGCCCAGGATTTCGAGAAATTCCTGCGCGTCGGCGAGGGCCGGCGCCTCAGGCGCCTGAAGAAGCAGGCCGAGTACATCAGCACGCTCGAACCTGAGTTCGAGAACATCGATCTGCAGGCGAAGACGGCCGAGTTCAAGCAGCGGCTCGAGAACGGCGAGGCCCTCGAGGACCTGCTCTTCGAGGCGTATGCGGCGGTCCGAGAAGCGTTCAAGCGTACGATGAGCGTCCGCCTCTTCGATGTCCAGCTGATGGGCGGAATCGCCCTCCACGAGGGCGACATTGCCGAGATGAAGACCGGCGAAGGAAAGACGTTCGTCGCCGTGCAGCCGCTCTACCTGAACTCGCTCACCGGCGACAACGTCCACCTCGTCACCGTCAACGACTACCTCGCCAAGCGCGACGCCGAGTGGACGAAGCCCGTCTGGGACGCGCTCGGCATGGGCGTCGGCTTCATCCAGAACCTGATGCCGTTCAACGAGCGCAAGGTGGCGTACGACGCGGACGTGACCTACGGGACGAACTCCGAATTCGGCTTCGACTACCTCCGCGACAACATGGCCGTCTCCCTCGACGGCGTCGTCCAGCGAAGCCATACGTACGCGATCGTGGACGAGGTCGACTCGATCCTCATCGACGAGGCGCGGACGCCGCTGATCATCTCGGGCGAGCCGGAGACGGCGGCGCAGACGTACTACGACTTCGCCCGCGTCGTCAGGACCTTCGAGGGCGTCCAGAGCAAGGGGGTCGCAAAGGGCATCGACGAGACGGAGGAGTCGGGCGCCGACTTCACGTACGACGAGAAGCACAAGACGGTCTCACCCGGGCAGGCGTCGATCGACAAGGTCGAGCGCGCGCTCGGGATCGAGAACCTCTACGACCCCCGCAACGTCCAGCTCGTCAACCACCTGAACCAGGCGCTCAAAGCCCAGGCGCTGTACCACCGCGACGTCGAGTACGTGATCCAGGACGGCGAGGTCAAGATCGTCGACGAGTTCACGGGGCGGATCATGGAAGGCCGCCGCTGGTCGGAGGGCCTGCACCAGGCGATCGAGGCCAAGGAGGGCGTGCCGATCCAGGAGGAGAACGTCACGCTCGCGACGATCACGCTCCAGAACTACTTCCGCCTCTACGACAAGCTCGCGGGGATGACAGGCACAGCGAAGACCGAGGAGAAGGAGTTCGTGGAGATCTACGGGCTCAGCGTGGTCGAGATCCCGACCAACGTCCCCGTCGCGCGTGACGACCGCAACGACTTCATCTTCAAGACGAAGGAGGCGAAGTTCAACGCCGTTGTCGACGACATCGCCGAGCGCCATGAGCACGGCCAGCCGGTGCTCGTCGGCACGATCGACGTCGAGACGTCCGAGTACCTCTCGCAGATCCTCGAGCGCCGCGGGATCGCGCACGATGTCCTCAACGCCAAGCAGCATGAGCGCGAGGCCGAGATCATCAAGGGCGCCGGCGAGCGCGGCTCCGTGACGATCGCCACCAACATGGCGGGCCGCGGCGTCGACATCAAGCTCGCCGAGGGCGTACGCGAGCTCGGCGGGCTCTACGTGCTCGGCACCGAGCGTCACGAGGCACGCCGGATCGACAACCAGCTTCGCGGCCGCTCGGGCCGCCAGGGCGATCCGGGCGAGTCGCGCTATTACCTTTCGGGCCAGGATCAGGTCGTCCGTCTCTTCGCGGGCGACCGGATCTACAACATCATGGAGCGGTTCAAGCTCCCCGAGGACCAGCCGATGGAGGCGTCGATCCTCTCGAAGCAGATCGAGGGCGCGCAGAAGAAGGTCGAGGAGCAGAAC
>Ga0126312_10002119_pt1 | contig 13209 bp, 14 predicted proteins | sample Plot104A_FD_92537 | JGI IMG/M metagenome (GOLD analysis project Ga0126312, IMG submission 92537) | Serpentine soil microbial communities from UC McLaughlin Reserve, CA, USA - Plot104A | ecosystem: Environmental > Terrestrial > Soil > Grasslands | place: USA: UC McLaughlin Reserve, Lake County...
ACCTCGCGCGAGTGTCGGTGATGGCGCTCTCGTTCGTCGCGCAGTCGGCGCGCGGGGTGGGCAGGCCGCCGATCCCGCAGGCCCAGGTCGACAGGGCGACGTCGATCCCCGAGCGCTTCCTGATCCGCTGGCGCGGGGAGGCCGACCCTCGCCACGTGAAGGCGATCGACGCCTACTGGATCTCGGCGGCCGAGCACGGGATGAACGCCTCCACCTTCACCGCACGCGTGATCGCCTCGACGGGCGCCGACGTGGCCGCCGCGCTGTCGGGGGCTGTCGGCGCGCTCTCGGGCCCGCTCCACGGCGGCGCTCCCTCGCGCGTGCTCCAGATGCTCGACGAGGTCGAGGCGACCGGCGACGCCGAGCGCTGGGTCAAGGACGCGCTCGACCGAGGCGACCGCCTGATGGGCTTCGGCCATCGGGTCTACCGCGCCGAGGACCCGCGGGCGCGCGTGCTCCGCCGCACGGCCCGCGAGATCGGCGCGCCCCGGCTCGAGGTGGCCGAGAAGCTCGAGGAGGCGGCGCTGGCCGAGCTGAAGGCGCGCAAGCCGGACCGCGTGCTCGCCACCAACGTCGAGTTCTGGTCCGCCGTCGTGCTCGACTTCGCCGAGGTGCCGCCGGAGCTGTTCACGCCGATGTTCGCGAGCGCGCGCGTGGGCGGCTGGGCGGCGCACATCATGGAGCAGCAGCGGGAGGGCCGGCTGATCCGGCCGACCGCCCGCTACGTGGGCCCGGAGCCGCGGGCCGCGGACTCGGTGAACGGCGCGGGCCCAGCCGCCTGATGGAAGCGGCCACAGAGCGGGGCGTCTCCTCCTTCGCCAAGTCGCTCTTCCTCGGCGAGATCCACGAGGACCTCGTTTTCCCCTTCCCGAAGCCCGACCCCGACGAGCAGGACCGGATCCGCTCGCTGATCGCGTCGCTCAGGGAGATGCCCTACGACCCGAGGAGGGTCGAGGAGGAGCGCTGGCTCGGCGACGACACCATCGCCGAGCTCGGCCAGCGCGGGCTGCTCGGGCTGTACGTGCCCGAGGAGTACGGCGGGCAGGGCCTCTCGCAGACCGGCTACTGCCGGGTCTCCGAGGTGTTCGCGCAGATCGACGCGACGCTCAGCGTAGTCATGGGCGTGCACCAGTCGATCGGGATGAAGGGCATTGTGCTCTTCGGCACGGACGAGCAGAAGGAGCGCTTCCTCCCGGACCTCGCGAGCGGGCGGAAGCTCGCCGCGTTTGCGCTCACAGAACCGAACGCGGGCTCGGACGTGGCGAGCATGGAGACCCGCGCCGAGCGCCAGTCCGACGGCTCGTGGCGGCTCGACGGCCTGAAGCACTACATCGGCAACGGCTCGAAGGCGGGCGTGCTCGTGACCTTCGCCTCGACCGGTGAGAGGGAGCACACCGCGTTCATCCTCGAGCAGGGGATGGACGGCCTCGAGATCGGGAAGCGCTTCGACACGATGGGGCTGCGCGGCAACGACCTGCGCGAGCTCCGCTACAACGGCATTCGCGTGCCCGCCGAGAACGTGCTCGGCGAGCCCGGGCAGGGCTTCCGGATCGCGATGCAGATCCTCAACAACGGGCGGCTGTCGCTCGGCACCGGGTCAGTCGGCGGAGCGAAGTACCTGCTCGACCACACGATCCGCCACGTGAAGGAGCGCCGTCAGTTTGGGATGCCACTCGCCGACTTCGAGCTTGTGCAGGACAAGATCGGCTGGGCCGTGTCGTACCTGTTCGGGCTCGAGTCGATGGCGTACCTGAGCACTGGCCTCGTCGACCAGGGTGTGGCCGACTACTCGCTCGAGTCGGCGATCTGCAAGGTGGCCGGCACCGAGTTCCTCTGGTATGCCGCGAACCGCTCGCTCCAGCTCGCCGGCGGCTCGGGCTACATGCGCGACCAGCCCTACGAGAAGTACCTCCGCGACATCCGCATCTTCCCGATCTTCGAAGGCGCCAACGATGTGATGCGCGCGTTCATCGCGCTCGCCGGGATGAAGCCGCTCGGCGACGAGCTGAAGGAGATGGGCGGCGTGTCGCTCGCGGACCCGATCGGGTCGATCGGGGTGCTCGCCGAGTACGTGGCGGGCCGGATCGCGCGCGAGGTGAGCCCGGACCGCATCACGCGCGCGCACCACGAGCTCGACGACCTCGCCGGGTCGGTGTCCGAGCAGGTGAAGCGGCTGCGAGCCGTGACCGAGAGCCTTCTGCGCGAGCACCGCGCCGGGATCGCCGAGCGGCAGTTCCACCAGAAGCGGCTGGCGTCCGCCGTGTCCGACATCTACGCGCAGGTGGCGGTGCTGTCGCGCGTGAGCGCGCACCTGGAGGAGCACGGCGTCGAGCCCTCGGGCCAGGAGCGCTACATCTGCGACACCTTCTGCCGCCGCGCGGGGGCGCGCGTGACGCTCGCGCTCGACCAGATCGAGCGAAACGACGACGAGCGCATGATCGCCATCGCGAAACTCGCCTACAAGCGCGGGGAGTACGGCTACGCCTTCTTCGAAGACTAAGCAGCTCACCCTGATCGCCGCGATCCTCGGCACGACCGTTGTGACGGTCGACTCGACGGTCGTGAACGTCGCGCTCCCGTCGATCGCGGACGACCTCGGCGGCGGCCTTGCGGGCCAGCAGTGGACCGCGAACGCCTACCTGGTCACGCTCAGCTCCCTGATCCTGATCGGCGGCTCACTCGGCGACCTGTTCGGCGAGCGGAGGATGTTCATGGCCGGGGTCGCGGGCTTCGGGGTCACGTCGCTCTTCTGCGCCGTCGCGCCGACGATCGAGCTGCTCGTGCTCGCCCGCGCGCTTCAGGGCGTGTTCGGAGCGCTGCTCACGCCGGCGGCGCTCGCCGTGATCGTGGCGACCTTCCCGCCCAACGAGCGCGGCAAGGCGGTGGGCGCCTGGACCGCCTGGGGCGGGATCGGGACGGTGCTCGGGCCGGTGATCGGCGGGCAGCTGGTCGACGCCGCGTCGTGGCGCTGGATCTTCGCGATCAACATCCCGATCGTCCTGATGACGCTTGGCCTCGTCACGCGCGTCGTGCCGCCGGCGCGGCCCCGGCCCGCGGACGCGCGCGTCGACTTCGTGGGCGCCGCGCTGTGCGCGTTCGGGCTCGCCGGCATCACCTACGGGCTGATCGAGCAGCCGCGCAAGGGATGGGCGGACGCGGGCGTGTGGCTGCCGCTCGCGGGCGGCGCGCTGCTGTTCTGCTCGTTCATCGTGTGGGAGGCGCGCAGCCGCCATCCGATGCTGCCGCTCTCCCTGTTCCGGCGCAGGAACTTCGCGATCGGGAACATCGAAACCTTCTCGATGTACGCGGGGCTCGGACTCCTGTTCTTCTTCCTCGTGCTCTACCTCCAGCAGGTGGCGGGCTACAGCGCGGTCGAGGCGGGCACCACGACGATCCCCGTCACGGTCGTGATGTTCCTGCTGTCCACGCGCTTCGGCGCGCTGGCGGACCGCCACGGGCCGCGCTTCTTCATGGGCTTCGGGCCGCTGCTGGCGGCCGCGGGCCTGGCGCTGTTCCTGCGCCTCGACGCCGACGTCGACTACCTGACGGAGCTGCTGCCCGGGCTGCTCGTGTTCTCCCTGGGACTGGCGATGACGGTCGCGCCGCTCACCGCGACCGTGCTCGCCGACGCCGACGAGAGCAACGCCGGCATCGCCTCCGGCGTGAACAACGCGATCGCGCGCGTGGCGAGCCTGATCGCCATCGCCGCCGTGGGCGCGCTGGTGGCGTCGTCGTTCGGAAACTCGTTGCGCGACGACCTGGGCGCGGCGGCCGACCGCCCGGAGGTCAGCCGCGCGATCGAGAAGGCGGAGGAGCAGCCGCTGGCACGCGTCGTGGCGACCGAGGCGCCACCCGCGGTGCGCGCCCGGCTGGAGCGGGCGTCCCGCGACGGCTCGGTGGACGCCTTCCGCATGGCGATCGGGATCGCCACCGCCCTCGTGGCCCTGGGCGGACTGCTGGGACTCGCCGGTCTCGTGAACCCGCGCCGCGAGGTCAAGGCCTGCGACTGCCCCGGCGGCCAGCTCGTGGGCGCGACGGCCGAGGCGGCACGGGCGGGCTAGCCGGGGTCAGAAGCGGCGGGGAAAGCGCTCGCGGCTGAGCGCGAACCCGTGTCCGTTCCGGAGGTTCACGCAGCGCATGCCCGAGCGCCGCGAGCGGCAACGGAAGCGGCCGCGCTCGATCGACTCGCCATAGGAGAGCACCCGGCCGGCGTCGACCGCGTCGCTGACGCAGCCGAACCTGCCGCGCCCGTGAAGCAGCACCTCGAGGGTGTTGCCCCAGTCGAACTCGCATGAGCGCGGCTTGGGCGGCGGCCTCCAGTCTCGGTGCGTGATGTCGCACCGAGCGAGCGACTTCGCCGCGATCACGCAGCGAATGTTGCCGGAGGGGCTGTGGAAGAAGACCGCGGCCGATGCGGGCGCGGCGGCGACCAGAGTGCCGAGCGCCACAGCGAGAGCGAGGAGCCTGCCCATCCGGGCGCACTCTAGCCCGCTGCCTCGCCACCGTCGACCCGGACTATCTCGCCGTTGATGAAGCCGGCCGCGTCGGACGCGAGGAACGTCAGCAGCGCCGCGACCTCCTCGGGGAGGCCCGTGCGCCGCGCCGGCACATGCCGCTCCAGGTGCTCCCGCAGCAGCTCCGCGGCCGGCCGCCCGATCCGGCGGCCGAGCGCGTCGAGATCGCGCCGGTGCATGCGCGTGTCGATCTGCCCGGGCGCGACGGCGTTGACCGTGATCCTGTGGTCCGCGAGCTCCACCGCGAGCGAGCGAACGAGGCCGATGACGCCGGCCTTGCTCGCGGCGTATGCGGCCGTGTGGGTCTCACCGCGGATCCCCGCGATCGAGGAGACGGCCAGCAGCCGCCCGCCGCGGCCGTGCTCTGCCATCGCGCGCGCGGCCGCCTGAAAGGTGACCATGACGCCCATCAGGTTCACGTCGATGACGTCTCGCCACCGGTCGGGCTCCCCGTCGAGCAGCGGCTCCATCAGGGATATGCCGGCGTTGGCGACGCAGATGTCGAGCTCGCCCGCCGCGGCCACGGCCCTGGCCATGTCCGCCGGATCGGTCACGTCGCCGACGAAGCCGCGATACGAACGCGCCGCATCCACGCCCAGCACGGCGGCGCCGGCGAGCTCGAGGTCGCGCACCACAGCCGCGCCGATACCGCCGGCGGCGCCGGTCACGAGGGCGCGGCGGCCCGCGAGCGGCCGTGTCCGAGAGCGCGCCTCCATCAGGAGGCGGACGCTCCCGCCCGATATGCGGACGCTCAAGGCACGCTTCTGTCACTGCGCCGTGAACCCGCCGTCGACGGGCAGCGCGACGCCCGTGATGAACCGCGCCTCCGGTGACGCGAGGAAAGCGACCGCCGCCGCGCACTCCTCGGGCTCGGCCAGGCGTCCCAGCGGCTGCTCGGAGCGGAGCCGGCCGAGCGCGCGCTCCGGATCGGGCGCCGCCGCGGCGAACGACCGCAGCATCTCCGTGTCGACCAGCCCGGGGCAGAGGGCATTCACCCGAACTCCCTCCCGGGCCCAGTCCAGGGCGAGCGCACGCGCGAGCTGCACGACAGCGCCCTTCGTCGCCACGTAGACGGGCGATCCCCGCTGTGCGACCAGGCCCTTGTTCGACGCGATGACGACGAACGCGCCGCGGGTGCGTGCGAGCGGCCGGTGCGCCGCCTGCGCCAGATAGACGACGGACTTGACGTTGACGGCGAGCAGCAGGTCGAGCTCGGGCTCGAGGGTCTCGTCGACAGGCTTCGCGAGCGTGACACCGGCGTTCGCCACGACCGCGTCAAGGCGCCCGAAGCGCTCGAGCGCCGCCTCGACCGCCATGCGATTGACCTGGGCCACGGCGACGTCGCCCGTCACGGGAAGCGCGGCGTCGCCGAGGCGCCGGGCGAGGGCCGCGAGCGCGGCTTCGCTCCTCGCTACTACGGTCACGGCCCAGCCGCGCCTCGCGAGCTCCACGGCACACGCCCTTCCGATTCCGCGGCTGGCCCCGGTGACGAGCGCTACGCGGCGCATCGCTCGGCCGAGAGCGACAGCTCCAGCGCGGCGACCGCATCCTCTCCTCCCACGGACGGCTCGGTGCCCTCGCGCAGGCAGGCGACGAAGTGCCGCAGCTCGTCGCGGTAGGCCGTGAGGTGTCGCTCGATGTGGTCCTCCGCGACGGGGCTCAGCGCGCCGCATGCCGTGAGGACGTCGAGGTCGAGCGGACGACCGCGGCCTCCTATCCGGAGCGTCGCGCCCGTCCCCACGACCTCCACGCTGCATTCGAAGCCATATCCGGCATAGCGGGAGTTGTCCACGATGCCGAGCGCCCCGTTCCTGAACCGGAGCACGCTGACGGCGTTCCGCTTGCGTTCGAACGCCGTCACCTCGTCGACCTCGCCCACGAGCCAGCGCGCGGTGTCGAAGTCGTGGACCGTCATGTCGACGAAGATGCTCCCCAGGCGCTCGACGAGCTGGGTCTCGTGCGGTGGCGTGCGGTTGCGGTGGGCGATGCGAAGAAGCTGGACGGCGCCGACGCTGCCCGAGTCGATGTGCCGCTTCGCGGCGACGAAGTCCGGGTCGAAGCGGCGCTGGAAGCCCACCTGGAGGCGGACTCCCGCCGCGCGGGCCGCTCCCACGGCGCGCTGCGCGGCGGCCGGCTCGAGGGCGAGCGGCTTCTCGCAGAAGACATGCAGTCCCGCCGCCGCAGCTCCCTCGATCAAGCCGGCGTGGAAAGGCGTGGGCACGGCGATGACGATCGCGGAGACACCCGGCTCCCCGAGGGCGTCCTGCGGTTCGGTCGACCAGCTGACGCCCAGCTCGGCCGCGGCGGCCTCCGCGAGCGCCGCGACCTTGTCGACCACCAGCACCAGCTCGGCACCGGGGACATGTCGTGCCAGATTCCGAGCGTGTACGCGGCCGATCGCTCCGATGCCGATCACCGCGAGGCCGATCATCGCGGGACTGTCTCCCACGCCCGCCGGGATCTCAATCGACCGATCGGTTGATCCGGCGGACGAGCCCTTGCGCGCCGATCGGTGGATGCCGCCGTGGGGGTAACACTTACGGTCTCCTGATTCGACCAGCCACAGACACGGACTTCCTCCTCGCCGGCGACCCTCCGGCCGGGGTCTGCCAGCTCCGCTACCGCTACGCGATCTGGACGGAGAGCGAGGACTGCTGGCTCGAGGACATCTTCGTCGAGGCCTCCGCGCGCGGATCGGGAGTCGGCCGGGCGCTCGTCGAGGCGGCGTTCGAGCGCGCCCGCGAGCGCGGGTGCGCCCGCATGGAGCTGGACGTGAACGAGGCCAACCCGGCCGCGCTCAGGCTCTACGAGTCACTCGGGTTCGAGGCGTGGTCGGATCCGCCCGGCGGGCGGAACCTGCTCATGCGGCGGCGTCTATGACCTCGCCGACCTCGTCGCCGACGGCGATTCGGCCGGCCTGGACGATGTCGGCCCGCAGGCCGGCGCGGTGCACCATGCCCTTGAGGACGCCGTCGTAGGTGAGCGACTCGATGTGGTTGCAGGGCTCGCACCACTCGGCCCCGACGGCCTCGACACCGCCGACGCGGAAGCGCTTGCCGACCAGGTCGTTCAGCCGGACCCCGCTCGTCAGCACCTGACGTCGGATCTCGGCGTGCGTCAGCTCTATCCCGGTGTCCTCGCGGAACGCCTCGAGCGCCTCGGCCTCGACCAGCGTGATGTCGCCGCGGCCGAAGTAGCGATCGCCGGGCAGGCCCTCGTCGGTGACGTCGATGCTGTCCACCGGCTCCGGGAGCTGCTCATGCTCGGGGGCGATTCGGATGGCTGTTACAAGTCCGGGCATGGGCTCAGAGTAGCCTGCGGCGCGCGATGCGCATCCTCGAAGAGGTCCCCGGCGCTAGAGAGACAATCCTGCTTTAGCCACCCATATGGTGGTCAAAGCAGGATCGTCGGCGGCGGACGCCCCTTCACCGCTGTCGTTTACGGGCCTCAGCCGACGACCGGCACACGCCGCTCGTCGCCGAGCTTGCTGAGCGCGCGCTGCATCGTCTCGGTGACGAGCTCGTAGGCGTCGTCGGGATCCGGGCTCTGCCCGAGCCGCTCCCTCACGTCGATCTTCGGGAGCGCCCGCACGACGATCTTCGACGGCAGCGGGATGCGCCCGGGCAGGTCGAGCACCGTCACACCGAACGGCGGTGCGACCTGGGCCGGGAAGACGTTCAGCCGGAGCAGGCTGTCGAGCCGGAGCATGCGGGCGAGCCGGCGGCCCTGGCCCAGGAAGAGGGCCGTCTCCTGGCCGCCGATGGCGACGATCGGGACGATCGGCACGCCGTGCTCGATGGCGAGCCGGGCGAAGCCGGTCCTGCCCGCGAAGTCGATCTTGGCGGACTCCCAGGTCGGGCGGTACGTCTCGTGGTCGCCGCCCGGGTAGACGAGCAGCGCGGCGTCGCGCTCGAGCGCCTGCGCCATGTTCTCGGGCGAGGCCGGCACCGTGCCGTAGCGCGACAGGCTGGCCCGCGCGCCCGGGATCTTGAAGACGAGGTCGTGCGCGAGCTGGTGGAAGCGCCGCAGCGGGCCGAAGTGGTCGTAGAAGCCCTGGGCGAACACGAACGTGTCGGCGATCAGCGTGCCGCCCGAGTGGTTCCCGACCAGCAGGACCGGCCCCTCCGCCGGGATGTTCGAGAGGTCTCGCACCTCGGCCCGGAAGTAGACCTTCGACATGGCGCGGAGCGTCGGCAGCGTCGTCCGGATGTAGCTCGGGTCCCACGCGTCGAGCCAGTCGTCCGGGTGCCGCCGCAGGCCCGCCAGGTCCTCGGTCGCCACGGCCGCCATGCGCGCCGAGCCGGCCGCGGCAGCGAGGATCTGCTCGATCAGCGCCTCCTCCGCCATGGACTCGCTATACCCGTGGAGCGGTCGGCATGATCCGGTTATGCGGATCCTCCTCATCGCCTTCGCTCTCGGCCAGCTCCTGCTCGGCATGCTGCTCTGGGCCACGCCCGGCTTCTTCTACGACGAGATCGGGCCGTTCGGCGCGCGGAACGACCACTACATGGCCGACGTCGCGACGTTCTACCTCGCCCTCGGCGCGGCGGCGCTGATCGCCGTGCGGCGCGTGTCGTGGCGCGTGCCGGTGCTCACGCTCGCGCTGATCCAGTACGCGCTCCACTCGCTCAACCACCTGATCGACATCGGCGAGTCCGATCCCGGGTGGGTCGGGCCGGCGGACTTCGCGTCGCTCACCCTGAGTGCGCTGCTTGTCGCGTGGATGCTGAGACAGGAGGTGGCGCGATGAGGGTGTTCGTGGCGGGCGCGAGCGGCGCGATCGGGCGGCCGCTCCTGCCGAAGCTGGTGGCCGCGGGCCACGAGGTGACCGGCATGACGCGCTCCGGGGCGAGGGCCGACGAGGTGCGCGCGGCGGGCGCCCGGGCGGCCGTCGTCGACGTGTTCGACCCGGAGGCGCTCGGCGCCGCGATGCGCGAGGCGTCCCCCGAGGTCGTGATCCACGAGCTCACGGCCCTGCCGGACCGGATCGACTTCCGCAAGGAGGACACCTACGCGGCCACGAACCGCGTCCGCACCGAGGGCACGCGCAACCTGATCGACGCCGCGCGGGGCGCGGGCGCCCGTCGCTTCGTGTGCCAGAGCATCGCGTTCGCCTACCGCATGGACGGAACGGGCCTGAAGACCGAGGGCGACCCGCTTCTGACGGAAGCCCCGGGGGCGTTCGGGAGCGGCGTCAGCGCGCTGCGTGAGATGGAAGCGATGGTGCTCGGCAGCGACGGCATCGACGGGCTGGTGCTCCGCTACGGCTTCTTCTACGGCCCGGGCACCTACTACGGCGCCGACGGCACCTCGACGGAGAATGTGCGGCGGCGCCGGATGCCGATCGTCGGGAGGGGCAGCGGCGTGTTCTCGTTCATCCACGTGGACGACGCCGCCGATGCCACGGTCGCCGCGGTGGAGCGCGGCGCTCCCGGCGTCTACAACATCGCGGACGACGAGCCGGCGGCGATGAGCGAGTGGCTGCCCGTATTCGCGGAGGCCGCGGGAGCGAAGCCGCCGCGACGGGTGCCGGTGTGGCTGGTGAGGTTCGTCGCCGGTAAGGATGCCTCCGGCTTCGCGGTCACGCTGCGCGGGGTCTCGAACGAGAAGGCGAAGCGCGAGCTCGGCTGGCGGCCCGCGCACCCGAGCTGGCGGACCGGCTTCGCGGAGGGCCTGCGCGGGTCCTAGCGCGACACCGTGTAGGCGATAGGCAGGAAGATCGTCGCGGCGAAGATGAGCAGCACGCCCGCGGCCTGGAGCGTGCGCGACTTGACGATGTGGCCGACGGTCCCGATCAGGAAGCCGAGCCCCAGCAGGATGAGGAAGAAGCGGGGCGAGACGCGGAAGTCGCCCGACTGCCCGGGGCCCTCGCCCGGGTTGAGGAAATCGGCCATCACGAGGACGAGGGCGGCGAGCACAGGGGCGAAAGTATCCTTCGGAACGGATGAGCGGCGAGTTCACGAGCATCGACGACGCCCGCGAGCGCCTCGCGAGCGTCGGCTACCTGGCCGACGAGCCGGCCTCGCTCGTGTCCTTCCTGGCCGGGCGGCTCGGCAAGCCGGTGCTCGTCGAGGGGCCCGCGGGGGTCGGGAAGACGGAGCTCGCCAAGGCCGTGTCCAGGGCCACGGAGCGCCGCCTGATCCGGCTCCAGTGCTACGAGGGCCTCGACGAGGCCAAGGCGCTGTACGAATGGAACTACCGCAAGCAGCTCCTGCGCATCCAGACCGAGGCGGCCGACACCGGCTGGCAGGAGGTCAAGGACGACATCTTCGGCGAGGAGTTCATGCTCGCCCGGCCGCTCCTCACCGCCATCACCGCGCAGGAGCCGGTCGTGCTGCTGATCGACGAGATCGACAAGACCGACCAGGAGTTCGAGGCGCTCCTCCTCGAGGTGCTCTCGGACTTCCAGGTCTCGATCCCGGAGCTCGGCGTCATCGAGGCGCGCACGCGACCGCTCGTGCTCCTCACGTCCAACAACTCGCGCGAGCTGACGGAGGCGCTCAAGCGCCGCTGCCTCTACCTGTGGCTCGACTATCCGACGGTCGAGCGCGAGCTCGAGATCGTCCACCTCCACGCCCCTGAGCTGGACCAGGCCATCGCCCGCAAGCTCGTCGAGGTGATCCACATGGTGCGCTCGCTCGACCTGAAGAAGCCGCCCTCGATCGCGGAGTCGATCGACTGGGCGCGCGCACTGCTCCTGCTCGGCGCCGAGGACGTGGACCAGGCGGTGCTCGAGCGCACGATGTCGATCATCATCAAGCACCGCACCGACCTCGACCTGGTGGCGGAGCGCGTGGGAGTAAAGCTCGGCGATGGCCTCTTCGGGCGGCAGGCGGGGTAACCCCGCCCTCTACGGCGGGGTGCCGGCGGCGCCGGGCCCGGCCGGAATGGCGCCGCGGCTGCTGGAGTTCGCCGAGGAGCTGCGCACCGAGGGCGTCGCCGTGGGCACCTCGGAGCTGCTCGATGCCTTCCGGGCGCTCGATTCCGTGAGCTGGACCTCGCGCGAGGACTTCCGCGAGGCGCTCGCCGCGACGCTCGCGAAGTCGCAGGAGGACCGGCACGTGCTCGACGTGCTGTTCGACCGCTTCTTCTTCAGGGCCGTCGAGCGCGAGGCGCTCGAGCAGAACCTCGCCGAGGAGCGCTTCCAGGGCGGCGACCAGCTCGACCTGGAGGCGCTGCGCGAGCGCATCCGCGAGGCGATCCGCGCAGGCTCGGACGGCGAGATGCGCGACCTGGCCCGGCTCGCCATCGCCGCCTTCGGGCGCCAGGGCGAGGGCTCGGGCGTGATCGGCGTCGACGTGCAGCGGATCAGGCGCACGCTCGGTCTCAAGGGCGAGACGCGCGGGGCCGAGGCCGGGCGGGACCCCGATTCCGTGCCGCGCGACCGTCTCCAGGAGTTCGAGCGCCACGTCCGCCGCGAGCTCGAGCGGCAGATGATCGAGCGGACGCGCGCGCTGCCGCCCGCGAAGCCGCTGCGCGAGCTCGACCGAGCGCTCCCCTCGAATCCGGCGCAGGACCTCTCACAGGTGCACCGCACGGTCGCCCAGCTGAAGAAGCGGCTGGCCTCGCACGGCCGCGAGCACCGCGGCCGCCGGCGCTCCTGGCAGGTCGACGTGCGCCGCACGATGCGGGCGTCGCTCCAGACCGGCGGCGTGCCGCTCGACCTGAAGTACCGGCCGCGCCGGCCGCGGCGGCCCGAGCTGTACGTGCTCTGCGACGTCTCCACGAGCGTCACCAGCGCCAGCGTCTTCTTCCTGTCCGTGCTGCACGCGCTCCACGACCAGTTCCGCAAGCTGCGCTCGTTCGTCTTCGTCGAGCGGATCTCCGAGGTCACGGACGTATTCGAGCGCGAGCGCTCGTTCGCGGCGGTGTCGCGCCGGATCGCCACCGACGCGGGGGTTGCGGACGTGTCCGGCTACACCGACTACGGCCGCGTCTGGCTCGAGTTCCTCGACAAGGTCGTCGACGACCTCGACCCGCGCTCCACGGTGATCGTGCTCGGCGACGCCCGCACCAACGGCCGCGAGCCGCACGCCCAGGTCTTCGGCCACGTGGCCGAGCGCGCCGGCCGCACCTTCTGGATCAACCCCGAGCCGCGCCTCTACTGGAACTACGGCGACTCGGTCATGTCGGCTTACGAGCCGTTCTGCGACGGCGTGTTCGAATGCTGGACGACGAAGCAGCTGGAGGCGTTCGTGAACGCGGTGGCGGACCTGCACGCGGTCGCCTGACGCGAGCGGCTAGTACTCTCCGGGGCCAGACATCAGGGGTGCTCGCGGACGCGGGCTGAGATAGCGCTCAGAGATCCGGCGCTGACCCTTCGAACCTGTGGGGTAATGCCCGCGGAGGGAGCGATGCAGACGAAGGCCGAGGCTCCCGCGAAGGAGCCTCTTTCATTGACGGGCGTCACACGCCGGTACCGCAGGGTCACCGCGCTCGAGGGCGTCGACCTGAGCGTCCACCGGGACGAGGTACTGGCGGTGGTCGGCCCGTCGGGGTGCGGCAAGTCGACCCTGCTCGAGCTGATCGCCGGGCTCCAGGAGCCGGACGCGGGCAGCCTCTCGGTAGCCGGCGCCAGAAGCGCTTCGGAGCGCCGGGCCGCCTGCGCGTTCATGCCGCAGCGCGACCTCCTCCTCCCTTGGCGCGACGCCCTCGCCAACGCCGCGCTCGCGCTCGAGTGCCAGGGCGTGCGGCG
>Ga0126312_10002121_pt1 | contig 13207 bp, 10 predicted proteins | sample Plot104A_FD_92537 | JGI IMG/M metagenome (GOLD analysis project Ga0126312, IMG submission 92537) | Serpentine soil microbial communities from UC McLaughlin Reserve, CA, USA - Plot104A | ecosystem: Environmental > Terrestrial > Soil > Grasslands | place: USA: UC McLaughlin Reserve, Lake County...
GCCTCGCGCTCTCGCTCGAGCGACGAGGCCAGGCGGTCGGCCATCTCGTCCAGGCTTAGCGCGAGCGCATCGATCTCCTCGCCGGCCGCAACCGGTCCGGTGCGCGCCTCGAGGTCGCCCGCGGCGAGCCGGCGAGCCGTCTGGGCGACTCTCGCGAGCGGCTCCGAGGTCGCCCGCGCGGTGGCGAGGGCCGCTCCGACGGCCGCGGCCGTCGAGTAGACGAGCAGCACCGCGAGCACCGTCGCGACGTGGGTATCGACCAGCATCAGCAACGAGAGCACGATGAGATTCGCGAATCCGACCAGGGTCGCGAACGCCGCGATCGAGATAAGCCGCACTCGAAGGGACGCCCGTGCCAGGCGCGGGATCGCGATTGCGGTGGCGATGGCGCTCAATACGATCGCGACCAGCATCAAAAGCGCGAGCTCTGCGACCTCTCCCGCTCCAAATGTCCCGAGGCCGATCGCCAGGGTGGCCGTTGCACCCAGCGCCGCGATCAAAACCGAGACGAGGACCGGCGAGGTTCGATTGCCGGTCATGGCTCGAACCTGTAGCCGACGCCCCAGACCGTCAAGAGTTGACGCGGCTCGGATGGATCGTGCTCGATCTTCTCCCGCAGCCGACGGATGTGGACGGTGACAGTGGAGGGATCGCCGGCGTATGCGATGTCCCAGACCTCCTCCAGCAGCTGCGTCCGGCTGAAGACCATCCGCGGGTTTTGTGCGAAGAACCTCAGCAGGTCGAACTCCTTGGGAGTCAACTCCACCTGGTGGCCGTCGGCGGTCACCTCGCGCGCCGTCAGGTCGATCTCGAGCTCGCCCATCCGGAGCAGCTGTCGCCTTTGCGGTGCCAGGCCGCCGTCGATGCCGGCCCGCCGCAGGACGGCACGAGCGCGTGCCACGATCTCCCGCGGCGAGAACGGCTTGGCGACGTAGTCGTCGGCGCCGAGATCCAGTCCTACCACCCGGTCGGTCTCCTCGCCACGGGCAGTCAGCATGATCACGCCGGTTCCCCGGCCTCGCTCGCGAAGCCGCCGAAAGACCTCCAGCCCGTCAATCCCCGGAAGCATCAGGTCCAGCACGATCAGGTCGGGGCGCTGGGCCTCGTAGGCGTCCAGCGCGCCTTGTCCGTCGCCGGCGGTGGTGACGTCGAACCCTCCTCGATTCAGGTAACGCTCGAGGATCTCGCGAACAATCGGCTCGTCGTCAACGACGAGCACCCGTCCGTTGGATGCCGCCATATCCGCATTGTTAGCGCGGGATCTTGCGAAACGCTAAAGCGATCCGCCGGTTTGACCTCCACCCCAAAGGGAATCCTCCTCCTGGGGTGGAGGGACCGAAGCATCCGACTCAGCTGAGACGGCGCGCCTGGTGGGGCGTGCTGAAGCGGACCGTGTCGGAGTTCCGCGCGGATAACCTCACCGACTGGGCGGCCGCGCTCACCTACTACGCGATCCTGGCGATCTTCCCGGCGTTGATCGTCCTGGTGTCCATACTTGGCCTTGCCGGGGATTCGGCGACCAACGCGGTCCTCGACAACATCAACGAGCTGGGCCCGGGCCCCGCACAGGACATCGTCAGCGGCGCGATCAAGCAGATCGCCTCGAGTCAGGGGACCGCGGGCGTGGCCTTCGTGATCGGTCTCCTGGCGGCGCTCTGGTCGGCGTCCGGGTACGTCGGCGCGTTCTCGCGCGCGTCGAACGTGATCTACGAGACGGAGGAAGGCCGCCCGTTCTGGAAACTGCGTCCGCTGCAGATCGGAATGACGCTCGTGCTCCTGCTCCTGGTCGCGGTCAGCGCCATCGCCGTAGTCATCAGCGGCCCGCTCGCCTCGCAGGTCGGGAAGCTCTTCGGCCTCGAGGGCACCGCCATCACCATCTTCAACATCGTCAAGTGGCCGGTGATCGTGCTGGTCGTGGTCACCATGCTCGCGATCCTCTACTACGGCTCGCCCAACGTCAGGCATCCGGGGTTCCGTTGGATCACACCCGGAGGAATCCTCGCCGTCGTGCTGTGGATCCTGGCGTCGATCGGGTTCGCGTTCTACGTGGCCAACTTCAGCTCCTACAACGCGACCTACGGCAGCCTCGCGGGAGTAATCGTCTTCCTCGTCTGGCTTTGGATCTCCAACGTCGCCGTCCTCCTCGGTGCCGAGATGAACGCCGAGCTCGAGCGTGGCCGCGAGCTCGAGAGCGGTGTGCCCGAGGAGCGCACGATCGCGATGGAGCCACGGGCATCGGCTCACAACGAGCCCAGGCGGGCGTAGCCATGGGCAAGCTCCTCTTCATCCCGTTCAGCATCGCCGGCGGGCTCATCGCCGGCCTTCTCTCGAAGAAGGTCTTCGACCTGGCATGGAGCCTCGTGGACGACGAGGAGCCGCCCGAGCCCGAGCATCGCGAGGTGACCTGGCCGAAGCTCGCAATCGCCCTGGCGCTCCAAGGGGCGATCTTCCGGATGATGCGCGGGCTGACCGACCGCGGCTCGCGACTTGGCTTCTACAGGCTGACCGGTTCGTGGCCGGGCGAGGAGGAGCCCGAGCAGACGGGATAGCTCGCGCGCATCGCCGAGGCGGGGAGATTCGGCACGTCCGCCCCCCTCTCTACTGTGAGCGCGAGATGAGCGAACAGGTTTCACTGACCGAGCAACCGGCCATCGCCGCGGCGGCCGAGAACGGCGCGAGCAGGGAAAATGGAGCCGCGGGCGAGCGCGCCTGGGTCCGCGATCTCGCTGACGGCCAGGCGATCGACGGGATCTTCGGCGTTCGGGAAAGGGAGCTCCGCCAGCGCCGCAACGGAGGCGAATGGCTGCGGCTGATCGTCTGCGATCGCTCGGGGGCGGTCGAGGCGGTGGCGTGGGAGGAAGTCTCCGACTGCTTCGAGGTCGCCGTGCCGGGCGCCGCCGTGCACATCAGCGGTCGTTTCGGGATCCACTCGCAGTACGGGCCGAAGATCACCATCGAGGCGATTCGCGCGGCCCGGGCCGGCGAGTTCGAGCCCTCTGACCTCGCCGAGGGACCGAACGTGCCGGTGGAGCGCCTGGAGCAGCAGCTTCGGGAGCTGCTCGGGACGATCCAAAACCCGCAGCTCGCTGCGCTGCTCGATCGGTTCTTCGCGCCCGACTCTCCGGTCTGGCTTCGCTTTCGCGAGGCACCAGCGGCCAAGTACTACCACCAGGCCTACACCCACGGGCTCCTGGATCACACCGTCTCGGTTGCCCAGGCCGTGAGCGCCGCGGCGGCCGCGTTCCCGGGCATCGATCGCGACATCGCCATCGCCGGCGCCCTTCTCCACGACATTGGCAAGACAATGGCCTACAACGACGATCCACTTGGCATCGACCTGACGGACGCCGGGCGCCTGCAGGGAGAGATCCCGTTGGGGTACTACCTCGTGCGCCGCGAGGCGGAGCGCATTGACGGTTTCGATCCCGAACTAGCGCAGGCCCTGTTTCACATCGTCCTTTCGCATCACGGCACGCTCGAGAACGGCTCCCCCGTGCTCCCTGCCACCCGCGAGGCGACGCTGGTCCACGCGATCGACAACCTTGGCGGCAAGCTCGGGAGCTTTGACCGAATCGAGCGCGGCCTCGCCGACGGTGAGACCTGGTCCCGGTTCGACCGCGGACTCGACTCCGCGGCCTATTTTCGGTCGCGCGCCGCGTAGCGGGCACGAGCCCCGGGGCGCCAGCCTTTAGGCCCCGCAATTTGCGGCGGCCCATCCCGCATCGCGCTCGAACGAGCGGCGGGGAGCCCCTATGCTCAGCGCCGTGGCCAAGGACACCGAGAAGCTGATTCGCCAGCTCTCGCTGATCTCGTTCCTAATGGCCACCGGGCGGCCGGTCTCCGCGCTCGAGATCAAGCGCGAGGTCGAGGGCTACAGCTCGATGAACGACGACGCGTTTGCGCGGCGCTTCTACGCCGATCGCGCCGAGCTCGAGAGCCTGGGGATCTCGCTTCAGGTGGACAAGCCCGCCGAGGGGTTCTTCGAGGCCGAGCTCTACGCCCTTCCGCCGGAGAACTACTACCTCCCGCCGATCGAGTTCACCGACGGCGAGCTCGCGGCGCTCCGCACGGCGCTCGTTCTGCTGGACGGCGAGTTCGCATATGCGGAGCCCCTTCGGCTCGCCCTGCAACAGGTCTCGTGGGGACGGCCCAGCCCACTGGCGGAGGGCGACTCCGCACCGATCGACGTCAAGCTCGCGCCGTCGGGAGGCGGGCGCGAGATGTCGCAGCGGTTGGCGAAGATCGAGACCGCGATCTCGCGGCGGAAGACAATCGAGTTCCGCTACTACTCGATGCAGCGTGACGAGCAGTCCGATCGCAAGGTGGACCCATACCACCTGGTCTTTCGGAACGGGCAGTTCTACCTGATCGGCCACTCGCATGAGCGCGAGGGCGTTCGCGTCTTTCGCCTGTCCCGCATCCGCGGAAAGGTGTCGTACGCGACCAAGGCCGAGCACGACTTCGCCCCACGCGAGGACTTCGACCGCCGCGACTACGCGTCCCGCGCCGACTGGCAGATGGGTGAGATCGAGGGGATGGCGAAGGTGTTCGTGCGAGAGCGGATCGCCTGGCTCGTCGAGCGCGACTTCGGCGGCTACGGGAAGCTGCGCAAGGCCACCAAGAAGGACGACGCGCCAGGCCGCGGCTGGATCTACGAGACGGAGTACGCCTCGGGGCGCCAGCTCGTCTCGTGGGTGCTCGGCTGGCGCGAGAACGCCCAGCTCCTGGTGCCCGCGGACCTGGCGCAGGAGGCGGCGCAGCGCCTGGACCTGTTGCGAAAGCGTCACCGCACCGACTTCGACGTCGCGAACACCGTCAAGCGCCCGATCGCCGAGGGCAACGGCCGACCACGCTCGTCGAACGGACGGTCGGAGGCGGTGATCCGCCCGGAGCGCTTCGCGCGACTGGTGACCCTGGCCGGCCTGCTGATCGGCGCTGCCCGCGATGAATCGACCCTTCCGGTCGGCACGGTGCTAAAGGAGCTCAACGTCAGCCGCGAGGAGCTCCACGAGGACCTCGACGTGCTCAACGTGGTCAACTTCGGCGGCGGCACGTACGTGCTCTATGCCGAGGTAGACGGCGACGAGATCCAAGTCGACCCGGACACCTATGGAGACAACTTCGCGCGGCCGGCGCGACTACTGCCGCTGGAGGCGAAGGCGCTGGTGGCCGCAATCGACCTGTTCGGCGATCACCTCCCGCAGGCGGGCTTATTGACTGCGCGGGAGAAGATCGTCGAGGCCCTGGGCCACGATCCGTCGCAGGAGGGGTTGGAGATCGCGCCCGGGCGGGACGACTCCGAGGTGGTGCGAGCCGTGAACGAGGCGATCGAGGGGCGACGGGTCCTCGAGCTCCACTACTACAAGGAGAACGAGGACGAATTCATAAAGCGGGAGGTGGAGCCCTACCAGCTCGTGAACGGGCCCGAAGGCTGGTACCTGGGTTGTTACGACCTCGGCCGCGACGACACCCGCCACTTCCGGCTGGATCGGATGAAGGAGGCGCGCGTCACCAAGCGCTCGTTCGAGCCCCGGGACGGGGTCGAGGAGCGCTTGGCCGAGCAGGAGTGGCTGGTCCACGGCGAGGTCGGGACGGCCGGTGTGGCCCGCGTGTGGGTCTCGCCCGACCGCGCCCGCTGGCTGCGCGAGGAGCGCACCGTGACCGACGAGCTCTCCGACGGGGCGGTCGTGGTCGAGCTGCCGTACGGCTCCACCGACTGGCTGGTGCGAGAGGTGCTCAAGGGCGTAGGCGATCTGGTCGTACTCGAGCCCGACGATGCCCGCGACGCCGTGCTGAAGGCCGTCAGCGGCAGGTAGTACCTGGGAGCGGTCATCGATACCGCCCCCGACCATCCCGAGATCGCCCGCTTTGTGGCTCCCAACCCCGGGCCGATGACCCTGGCCGGCACGAACAGCTACGTCGTTGCCTCCAATCCGGCGTACGTGATCGATCCGGGGCCCGAGAACGAAGCCCATGTCGCCGCTCTGCGCGCGGAGGCCGAGCGGCGCGGCGGGCTCGGCGGGATTCTGCTCACGCATTCGCACGCGGACCATTCCGCGGCGGCACCGTTATTCGATGCGCCGGTCGTCGAGGCCGGGCCGATGGAGGTGATTCCGACGCCCGGCCACGCCGAGGACCACGTGTGCTTCGTGATGAATGGGGTCTGCTTCACGGGTGACTTGATCCTCGGCGAGGGCTCGACCTTCGTGCCGCCGGACGGCGGCTCCCTGAGCGCCTACCTCGGCTCGTTGCAGCGAATCTCCGAGCTCGACTCCGATCTGCTGTGCCCCGGCCACGGGCCGTACGTCACCGACCCTCAAGCCAAGATCCGCGAGTACATCGGGCACCGGGCAGAGAGGGAGCGAAAGCTCGTCGCCGCCCTGGAGGCGGGCGAGCGATCCCGGGCGCGGCTGCTCGACGCCGCCTGGGATGACGTTCCCGAGGAGATGCGACCCGCCGCGGCAGTCGTCATGCAGGCGCATCTGGAGAAGCTCGAGAGGGAAGGACGGATGCCGGACGGGGTCGTGGACTAGCCCACCCGGACCCGACAACGACCTTCGTTGTCGCATTCGTTGGGATATGTCCCCGCCAATCCGACAATCGTGGCGTTACCTAGAGTTGGCGGTGTGAACATCGGCACGGTTGCGAAGCGAGCCGCCCTGGCCGGCACGGCGTTTTGGGGGATTGCCGCCACGACCACGGCGGGGCTCTGGTACCAGCTCTTTCGCCGCCCGCTGCCGCGGACGAGTGGCAGCCTCCGGCTTGTGGGGCTCGACGGGCCAATCGAGATCGCACGGGATCGATGGGCCGTTCCGCATATTCGCGCGACCACGGACCACGATCTGTGGTTCGGGCAGGGCTTCTGCCAGGGCCAGGATCGGCTGTGGCAGGTCGATCTGTATCGCCGCATTGCGGCCGGCCGGCTCGCGGAGATCGCGGGCCCATCCGGCCTTCCGACCGATCGCTTCATTCGGACGCTGGGCCTGCGGCGTGTCGCCGAGACCGAGATCGGGGGCTTGGATCCAGAGGTTCGAGCGGGTCTCGAGGCGTTTTGCGCCGGCGTGAACGCAGCGGCACGGGACCGGCCGCTGCCGGCCGAGCTCCAGATCCTGCGCCAGGGTTTCGAGCAACTCATTCCGGCGGACGCGCTCACGATCGCGAAGCTCCTCTCGTACGGGCTTTCGACCAACTGGGAGCGCGAGCTCCTCCGAGCCGAGATGACCCGGGAGCTCGGACCGGAGCTGGCGGCTCGCCTCGATCCTGGCTACCCACGTGGCAATCCAGTCGTGGTCACGCCGGGCGTTGAGTGGAGTGGCGACGGCCTGGAGCTCGCGGAGCAGATCGCCAAGCTTCGCAACACGATCGGTTTGGCGGTCGAGGCGACTGGGTCCAACAACTGGGCGGTGACCGGCGCGCGCTCGGCGACCGGCGGGCCGCTCATGGCGGGCGATCCCCACCTGCCCCCAAGCATGCCCGGGATCACCTATCAGGTCGGTCTGTACCTCGGCGACCGCTTCTGCCGGGGCGCCACCATTCCGGGGCTGCCCGGCGTGACGATGGGACAGAACAACGACGTCACCTGGTCGTTCACCAACGTGATGGCCGATGTGATGGACCTGTTCATCGAGCGGATCGACGGCGGCGAGTACGAGTTCGAGGGCGAGCGGCGCCCACTTGAGGTGATCAAGGAGGAGATCGCGGTCAAGGGCCGCGCACGCCCCGACCGCCTGATCGTGTGCCGGACCCAGCACGGCCCCGTCGTGAACGAGGCCCTGCGCGCCGACGTGTCCGAACCGCTAGCCCTGCGCTTCTCGGCCCTGGATTTCCCTGGGATCTCGCGGGCCAACTTCGCCGTCCTCGACTTCACAAGCGGGCCCGATCTGGTCGACGCCCTTGCGGATCACTGTCATCCCGTGTCCAACCTCGTTTGGGCCGATCGCAACGGCTCGATCGGCTACAAGATGGTCGGGCGCATCCCAATTCGGCGAGGCGAATGTCCGGACCTCCCTAAGCCGGGATGGTCCGGCGAGTACGAGTGGGACGGGTGGGTTCCGTACGACGAGCTGCCCGGCATAGACGACCCGGAGCGCGGCTTCGTCGTCACCGCCAACAACCGGGTCGAGCCCGACGACTACCCGCACCACATCACGAGCGACTACCTCGACGGCTACCGGGCACGGCGCATCGAGGAGCTTCTCGAAGCGCGGCCCGCGCACGACCTCGAGAGCTTCGAGTCGATCCAAACGGACATGCAGTCCATTCCCGGGCTGGAGACCGTCCACCGCCTGGTTCGGCTGCGTCCGCGCGATCAGCGCGAGCTGTCCGCGATCGAGCGTCTGCGGTCCTGGGACGGCGACATGGGCCCGGACTCGATCGCGGCCACGATCTACCAGGCGTTCACGCTCCGGCTCGGCAAGGAGGTGGCGCGGGCGGCGATCGCCGACCGCGACCTTACGGAGCGCTGGCTCGATCGTGCGGACAACGGATTCGTCGCCCACGTGACGTCGCCGTGGCGGTGGCAGTCCCGCCTGCTGGCGCTGTGGGAGGAGGGCGACGACGAGCTCGTCGGCAGGCCCTGGGACGGCCTTGTCCTCGACGCTCTGCGAGCCGCCATGGACGACCTGGAGTCCGAGCGCGGGCCCGACCAGGACGCCTGGCGCTGGGGGCGGGTGCATCCGCTGGTCTTCCCGCACGCCTTCGGCGCAGCCAATCCGCTGTTCGCCCGGATTTTCAACAGGACGCTGAACGTGGGTGGCGGCCAGGAGACGGTCGCGCAGGTGGGCTGGGATCCCCACGATCCCTTCAAGGCGATCTGGGCCCCGTGCTGGCGCATGGTCGCCGACCCCGGGCATCCGGAGAGCTCGCGCTGGCAGGCCTTCACCGGCCAGTCGGGTCACCCGGCGAGCCCCCATTACGACGACCTGCAGGTGGACTGGAAGGAGGGCCGCACGCAGCCGATGGCCGGCGAGGGCCCTTGGCGAACCCTGACGCTGGAGGCTGGGTGAGCAAGCGGGCAGAGATCCAGCTCACCGAGGACGAGCAGCGCAAGCTCATCGACTCGGAGCGGATCGTCGTCGTCTCCACTCTTGGCCACAGCGGATGGCCGCACTCGATGCCGCTCTGGTACGTGCCGCGCGGCGGCGAGGTCTGGGTCTACACCTACGCCAAGTCGCAGAAGGTCCGCAACCTGGAGCGCGACCCACGGGCGACGCTGCTAATCGAGACCGGCCACGAGTACGGCGAGCTCCGCGGAGTAGAGATCGAGGCCGAGGCCGAGATCCACCGCGACGTCGAGACGGTGTTCGAGCTGGTGAAGGAGCTGACCTCGCGATACTCCGCCGGGGCCGAGATCGACGACGAAACCGCCGAGACGCTGAAGGACCAGGCGCGCAAGCGGGTGGCGATCCGCTTCGAGCCCAGGCGCGTCGCGACGTGGGACCACCGCAAGCTGAGCGGTCGGTCCTAGTCCTCAACCCAGGGCGAGCAGCGGCGCGGCTCGGCTGGAGACCGTGACGTGGATGGACGCCGGCTCGACCGCATAGTCGATCACGCCCAGGGCGCGAAGGCGGTCGAGCACGAACTGAAAGGCGCTCGCCTGATCATCGCTCCCGTACCTGCGGCGAATGTCGAAGGACCAGCCCGTCGTGTGCAGCGAGTACTTGGGGGTGGCCTCGGGATTGGTCGCCACCAACCGCTCCTGGTAGGTGCGGTCACGGACTGCGCTGCTCACGATCAGGCGCTCGTTCTGGTGGCCGCTGATCGCCTGGACCCGCGCCGCCATGTAGATGAGCGCGGCGAGCGCCTCGGGTCGGAGTCCTCGATACAGACTGCGTTCGGCGCCGACCTCGTCCGCGAGTTCCCCGAGCTGGGGGCTGACCCTGAAGCCGAACCGGGAGTGGCGAGGAATCTCGACCAGGTCGCCGTCGTCAGAGGCGTCGGCGAGCTCATCGGGATCGGCGAAGGAGCGCGTCCGATCGGCGGGGTGAAAGACCTCCTCGGCGGTGGCCTTCGCACCGTGCAGCGCGATCAGGCGCCGCAACCGCTCGCGGTCGGTGAGGTACAGGTGCAGGATCTCGCGGGCTGCCAAGACCCGCCACAGATAGGTTGATGAATCGTCGCCGAGGCCGGCCAGGATGTCCCAGGCGGCCGGGTGTCGCAGCGGCGAGGAGTCGAAGAAGAGTTTCGCGTAGCTGAGCTGCTCGCGGCGGACTAGCTCCGCGACCGGCTCGCCTTCCCCGTGGGACCCAACATACGCGCCGATCACGCTCTCGAGGTTGCCGATTCCCATGTGGTACGACTCGACGGCAAGCTCGGACCGCCCGAAGCGGTCTTCCGCGAGCGACAGGTACCGCGCCATTCCGGCGAGGGCCGCCTCCGGATCGAAGCGCTCATCGACCCGGGCCCGCTCGGCGTGCAGGCCGCGCAGGCGGGACGGTAGCCGGGGCCGCAGCCGGCGCAGCCGGTCGATCCTCCGCTCGATCCGTGCCTTCTTCCGCTTCGCGCGGTCGGCACCGTTGCGGGGCCTCGGAAGTCGGTTGGCACGGTCACCGGACTTCGAGAGACGGTCGGCACGGGCCCGAAGGCTCGCGATCTGGTCGGGAATCTGATCGAACTTCAGCGCCGTGGCGGCGATCTGTGCGGTCAGCCTGCGGCTGCGCGCTAGATCCACTCTCATGCCGAGCAGATCCGAGCCCGTGGAGGCGAGAATCTGAGCCAACCCAGCGGCCGCCACTGGATCGTCGCCGGCGATCACCTGCGTGCGTCCGCCGCTCTCCAGGAACACCATCGCCTCCATCAGGCCGGAATCGACCCCGGCGGCCTCGGCAACTCGGTCGATCTCGGGCCGGAAGCTCACGGTGCGTCGCGCGGAGGCGATCACGCCGTCCGGGCTCTTCGCATAAAGGACGTGCGCCAGCCCCGACGCCGCTCGCGCTTCGAACTCGCTCTCGCGGTCCGTGGAGTACGCGAAGGGGTCCTCTCCCCGTCCCGCGCCCGCCGCGGCGATGGCCCCGAGGTCGAGTCGAGAACCGCGGTCCGTCAGGTCGATGCGAGTGACGAGCACCAACGCCGCGGCCAGCGCGAGCACAGCGGCCGCGGCGAGGATTCGGATCGAGCGACGTCGCGCGTCCGGGGCGTCCCCGATTCGGTTCGGTCCCGGGCGATCGTCGGTCATGGGTCCGTGCTCGAAGGCAGCATCGAGCCGACGAATCTAGCCACTCGCTTCGGCATCGCTGTACCCCCGCGAGATCGGCGTCCGAGTAGCCTTCCCCGCCGCATGGAGAACCTGAAGGGACTGATCCTCTCCGGAGGCGCCGGCACGCGCCTGCGCCCGATCACCCATACATCGGCCAAGCAGCTCGTGCCGGTGGCCAACAAGCCGGTCCTGTTCTACGGGATCGAGGCGCTCGTTGACGCCGGCGTCCAGGACATCGGCATCGTGATCGCGCCGGAGACCGGGGATGAGATCGAGGCGGCCGCGGGGGACGGTTCGCAGTTCGGGGCAAGCATCACCTACATCCGCCAGGACGCGCCGCTTGGCCTCGCTCACGCGGTGCTGACTGCCGAGGACTTCCTCCAGGACGGGCCGTTCGTGATGTACCTCGGCGACAACCTGCTTCGGGACGGCATCACGGACCTCGTGGCAGCCTTCCGCGACTCCGAGCCCGATGCGCTGATCCTGCTCACCCGGGTCCCCGATCCCGAGCATTACGGCGTCGCGGAGCTGAACGGCGAGCAGGTCGTGCGCCTGATCGAGAAACCGTCCGAACCGCCCACCGATCTGGCGCTGGTGGGCGTCTACATGTTCGGCCCGCAGATCTTCGATGCCGCGAAGGCGATCGAGCCCTCCGGACGCGGTGAGCTGGAGATCACCGACGCGATCCAGTGGCTCATCGATAGCGGCAAGGCGGTCGCGAGCCGGACGGTGACCGGATGGTGGAAGGACACGGGACAGCTCGACGACATGCTCGAGGCCAATCGCCTCGTACTGGAGGACATCGAGCGCTCGGTGGAGGGCGAGCTCGTCGACTCCAAGGTCGAGGGACGCGTGATCGTCCGGGAGGGGGCCAGGCTGGAGCGTGCCGTGGTGCGCGGTCCCGCCATCATCGGCCCCGGCTCGCGAATCACGGATGCCTACGTAGGTCCCTACACCTCGATCGACGCCCGGGTGACCGTGCAGCACGCCGAGGTCGAGCATTCGATCCTCCTGGCCGGCGCGAGCGTCAGCGATCTCGACTCGCGGATGGAGGCGAGCCTGCTCGGGAGGAACGTCACCCTCTGCCGCGGCGCCACCCTCCCGAAGACGCTGCGGATGATCGTCGGCGACAACGCGGAGATCAAGATCCCGTGAGCCCGCGCCAGGCCGAGTCCCTGAGGATTCTGGTGGCCGGGGGCCGCGGCATGCTCGGTCGGGACTTCACGATCGCGGCCCGCGAGCGCGGCCACGAGGTCACAGGTCTTCCGCACAGCGCGCTCGACATCACCGATTCGGCTTCGGTGGACCGGGCCGTTTCGCTGCATCGACCCGACGTGATCGTGAACTGCGCCGCGTTCACCGACGTCGATGGCGCCGAGGGCGACGAGCGGGCCGCGATGCGCGTCAACGACGAGGGGGCCGCCCTCCTGGCCGCCGGGGCGGCGAGCGTCGGGGCCAAGGTCGTCCATCCCTCGAGCGACTACGTGTTCGACGGGTCGTCACGGCGGCCATACGTCGAATCCGACCTCACGGGGGCGATCTCCTCTTACGGCCGCTCGAAGCTCGCCGGCGAGACGTCCGTTGCGGTCTCCAACCCGCGCCACTTCATCGTGCGCGCATCATGGCTCTTCGGGGTCGCCGGGAAGAACTTCGTCGAGACGATGCTCAGGCTGGGGAACGAGCGACCGGAGGTTCTGGTGGTGTCCGACCAGGTCGGCTGTCCCACCTACACGCGCCATCTCGGGGAGGGCCTTGTCGAGCTCCTGGAGGGCGACGACTTCGGCATCCACCACATGGCCGCCGCGGGGCAGTGCTCCTGGTATGAGTTCGCCCAGGAGATCTTTGACCAGGCGGGCATAGAGTGCCGCGTCATGTCTGGGACGACCGAAATGCTTGCGCGCCTGGCCCCGCGGCCCGCGTTCTCGGTGCTGGGCACCGAGCGACCCAATCCGATCCGGCTGCCGCACTGGCGCCAAGGGCTCGCCGAGTACCTTGCCGAGCGCGAGGCCGTGA
>Ga0126312_10002123_pt1 | contig 13204 bp, 7 predicted proteins | sample Plot104A_FD_92537 | JGI IMG/M metagenome (GOLD analysis project Ga0126312, IMG submission 92537) | Serpentine soil microbial communities from UC McLaughlin Reserve, CA, USA - Plot104A | ecosystem: Environmental > Terrestrial > Soil > Grasslands | place: USA: UC McLaughlin Reserve, Lake County...
CGCGTAGCCGGCGAGCCGGCCGCTCTCGCAGGCGCGGGCGACCGCGTCCCGATCACAGATCTTCCCGCGCGCCGTGTTCACGAGGTACGCGCCGCGCTTCATGCGCCCGATCAGCGCTTCGTCGAACAGGTGCTCCGTCTCCGGGTGGAGCGGCGCGTTGATCGTAACGACGTCGCAGACCTCGACCAGCGACTCGACGCTGTCGTGGAAGGTGACGCCGAGCTCCTGTTCGACGTCTTCGGGCAGCCGGTGCCGGTCCATGTAGTGGAGCCCGACCTCGAACGGCTTCAGGCGGCGCAGCACCGCCGATCCGATCCGGCCGGCGCCGACGGTGCCGACCTGCATCCCCTCGAGGTCGTAGGAGCGCGAGACGCAGTCGGCGATGTTCCAGCCTCCTTCCACGACCCGCTGGTAGGACGGGACGTAGTTCCGAACGAGCGCGAGAATCGCCATCACGACGTGCTCGGAGACGCTGATCGAGTTGGAGTACGTGACCTCGCTCACGGTGATGCCATGGTCGATGGCGGCCTGCAGGTCGACGTGGTCGGAGCCGATGCCCGCCGTGTGCGCGAGCTTCAGGTTCGGCGCCTTGGCGATCCGCTCCGCGGTCAGGTACGCCGGCCAGAACGGCTGCGAGATTACGATCTCGGCCTCGGGCAGCCGCCGCTCGAACTCGGAATCGGTGCCTTCCTTGTCCGAGGTGACGACGTATGTGTGGCCGCGCTCCTCGAGGAACGCGCGGAGCCCGAGCTCGCCGGAGACCGACCCGAGAAGCTCGCCCGGCGTGAAGTCGATCGCCTCGGGCGTCGGGGTCGTGAAGCCGCCGTGGTAGCTCTCGATCTTCGGCACGTCGTCGCGGGCGTACGGCGGTGGGTAACCGACAACTGGATCGTCGTAGAGGACGCAGAGCACGGTCGCCATCGACGGGGCGAATCTATAGCGCACGCGTGCGTGCGACGTCTCCGTGGCTGTCAGTGGAGAGCGGGATCGCGGCCCGCGGCGACCTCACCGAGATACGCGTAGGCGCGGTTCGCGCCGAGCGGATGCATGAACGGCAGCGCCCGTACGTCGCGGTATGCGCGCGCGAGCGGGCTGCCGTTCAGGTAACCGGCGCCGCCGGAGAGGGCAAGAGCCCGGTCCACAATCGCGGCCGCCGCTCCGCCGAGGAATGCCTTCGCCGCCTGCGCCTCGACGAACAGCGCCCGCAGCTGTTCTGCCGTTCCGATCGCGTCAGGGTGCGCCTCATGGTGCTCGTCGATCAGCGCTGCGGCGCGGGAAACTATCGCGCGGGCGGCAGCGAGGTCGACGACGTTCTGCGCCGCTAGCATCTGGCCGTGCGGGTCGAGGTCCGCGCGGCGGGCGAGCCCCTGCGCGGCTGCCGAGTGTGCAGCCTCGGCGATCCCGAGCGCGGCGCCCGCGTGGAAGAGCCCGGCCGTGAGGTTCCGGTCGATGTACTCGGCGGCGTCGCCGACGACGAAGCCGCCGCGAAGCGCCGCCGAAGGCAGCCGGACGTCGTCGAACGTAACCGAATGGCTGCCCGAGGCGCGCATCCCGAGCGCGTCCCAGTCGTCGTGGACGACCACTCCCGACGTCTCGCGCGGCACCATCGCGTAGCCGTAGCGTTTGCGGCCCCGGTCGTCGGTGTACGTGACCGCCGTGTAGAGCACGTCGGCCGCCGGCGACATCGTCGAGAAGATCTTGCGCCCCGAGATCGTCCAGCCGCCGTTCGAGCGCGTCGCGGTCGTCGACGGGCGCGTGAGGTCCTGCCCCGGCTCGCTGACGGCGGAGGCGAAGACGATGCCCTCGCGCGCGATCTGCTCCAGTGTGCGGCCGAAGCCGTCAGACCGTCGCTCGTCGCCGGCCGCCGCGGCGACTTGCCAACGCCGCACGACGTTGAGGACGAAGACAAAGTGCATGTTCGCGCCGAGCGTCAGCGACGCGTCGCCACGCGCGAGCCGCGACGACGCGACCAGCACGTCGTGCACCGACGTGACGCCGAGCCCGCCGAGGTCGACGGGGACCGGAGCGGAGAAGTAGCCGCTCCGCTTCAGCGCGTCGAAGCTCTCGAACGGAAAGCTCGCGTCGCGGTCGTGGGCGGCTGCGCGCGGAGCGATCTCCTCGGCGAGCGCCTCGGCGAGCGCGACGAGCTGCGCGCCGGCCTCGGTCTTGGGTGACAGTTCGATAGTCATCTGGGCTTCCTTTCTGAGTCGGAGCTCGAGACGGTGGCGTAGGCGCGCCGCCCGTAGACCAGCGGATCGCCACCGGTACCGCCGGTGGCTGCGCGAACGCGACCGAAAAAGACGATGTGGTCGGCGGCCGGAAAGGCGTGTACGACGTCGCAGTCGAGGTGGGCGAGCGCGCCGTCGATCGCGGGGCTCGCGCTGGCGGAGCCGGGGTCGACGAACGGCTCCAGGAACTTCGGAGCGCCGGCCGCGGCGCCGTAGCGCGCGACGGCGAGCTGATCGGCGGACAGGATGCTCACGCCGAACCGGTTCGTCTCGGCGACCGACGACGCGCTCGCCGTGTCGGCACCGACGGAGACGAGCACCGTAGGCGGGTCGGCGGAGACGGAAGTGAACGCGGTGATCGTCATCCCCCACGGCCGGCCGCCGACGCGCGACGTGACGACGACGACGCCGCTCGCGAGCGACGTCATCGCCTCGACGAAGTCGAGCGTCTGCGTCGAGGGAATTGGGTTCAGCGTGGTCGACATGGTGTCTCCCGGCGTGACCGGGGTGGTGGCCGCCGCGCGGGCGACCACCACCGCTCTCGTCGCCCTAGTCCGTCGTCACGTCCACCGTGACGGGAACACCGTTCGTGACCATGTCGAACACGGCCGAACGCTTCGTGGCACGCTCGACGACCTCGCGCAGCTTCTCCTCGGGCGCGTCGCCCGAGAGGCGGAAGGAGACGCGGATTCGCTCGAAGCCGTTGCGGTAGTCGTCCGACAGCCCGAGCGCGCCCTGCACGTCCATGTCGCCCTCGAGCGTCGACTCGACCTCGGTCAGGTGCACTCCGCGCGCGGCGGCGACGTACACCAGCGACGTCGTCAGGCAGGCGGCCAGCGCGTGCAGCAGGTACTCCGCGGGATTGGCGCCGGTATCGGAGCCGACCAGGATCGCGGGCTCGCCCGCGTCGATGACGAACTCCTCCGCTCGCGACGTGTCCTCCTGGTTCGCCGCGTAGAAGTCGCGGATCGTGGTGCGGTTGTGCGCCCCGTCGATCCACCTGTTCCGTGCGCGGAACTGGAACTTCGCGAGCGACGGGTCGTCCTTGATGGCGTCGAGCGTCCCGTAGAGCTGCGCGGTGTCGACGCCGTTGCGGATCTTGGTCTCAACGATGGTGCTCATGACTCCTCCTGTGGTTGGGGGTTGTCGACGGGGGATCCGTCTTCTGCATCTCACAACGCCTCGGTTGCGGCGCGGTTGGTCGACGGGTAAAGGCGCGGTAAGGCCGCTCATTCGTGCGTCGCGTTCAAGCGTGCGACCCGTTCGGGGCCACGACTCGCCTCAGGCTGCCGAGTCATGCGGCCGCGGAGGCGGTTGCGCTTCGATCCTGGCGTCGCCCGCGACGTGCGCTCGCTGCTCGCGGAGCGCGCCGACGCTCGTCGTCTCGCCGCTCGGCGCTCAAGATGCGGATGACCGCGTGGATGAGATGTGGATCCATGTGTTGCTCCTTTCTTCGAGGTTGTTCGCTCCAGTTCAACGGGCGGCGGTTGCCACTCACCCCCTGGCTGCCGTAAAGCGCGGGTATCGCTGTTGGCAGCCGCTCGGCCGACTGCGTTCGTCGCCTCGGCCTCCACGCGAGCGTCGCCGCGCAGCCCGCGAACAGCGCGCCCATCGCCACGCCGAGAGCTCCGTAGCCGCCGAAGGCGAGCGCGCCCCCGCTGACAACGGAGCCGATCAGGTAGCCGAACTGCATCGTCGCCGCGCGCAAGCTCGTCAGGGCAGGCCGGACCTCGGCGGGCGCGGCGAGTGCGAAGGCGTTCGAGACGAGCGTGCGCGCGCCGGCGAGGAACGCCGCGCCCGAGAAGAGCAGGGTGCTCACTCCCACGCCCGGCCGCGCGGCGCCGAAGGCGGCGACCGCCACGGCCAACGCCACGGCGAGCGCGATCAGCACGGGCCCTGAGTCGCGACGGGTAAGCCGACGTGAGGAGACGTTTCCCGCGACGTAGGCAGCGGCTGCGAGCGAGAGCAGCGCCCCCGTCGCGGTCATCGACGTCCCGTACGACTCGGCCAGCAGCGCGCCCGCGTAGACGAGCGTTCCCGCCCACGCGGCGTTGGCGAATAGCTCCGACCCCAGGTAACGGGCGAGCGCGCCGTCGCGGAGCGCCGCACGGGCACGCGAGGCGGCCGTCTGCGTCACCGCCTGCGCCGGGCGGCGCGACAGGATGATTGCAGCGGCCGCCGCTGCGACCGTCGGCAAAGCGATCCACCCGTACCGCCAGCTCCACCCGCCGAGGAAGCCGACGAGGGGCATGCCGACGATCCAGGCGGCCGGCTGCCCGATCAGCACCCACGAGAGCGCCCGCGTCCGCAGCTCCGGCGCGACCCACTCGGCGGCGGCCAGCGTCGCACCGCTCGTGACGACTGCAACTCCGACGCCGATCGGGAGCTGGGCGAGGGCAAGCACACCAAACGACGGCGCCCCCGCGCTCGCCAGGGAACCGACGCCCACGAGCGCGCAGCCCACGAGGAGCCGACGCGCGAGCGACCGCCCCCGGAATACGCCGAGCAAGACGGCACTGACGCCCGCTGCGAGGCCCGTGAGGGCGCGGAGCTGCCCCGCGGCCGCCGTCGACACGTGCAAGTCGGCTGCCGCGTCGGCGAGCACGGGTGACATCGCGATCACCGCTGCTTGCCCTGCGAAGAGGCACAGGAACAGCGCGACGATCGTGGTGCTGTAACCCGCGCGCCTGCTGATGTTCAACGTGTTGGCCATCTCGAACCTCCGTCTCGTGGTGGGTCAAGCAGAGCGGTGGCCGGTCAAGCCGAGGTTCGGATCGGGGTAAGCCCGCGGTAAACGTGCGGCGGCGCGCGAAGATCTCGGCCGGTCGGTGCTAGCGTCGGCGCATGCCGCAGCTGGACTTCCGACTGCTCGGGCCGCTGGAGGCGTTCGCAGATGGAACGCCACTGCCGGTCGCGGCAGGCAAGCAGCGCGCCCTGCTCGCGCTCCTCCTCCTCAACGCCAACCGAACCGTCGCGCGCGACCAGATCGTCGACGGCCTTTGGGGTGAGGACGTGCCCGAGTCGGCACCGAAGATGGTCCAGATCCTCGTTTCGCAGCTTCGGAAGGCGCTCCCGGAGTCGCGGCTTGCCACTCGCGCGCCTGGGTACACGCTTGCGCTACGTGACAACGAGCTCGATCTCGTCCGGTTCGAGCGGCTCCTTGCGGACGCCCGGCGCGTGCTGAACGACGATCCGGCGCGGGCGAGCGACCTCCTCGCAGAGGGGCTGGCACTCTGGCGCGGAGCAGCGCTGACCGAGTTCTCCGAGCCGTTCGCGAGGCACGAGAGCGCGCGGCTGGAGGAGCTGCGGCTGTCAGCGACCGAGACGCGAATCGAAGCGGAGCTCGCGCGTGCGCACCACCGCGAGGTGGTCGCCGAGCTCGAGACGCTCATCGCGCAGCATCCACTCCGTGAGAGCTTGCGGTCGCAGCACATGCTCGCGCTCTACGGCGCCGGCCGGCAGGCGGATGCGCTCGCGAGCTATACAGCCTTCAGGCGGAGGCTATCCGACGAGCTCGGGATCGAGCCATCGCCTCCGCTGCGCGAGCTGGAGCGGCGGATGCTCCGACACGAGATCAGCCTCGACGCGCAGCCCGTGCCGGAGACGACGCGTGTGTCGTTCGAGCCGGCGCCTCTACCGGGCCTCGACGACGTCGCGTACGCGCGTAGCGGCGACGTACGAATCGCATACCAGGTAGTCGGAGACGGTCCGCTCGACCTCGTGCTCGTACACGGCTGGATCTGCACCTTCCAGCCCGGGTGGGAGCATCCCAAGATCGCATCCTTCTACCGCAGGCTCGCGTCGATGGGGCGACTCATCCTCTTCGACAAGCGCGGCACCGGCCTCTCCGACCGGGTCTCTCCCGAGCATCTCCCCGACCTGGAAACGCGGATCGACGACGTCCGCGCGGTGCTGGACTCCGTTGGCTCCGAACGAGCGGCCTTGTTGGGCATATCCGAGGGAGGACCGATGTCGACCCTCTTCTCCGCGACGTACCCGGAGCGAACGGTGTCACTGGTCCTGATCGGTAGCTACGCAAGGGAGATGTGGGCGCCGGACTACCCGTCTGGCGTGCGCGAGGAGAGTCTCCGCCAGCGGCTTGCCCTGCTCGAGCAAGACGATTGGGCGGCGGCCGCGACGAGAGACTGGCTCGGACGCGTCGCGCCGGAGATCGTGCACGACGCCGAGGCGATGAAGTGGTACGTGTCGTACGTGCGACGTGGCGCGAGTCCCGCCGCGGCCCGAGCGCTCCGGCTCATGAACGCCGAAATCGACGTCCGCGACCTGCTCCCGACGATCGCGGTCCCGACGCTCGTGCTCCACCGCGAGCGCGAAACCTGGAGCGATGGGTCACGGTACTTGAGCGAGCACATTCGCGACGCGCAAACGGTCGAGCTCCCCGGCGACGACCACCTGCCGTGGGAAGGCGACAGGGAAGCGCTGCTCGACGAGATCGAGCGCTTCCTCGCCGGCGTCGGCGACGCGGTCGAGCCGGACCGGGTGCTCGCGACGTTGCTCGTGGCGGACGTAGATGGCGCGGACGAGGAGCCCGTGCGCCAGCAGGTCGTGCGCTTCCGCGGCACTGTGGCGGATGCGGCCGGCGACGCGCTCGTCGCAACCTTCGACGGCCCCGCGCGTGCCGTCCGCTGTGCAGCCGCGATCGTCATCTCGGCTGGCACAGGCGGCCGCAGGGCGAAAGCAGGCGTCCACACAGGCGAAGTCGATCGCGGGAGCACGACCGTACGCGGGCCGGCGTTCGAGCTCGCAGCCGCGATCGCCGCGGCCGCCCGCCCGGGCGAGGTGCTCGTCTCGAGCACGCTCAGGGACATCGTCGCCGGCTCAGGGATCGCGTTCGAGGAGCGTCGACAGGATGGGCTCGACGCGCGTGTGTTCGCCGCGGTGGCGCCCACTCCGGCCACGGCGCTGCAACAATGACGCGGGAGAGCGATCTGGTGGACTTTCGGATTCTCGGGCCGCTGGAGGTGGCATCGAACGGGGACAACGTCCCGCTCGGCGGCGGAAAGCAGCGCGCGCTGCTGGCGGTGCTGCTCCTGCACGCGGATCGCGTCGTCCCGGTCGAGCGCATCATCGACGACCTCTGGGGCGAGAGCGTCCCCGACACGGCGCCGAAGATGGTCCAGGTCTACGTCTCACAGCTGCGCAAGCAGCTCCCCGGCGAATTGCTCCGGACGCGTGCGCCCGGGTACGTCCTCGAGCTCGACGGGCACGCGCTCGACCTGCACCGTTTCGACGAGCTCGTAGAACAGGGACGAGCTGCGCTCGCGAACGGGCAACCGGAGCAAGCGGCGCGGGAGCTGCGGGCCGCGCTCGACCTCTGGCGCGGCTCTGCCCTCGCGGAATTCGAGGAGCCGTTCGCGCAGCTCGAGTCGGCGCGCCTCGAGGAGCAGCGCGTGGTGTGCCTGGAGGAGCGGATCGAAGCCGACCTCGCGCTCGGTCGCCACGCACAGCTGGTCGGCGAACTGGAGAGCCTCGTGCGCCGCCTTCCCCACCGCGAGCGGCTGCGCGGCCAGCACATGCTCGCGCTGTACCGATCCGGGCGGCAGGCGGAGGCGCTCGAGAGCTACGGCGCGTTTCGCCGGATGCTGTCAGACGACCTCGGGATCGACCCGTCGCCTGCGCTACGCGAGCTCGAGCGCCAGATCCTGCAGCAGGCGCCGTCGCTCGAGCTTGACCAACCGGCGTTCGTCACGGCGCCGACCCCGCCGCGGTCCGCGAGTGCTCCGCCTGTCGGGCGCGAGCGCGAGCGCGCGCACCTCTCACGCCTGCTCGAGGAAGCGTGTAGTGGGACGCGGCACCTCGTCTTCGTCACGGGCGATCCCGGCATCGGCAAGACGACGATCGTCGAGAGCTTCGTCGGCGAACTCGCCGCTACGGACACGCTCGTTGCGCGCGGCCAGTGCGTCCCGCAGCAGGGCGGCGGCGAGCCCTACCTCGCGGTGCTCCAAGCGCTCGGCGAGCTCGTCCGCGGGCCGAGGGGACGACAGTTCGTGTCGCTGCTCGCTCGCCAGGCGCCGACGTGGGTCGCGCAGATGCCGTGGATCCTCAGCGACGAGGAGTTCGAAGCCGTTCGGGTATGGCTGATCGGCGCGACGACCGATCGGATGCTCCGCGAGATGGTCGAGGCGCTCGAGGCGATGTCGCGAGAGACGCCGCTCGTCCTCGTGCTCGAGGACCTCCATTGGAGCGACCCGTCGACGGTCGATCTCCTGAACGCCGTCGCGCGACGACGCGAGTCCGCGCGGCTGCTCGTCGTCGGCACGTACCGTCGCACCGACGCGGTAGCGCAGGAGCACCCGGTGCACCGGCTCGCTCAGCAGCTGCGCGGCCGCGGCCTCGCTACTGAGATCGCGGTCGGGCCTCTGAGCCTGGACGCGGTCGACGAGTACGCCGCCTCGCGCGTCGGTGCCAAGACGTCGCGTGCGGTCGCCGGTGTGCTTCGGGAGCGGACCGGTGGGAACCCGCTGTTCGTGACGACGCTGCTCGACTCGTGGCTGGACGACGATTTGCTCGCCGAAGACCCGGACCTGGAGCAGCTCGGAAGGCACGTGCCGGAGACCGTGCGCGATTTGATCGACCAGATGCTGGACGACCTCGATCCGGCTGACGCGGAGCTCTTGACAGCAGCGAGCGTCGTCGGCCTCGAGTTCTCCCCCATGGCCCTCGCGGCCGCCGCGACACGCGAAGAGACGGAGGTCGAGACGCGCTGCGACGCACTCGCGCACTCGGGGCGGTTCATCGAGCGCGCCGGCGAGGAGCAGTGGCCCGACAGCACAGTCGATTCTCACTACCGCTTTGCCCACGACCTCCACCGGGAGGTCTTGTACGACCGTCTTCCCGCTGGGCAGCGCGCGCAGACGCACCTCCGCGTTGGGTTGCTGCTCGAGAGCAAGTACGGCGAGCGCGCGAAAGAAATCGCGCCGAAGCTGGCGGAACACTTCGTCAGAGGAGGCGATGCGGCGCGTGCGGTCGTCGCCCTGCGGCTGGCGGCGGAGCAGGCGTTCGAACGGCTCGCGCACCGCGAAGCGCTCGAGCACCTGACGAACGCGCTCGCGATGCTCGAGCGTTTACCGGACGACGACCACCGAGCGTCGGAAGAGCTCACGCTCCAGGCGATGCTTGCGTTCGCGCAGCTCGCGGTACGCGGTTTTTCGGCGCCAGAGGCGGAGGCCGCTTTCGTGCGTGCTCGTGAGCTGGCGGAGCGCCTCGGCCGTACGGACGAGCACGGGTGGGCGCTGTTTCGCCTTGGAACCCTGTACGAGGTGCGAGGCGAGTACCACCGCTCGCGGGAGTTCGTCGAGCAGGCGCTGGCTGTGGCAGAGCAAACGTCGAGCAAAGGTCTCCTGCTCGAATCGCACGAGCTCCTCGCCTGCGTCCTCTTTCACCAAGGCGTCTTCGGAGAGGCCGTCGAACACGCCGAACGGGGCCTCGCGGCCTACGACGGCCAGTACTCCAGCGCGCTCACGGCCGCGTACGGTGAGAACGCAGGCGCGGCGTGTCATACCTGGGCGGCGCTGTCGCTGTGGTTCGCCGGCTTTCCGGATCTCGCGCGGAAGCGGGCACGCGATGCGATTGCCGTCGCCGAGGACGCGCGTCGGCGGCATGGGCGGGCGACCGCGCTCGCGCATTCGGCCATCGTCGAGCAATGCCGGCTGGACGTCGACGCTGCACGGGAACGCGCGGAGAACGCCATGGGAATCGCCGCCGAGGACGGCTACCGGTACCGGCTCGCGATGGCGACGATCGTGCACGGGTGGGCGATCGCCGCCGCCGGCTCATGCGAGGAAGGAGTCGCAGAGGTCGAGCGCGGGCTCGAGCTCTCCCGCGCGACCGGCGCACGCATGGACGACCCGTATTACCTCGCGCTCCTCGCCGATGCGCGGATGCGCGCGGGCAACGTCGACGCGGCCTGCGCCGCGGTGGAGGCGGCGTTCGAGCAGGCACCGCCCGGCCGTGGCTTCTTCTTCGAGAGCGAGCTCTACCGGCTGGGCGGCGAGCTCGAGCTCCGCCGCGGATCATCCGCCAAGGCGGAGGAACGCTTCAAGAAAGCGGTCGAGGTTGCGCGCGCGCAGAACGCGCTGTCCCTCGAGCTCCGCGCGGCGCTCAGCCTCGCGAGCCTTCTCAGAGAGACGGGCCGAGACGACGAGGCGCGCGATCTCGTCGCGGAGCCCTTCTCGCGCTTCACCGAAGGGTTCGACACACACGATCTGATCGCCGCACGGCAACTCCTGAAGAAGCTTACGACGGCGTAACGTCAGTCGACGAGGAGCAAGGAGTCCGTCGGGGCGTAATCGTCCGTCAGCACCGGCACGTCCTGCGTCGGAACGAACGCCTCGTAGCGCCGCCGGACCGCGTTCGTGAGATCGACCGCGTGCGCCTCCCGCCGGCGTAGCTCCCGCCACCGACGGAGGAGGAACGCGCGGCCGGGGACGGGGAATTCGCCGGCGACCAGCATCACGTTCTGCGCCAGGTCGAGCTCGCGCGACCGGAAGTAGTCGACGGGATGGACGGCGACGCTCGGAAAGACGGAGCGGTAGGTCCGGTAGAAGGAGCGGAACAGCTTCGACTGAGAGCCGCGAAGCGAGCCGATCACGTTCGCGACCACGACGCCACCCGGCGCCAGCCGCTCGCGCACGAGCTGGACGAACTCGCGGGTCGCAAGGTGGAACGGGATCGAGTCCGAGTAATAGGCGTCGAGCGCGATCACGTCCCAACGCCGATGGTCGCGCTCGAGGAACGTCCGCCCGTCTTCCACGTCGACCGTCAGCCTTCGATCGCGCGGCAGCTGGAACCACCGGTAGGCGACGTCGCGCACGACCGGGTAGAGCTCGACGACTTGCAGGCGGAAGTTCGGGAAATCGAGCCAGAACCGCTTGGGCGCCGAGCCGCCGCCCAACCCGATGAACAGCACGTTCCGCGCGCTCGGGTGGTACGCGAGCCCGAGCGCGAAATCGTCGACGTACTCGAACGGCGTCTCGAACGGGCGCGCGCGCCGCATCCCGCTCTGGTAGGAGCTGTCGAACCGCAAGTACCGCGTCGACTCGTCCTGCACCACCGCGATCGAGTGGTAGGCGCTCTCCTTTCGGTACAGCACGCGGAGGCCCTCGCCTTTGAAGTCGGGCGCCTCGGCAGTCCCGCCGCGCAGCCGGTAGATGGGTGAGAAGTTGCCGGCCGCGGCGCCTTCCAGCCGCCCGCTCTGGTCGAGGCCGAGGCCGACGGCGAGGACGGCGGCGACGCCAGCGGCGGCCGCAGCAGCGGCGGCGGACGGCAGCCGGCCACGCGCTCCGGCGACGACCGCCGTCCCGGCGAGCAGCGAACACGAGGCGTACGCGAGCAGCTGGTTCGATCCCAGCTCCGGGATCAGAACGAACGCGGTCGCGAACGTGCCGACGATGCTGCCCACGGTCGAGACCGCGAAGAGCCTGCCGGCGGTCCGGCCCAAAGTCGCCACCGACCGCGCTGCGATCCTGACTGCTACCGGCGTCACCGTCGCCAGGACGACGCTCGGCGGGCCGAACAGGATGATGGACGCGAGCAACGGGTTCAGGCGCGCACCGGGATCCCACTCGACGATCCAACGCAATACGTGGTCGTCGGCGTACGGAATCGCCAGGACGAGGAGTGCGCCGACCGTCATGACGGCGAGGAGCAGGTGAACGTCGGGTAGCCGATCCGCGAGCGCTCCCCCGAGCCAGTAGCCGATCGCGAGACCGCTGAGCACGACTCCGATCAGCGCCCCCCAGACGTAGAGCGAGTTGCCGAAGAACGGCGCGAGGACCCGGCTCGAGACGATCTCGACCGCGAGGAGGACCGCTCCGGAGACGAAGACGGCGAAGAACAGCGAAGCTCGCTCCAGCCCGGCCCTCATCGAGACATGGTGCATGCAGCGGCCGGGTCTGCCGCCGAAGCCTGGCCCAACGTGTTTGACGCGCCGCGAACGCCGCGGTAGCGTCGCGCCCGATGGGCCGGTTCGACGACGTGTACCGGCGCTCGCTGGAGGAGCCTGAGGCGTTCTGGGCCGAGGCCGCCGCTGCGATCGACTGGGCCGCGCCGTGGGAGCGCGTTCTCGACGACTCGAATGCGCCGTTCTACCGCTGGTTCACGGGCGGACGCTTGAACACGTGCCACAACGCGGTCGATCGCCATGTCGACGGTGGCCGCGCCGACCAGCTCGCGCTGATCTACGACTCGCCGGTGACGGGGACACAGCGCACGTTCACCTATCGCGAGCTCCGCGACGCGGTCGCGTGCTTCGCAGGCGCCCTCGCGGCCGAGGGCGTCGGCCGCGGCGACCGCGTGATCGTCTACATGCCGATGGTTCCGGAGGCCGTGATCGCCATGCTCGCGTGCGCCCGCATCGGCGCGATCCACTCCGTCGTCTTCGGCGGCTTCGCGGCGCACGAGCTCGCGAGCCGCATCGAGGACGCGCAGCCGAAGCTGATCGTGTCCGCCTCCTGCGGGATCGAGCCGTCGGGAACCGTCGCGTACAAGCCTTTGCTCGACGCCGCGATCTCGATGGTCGACGCGAAGCCGGAGCGCTGCCTCGTCCTCCAGCGGCCGGCGCTCGAGTGCGAGCTCGATCCGGAGCGCGACATCGACTGGGACGAGGCGACGGAGCGCGCCGAGCCGGTCGACTGCGTCTCCCTCCAAGCGACCGACCCGCTGTACATCCTCTACACCTCGGGAACGACAGGGCAGCCAAAGGGCGTCGTGCGGGACAACGGCGGCCACGCGGTCGCGCTCGCGTGGACGATGAAGCACGTCTACGACGTCGATCCGGGCGAGGTGTACTGGGCCGCCTCCGACGTCGGCTGGGTCGTCGGGCACTCGTACATCGTTTACGCGCCCCTCCTGCACGGCTGCACAACGGTCCTCTACGAGGGCAAGCCCGTCGGCACGCCTGACGCGGGGGCGGTCTGGCGCGTGATCGCCGAGCACGGCGTCTCGACCCTCTTCAC
>Ga0126312_10002124_pt1 | contig 13202 bp, 12 predicted proteins | sample Plot104A_FD_92537 | JGI IMG/M metagenome (GOLD analysis project Ga0126312, IMG submission 92537) | Serpentine soil microbial communities from UC McLaughlin Reserve, CA, USA - Plot104A | ecosystem: Environmental > Terrestrial > Soil > Grasslands | place: USA: UC McLaughlin Reserve, Lake County...
CTCCATCTCTCCGATGACCGTGCCGGCCACCTCGGAGGCGCGCTCGTCCTCGATCAGCTCTCCGAGTTCGGAGCCATCGCCGTCGGAGGAGAGGGTCTGGTTGAGGCTGGTGGCGTCCGGCATCGCGCTCTTGACGTCCCTGACCTGCTCTGCAGTCCACCCGAGGCGTCGGGCGACCTCCTCATCGGTGGGCTCGCGCTCCATCTCGGTGGAGAGCTCGTTGTACACCCTGGCCATCTTGCGGATCTTGTCGCCCATGTGCACGGGGACACGGATGGTGCGGCCCTTGTCGGCCACCGCCCGCTGCACAGCCTGCCTTATCCACCAGGTGGCGTACGTGGAGAACCTCCAGCCCCGGTCGGGATCGAACTTCTCGACGGCCTTCATCAGGCCGACGTTGCCCTCCTGGATCAGGTCCTCGAAGGGCAGCCCCATCCCACGATACCTCTTGGCCACGCTCACGACGAGCCTGAGGTTCTTCTCGACCAGCTTCTTGCGGGCCCTGTCGTCACCGGCCTGGGCCCGCTTGCTGAGGTCGATCTCCTCCTGGTGCGTGAGGAGGTTCCCCTTGTCGATACGCGCAAAGTACCCGGGGATGAGATCAGGGGTCTCCATGGGCCGCTCGTTCCGTCTCCCGTTTGCTATCCCAATGGTTTCCATCAAACTCCTCCTCGCTCTTCTAAAAACCGTCTACGTCCTCGAAATCCCGCACTACACCCCCACTTCCAGACACCACGGACCCAGAGAAAAGCACCGCGCGGGCGCCGCCCTTCGTTACTCGAAGTTGTATGGATGCGGGAATGCAGGCTGTTTTTGGGGTCTTGCCAAACTCGTAGTTTACACATTTGTGAGCATTTGTCAAGGCCTTGTAGCAGTATGTGCCTGGCGGGGTTTGTTCACCGCCACTGGTCATGCGTTTGGGGATATAGTATCTGGCGATGGATGAAATCGTAGAGAGTCGGGTAATGAGAGTGCAGCGCATAAAGCTACTGAGCCTCGCCTACGACAACCCATCGACGCTTCAGCAACCAGAAAGCTGACTTGCTGAAGTCTGAAATACTGACCAGCGCGGGTTGGGGAAGGAATGACCTTCCCCAACCTGCTATGAGAGGAGCAGGGTGCGTTCCGGGTGCTTGAGCCTGGTAGCGAGGGTTGGCGCGGTGTCGATCGCGGCGGTCCTCGCAGCATTGAGCATGGCCATCATCCTCTCGTTCGCCATCTCGGCGCTCGGGCAGCCCGATGGGGTCGAGAAGATCATCAAGGTTCTTGTGGCCTCGGCGGCGGTACTCGCCTTCTTCTTGGTTGGCCGGGGCATCTGGCGGGACCTGAGGCGACGTCCTTCCGCAGAACCCGAGGAGAGGTCGAACGAAGATCGCTAGCGGGCCGGGGTAGATCTGTGACCTCGCGGACTCACCTGCTGGTCGCCCGTGCCATTGCGGAGTATCTCGACACCGAGCACCACGAGGTCGAGCCTCCCTGCATACCCGCGAAGAGGTCGCCTACTATCGCATCTTCGCCGAAGACCTCAGCGAGGTCAGCCCGAAGCGAACTAGCGGACGCTTCGCCACCCCTTGAGGGCGGTTTGCGGCGGTGCTGGCTTGTCTCTAATATTGAGCGGGGACTCTAGCGAAGGGAGCACGGCGTGGAGAAGTTCATCATCAGCGCGGCGATTACGGGCGGAATGACGGTGCCCGGGCAGAGCGAGGCTATTCCTATCACGCCGGATGAGATAATCGACTCGGCGGTCGGGGCGCGCGAGGCCGGGGCGACCATCGTCCACCTGCACGTCCGCGAGCCGGAGACCGGGAAACCGAGCTCGGACATCGAGCTCTTCCGGGAGGTCGTCTCGGGGATCAAAGACCGGTGCGATGTGATCGTACAGCCGACCACGGGCGGCGGGAAGGGGATGACCCTGGAGGAGCGGGCCGCCGTCCTGCCGGAGCTGGAGCCCGAGATGGCTACCTTCAACACGGGCAGCTTCAACTTCGGCCTCTTCCCCATCGCCGAGCGGGGCGGAGAATTCGAAGAGTGGGAGATAGATTACCTGGAAGGCACCCGCGACTACATCTTCCGCAACACCTTCGCCGACATGGAGAAGGTCTGCGCCATGTTCCGCGAGGCCGGCGCGAAGCCGGAACTGGAAGCCTACGACGTCGGGCACCTCTACAACATCAAGTACCTGCTAAGCAGGGACCTGCTCGACACTCCGCTCCACGTCCAGTTCGTGCTCGGCGTGATGGGCGCGAACGCGGCGACTATCGAGCAGATGCTGCACATGCGCCGTACGGCGACGGAGCTCTTCGGGGATGATTACACGTGGTCCGCGGCCGGCGTCGGCTACCCCGCCGAATACCATCTCGCCGCGATGTGCCTGATGCTCGGCGGCCACGTCAGGGTCGGTCTGGAAGACAACCTCCGTGTCAGTAGCGAAAAGCGTGCCGACTCCAACGCCGAGCTGGTCGAGAAAGCCGTAGCCCTGGGCCAGATGTTCGACCGGGAGCCCGCCACCCCGGATGAGGCACGCGAGGCATTGGGCCTCAAAGGCCGCGCCGCAGTGGCGTTTTAGAACCGCTTGTCAGCGGTTCAGCATGTCAGCACGCTCAGGCTAGCGCCTTCGCTTGTCAGCATTTCAGCCTTTTGTTTTCGCACATGGTTGATCGCTTTTAGCCGGATGTGCGATACGCGGATGTATCGACCTTCCGCGATCGTTCTGGAGAGGAGTAGTGTGAAGAGAGTTTGCGTCTTTGATGTTAACGAGACTCTGCTGGATATGGCCGCTCTGGACCCTGTCTTCGAACGAACCTTCGGCGACGCCGCCGTACGGAGGCTGTGGTTCAACCAGATGCTACAGTCGGCCTTCGTGGCCACTATTACAGACGCTTATGCGACGTTCGGCGAGGCAGCCGGCGCCGCGCTCAGGATGACCGAGGAGCGGCAGGGGGTGAAGATCTCCGAGGAGGCCAGGCGTGAGATCCTGGGCGGACTGCGCGACTTGCCGACGCACCCCGAAGTGCCCGACAGCCTGGATAGGCTGCGCGAAGCGGGTTTCCGTCTCGCCACCCTGACCAACTCCACCCAGGAGGTTGCGGAGGCCCAGATAGAGAACGTGGAGCTCACCGACAGGTTCGAGAAGATCCTCTCCGCCGACAGCGCGAAACGCCTCAAACCGGCACCCGCCCCCTACAGGATGGCCGCACGGGCCCTGGAGGTCCCCGAGCGTGGGATGCGACTCGTCGCGGCCCACGCCTGGGACGTGGCGGGAGCTCTGCGCGCCGGGTGTGCCGCCGCCTTCGTCGCCAGACAGCCCTTCGACCCGCTCGTCGAACGCCCCGATGTGTTCGGCGCCGACCTCGCCGAGGTCGCCGACGGCATCATCGCCACCGAAGCCTAAAAGCACTTCAGCCAGTCAGCACGCTGCGGGCCTTAATATAAGGCCCTCGCTTCTCAGCTTCTCCCGCATAATGCCTCGCCCTGCCGCGCACGACGAACCTCTACCAGCGGCAGTCAGTATCTACGCGCATGGGGAGGCCACGGGACGACTTGCTGAAGTGCTGACAAGCCGCCGGGCGGAGCCGGGCGGCGTGCTGAAATGCTCTAGCCAGCGAGAGCCTGCAACTCCTCTAAGGCATCTCGCCCAGGACGGCGCTCGCCCTGTTCCATGGCGTGCATAAGCTCGACGACCCGCTCGTTGAGGGGGGTTGCGACGTTGTATTCTCGGCCCCTCTCTACCACGCCACCGTTGATGACGTCGACTTCGGTCCTCGCGCCCCTTTCCAAGTCCTGGAGCATGGAAGCCTTGGTCGCCCCGGCGTAGCCCATCGCCACGTCGAGGGCTTCGTCGGCCCTCTGGCGGTCTTCGGGGCCGCGTACGACGAGCGAGTCGGCAGGGACGCCGAGGACTTCGTCGAGTGTGATCTCCTGCGCCACCCCGACGTCGTAGCCCTCGCGCCAGACGGCGAGCGCGGCCTCTTTGCCAGCGGGGTCGGCGACGACCTCTCTGTATAGAAAGCCGGAGACGGCGCCGAGGCCTGAGAAGGCGCTGTTGACGAGCAGCTTGGACCAGACCTGGCCACTGATGTTCTCGGTTACACGCACGTCGGCTACCGTTTCGAGGGCTTCGGCGAGCAGGCGGGTCCTGTTTTTCGTCTCGCCGTCAGGTTCCCCGATCACGAACGGCCCTCGTGTGGTCTGCGCCAGACGGCCGGCTCCCAGATTCGTAGCTCCCCACTCCACCGTCCCGACGATGAGGTTCTCGTCCCCGACTATCGCGGCTATGCGGTCCTGCACGAGCCCGTTGCCTAAAGAGACGAACGTCCGGGCCAGGCCGCGCTCCGCGAGAGGGCCAAGGGCGGCTTCGAGGTGGGGAGCTTTGAGCGTAAGGAGGGCGAAATCGAAGGGATCTTCGAAGTCCGAGGGATCGGCGTGGGCATCGAGGCGCACCTGGCGTTCTGCGCCAAGCTCGTCGAGCAGGAGGCCAGGGTCCGTCATCCTTTCCACGTGCTCTCTGTTGGCGTCGAGTACGCTTACGCGTCGCACCCCGCCCTCCATCTTCGCCGCCGTCACGCCGCCGATGGCGCCGGCCCCGACAACGAGGACGCTGGCGTCTATCACGAGGCGCCCCCGGATCCCGCATCAACCGGTGGAAGGTCCTCCAGGAGCTCGCCTAGCGCCGCGTAGCGCCGGTCGCGTTCGAGGAGCAACCGCTCCCGTTCCTCGTCGGTGTACTCGAGGAATCCGGCACCACTCTTGGTGCCCTTGCGCCCCTGCTCGACGAGCTTTCGAAGTGACTCAGGGGCCTCGAAACGTTCGCCGAGGCCGTCTCTGAGGACGTCGAGTACGTTCTCGTACACGTCGAGTCCGGCCATGTCGGAGATCTGGAACGGCCCGAAGAAGGGCAGGCGGAAGCCGAAGCAACTGCGCACCACCTCGTCTACCTCCTGCGGCGACGCAAGGCCATCCTCGACGCACCTTACCGCTTCCAGAAACAGGGCGTTCTGGATGCGGTTGGCCACGAAGCCGGGCCCGTCACCGACGACGGCGGGACGTTTCCCGATAGAGCGCAGAAACTCGACCAGCCGTCCGACGACCTCGGGGGAGGTCGCGGCGGCCGGTATGACCTCGACGCCCGGTGTCCACTCCGGCGGGTTGAACCAGTGCATGCCGCAGAAGCGCTCGGGCCGCCCGACGAACTCGGAGAGGTCATTGATCGGCAACGAAGATGTGTTGGAGACTATTATGGCATCCTGCGGTGCCGCCTCCGAACAGGATCCCAGGATCTCCTCCTTCAACCTGATGTCTTCAGGCACAGCCTCGAAGACGAGATCCACATCCCCCACTGTGCCTGCCACCTCGTCAGCAGTCTCTACAGCCTCCACCCTTCCGACAGTACTCTCAGCCAGCAGGCCGGCCTCAGCGTGTCCCTCTGCCCGCCTTACCAGACGCCTCTTCGCCTCCCTGGTCAGCTCAGGCGTCGCGTCCGTAAGCAGCACCCTGATGCCGGCAGCGGCGAAGCACTCGGCGACGCCCAGGCCCATGGTGCCCGCCCCGACGACGGCGGCTTCTTGTGGCCAACCATGATGGGAGCCCCGATTCTCCATGCTCTAGTACTTCCCCGCAAATTTGTTTATTAGCATTTCAGCACGCGCCCTGTCGGGCGCTCGTCAGCATTTCAGCTCGTCAGCATAGTACGGATGTTGGCCCCGTGCACGAGATCCTCCTGCCACGCCAGGTCGGTTGCCGGTGTGGCGTGCCATCTCTGGAAGCCCCTAGAGCTGACATGCTGAAGTGCTGAAAGCGGAGGCCGTAAGGCCGGAGCGTGCTGACAAGCCGCCTGGCGAAGCCGGGCGGCTTGCTGATTACGGTCTCAGGACGCGGCGACCTGCGATCACCGCCACGGAGAGAAGCGCGACAGCCGCCAGGGCGATGTATGGAGGACCGCCCGTGTTCGGCACGTTCTTTCCCGCGATCGTGCCAGGCTTAACGCCGGTGGGCTTCTTAATGTTGCCTGGCGGCACCTTCTTCGACGCGTACTGATCCGCAGCAGGTGTCGTGCCGTCGTCGCGGACATCGTCCGCTCCCCCGCAGGTGATACCCGTCGAGCCGACGGCCGTGTAGTCGCCGTCCGTATCGAACGAGGTGTCGGAGTCAGGGAACGTCGCGTGGTCACCCACGAAGTCGTCGACAGGACCCTCTATCCTGGGGTGGCCTTCCTGGGTCGTTATCGTGATCTCCTTTTCACCGTCGACGAAGCGGGCCCTGGTTCCGTCGCCGTCCTCGAGGGTGATGGACGCCCCCGGCGTGACTTTACAGGCATCCGCGGAGACCAGGACCACGTCGGGAGGGCTGTTGTTGTCGTCCGTATCAATGCCACTCGCGGGCGCGCCTACGGGTATGCCACCGTCCTGCGCGCCCGCAGGGGCAGCGAGGAGAACTACAAGGATACACAACAGGACGAAGACCCCCCCAGATAAAGTAATCGCTCGCCGCATCCCCATCCTCCTTCGTCACATAACCGACGAAAAGAATTGTGCCCGATAACGCAACTTCGCGCCACCCCTTCTTCCTGAAACCTCTTTACCAGTTCGCCATCGACTCACGGATGATGTTCGCCAAATCCTCTTCGTTCACCTCACGGGGAGCGCCAACGAGCAGCCGCTGCTGCTTCATCGCGCCTTCGACCAGGTCTTCTATGTCGTCCTCGCCGTAGCCGAGTTCCCGGACGCCTTGCGGCGCTCCCACGTCTTTCATCAGCTGGATGATGATGTCAGGGAGCGTGTTCTCGTCGGGCTTTTGTGTTTTCTCGCCGGAGAGCAACTCAGCAACCCTGTGGTGCCTCTCGGGGTCGGCTTCGTAGGTGAACCGGAATGCTGCCGGGGCTGTAACGATAACGGACCAGCCGTGCGGGACGAAAGGATGGTCTTCGGGATAGCCTGACGGCTGCCACTCGTGCTTGAGGCCTGCTATAGGGTAGGCGCAGGCGTGCGGGATGTGGACGCCCGCGGACCCGAAGCCGATCCCCGCGAGCGACGCGCCGAGCATCATCGCACCGCGTGCCTCGACATCATCACCGTTCTCTACGGCGCGCCTTAGGTACCTGCCGCCGTACTCCAGCGCCTTCGCGCTCCACATATCCGCCACCGGGTTCGCCCCCTGGTAGGGCGGCCTGTCGTCGGGGCTCTCCGGTTTCGGGCGGGCGTCGTAGGGCTTGGAGATGTAAGACTCGGCGGCGTGGCAGACCACGTCGAGGCCGCAGGATGAGGTGACCTCGGGCGGCATGCTCAGCGTGAGCAGGGGATCGACGACGCCGCGGTCGGGGCGGAGGTACCGGTGGGAGATCCCGGTCTTCACCCTCTGTTCGGGGATGTCCAGGATCGCGACCGTCGTCGCTTCTGCGCCCGTGCCGGCGGTCGTGGGGATGGCGAGGAGCGGTTTCAGGGGGCCCGGCGGTTTCTTGCCTCCGCCGACGGGGGCGTTGACGTAGTCCATGATCTCACCGCCGTGCGTCGCTATGAGGTTGGAGACCTTGGCCGTGTCTATGCTAGTCCCGCCGCCGACCGCGGCGAAACCGTCGAAATCTCCCCGGGCGGCGAAATCGGCGGCGGCCTGGAAGGAATCGTCCGTCGGCTCGACGCGCGAGCGGTCCCACACTTCGACCTCGATGCCTTCGGCCTCGATCAACTCCCGCACCCGGCCCGTGATCCCGGCCTCAACCACCCCGGGATCTGAAGTGAGCATCACCCGCCCCACACCCATCTGCTTCAGCTCCCATCCCGCCTCCTCCGAGGCGCCGGGTCCGTACTTCAGCGGCGTCGCCTCCATCGTAAAGACCGTCTCGTTGTTAGACCCCGTGCCGTTGCCCATGGTCATCTCCCTTCCCCCAAGACAAGTTGGCGTTCGTTGTACCCGGTCCACCCGGCAGATACACGTTCGGGCTTCATACAGAGTCCTTCTGTAGGGTCGTTCTTTCCGGGCGCACGCCTGGCTCCCCCTTGCGTCATCCCCGCGAAAGCGGGAATCCACGGCTAATGGAAGACGTAGGCTCCCGAGCCGTGATAGCTATCCTCCCGTTTTTGGCTTGAAGCCTGTAACGGCGACCTAGTGTTCCGTCACGAAGGGTTTGGGTCATTTGATGGCTCCACGATCTCGGGATAGAGACGCTTGAGCTTGATCCTCGCCTCCTGTTTGCTGAAGCGCCAGTCTATGGAACTCTCGTAGGCGTAACGCTCGGCTTCCCAGGCACCCACTTCCTCGGCAAGCGTTTGTTGCGTCGGACCACCGTAGAGGGTAATAAAGGTTCCAAAATACTCCATTTGGGGTATGTCATGGGACTCGCGAAGCCGCAAAATAGTGTCGTGAGTGCGACGAGAGGTAAAAATGGGAACCGCTACATGCGTGGAGGAATAAACGTCTCTCCGTTTTCGACGGCTACAAGCTCTAGATGCCCTCCATAAGATACACATCGCCGCTTTTGCGGTACGGCGTTGCCGCGCTGGCCGTCGGGATGGCGTTTGCGGTCAAGCTGCTCCTCGACCCCCTGATCCTGCAAGAGACTCCTTTCCTGCTGACCTTCGGCGCCGTGATGGTAAGCGCCTGGTACGGGAGCCTCGCACCGGGATTGCTCGCGACGGTCGCAGCAGGCCTGGCCACGGACTACTTCTTCCTCCCACCAAAGGGCTCCTTGTCGGGTTTCAGCCTGGAGACCGTGCCGCTACTCGTGTTCTTCCTCGAAGGGACGCTCGTCTGCCTGCTTGTCGAGGCCTTGCGGGCGGCGAGGTCGCGGGTGGAGGATAGTACGCTTGAGGCCGAGCGCCAAGGGGAGCGCTTGCGCAGGAACGAGGAGCACTTCCGCTCGCTGGTGGAAGGCATGCGAGACTACGCGATCTTCACGCTCGACCAGAAGGGACGCGTCGCCAGCTGGAACGCGGGTGCCGAACGTCTCGAGGGCTACAGCTCTGAGGAGATCGTTGGAGAGCACTTCTCTATCTTTTTTTACCGAAGAAGACATAGGGCGGGGCAGGCCCGAGGAATACCTCGAGGCAGCGACGGGCGCGGGCCGGTATGAAGAGGAGCACTGGTTTGTGCGCAAGGATGGATCGCGGTTCTGGGCGGCCACGTCCATAACGGCGCTGCACGATAATGAGGGAGAGCTGCGGGGTTTCTCGGAGGTCACCCAGGACGCTACGGAGAAGAAGGAGCGGAGAGGCTTCGCGAGGAGGCCGAGAACCGTCTTCGCACGCTCGTCGAACACGTGCCCGCGATCACCTACACGGAGGAGATAGGCGGCGACCACGCCCTGACTTACGTCAGCCCCCAGATCAGAAGGGTCCTCGGCTATTCACCAGGTGAGGTGGTGGCGGATCCCGACCTCTGGACGAACATGTTGCATCCCCACGACAGGAGGTGGGTGCTGGCCGAGAACAGGCGTGCCGGCGAAACCGGAGGTCCGTTCGCGCTGGAGTACAGGATGTTCGCCAAAGATGGACGCGTGGTCTGGCTGCGCGACGAGGCGATGCTCGTGCGCGACGAAGAGGGCAATCCTCTCCGCTGGCAGGGCTTCATGCTCGACGTCACCAAGCGGAGGAAGGCCGAGGAGAAGCTTCGCGAGAGCGAGGAACTGTACCGCAACGTCGTCGAACAGGCCGCCGAGAACATCTTCCTGCTTGACCCTTACACCGGAGAGATCCTCGAGGCGAACGCCTCCTTCCTCCACTCGCTCGGTTACGAAGCTGAGGAGCTCCGCCGCCTGACGCTCTACGACATCGTCGCCGACGACCGGGAGAGTATAGATCGCAACATCAGGCTCGTTCTGGAGAGAGGGCGCCATTCTATCGGGGAGAGGTGCTACAGGCGCAAGGACGGCTCTCTCATCGATGTCGAGGTCAACGCCGGCGCTTTAGCATACAGCGGCCGGCCTGCACTCTGCGTCGTCGCCCACGACGTGACACAGCGCAAGGAGGCCGAAGAGGCGCTGAGACGTAGCCTGGATGCCTTGCTCGCCCTCTACGAGACGGGCCAGATCCTTAGCTCCAGCCTAAAGCGGGAGGAGATCGGCTCGCGGTTGCTCGAGGTTGTTCGCCGGGTCTCGAACCTCACCGCCGCGGTCATCAGCGTCCCCGACGAGAACGGGGAGCTGAGCATCTGGCGTTCCTCGGGACTGGATGGACTGTGGCGCCAGGCCCGCTTCGTCCCCGAGGCCCTCTTTGCCCGCCAGAAGGTGCTGGCGACCGGGGAGCATCAACTCCTCAGGCTGCAACGGCCGGATGACCCGCCAGAAGAGCGGAGCCTGGTCAGCATGAACCTCCCTCTGTTGGTGAGGGACAGGGTCATCGGCGTTCTCGAGGCCTACGGTACCGACGCCCTGGACGAGGCAGGAGCGGAGAACCTGTACAGCCTCGCGACTCAGGCCGCCAGCGCCCTGGAGAACGCGCGGCTCTACGCGGAACTGGCCGGGCGCGAGAACCAGCTCCGGCGCCCGGTCGGGAAGCTGATCGTAGCCCAGGAAGAAGAGCGGCGCCGCGTCGCCTACGACGTCCACGACGGTCTGGCCAGGAAGAGATAAAGCGGCTCGTCCTCGCTGACGATCACCACCTCTTGAGGAGAGGATTCCGGAGCCTGCTGGGCAGCGAGCCCGGGATCGAGGTGGTAGGCGAAGCGTCGACCGGCCATGAGGCCATCGAAATGTGCCGGCGCCTGGAGCCGGATCTCGTACTGATGGACGTCCGTATGCCGGAGATGGACGGTATCACGGCGACCCGCCAGATCAAACGCGAGCAGCCAGGCATAAGCGTCCTCATGGTGACCATGCACGAAAACCCGACTACCTCCTCGAAGCGCTGGATGCCGGCGCCGCCGGCTACGTACTCAAGGACACCCCCGCGGACCGCCTGATCAACGCGGTCCGTAGAACCCTGGACGGTGAGTCTCCCCTCAACCAGGAACTGGCCACCCGACTCCTCAGGCAGTTGGCGGAAGAGAAACAGCACGACCAAGACCACGGCCCGTCGCAGCGACGTGAGCCTCTGGAGGACGCTCTGACGCCCCGCGAGAAGGAAGTCCTCGGACTCTTGACCACCGGGCAGACCAACCAGGAGATCGCGCACACACTGACCATAAGCAAAGGTACGGCCAAGGTGCACGTGGAGCGTATAATCCGCAAACTGGGGGTCTCCGATCGTACCCAGGCGGCCGTGCGCGCCATCGAACTAGGGTTCACTTCTCCGATACAGGGCAATTGCCTTCTTCCTGAAGCAGGTTGCAATGAGGTGAAACCTCATTGCAAGCATCTCAGCACTTCAGCTGGTCAGCACTTCAGCTTTCGCGTGCGAATGCCTTTGCGCACAAGCCGCCGACCGAAGGGAGGCGGCGGGCTGACTTGCTGACAGGCTCATATATGCCATTTACACATAATTATCGTTTACTAGTATAATTTGCCGTATCGGTACCGGCTCTGGTGAGAGCGAGGCGGGTGCCGGGGATGGGCATCGTTTCTTGACGAGGAGGTTTACGGTTGACGGAGGAGAGAGGAGCGGTGTCCGGCATGGACCCTGCCGAGCTCTGGCGCCGGTGGATGGAGTCGGGGAGCAGGATGTGGTCGGAGATGGGCGCCCGGGGAGGACAGGCTGATACCTACGGCGTATATAGCCGGTGGTTCGAAGGCCTGCGAGAGATGCAGGAGCGGATGATCGGGGCCATCCCCGAGCCGGTCGCCGGCAACCCTGGGTTTGGCGAGCTCTGGAAGCGGTGGTTAGAGCTGAGCGCGGACTCCTGGAAGAGGAGCGCCGAGATGGGCCAGAGCGCGATGGAGGTAATTCCGCGTTGGATGCAGATGCTCGATGAGGCGCGTATCAATCTGCTGGCCGGAGGCGCGCCGCCGAGCGACCCTCTGCAGCTCGCGACCCAGTGGTACAACGCTACCAGCGGCCCCTACTCCGACTTTGTCGGGGACATCATAGAGCGCGAGGAGTTCCTCGAGCCTTCGAGCCGTTTCCTCCAGCACTACGCAAGCTTCTACAAAGTCTTCAAGCGCAACTCCGAGGAGTACCTCAAGAACCTCCAGCTCCCCGTCCGCTCCGACATCTCCAGGATCGCCGGTCTCGTCGTCAACCTGGAGGAGAAAGTGGACCGCATCGAAGAGGTCCTCGAAGACTTCGAGTACGGCTACGCGGAGCCCGCCACGACCGAGTCCGTCAAGGATCTCGAGAGGCGGCTCGAGCGGGTCGAGAGCAAGCTCGACAGGCTGCTCGCTGCGCTGGAGGGCGGTGGCGACGCGTTGGCGGAGACCAACGGGTCTGGCGAGGTCAGGGCCACGGACGCCGCCAGGCGCAAGGCACTGGAGATGGGGGTCGACCTGGCTGAGGTAGTCGGGACCGGGGCCGGTGGCCAGGTCACCGTCGATGACGTGCGCAAGAAGGGAGAGAGCTGATGACCGAGACGGCCAACTATGGCGCGGTTCCTACCTCGGGCGACGCCCCCATACCGGCGGACGTAGAGAACTTCTTCGACAAGTACAGCCGCGGGGTGAAGATCGTAGTCGAGGGCGCCCAGGCCGACACGGGCCAGACTCCCAAGGAGACGATCTGGACCAAGAACAAGGCGAAGCTCTACCACTACGCGCCCAACGCCGAGAAGAAGTATCCCGTCCCCATCCTGATGGTCTACGCTCTCATCAACAGGCCTTACATACTCGACCTCATGCCGGGCAACAGCTTTATCGAGTACCTGGTCGGCGAGGGCTTCGACGTGTACATGCTCGACTGGGGCGTGCCCGGCGATGAGGACAAGGACCTCACCTTCGAGAACTACATCCTAGATTATCTACCAAGGGCTGTAAAGAAGGTCCTCAGGCACTCGCACTCCGAAGAGTTCAGTATGCTCGGCTACTGCATGGGCGGCACGATGAGCGCCATGTACACCTCGCTGTATCCCGAACATCTCAAGAACCTGATCCTCATGACGGCTCCTGTGGCGTTTCCTGGGGGCGAGATGGGACTATATAGCCTGTTTACGAGCAAGAAGTACATGAACCCAGGTCTGCTCGCCGACGCCTTCGGCAACATCCCCGGTGACCTCATCGACACGGGCAACAGGATGCTAAAGCCCGTAACGAACTACGTCGGCACCTACGTCAACATGTGGGAGCGTATCTTCGAGGAGAAGCCGATGGAGACCTGGCTCGCGATGAACAAGTGGGTCAACGACGGGCC
>Ga0126312_10002125_pt1 | contig 13201 bp, 10 predicted proteins | sample Plot104A_FD_92537 | JGI IMG/M metagenome (GOLD analysis project Ga0126312, IMG submission 92537) | Serpentine soil microbial communities from UC McLaughlin Reserve, CA, USA - Plot104A | ecosystem: Environmental > Terrestrial > Soil > Grasslands | place: USA: UC McLaughlin Reserve, Lake County...
CATATGGTTAATGAAGAAAGTATAGCAATCTTTCAAGATGTAGGTGAACGTACATGGTGGAATACCGACAACCTTCCATCCAATGTTGTTATGGTAAAAGATATTGAAAAGCTCAAAGACAATTTATATAAAGGAGGAATAGTTATTACAGACAAAATAATAACAGATAGTACAATTCTTTCAAAATCAGTAATATATCATCCTAAAACTTTAGTAATTGGTATAGGCATACATTGGGATACAACAAAAGAAGATATTCTAAAGGGTATTCAGACTATCTTCGAGAAAAACGGTTTAAGTTTTGCCTCAATCAAAAGTCTTTCTTCTATCAAAAAGAAGATCCCGGTCAAGGGATTGGAGGAATTCTCTAAAGAATTTCATCTTCCTTTATATCTTTTTGAAAAAAAAGATCTAGAACAAATTCCAGTCCCTAATCCTTCTGATACAGTTAAGAAATTCGAAGGAATTGCTAGTGTTTCTGAAGCATCATCAATATTACATTCTCATGGTACATTACTTATTCCAAAACAAATATTTCCTCCTAATTTAACTATCGCTGTATGTAGGGTGAATTTTCCATGAGAAAGGCTCTTTTGATAATAGATAGAGGTAGTAAAGAATTAGAAGTACAGAATGAACTATTCAAAATATCAAATCAAGCTAAACAAAAAGGAGGATATATTTATTCAAATTTCTGTTTTCTGGAAGTAATTCCGCCATATATTGATGAAGGAATTAGAGACTGTATGAAGGAAAATGTTGATTTGATAACCGTTATGCCTTATTTCCTATATCCAGGAATGAAACTAAAAAATGCCGTTCAGAGAACAGCAGCAATTTCTAAGGAAAAAGGAGTAAAATTAGTTATTACAAAACCTCTTTGTTATTCTGATGTTCTAACATTTGTAATAAGAGATAGATTAAACAAATTAAAGTTTGATAATGACATTCAACTCAAAGATAAAGAGTGTGATGTGCTTGTTATTGGTCATGGAAGCTCTGATAGAAGAGCAACAGAGGCTTTTATTTTTACTATTAATGCTATAAAACACTCTTATAGAAATGTTGATTATTGTTTTCTCGAATTAGCACAACCTACTATAAAAGAAGGTATTAACTCTGTTATAAAAAAAAATCCAAGGATTGTATTAATAATGCCTTATTTTTTACACAAAGGTATACATATAAAACATGATGTGATAAAAGAATTAAAAAGTGCATTAAAAAGCCATTCTTTTTCTAACATTCTTATTGCAGATCACATTGGCGTTGACGACAAAATGGTAAATCTTATTTTGCAGCGAGCAAATGAAGTTGAAAAAAAAATTGTTTAAAAAAGAAATTACAGAAAATCCTGATAATAGATCTATGTCTATTAAATCCTTTGATATTGAAAAGAACAGTTTTGACATAATAGATAGTGAAATTGGAAAACATACGTACAATAAAGAATTTGAATGGAATATTGTTAGACGAGTAATTCACGCTACGGCAGATTTTGACTTTGCTCGCAAAGAAAAACTGATGTTTAACAATGATGCTATTCCCTCTGGATTACAAGCAATTGAAAATAAATGTAATATCATTACTGATGTAGAAATGGTAAAAGTAGGAATTTCACAAAATTCACTCACTAAACTTAATTTAAAGTGTATTTGCAACATCTCTGATAGTAACATCATTAATGAAGCCAAGCGCCTTAATAAAACACGTGCAGAAATGGCTATGCGTAATTTGGCACAGGAAATGAATGGAGGAATAGTTGTAATAGGAAATGCTCCAACTGCTTTACATGAAGTTCTTAGAATGATTAATGAGAAGATAACAATTCCATCTTTAGTCGTTGGTGTGCCTGTAGGCTTTGTTTCTGCACTGGAATCAAAAATAGAACTTTCACAAAGTAGTATCCCTCATATCACTAATATAGGCAGAAAAGGAGGAAGTTCGGTAGCATCTTCAATAACTAATGCATTAATGTTATTATACCTCCATAAAATGAAATAATATAAATTCTTTCCTAGAATTAGAATTTAAGCAAATCTTAAAAACGATGCTTATATTAGTTAAATATTGAAAGAACTTATTACTGAAATACAAATACATTCTAATCCTGAAATTTTATGGAACGTAATTACCGATTTTAAACATTATTATCAATGGAATCCTATACTTCAAAAAATTAAAGGAGAACCTTTAATTGGAAATCAATTAGAAATTCATCTTAGTACTGTAGGAGGAAAGAAGAGAATATATCATCCAAAAATTATTAAAATTACTCCTAACCACGAGTTAAGATGGAAGGGTACATTCATTTTCTCACAAATATTTTCAGGTGAAAGAATTTTTCTAATCGAAAAACTTGCTGAAAACAAAGTCAATTTTGTGAATAAGGAAATATTTTCAGGAATAGGGGTCAGGTTTACTCCCCAAAAAATGGAGGATGATATTGTCGCAAGTTTTAAAAAAATGAACGAAGCATTAAAAAAAACTATAGAGAGATCATAAAAGAATACATAAACCTTAGAAAATCAAGTTCAGATTAATTTATTAATTAAAAATGATTAATTGTATTTGTACTTCTTATAACCTGACATGCTATTGTAAAGGTTTCCTAAAGTAATGTTTTAAAGTAGAATAATCCTAAAGTGAAATATGAAAGCAATGTGGAAAGATGTCATTTTGGCTGAAAGTAAATCAACAATAGAAATTGAAGGAAACCATTACTTTCCTCCTGAATCTATTGATAGACGATTTTTTAGAGATAGTACTACTCACACAAGATGCGGCTGGAAAGGGAGCGCGAGCTATTATACCATTAAGATCGAAGATGAACTTAATCAAGATTCAGCATGGTATTATCCAAAACCTTTAGACAAAGCTAGACATATCAAAAATTATGTGGCTTTTTGGAAGGGCATAAAAGTAGTAGAATAAATTAGATTATTATCTATCCACTTTGGCTATATGGAGACGTAGAACATTATTTATTGATTATGATGGCTTTTATTACATCATTTCTATCATGTAACTTTTTGAAGGCATCCTTTGATTCCAAAATACTATATCTATGTGTTATTATTTTATTAACATCAATTTCCTTTTTTGTTATCTTGTGTAACGCTTCATGTATTTCCTCATTGGTGGCAGCGTATGTTGTTAGAAGTCTAACTTCTTTGGAATAAATTTTATTAATATCTATATTTACATTAATTTCTTTTTGAGGTTCTCCAAATATTAAGATAGTTCCTCCTTTTCTTATAATATCGACTGATTTAGGTAAAACACTCATATCAGATGTAGCAATAATGATTAAATCTGGACTAAGTCTATCATTTAAATCAATTAAACAATCAATTTCTGATGTCCTTCCGTCTACACATATTCCGAGATTCATTTTTTTACAAAAGTTAACTTTATTTTCATTTATGTCTACACAATAAATGGTTGAAGCCCCATAAATTTTAGCCAACATAGCGTGAAGAATACCGATTGGTCCTATCCCAAATATTAATACTGAATCACCTTTTACAAATGATATTTTCTTCCATCCTCGAATGCAACAAGCAAGCGGTTCTATCATAGAACCTTCCTCAAAAGTCATTGAATCTGGAAGTTCAAAAATACTCTGATTATTTACAATCCATTCTGAAAGTATAATTTTTTCTGAGATCCCGCAAGGAAAAATATTATCTGTAAATTTATCACACATTGTTTCATTGCCATGGATACAATAATGACAAATATTACAAGGCGCATGATGATTTACAAAAACCCTCTTTCCTTCGTAGTTTTTTTCATTAAAACCTTTTCCAACTTTAACGATTGTTCCAGTTATCTCATGTCCTAGATTAGAAGTCGGTTTGCACGAATCAGCAAATACATTTTGGATATCAGATCCGCATATGCCACAGGAACCTAAATTAATTAAAATTTCTTTATCGTTGATAACAGGCTCATCAATCTCAACCAGTGATATTGTTTTATCTGATAATAATTTTAAGGCTTTCATTAACTATTTCTTTATTGTGAAGTTTGAATAAATTTAAATTTATCACTAAATAAATATTGTCATAAAGATAATTTTTATTTTCTTGAAAACTTTTTACATTTTAAAATAAATTCTTGTGGCAATTTAGTATTCGAAAAATGAAGATGAGTATATGAGGCAAGAGTATTATAAACCATAATCCCATCTTTTTGATCAATTATTCCTTTTCCTTTATTTAGATAATATGAAAATTTACAATCATTTGAAATATTTTCCATTTCAGAAAAATGAAATTCATGACCTTTAATGCTATTTATATTACCAAATATTGATTCATTTATTACTTTGCCCTGGGTATAATTTAGCGTTAATTTATCTGTCATTTTTGTTATAGCATCGATTAATCCAGTCATTTTGTAAGTTTTATTCAAATTTACTTTTGATCCAGGTATTTTGTCATTTACATATTTAGGAATTCCTTCTTCTATTGATTTAGAAAGATACATCAAACCACCACATTCTGCATATATTGGAATTTGGTTTTCAGCTATTTTTTTAATAGCTCTGATCATAGAAATATTTTTACTTAAATTGCGAGCTAATATTTCAGGGAATCCCCCTCCTATTATAATCCCATCAATTTCTTGAGGTAACTTATCGTCATATAAAGGACTAAAGAAAATAAGTTGAGCTCCCTTTTTTTGTAAAATATCTAAATTTTGTTGGTAATAAAAGTTAAAAGACGCATCTAAAGCAACGGCAATTTTGATAGTTTGGATGTTTTGATTTATATTGTTATCAATTTTTTTCTTTGTAAGTTTTTCATTTGGTATCGATCCAATTAAATCAATAATTTTTTGGGCATCTAAGGATTCTGATAGAATCTTGGCAGAATTTAGGATCTCATTTCTTTTTTTATCATCTAATTCCTCTCTTGGAATTAGGCCTAAATGCCTTTCCGAAAAAATAAGATCCTTATTCTTATATACCACGCCCACAATTGGAATTTTTATTTTATTGGCGAAAGCATCTCTGATAAAATGAAAATGTCTATTACTGGATATTTTATTAAGGATAATTCCTTTTATGTGTATTCCTTTCTCAAAATTCAAAAATCCATAAGCAATAGCAGCTAAGGATCTTGCAGCTTTACTTGCATCTATAACTAAAATTATTGGTGAATTTAATATTTTCGCTATGTGAGCAGTACTTGCGAAATCATTTTTACCACCAATGCCGTCAAATAACCCCATTACTCCTTCAATAACTGCTATATCCTTACCTATTGTATACTTCTCGAAAGTATCAATTAGTCCTTTTTTTCCCATTAACCATGAATCGAGATTATAAGAAGGACTATTAGTAACAAAATGATGATAGGAGGGGTCAATGAAATCTGGACCTACTTTAAATGCTTGAATTTTAAAACCCAGATTTTTTAGTATATAAAGAATTCCTAAAGTTATAGAGGTTTTTCCTACACCGCTTGTAGTACCGGCAATTATTATTCTAGGAATCAGCATTTAATATATGAATATAAATATATGGATAATTATCTTTTTTTGATTGTAGAGTTACATCTATACTATTTAATCGTATTTTCAGAAGGCTGCTACAGCTTATAGGTAGAGTCAATTTTTTTTAAAAATAATGATGGTTATAATTATTTTTTATTTATTGCTCGTAATTTTATATTATAGGCTAAACCAAAGCGATGTGCTTCATCTCTTATGAATTGAAGCAAATGCAATGCAGGATTCTTCTTTGAAATTTGCAAAGGCTCTGATGAGTACAATGTATATATCTCCTCATTTTCTTTGGCTATAGAAATCATAGGTATATCTAAGCCCATCTTTTTTAATACAACTTGTGCTGAGCCCAATTGTCCTTTTCCTCCATCAATCACTATAAGATTGGGAAAGGAATTATCCATTTTATAGTTATTTATAGAATTAACATTCTGATTATTATTATTTTTATTATTAATTTCGTTATCTTCGTCAGAAATTTTATGGAAAGAATACTTTCTATCTACTATTTCTTTGATCATTGCATAATCATCCTGTTTGGATTGTAATGTCCTTATTCTGAATTTCCTGTAACCATTTTTGTAGGGGTATCCATTAACAAACCGTACGCATGCACCTACCGCATAAGTGATTCCAAAATTCGATATATCAAAACAGTCAATAATGAAAGGAAATTCTTGTAAATTGAGAATATTTTTTAGTTCTATGACAGATCGATTATATTTTCTTTCAACTTGAATTGCTAAATTCTTAAGGATTAAATTCATTAAATCTTTTTTCTCATTGTTAGTAGAATCAGAAACCTTAATAATTCTCACATTATGATTAGAAAATTTTTTTAAAGTTAATTCTAAGATTTTTTTTGATGCCGGAATTTCATTTACATAAATCTCATTAGGAATTTGCGCTGCAGTGGTGTAATATTGGAGTAAAAATGTCGAGAAATTATTATCACCCACTAATTCATACTCAAATTTTCTTTGGTCACTTATAACTCCATTGATTCGTTTAAAAATAAGAATATGACAAGCTCCTGATAAAGTATCTATTTTTGTACCGATATATTCTTCGTTAGAGCTATTTTTTAAATCCATTTTTTGATGAATTAACAAACTTTCTATAGTTTTTACTGTATCACGGATTTCTTTTGCTCTTTCATAATTTTTTTTTTTTGATTCAATATTCATTTCTATTTTTAAATTTGAAATGAAGTTTTCAAGTCCATTTTTTTCACTAAGGATCTCTTTTAATTTTTTAATATTTTTTAAATATTCTTCTTCATCAATCTTATTTATACATGGAGCATCACAATTATGGATAAAGTATTCTAAACAAGGCTTTGTTGGAAGTCGATTGCATATTCTAATCTTGAATATTTTTCTCAAGATTCCTATAGAGAGAAACCTTGAACTTCCATAAACAAAGGGACCAAAAATATCTCCACTAGGTCCTTGAAAATCTCCGTTCCTATTTCTTCTTGCAACTAATAATCTAGGAAATTTTTCATCTGTCACTTTTAAATAAGTGTATCTTTGTTGGTCTTTTAACTCGATATTAAAAATTGGTCTATACCTTTTAATCAAATTTGATTCAAGAAGGAATGCTTCAATTTCATTATCAGTTAGAATATATTCTATATCATTTACCCTATTTATTAATAGTCGAGTTTTCCAAAAATTTTTGTCTTTATATTTCAAATTAATTTTCGAATTCTGAATGCAATAACTTTTAATTCGATTTTTTAAATTTTTTGCTTTTCCTATATAAATTATTTTACCTGTTTTATCTTTCATTAAATAAATTCCTGGATTGCTCGGAATTTTTTTTTCATCTTTATTAAGGTTAAATGAGACCATTTCGAATTTACTAGTTATTTACCTCAATGAGCTTAGAATTCAATATCTTCTTTTTTAAAAATTTAGCTGTATGGCTTATGTCATCATAATTTATTATTTTTTCAGGAGGACCCTCAATTATTAATTGCCCTCCATCACTTCCACCTTCTGGTCCTAAATCAATTACCCAATCTGCACTAGCAATAACATCTAAATTGTGTTCGATGACTACAACTGTATTTCCTAATTTGGTCAGTGTATTTAAAATTTTCAGCAATTTCTTAACGTCCTCAAAATGAAGCCCTGTGGTTGGTTCATCCAAAATATATAGAGTTTTTCCAGTGTCTCTTTTAGAAAGTTCAGCAGCGAGTTTAATTCTTTGTGCCTCTCCACCTGAAAACGTGGTAGCGGGTTGGCCCAATTTAATATATCCCAAACCGACGTCAAATAAGGTTTTTAATTTTTTGTAAATAATAGGAATATTTTGAAAAAAGTGCAAAGCCTCTTCTACTGTTAAATTTAATATATTATCTATACTCTTATTCTTGTATTTTACTAACAATGTTTCAGAATTATAACGCTTTCCCATACATTCATTGCATTTTACATATACATCGGGTAAAAATTGCATTTCAATTCTCTTTACTCCACATCCTTCACATGCCTCACATCTTCCACTTTTTACATTAAAGGAAAATCGGCCAGGATTATAACCCATTTCTTTGGCAGTTATAGTTTTAGAAAAAATCTCTCTTATGGGAGTAAAAGCATTAACATATGTAGCTGCATTGGATCGAGGAGTTCTGCCAATAGGAGATTGATCAATTTCGATAACTTTATCAATATGATCCATACCACTTATGGAATCATGTTTTCCAGGGATGTCATTTGTTCCAAAATAACTAGCAATAGACTTGAAAAGAATTTCATTAATAAGCGTGGATTTACCCGACCCAGAAACTCCGGTGACTATTGTCATGCATCGAATAGGTATATGTACATCTATTGATTTTAGATTATTCTCTTTTGCACCATGTATAGCAAGAAACTGTGTGCTTTGATTTTTTTTTGAACACAGAGTAGCTGTTTTGTCTCCTTTTAAATATTGCCCTGTTAAAGAATTTTCATTCTGTATAACTTCGTTCAAATTTCCTTGAGCAACTATTCTTCCACCATGTATTCCGGCTCCTGGGCCAATGTCAATAATCCAATCAGAATTTCTTATTACATCTTCGTCATGTTCAACAATTATTAGAGAATTGCCTAAATCTCGTAGTCTTTTTAGAGTTTTTATTAGTCTATCATTATCTCGTTGATGTAGTCCTATTGTAGGTTCATCTAAAACATAAAGTACACCAGTTAAGTTTGAACCAATTTGAGTCGCAAGTCTAATTCTTTGAGATTCTCCTCCAGAAAGTGAAGAAGTTGATCTATTTAATGTCAAATAATTTAATCCTACATTCATTAAAAATTCTAGTCTGGATCTAATTTCCTTCAACACATTTTTTGCAATATATTTTTTTGTATCATCAAGCTTTAACACATTGAAAAAATTATAGCATTCATCAATAGGTAAATCTCCTACGTCCATTATTGATTTCTCCGCTATCTTAATAGACAGTGAATCCTTCTTTAGTCTCTTTCCAGAACATTTATCACAAACATGTTCTTTCATAAATCGTGCAAGCATTTCTCTTTTGTTGTCTGAGTCAGTACTATTATACAACCTTTGTAAATTTGGGATAACTCCTTCAAAATTACTTTCATATTCCCACTTGCTTTGAGAGTATTTTGATTCATATTTATAGTAAATATTTTGATTTGTTCCATATAATATAACATTTATTTGTTCTGAGCTCATCGTTTCTATTGGGGTATTTAAGTTGAACCCAAATTTTTTGCCAACATATTTTAACATGGATGATTTAAAAGTCGCAAATTTTCCTTGCCACGGTTTAATTGCTCCTTCTAAAATACTTTTACTTTTATCTGGAATTATTAAATCAGGATCAAACTCTATTTTGATTCCTAGACCATTACATTCCTCACATGCACCAAAGGGAGAGTTAAACGAGAAAGATCTAGGTTCAATATTTCCTATACTTATTTTACAGATTGGACAAGCATTGTGTCTGGAAAAGAAAAACTCTTTATCATCAATGAGAGTAAGAACTATTCCATTAGTTAAGTTTGCTGCATTTTCTACTGACTCGAAAATTCTACTTTTTTCATTTAAGGATGGTTTTAGTCTGTCTATTATAACATCTATATTATGTTTCCTTTGTTTATGTAGATTAAGATTTTGGTATTCTGATGGTCTTGTATTATTTTTAGCATTATCTTGATCCTCATTAGTTCTATTAAGCAATTCTTCGAGATTAACAAATTGCCCATCAACTCTTAATTTTGAAAATCCTTTTTGATATAATTCTCGCAATAAGCTATCAAAGGTCCCTTTCTTTCCTTGAATTAATGGAGCAAGAATAATTAAACGTGATTTTTGATTGGAAACCCTTAACACTGATTCTGTAATAGATTCTAATGTTTGACTCTCTATCTTTCTATTACAATTTGGACAATGAGGTTCGCCAATTTTTGCAAACAATAGTCTTAGATAATCATAAATCTCAGTTACTGTTCCTACTGTTGATCGAGGATTCTTATTGGTTGTTTTTTGCTGGATTGAAATGGCAGGAGATAATCCTTCAATAGAATCTACTTCAGGTTTTTCCATAAGTTCAAGAAATTGTCGCGCATAAGCTGATAATGACTCTACATATCTTCTTTGACCTTCTGCATAAATAGTATCAAAGGCTAGGGTGGATTTACCCGACCCAGAAAGACCAGTAAAAACTACAATCTTGTTTTTGGGGATATCAAGATTTATATTGTTTAAGTTGTGTTGTTTCGCTCCTCTAACAATTAACTTATCGATCATGTCCTGCTAACCTCTATTATTCCCATTTCTTCATTTATTTTCTTTAATTTATCGCGTAATTGTATCGCTTTCTCAAATTCAAGTTGTTCAGCAAATTTATTCATCAATGCTTCAGTTTCCACAGAGAGTTTTCTCAGATCATTTTTACTCATGGATTTAAAGGTTTCATGCTGACTCTGGGAATTTTTATTCATAATGATTGGTTTTAATATTGAAAGAGGGGTTATTTTATGTAAGATGTTAAATTCTAATTGTTTTTTTCGTCTTCTGTTTGTTTCTGTTAAAGCAGTTTCCATGGATTTTGTAATTTTATCTCCATACATTATTACCGTTCCATCAATATTTCTAGCAGCTCTTCCAAATGTTTGTATGAGGCTGGTATCATTTCTTAAAAAACCTTCTTTATCTGAGTCTAATATAACAACAAGAGAAACCTCTGGAATATCTAATCCCTCTCTTAATAAGTTGATGCCAATTAAAACATCAAATTCACCCAATCTTAGCTGACGAATTAATTCAGTACGTTCTAACCCTTCAATTTCTGCGTGCAAATACCTCACCCTAATATTTTTTTTCGATAAGAATTCTGCTAAATCTTCAGCCATTCTTTTCGTTAATGTTGTTACTAATGTTCTTTGGTTCTTGCTAACTCTTTTCTGAACTTCAAAAATTAATTCATCAATTTGATTTTTCGAGGATCTGATTTCTACTATAGGATCAACTAATCCGGTTGGTCTAACTAATTGTTCTACAACTTGGAGGCTAGAATTTAATTCATAAGAACCAGGAGTTGCGGATACAAAAATTACTTTTCTCAAATATCTTTCAAACTCTTCAAATTTTAATGGACGATTATCAAAAGAACTAGGAAGTCGAAATCCATACGTCACTAACATTTCTTTTCTTGTATGATCTCCGTTATACATTCCTCTTAATTGTGGAAGTGTGACATGGGATTCATCTATGACTAGTAAAAAATCGTCTCCGAAAAAGTCTAATAAACAGTATGGTGGTTCTCCTTCTTTTCTGCCATCAAAATGACGAGAATAGTTTTCTATACCAGAACAATAACCCAATTCATTTATCATTTCAATATCATATTTGGTTCTTGAAGCCAGCCTCTCCTTTTCCAATTCTCCTTCTAGTTTGGGAAGCCACTCTTTTAGTTCCTCTTTTATCATTCTTATTGCATTTTCTCTAATTCTTTTGTCAGTAATGTAGTGCTTAGCCGGAAATATTGTAATGCTATTTACATCCCTAATTTTTTTTAAAGTAATAGAATCATGAATACTTATTTTTTCAATCTCTTCATCAAAAAGTGCTATTCTAATAATATCGTTAGAATATCCTGGAATTAAATCTATAATTTCACCCTTCACTCTAAAATTTCCTGAAGAAAGCGAGGAATCGTTTCTTTCGTATCGTGATTCAATTAGTTTCTTAATTATTTCCTTTCGATTCATAATATCATCTTCAGTTATTGTTAGGGAATTTTTTTCCCATTCTGCTGGTGAGCCTAAAGAGTAAATACATGATACAGTAGAAATAATTATTGTTGGCTCACCCGACATTAACATTGCTGTTGCCTCTAACCTCATTTTTTCAATGGTTTCATTTACTGCAGTGTCCTTTTCAATATACGTATCTGTTTGTGGAATATAACTCTCAGGCTGATAATAATCATAAAAACTTACAAAATATCCTACATTTATAGATGGAAAAAAATCCTTAAATTCCGAATAAAGTTGAGCTGCTAGTGTTTTATTGTGAGAGATTATGAGAGTATTTTTTTTAATTCTAGAAATGAGATTTGCAATTGTAAAAGTTTTGCCACTGCCGGTAACTCCTAGCAAAGTTTGAATCGACTTTTTCTTTCCCATAATTCCGTCGGTTAATTGATCAATTGCGTAGGGCTGATCTCCATTAGGTGAGTAAGCCGATTTCAATGGAAATTGAAACAAATCTTTTTTATTCAAGAATAATAACCTTAAATGGATAAATATATAAAAAAGGATTTCGGGTTAACTCTTCCACTTTATAGAACAACCAATAGATGGATCAAAATCTTTTACAATTTTTTCATCCCTTAAAACTTTTTGAATATTTTCTTTCATTATCTGCCGAGTTGGTGTACTATCTGGAGTCTTAGCATCATTTATTTTTCCATGAAATACAAGTCGTTTTTCTCCATCAAATAGAAACGGATCTGGTGTACATACTGCTCCATATGTTTTGGCTATTTCTTGCGTTTCATCAATTAGATATGGAAAATTAATCTTGTATTCTTTAGAGAATTTCTTCATATTCTCAAAACCTTCTTCTTCATAGTGGGGATCATTACTATTGATACCTACAATTCGAACTTCATCCTTATTGAAATGAGATTGTAAATCTATAATATCCTTAATTGTTGCCTTTACAAATGGACAATGATTACAAATAAATATTATCAATAAACTTTTACTATTAAAATCATTTAAGGAATATAATTTTCCATCAATACCTATTAAATTGAAATCAGGAGCTTTTTGACTTGTTTTCAATTTTTGGGATGATTCAGTTTTTACCATGTTCATTCCATTTTTATACTCTTACATAAATCTTCGGTTTTTCTAAGTAATTTGCCATTCCAAAACGATTTACCTAAATCGCCATGTTTTCAACAAAAAAATGAGGATAAACACCTATTATAGTATTGCAAATCTTGATCTTGATAAGTGCCTTTTTAATGTATAATTAATAATTGATTATTCAAAGTAGAAACAAATATTATCAAACTTTTATTATCAAATGTCGATAACTGAGAGATCTTATCTATAATTCTTTATAAACCAAAGACCGAAAAGATAATAATAATCGAGCCAAGATACATTCGGGTAATTAGATATGATTTATCAATAAGAAATAATAG
>Ga0126312_10002126_pt1 | contig 13201 bp, 10 predicted proteins | sample Plot104A_FD_92537 | JGI IMG/M metagenome (GOLD analysis project Ga0126312, IMG submission 92537) | Serpentine soil microbial communities from UC McLaughlin Reserve, CA, USA - Plot104A | ecosystem: Environmental > Terrestrial > Soil > Grasslands | place: USA: UC McLaughlin Reserve, Lake County...
ACCGGCCCCGCCTTGTCGGCCCCGGTGACGAGGAACAGGCGCCCGCGCCCAGCCTGGAGCACCGGCAGGGTCATCGTGATCCGCGTGGGCGGGGGCTTGGGCGAGTCGTGCACCGGGACGACGAGACGGTCGCGGATCTCGACCTCGGGGTGGCCCGGGAACAGCGACGCGGTGTGGCCGTCGGGGCCGATCCCGAGCACGTGGAGGTCGATGACGGGCAGGCCCGCCTCGGCGGTCGCCTCGATGCGCGCGCGCATCTCGCGCTCGTAGGTCTGGGCGGCGGCCTCGGGATCGGCCTCGCCGGCGATCCGGTGCAGGGTGGGGTGCCCGCCGAGCGCCTCGGCCACCATCTTGAAGTTCGACTGCGGGTCGTCGGGCGGCACCGCGCGCTCGTCGTTGAACCACAGCTCGACGTTCTCCCAGCTGCCCAGCGCGCCGGCGAGCTGCTCGTAGGTGCGCTTCGGGGTGTTGCCGCCGGCCAGCGACAGGTGGGCGACGCCGCGCTGCGCGATCGCCTCCCGCACGGCGCCGACGATGACCTCGAGCGCGGCCGCCGCGACGTCCTCGGGACCGTCCTGCACGCGCAGCTCCACCGCCATCGGCGCGGACCCTACTGCGTATACCTAGTCACTAGGCTCCTGGCCCATGCCCGCCCTCGTCGTCCTCGGCGCCCGCAATTTGGGAGGGGTCATTCTCGACCACTTCCGCGAACGTGGCTGGGACGGCGCGGCGGTGGCGCGGTCGGAGGACACGCTGGCGCGCGTGCGCGAGCGCGGGGCGCTCGCGCTCGAAGCGGACGCCTCCGACCCGGACGCGCTGGCCGAGGCGCTGGCTCGCGCCCGCGAGGAGCTCGGCGGCCTGGACCTCGTCGCCAACGCCGTCAGCGCGGCCACCGCCAGCGGGCCGCCGTTCGGCGGCGGGCCGATCGCCGACGCGACGCTCGACGGCTTCCGCGGCTGGGCGGTCTCGGTGGCCGAGCAGGCGTTCGTGTTCCTCTCGTGCGGGATCCGGGCGTTGCGCGACGCCGGCGGTGCGGGCACGCTCGTCCAGGTCACCGGCGGCTCGTCCGCGCGGGCGTTTCCCGGCCGCGGTCCGTGGGCGGCAGGGGCGTTCGCGTCGCGAGCCCTGGTTCAGGCCGCCGCCCAGGAGCTGCGCGAGGAGGGCATCCACGTGGCGCTGCTGGCCGTCAACGCCACGATCGAGTCGCCCAAGACCGAGGCGTTCACGCGCGACACGCCGCGCGAGGCGCTCGCCTCCATGGACGCGGTGGCCGCCGCGGTGGCGTTCCTGGCCGATCAGGATGTACGCGGTATGACTCACGAGCTCGTGGTCACACCGTCGGGAGATCGCTGGATTCCGTAGGTCCGCGGGCGCTATAAGAGGCCCGTGCATGAGCTTCGCGAAGGGGAGGTCTTCGCCGGCCACCGCATCGACGGCCTGGGCGGTCGCGGCGGCATGGGCGTGGTCTACCGGGCCGTCCACCTGCGGCTCGACCGCACGGTGGCGCTGAAGGTCATCAGCCCCGAGCTGGCCGCCGACGAGGGCTTCCGCCAGCGCTTCGTGCGCGAGGCCCAGCTCGCGGCGTCGATCGACCACCCCAACGTGATCGATATCTACGACGCCTCGGAGTCCGACGGCCTCTTGTTCATCACCATGCGCTGGGTCCAGGGCACCGACCTGGGCAGCATGCTCGACCGCTATGGCCGGCTCGATGCCGCCAACGCGGTGCGGATCATCTCCGAGGTGGGCTTCGCACTCGACGCCGCCCACGCGCGCGGCCTCGTCCACCGCGACATCAAGCCCGGCAACATCCTCATCGCCGACGGGGACGGGCACGTCTACCTGACCGATTTCGGCCTGACCCGCGAGGCGGGGGAGGGCGGCGGCCTGACGCGGACGGGCATGTTCGTGGGTACGACCGACTACGCCGCCCCGGAGCAGATCAAGGGCGACCGGGTCGACGCCCGCACCGACGTCTACGCGCTCGGCTGCGTGCTCGTCCAGGCGGTGACCGGGCGCGTTCCCTACGACCGCGACAGCGAGATGTCGAAGATGTGGGCCCACGTCAACGACCCGCCGCCGCGGCTCCGCGAGCGGGTTGACGACGTTCCCGAGGCGCTCGAGGAGGTCGTCGAGCGCGCGATGGCCAAGGACCCGGACGAGCGCTACCCCTCGACCGGCGACCTGGCGCGTGCCGCCGGTGCCGCGATCCAGGCGCGGCCGGTGCGGCAGGCCGAGCGCACCGTTGCCACGGGCGCGGCCGCGCCGGCCGCGAGCCCAGCGCACCAGGCCGGCCCGACCGCCGGCGAGACGATCGTGTCCGCTCCCGTACCGGTCGCTCCGGGCCAGACTCCGCCGTCGGGCTTTCCCGCCGTGGCGGCCCCGACCGCCCCGCCCGGCGCGCCGCCGCCGCCCGGCGCGGCGCCGCCGCCAGGCGCGGCGCCGCCCCCGCCCGGTCCTTGGACACCGCCGCCGCCGACCGGGGCCCCGGTGCCGGCCGTCGGCGGGATGGGCGCGGCGACGGTCACGCCGACCCGCACTAAGCTGCCGACCTGGGCGCTCTGGGTCATCGTCGGCGGCGCCACCATCGCCGTCATCTTCGTCGCGTTGCTCATCATCGGCCTGGCCACCGACAACAAGTCCAAGCCCAAGACCGGCTCGATCACGGGCAACCCGATCAAGGTCGGCAAGGACCCGCAGGACGTGGCGTTCACGCCGGGCAACGCGTGGGTGGCGAACCTCAAGGACGGGACCGTCACCCGGATCGACACCAAGACCGACCGGACGCGCTCGATCAAGACGCAGGGCGCGCCTTCGGCGGTGGCGGCGGGCGGCGGCGCGATCTGGACATGGATCTACGACGACTCGGTGGTCCGGATCGACCAGAAGACCAACAAGGTCTCGCCCTACTACGACACCGGCCCGGTGATCGATGCGATCGCGTACGGCTCGGGCGCGTTCTGGGCCGCGCACGGCAAGGCGAACCAGGTGACGCGGACCGATCCCAAGACGAACAAGGTCGTCGCGACCATCGACGTCCCCGGCGAACCGTCGTCGATCGGCACCGGCGAGGGTTACGTATGGGTCGCGACCGAGAAGGGCGTGGTCCAGATCGACCCGTCCAACAACTCGATTCTGAACACGGTGAAGGTCGGCGGCAGCCCTGGCGGGCTGCAGGTCACCGGCGGCACCGTCTACGTCGCGACCGGCAACAACAAGATCTCACGCATGGACGCCCAGTCGGGCGCGGTCGCCACGCCGATCCCGGTCGGCACGTCGGCCGCCTACTACAGCGTGGGGGCAGGCTCGCTGTGGGTGAGCTACCCGGTCGACAACCTCGTCAGGCGCATCGACCTCGGCACGCGCAAGCGGATCGGCGACGTGAAGATGTCGTTCAACCCGCAGGGCCTGGCCTTCGGCGCCGGCCTCGTGTGGGTCCTCGACGCCAACGGCGACAAGGTCGTCCGGATCAAGCCGTAGCGCGCGCGAAGCGTGCCGCTCGCCTTGCTCTGCCGTCGGCGCCGTTGAACGGCAGCGACGAGGGAGGGCTGGTGGTGTGATCGCCGTCCGCGGCCCACTCGGCCCGGCCGGCCGCGGCTGGGAGCCACGGGTGGTCGATTTTGGTCGTCCTGCGACCAAAAGTGACCATGCAGGGGGGCGCCGATCGATCACGGAGGGCGAATGGTGCTGGTCTACGCGAACGGGACGCGGACCTGCTGCGGCGCCGCGCCGGGACCGCTGATCACGGTCAAGACGGCGCTGTCGCCCTTGCGCTTGGTGCCCGCGATCGCGCAGTAGCTGCGGATCGAGCCGTCCAGGGGCTTGCCGTCGACTGCCGTGATCAGGCGGGTCTTGTTGTCGCCGAAGCCGGCCTTGTCGCCGGGCGTGCCCGGGATCGCGTTCTTGACCAGGAGCCCGGCGGGCAGGTTCTGGCGTGAGAGCTCGGCGGGGTCGGCGGGCTCGAGGCCCAGGCCGGTCCAGCCGATCGAGGTCCCCGCCGAGAGCAGCGGGACGAAGCGCTTGATCTGGTCGACGCCGATCGCGTAGCCCTGGCCCTGCAGGCGGCGCCCGCCCGCCTCGTCCAGTCCCGCGGTGTTCATGCCCACGAGCTCCTTGTCCTGGTCGACGAGCGGCCCCCCCGAGTTGCCCGGGTTGATGGCCGCGTCGGTCTGGACGACGTTGGAGAGGATCGGGACGTCGGCCGCCTGGGGCACGTCGTACTGGGTCTTGGGGTCCGACACCGACCCCACCGTCGCCACCAGGTGGTCCTGGGGCGACGCGCTGGCGGGGAAGCCGACCGCCACCACGGTGTCGCCCGCCTTGAGGTCGGACTGCGACCCCAGGGGCATGGTCTTCAGGCCGGCGTTGTTGGCCACGCGGATGACCGACATGTCCTGGCAGGGCGCGGCGGCCACAACCTGGGCGTTGCGCTTCTGGCCGTCGACCACGACCTGCACCTGATCGGCGCCGTTGATGACGTGGTTGTTGGAGACGATCAGGCCCCGGTCGCGGTCGAGTACCCAACCGGTGCCGCCGGCCACGACGCCCTCGCCGGTCTGGCTGATGAGCACGTCGACGGTGGCCGGCTTGACCGCGGCGACGATCTCCGACGAGTTGGGCGCGCTCGAGCCGCCGGTGAGAACGATGACCACGACGACGATGACCGCGATCAGCGCGATGGCGCCGGAAATGCCCGCGATGATCATCGCCCGGTTGACCGAGCGCCGGAGCATGATGCGCTCGATGCGCGACGGTGTGGGGGGAGCGCTCCCGGCGGCGGCTGCGCCGGCGCCTCCACCCGCCGCCGCGGCCGCAGCGGCCGCTCCGGGCGGTGGCGGCGCGGTCGCCGGGGACGGCTGCTGCGTCTGAGGCGCGACGCCGTCGAGGAAGTTCAGCTCGGTGTCGCCGATGCGGACGCGTTCGCCGCCGCGCAGAGTCACCGGGCCGGAGATGCGCCGGCCGTTGACGAAGGTGCCGTTGGTCGAGCCCAGGTCCTCGAGCACGACGGTGCCGTCGACCTGCGGCTGCAGCAGCGCGTGGCGGCGCGAGGCCTCGCCGTCGGCGAGGGTCAGCTCGCAGTCCGAGCCGCGGCCGACGAGGAAGCGGTCGCCCGCCACGTCGGCGGCCTGGCCCTGCTGTGAGCCGGACGCGAATTGGAGCCGGGGCGCCATTGGCGGCCACCCTAGAGGGGGCCCCGCGCGGCTGACAACCGCCGCGCTCGCGCACACACCGACTTCATTCCAATCGGCTGACGCCGATCGGCTAGGTTGGCCCCCGTTTATGGCTGGAGACAGGATCGAAGTCACCGACGGCCCCGCCCGGGGCGAGCAATCCGAGCTCGACAAGGAGCTCCTCATCGGCCGGTCGACCGACGGCTTTGGCGCCCTCAAGGGTGACCCGGAGATATCGCGGCGCCACGCCCAGATCTCGCGCACCGACGAGGGTCGGCTCTACATCTCCGACCTCGGCTCGACCAACGGCACGTTCGTCAACGGCAAGAAGATCGAGGGGTCGGCCTGGCTCGCGACCGGCGACGTCGTCAAGGTCGGCCAGTCGACGCTCAAGGTCGGCGGCGGCGCCGGCGATGCCGGCGCCACGCGGATCGGCGAGTCGCCGACCTCGGCGCCCACGCGTGCGGGCGCCGCTCCCGGCGCCGCTGCCGCCGGGGCCGCTGCTGCCGGCGCCGCTGCGGGCGCCGGCGCGCCCGAGGCGGGCGGAGCGGCGCAACGCGGGCCTTCGCCGGGCGGCCCCTCGGCCCCCGCCCCTCCCCAAGCTCCGGCGGCTCCGCCCGCCCCCGGCCGCCCGGCCGGACCGGGCGCCGGCCCACCGAGGCCGCCCGGCGCGGGTCGCCCCGGCCCCGGCGCTCCGCCCCCCGGCGGGGGAGGCGGCGGGCGCCGCCTCGTGCTGATCGTCGCCGGCGCCCTCGTGGCGCTGCTCGTGATCGTCGGCGTCGTGCTGGCCGCCACCGGCGCGTTCTCGAGCGACGACAAGAACCCCAAGCCGGCGTCGCTGACGGTCCCCAGCACGTCGGACACCGTGCCCAGCGTCCCGACGCAGAGCACGCCGACCCAGACGACGGACAACACCGCCGGCAAGGCGACCTACATCATCGAGTTCGACCGGATCCAGCGCAGCTACTCGAAGCAGGTGACGCGCCTGATCAAGAAGGCCCGCAACCCGAGCTCGGTGGGCGACATCATCACGGCGTTCAAACGTCTGAAGACCCTGTACGGCTCGACCGCGACGCGCATCGGCGACATCGAGACGCCGGATGAGATCCGCCCGGTCTCGCGCACCTACACGTCGACGCTGCGGGTCTCCTCGGCCGGCATCAACCTGATCATCGCCTGCGCCCGCCAGCGCTCGGAGTCGTGCTACAAGCGGCGGCTCTCGTCGCTGTCGTCGCGCACGCGCCGCGTCCGGAAGAAGTTCGGCCGCGCGTTCCGCGCACGCGGCTATCCGGTCGCGGTCCTGGCGCCGTCCTGACCCGGCGGGGCGATGGCCCTCGAGGGGCTCGACCCGTACCACGTCAAGCGCCGGGTGGAGCGGCTGGGCGCGCTCGTCGACCTGGGTGCCGCCGCGGCCGACCTCGGCTTCCTGCGCCGGGCGCGCCGGGCGCTGCTGCCGCTGCCGCTGATCGACCGGCCGCAGCCGCTCGACGCCGACCTCTTCCCGCCCTTCGCGGCGCGTCCGATCCCCGAGCTCGAGGGCAAGCGGGTCGCTCTGATCGCGTCGGGCGGCAGCGGGGCGTGCGTGGCGCTGGTCGGAGTGGCCCGCGCGTTCGAGGAGGCGGGCATCGAGCCGGCGTTCATCTCTGCCTGCTCGGGTGGCGCGATCTGGGGCGCGATGTGGTCCGGCGGGATGTCGGCGCAGGAGATGGCCGAGTTCTCGTTGCGGTGGAAGCCCGAGGACTACCTCGACGTCCAGTGGCGCCACCTCCCGCGGTTCCTGCTGTCCGCCCTCCGCGGGTTCACCGGACTGGCCAAGGGCGAGGCGATCGAGCGGCTCTTCGACGAGCGGCTGTACGGGCGGAGGGCGGGCGAGCTCGAGATCCCGCTGGCGACCATCGTCTGGGACATGGACCTCGGCCGGCTCGAGTACTTCGGCACCGAAGACACCCCCGAGGTGACCGTCGGCGAGCTGGTCCGGATCGCGATCGCGCTGCCCCTGTTCATCGAGTCGGTGCCGGTCCGCGACCACCTCTATGTCGACGGCGGCATCGTCGATGTCTTCCCGGCCGAGCCGGTGATCGTCCGCGCCGAGGAGTTCGACCACGTCTTCGGGGTGAACTTCATCCTCCCGGCCGGATTTGAAGGCAGCGACATCACCGGCTGGCACGACGAGGTGGGCGGGATCCTCAAGGCCAGCCGCCAGCTTCAGCAGGGCAACCAGCTCGAGCTCGCCCGGCGCAGCGCGCGAACCCTGGGCGACCGGCTGACGATGATCGAGGCGACCGACCCGTCGATCGTCGAGGGCGTGGCCTTCTACGACCTCTTCATCGACCGGTCCCGCTGGCCCGAGCTGATCCGTTCCGGCTACGACCGCGCCACCGCGGCGCTCGACCGCTTTCGCGTGGAGGCTTCGGCGCCTCCGGGGTAGCGGAGGCGCATGCCTTCCGCCACCGAGCAACTCGTCAAGTACCTCACCGACGCCCACTCGATCGAGGAGCAGGCGCTCGCCCAGCTTCGCACCGCGCCCGAGATCGCCGGCGACCTGCAGCTGGCGGGTCTGTTCGCCGACCACCTCCGCGAAACCGAGCAGCAGGAACGGCTGGTCCGCGGCCGCCTGGAGGCGCACGGCGCCTCGCCCTCCAAGCTCAAGGACACGGTCATGGCCGCCGGCGGCAAGGGCTTCGTCCTGTTCGCGCGCTCCCAGCCCGACACGCCGGGCAAGCTGACCGCCCACGCAATCTCCTACGAGAACCTCGAGCTCGCCGGCTACGAGCTGCTCGCCCGTGTGGCCGAGCGCGCGGGCGACCAGGAGACGGCCGAGGTCGCCCGGCAGATCCGCGACCAGGAGCACGCGATGTCCGAGCGGCTGCAGGGCGCGCTGGAGCGCGCGGTCGACGCCTCCCTGCGCGACCAGTCGCCCGACGACCTGCGCGACCAGCTCAAGAAGTACCTGGCCGACGCGCACGCGATCGAGGCCCAGGCCATGCAGTTGCTGTCCAAGGGCGAGGACATCGCCGGCGATCCGGAGCTTGCGCGCGTCTACGCCGAGCACCTGGAGGAGACACGCGACCAGCAGGCACTCGTGCGTGAGCGGCTGGAGGCGCTCGGCGGCTCCCCGACGCCGCTCAAGGACGCCGGCATGCGCGTGGGCGCGCTCAACTGGGGCACGTTCTTCGCCGCTCAGCCGGACACGCCCGGCAAGCTGGCGGCGTTCGCGTTCGCCTTCGAGCACCTGGAGATCGGCGGCTACGAGCAGCTGCGCCGCGTCGCGGAGCGCGCCGGCGACCAGGCGACGGTGGCCGCGGCCGAGCAGATCCTGGTGCAGGAGCGCGCGGCGGCGGCGAAGATCGCCGGCCAGTGGGACCGCGCGGTCGAGGCGTCGCTGCGGGCGGTGGGGGCGGCCGCCTAGGCCCTCAGCTCGCGCGGGGCGCCGCGACCGGGGGTGTGTGCAACCGACCCGGTATATGACGGTCAACTGCACAAACGCTGCCGCGCCGGCCGGACCGGGCCGCCACAAACCGGATCAGGGACCGGGCACGGCCCCCAGCCGCTCGATGCTCAGCCGTAGCGCGACAGGGGGACGCATGGCGGCGCGGCGAGCCCGTCGCATTGACCACTACTGACCAAGGAGGCTCACGGTGAACGATGCGTTCGACCCCACACCCGACGACCGCTTCAGCTTCGGCCTGTGGACCGTTGGCCATCGCGGCGTCGACCCGTTCGGCCTGGCGACCCGGCCGCCGATCGAGCCTGAGGAGATCGTCGCCCGGCTGGCGGAGGTCGGGGCGTGGGGTGTGAGCCTGCATGACAACGACCTCGTGCCCTTCGGCGTGGAAGCGGCCGAGCGCGACCGCATCGTCTCCCGCTTCCGCTCGGCGGTAGAGAGTCACGGCCTGGTCGTCCCGATGGCCACGGTCAACCTGTTCACGCAGCCGGTCTTCCGTGACGGCGCGTTCACTGCCGCCTCGCCCGCCGTGCGCCGCTTCGCGCTACGAAAGGCGGTCGAGGCCATTGACCTTGCCGCCGAGCTCGGCGCCGGCATCTTCGTGCTCTGGGGCGGCCGCGAGGGCGTCGAGACCGGCGTGGCACGCGATCCGCGCGACGCACTGCAGCGCTACCGCGAGGCGATCGACTTCCTTTGCGCGTACATCCGGGCGCAGCGGCTCGAACTGCGCCTGGCGCTGGAGGCCAAGCCCAACGAGCCGCGCGGGCACATCTACCTGCCGACGACCGGGCACATGCTCGCGTTCATCTCGACCTTGGCCGACCCCGACATCGTCGGCGTCAACCCGGAGACCGCGCACGAGTCCATGGCCGGCCTGTCCTTACTACGTCGTCGCTCAGGCGCTGTGGCAGGGCAAGTTGTTCCACATCGATCTCAACGCGCAGCACGGGCCGCGCTACGACCAGGACTTCCGCTTCGCCTCGGAGGACCTCAAGGACGCCTTCCTGACCGTTCGCTTGCTGGAGGCGACCGGCTACGAGGGGCCGCGCCACTTCGACTGCCGCGCGTACCGCAGCGAGGACGACGCGGGCGTCTATGCCGCGTTCGCGGCGGGCTGCATGCGCAACTACAAGCTGCTGGCGGCGAAAGCGGCCGCGCTCGACGCCGACACCGAGGTGCAGCAGGCGCTTCAGGCGGCGGGGGCCGGCGACCTGCGCGAGCCGTCGCCCGCGTTCTCGCCCGAGGCGCTCGAGCGTCTGCGCGCTGAGGACTTCGGCGCCGTGGTCGACGACCGCGCGGGGCGCGGCCACGAGCGCGCCGACCAGCTCATGCTCGAGGTCCTGCTGGGCGCCCGCTGATAACGCACCAGCTCCAGTCCATGCCGGCGACCCTACGCGAACACCTTTGTTCGAGATTGAAACGCCCGACCGCAGAATCGTTGAGATCATGTTCAGGTTCTTGACAAACCCCGCCGCCCGTGAAAGGGATGCCGGCCATGCGTTCTGGGTCGTTGAGCTCGCTGCGCGAGCTCAACCGGGGTCGGGTGATCGAGTCGTTGCGAGCGCTGGGCGTGGCGAGCCGGGCTGAGCTTGCACGCGCCACCGGGCTGTCGCCGGCCACCGTCTCGACCCTGGTGGGCGAGCTGGTCGAGGCCGGCATCGTCGTCGACGCGCCCGAGCGCAGCGGGCGGCGCAGCCACGGCGGGCGCCCGCCGGCCCTGATCGCCCTCGACCCCTCGGGTGGCGTCGCGCTCGGCATCGATTTCGGAAAGCGCCATCTCGCCGTCGCCGTGGCCGCGCTCAATCATGAGATCCTGGCGGAGCGCTGGCGCGAGATGCACGAGGACTACGACGCGCGTACCGGGATGGACGGGGCGGCCAAGCTTGCCGCCCAGGCCCTCGAGCATGCCGGCGTCGCGCCCGACCGCGTGATCGGCGTCGGCCTGGGCCTGGCCGGCCCCATCCACCGCTCGACCGGGACGATCGGATCCTCGGCCATTCTCCCCGGCTGGACCGGCGTGCAGGTGGCCGCGGAGATGGGCAACCGGCTCGCACTGCCCGTCCACGTGGACAACGATGCCAACCTCGGCGCGCTGGCCGAGTTCCACTGGGGGGCCGGGCGCGACGCCTCCACGCTCGTGTACCTCAAGCTCGCCACCGGGATCGGCGCGGGCCTCGTGATCGGCGGCCGCCTGTTCCACGGCGCCGGGGGCACGGCGGGCGAGATCGGCCACACCACGATCGACGAAGCCGGGCCGATCTGCCGCTGTGGCAACCGCGGCTGCCTCGAGATGATCGCCGCCGCCCCGGCCGTCGTCGACTTGCTGCGCGCCACCCGCAGCGAAGATCTCACGATCGAGGGCGTGGTCGAGCTGGCGGCCGACGGCGATCCGGGGTGCCAGCGCGCGATCTCGGACGCCGGCAGTCACACTGGCCAGGCGGTGGCCAACCTCTGCAACCTCTTCAACCCCGAGCGCATCGTCGTCGGCGGCAGCATGGGCGCCGCCGGCGAGGTCCTGCTCGGCCCCATGCGCGAGGCCGTGCGGCGGAGGGTCATTCCGTCGGCCGCCGAAGATGTCGAGATCGTTCCCGGCGTGCTCGGCGACCGGGCGGAGCTGCTCGGCGCAGTTGCCCTCGTGCTCAACGAGAAGGAACATGGCGTGGTGACAAGCCGGCCGTTGGAGGAGGCCGCGACCCGATGACTGTCAACCCCAGGAGGAGAGGAGCACCATGTTGCGATACCTCGCAGCGGTGACCGTGGTGTCAGCCGCGGTCGTTGCGAGTGGCTGCGGCAGCAGCGACAACGACAAGACGACGAGCGGCGGCGGGAACAAGTCAGAAAACAAGGGCGGCAAAATCGCCCTCCTGCTGCCGGAGACCAAGACGGCTCGCTACGAGACACAGGACCGCCCGCTGTTCGAGGCGAAGGTCAAGCAGCTCTGCCCGAACTGCGAGATCCTGTACTCGAACGCCGACCAGGACGCGGCCAAGCAGCAGCAACAGGCCGAGGCGGCGCTGACGCAGGGCGCCAAGGTGCTCGTGCTCGACGCCGTGGACGCCGCGTCGGCGGGCGCGATCGTCACGCGCGCCAAGCAGCAGAAGGTCCCCGTCATCAGCTATGACCGCCTCATAACCGACGCGCCGGTCGACTACTACATCTCGTTCGACAACGTCCGCGTCGGGCAGCTCCAGGGCCAGGCGCTGGCCAAGAAGCTCAAGGACGACGGCAAGGCGACGGGGCCGATCGTGATGATCAACGGCGCCCCGACGGACAACAACGCCAAGCTGTTCAAGCAGGGCGCCACGGGCGCGCTGAACCAGGCGGGCATCAAGGTGCTCAAGTCCTACGACACGCCCGACTGGAGCCCGGACAAGGCCCAGGACGAGATGCAGCAGGCGATCACCGCCGTCGGCCAGAACGGGTTCAACGGCGTCTACGCCGCCAACGACGGGACCGCCGGTGGCGCGATTGCGGCCATGAAGTCGGCCGGGATCAACGCGGTGCAACGCCCAACGACGGGCCAGGACGCCGAGTTGGCGGGGATCCAGCGCGTCCTCGCCGGCACCCAGTACATGACCGTCTACAAGGCGGTCAAGCCCGAGGCGCAGCAGGCCGCCCAGATGGCGGTCGACCTGGCCAACGGGCGCAAGCCGACGATCGCCAACAAGAAGACCGACAACGGCCAGCTGCAGGTGCCGTCGGTGATTCTCACGCCGGTCGCGGTGACCAAGGACAACGTCAAGGACACCGTCGTCAAGGACGGGTTCTGGAAGACCAAGCAGATCTGCACGTCGGCCTACGCCAGCGCGTGCAAGGCGGCCGGGCTGACCTAGCCGGCCTCAAACGCCTGGCCTGCCGGGCGGCATGCGCTGCCGCCCGGCACGGTCGGGAACCACGGTGAAGAAAGGACGCGGATGAGCGACAACGGCACCACCGAAGCGCCGGAGGGAGCCCTCCTGGCGCTGCGCGGGGTGACCAAGCGCTTCGGCGCCGTTCAGGCGCTCGACGGCGTGGACGTCGACATCAACGCCGGCGAGGTGGTCGCCCTGGTCGGCGACAACGGCGCCGGCAAGTCGACGCTGGTCAAGGTCATCTCCGGCATCTACTCCCCCGACGAGGCAGCGATCTGGTTCGACCGCCAGCCCGTGTCGATCCACGGGCCCGGCGGGGCGGTGAGGCTCGGCATTGCGACCGTTTACCAGGACCTCGCGCTGTGCGACAACCTCGACGTCGTCGAGAACATGTTCCTCGGGCACGAACGGCGGGCGGGCACGGGCGTCTTCACGCGCGCACTGGACGAGACGAGCATGGAGCGCCGCTCCAACGAACTGCTCGAGAACCTCGCGGTTACGATCCCCAACCTGCGCTCCGAGGTGGGCACCCTCTCGGGCGGACAGCGCCAGCAGGTCGCAGTCGCTCGCTCGCTGCTCGGTGAGCCGAAGGTGGTGCTGCTCGATGAGCCCACTGCGGCGCTGGGCGTGGCCCAGACCGCGCAGGTGCTCGCTCTGATCAAGCGGCTGCGCGAGCACGGCCTCGGGGTCATGGTCATCAGCCACAACCTCGCCGACGTCTTCGAGGTCGCCGA